>WNGE01004233.1_pt1 | contig 34739 bp, 27 predicted proteins | sample 5400651 | NCBI WGS metagenome assembly WNGE01 (sample SAMN13153370, study PRJNA577476) | soil metagenome | isolation source: 60 cm soil or saprolite under grassland replicate 2 | place: USA:California | collected 2016-06-15
TGGTCCCACGTCCGAGGCGGGTCCGCCGAATCCCACGCGTGGAACTGCGCCGTCGTCCAGGCGATGGCCCCGCTGGAATCCCGGAGCCGAATCGCGAGGCCGTCGACCTCGACGGAGTAGTTCGATTCGAAGACGACGGAGAGGAGGGGCTCAGGAGGGATGAGGATGATCGGGAACGTCTCCTTCACGCCGTCCAAGAGGATTTCGTACGTCGCGAGGGGCATCTTGACCTGCCGGAAGCTCTGGCCGAGGCGGGTGATCCGGAAGTCCGTCAAGCTCTCTTCGACTAGGAACGGCCACTCGCCCAAGGCTCGGTCGAGGGCGCTCGTGGGTCGCCACGCCCCATCCCAGCGCTGGAACGTCGGCAGGTATTCGAACCGCACGGAGCCGTCCGGGAGGTTCGTGATCGCGTACCCCGGGCCGTACGTCATCGGCGGCTCGACCATTGCCAGCGGCACCTCCGAGGCAGTCGCCTGCTTCGAGAGCGCGTTGACCGAAACTAACATCAGGACGGCAGTGGTGATCGCCGCGAACGCTCGGGGGTGCACGAGTATTCCTCCGTAGGCCGCGGAGCGCATCGACCCGCGAGGAGAAAGCGGTTCGGGACCCACGGTACGGACAGTAGGTCCGGACGCAGCGTCCGGACGGTGCGTCCCCCTCGCCGAAGGCCTCGGAAGCGGCCGCGCGAGGCGACACTCTGGTCATTCGTTTGCGTCGAGCCTGTATTTCCGGAGGAACGGTTCCACGTGTTTCGTGTAATCGGCCAGATATTCGTAGCCCTTCTCCGTGAGGGATCCGTGCGCGTCGAGGAGGCCGCGCGCCGCTAGTTCGGTGAGGCGGTGCTTGATGCGATCGTTCGGCACGTTCGCCCGCTGACCGACGCGCGAGGCACTCGTCCCCTGGGCCGCGCGCCGGAGCTGGTGGATCGAGCGGAGGATGTCGCGGTAGACCTCGACTCGCAAGCGGCTAGCAGAAACCAAGCTCCGATCCCCCGACGGAGTACATCTGGAGGCGAATATTTAAGCGGAACCCCAAGAGGTTACTTCCGGACTGCACGCGACGTATGGCTAGAGCGCCGGCGGTTTCGAGGCCGCCGCAGTTCGTATCGCGTTCTTCGAGGACGCGCGCGGCGGTTTTCGAATCTCACGGCTTCTCGATCGGCGTCCGCACGAGGTTCCCCCACTCCGTCCACGAGCCGTCGTAGTTCCGGACGTTCGGGTAGCCGAGGAGGTACTTCAGGACGAACCACGTGTGGGACGACCGCTCGCCGATGCGGCAGTACGCGATGACTTCCTTGTCCGGCGTCACGCCTTTCGGCTCGTAGAGGGCCTTCAGCTCCTCCGGCGTCTTGAACGTCCCGTCCTCGTTCACGGCCTGGCCCCACGGAATGTTCTTCGCCCCGGGGATGTGCCCGCCGCGCTGCGCGTGCTCCGTCGGATATTCCGGCGGCGCGAGGATCTCGCCCGTGAATTCTTTCGGCGATCGGACGTCGACGAGGACCTTGTCCTTGTCGCGGAACGTCTGCCGGACGTAATGCAGGTAGGCGCGCAGGTCCTCGTCCGGCTCCTTCGCGGCGAAGGTGGTCGTGGGAACCGAGGGCACGTCCTTCGTGAGGGGCAGATCTTCCTCGATCCACTTCTTCCGGCCGCCGTTCAGGAGGACGACGTTCTCAACGCCGTAATACTTGAAGACCCAGAACGCGAACGCGGCGAACCAGTTGTTGAAGTCGCCGTACAGGACGAGCCGGTGGTCGTTCGAGATCCCGAGACGGCCGAAGAGCACCTCGAGGTCCTCCTTCGAAACGATGTCCCGTCGCACGGGATCGTTGATGTCTCTCTTCCAGTCGATGAGCACGGACCCCGGGATGTGCCCGAGGTTGTAGTTCGCCGTCGGATCGTAGTCGACCTCGGCGATCCGGAGGTTCTCGCTCCCCAGGTTTCCCTTGACCCAACTCGAGTCGACCAAGACTTCGGGATGCGCGTACGTCATCGGATTCCCCTCGTTTTTGGACCCGAAGTATTACGCCGTTATATCCCTTGCGCATATCGATATTCCTTTTGAGAATGGTCCGGATTCCGCGCGCCGTAACGTACTGGGACGCCCAACCTCTCATCCCGGGGCGCACGGCCGGATTTGACATGTGCCTCCAAATAGTAGGGGGCGCGATGCCCGCCGCGGAGGGGCGTAGGGGCCGCGGTCCTTGTGCCTCGGAGGTAGGACCGTGCGCGGCTCTTGGAGATTCGTCGCAGCGATCGGCTTCGTCGGCATCATGCTCGTCGGCTCCGCGCCGGCTTCGGCGCTCATCGACGACTTCGAGGACGACACCTGGCTGCCCTTCACCCACTTCCACCTCGGCGACCGGGCGTCCGCGGGCTATTCCTCGAGCTTCGCGAGGTCTGGGAGCCGCTCCTTTCACGTCGAGATTCGCGGATGGACCGTCCGCGACTTCGGTTCCGCGTACGGATACGCGATCTTCCCGATTCGCAACGCGCCGATTACGGAGCTGCGACTGTCCGTTCTGTACGACCGACTCCAGGACCTCGTGGCGTCCCCCTGGGACGCGTACGCCGCGGGCGTCGCTTTGGATTTCCTCGATGGCAGCTACCGACCGCTCGGGAGCGTGCGGTACATCACCGCCTACCATGCGAGTCGGAACGCGGGTCGATGTGCACCGACCGTTTCGGATGTGGTCCTTTCGCCGCCTGTCGGACTGGCGGCATGGACCGACGTCCGCCGCAGCCCGATCGCGGACTTCCCCTCAGCGCCCTGGACGTCCGCGGAATTCGTGAAGGTCTCCGTCGGCTTCCTCTGCGCCGCGGGGCTTACGGGGGCCTGGTACTCCCTCTACTTTGATGATTTCCTGATCGACACGGGCTCGCAAGACAGCGATGGAGACGGCCTTGGGGACCTCGAGGAAGAGGCGACGGTCTACGCCGCGCGCGTTTCGCCCGGCCTCGGGTCCGTCGAATTTGGTCCGATGAATTCGACGATCGACATCGAGGCGCCGCCCGCGGCGGGCGTGTTTGCATCCGCCGCGCTCGACTTGCAGATCGACTATCCCCAGTCGAATGATCTGTCCGTGGGCCTCGCGTTCCTCGGCGACGACGGTCCGAGGGCGCAGCTGCTCTGGGATCCTGGGTTCCACGCCCGCGGCGCGGCGATCCTCGTGCCGTCCGACGGGGCTGCCGTCCGGGGGGCGGTCGAGGTCCGCGGGAAGGCGTGGCGGCCCGATCCGCTCATCCAGTTCCAGGTGGACGATATCTGGGTCAACGGCACCCAAGGGGACTCGACGGGCTCCTTCGCGCTGCCGTGGAACTCCGACGACTGGGCTGAAGGGGCGCACCGCCTCTACGTGATCGCGCAGGCCCATGAGGGCGGGGAGTTCGTCGCTCGCTTCTCCCGGGAAATCACGGTATTCGTCGACCGGACGACTCCGGAGCTCTCGCTGCTTAGGCCGACGGCCGGCGAGACGCTGAGCGGCCTCGTCGTGATCGAGGCGGCCGTGTCTGACGACCAGGGGCTCGCCGCCGTCTCGTTCTCGATTGACGGCACGCCGGTCGATGAGCGGGACGCGGAGCCGTATACGTTCGTGTACGATACGCTCGATCTGGCGAACGGCGTCCACACGTTCGAAGTCCGGGCGAGAGACCGCGCGGGCAACGAGGCCCTCAAGACCGTGACGGCGACCGTGAGCAACAGGGAGGCCGCTTCCCTGCCGCCTTGCTCGCCCGCGTGCCGGGTGGAGGGCGGTACCGCACAGGGCGATCTGCCCGCCCTCACCGTCGATCCCTCCCGCCGGACCGTACCTTTGTCCAGAGGGGGCGTCCTCGAAATCTCCGAAGCGTTCCGGGTGCCGTGGCGTCCCGCGGTGAGCCGCACGGACACCGGGGTCCATCTCGTCCTCGATCTCCTTCGGCCCCGAATCCTCGCCGAATCCGACGGGCTCGTCGGCTCCGACCTCATCGCAGGGGATCTGTCCAGCGTCCGGTCGTGGCAGGTCGTTCTGCGCAACCACGGCGCGGAGAGTGGCCGAATCGCGAGCGCATCAATTCTCCTCGCGTTCCGGACCTCCCCGGGGTCGAAAGACACGGATCGTGACGGGATTTCCGATGCCGTGGAACGTTCAACGACCCATACGATCCCCGTCCTCCCGGACACCGACGGGGACTTCCTGGCGGACGGCGAGGAGATCGCTTCGCGCACGCTGCGCTTCGTCGTCGACGGCGCCGCGTACGATCGGATCATCCGCACGGACCCGCTCGATTTCGACACGGATGACGATGGACTCATGGACGGCTTCGAGCTGCTCCCGGGCGAGGGCATGAGGCCGACGGATCCGATCGATCCCGACACGGACGTCGATGGTCTCCTCGATGGTCCGGAGCGCCTGACTTACGGGACCGATCCGACTCTCTCGGACACGGACGTGGACACGCTGACCGACTACCAGGAGGTGACCCCGCGGCCGTTCCGCACGGAGATCGACGGCGTCCCGGTCGAGCGGTCCCTCGTCACATCTCCGATCGCACCCGACACGGACGGCGACGGCCTGCGAGACGACGAAGAGTGGGACGGGCGAGCGAGATACGGATTCCTCACGGACCCCACGGATTCCGATACGGACCGGGACGGCCTCTCCGACTTCGACGAACTTGAGGGATTGAACCGGAGGCCTACGAATCCCCTCCTCTCCGATACCGACGGCGACGGAGTGGTCGACGGACTCGACCTCTCGCCGACGGAACTCTGGAGTCCGCCATGGAGGGGCGCGTTCGAACCCGGCCTCGTCCGGTTCACGCAGCGGTTCCACGCGCTTGGCGTGCACGGCCTCTCCGCGACGATCTGGACGTACAACATCGACGCGGACGACTGCGTATACCTGTCGGATCACACGGACGACGCGACGCGGAGCAGCAACGAGTCGATCGAGGACGTCCTCTCGACGATCAACCACGTCCTCGCCGAAGGCGGCGAGACAAATTTCACCGCGAGGAAGGCGGAAGACCTCGGGCAGGACAGCTGGGGCACCTGGGCGATCAACTATGGCGACTGCGACGTCTGGAGCCCGCGTCAGTACCGGTTCAAGTACATCGAAGACAGCCATGCGTCGGACGTGGACTTCGTGAACGTCGCGGAGGTGCCGGTCCGCGACGATGCGGGCGAGCGAATCTACCACGCCTCCATGGATGTCCCGATCCGCCTCGGAAAGCCGCAAGGCGTCATCGTGCAGTTCTCGATTCGGCCGGAAGCAGACCGCGGGACCGAGACGGCGGACGGGACGACCGTGCCGGCCTTCGTCTACTCCCTCTTCCGGGGGACTGACTTCCTCGCGGCGCCTCCGTTCTACCAGAACCTCGCCGTGGGCGCCGCGATCGACGACCACGCGTACGAGTTTCAACTCCGGATCCCCCGGGAGGTCGCGACGGAGGAGAACACAACCCAGGTCGGAGGCGTGCCGGCGGCCACGCTCGTCCTCACTCCGGTGTGGCTCACGAGTGACGGATTCTCCGTCACGAAAGCCGCGCTGAACGTCACGGACGTGACGGTCGCGGCCACCCTCGTTCGAGTCCAGGAATCGGCGGAGTACGTCGTCGCACGTCTCTCGACGGACATGGAGGCGCTCGAAGCCGCGTTGCCCGATTCGACCGAAGGCCTTGTCACCGGGTTCTATTCGTTCGACCCGTTCTCCGTGTACGTCTACCGGATGGGCGATCCCTTCGATTCAGAGGCCCCGGCTTCCGCCGATGCCATCTACCTGCTCGGGGACTCCCCCGAGGAGATCGCATCCTTTCAAGACACGATCACGTGGGCCCCCGAAGACGCGTGGGTCCGAAACTCCGTGGACGGCTTCGGCATCGCCCTCAAAGTATTCAAGATGATCCGGCAGGGCATCTCCATCACGAGCCAGCTCACGGCGAACATGCTGTTCCCGGTGCTGAACGTCCCCTCGGGCGCGCGGGAGGAGATGTCCTTCGGCCGATCCACGTTCACGGTCACGAAGCTGACGAACCTCGAGACGGACCAGCCGTACTACGTGGTCGGGGAAACGGCTGCGGTAACGGTGAAGCTGCGAGTGCCGCACCCTGAGATCCCTAGCGTCGAACTCACGGAGGTCCGTGTCCTTGAGAAGGAGGTTCGCGGCGAGATCGTCGACAACTTAGACGACTCGCGCCTGCTGACGGGCGTGAAGTACACGCAGCTTCGGTCGGCAATGCGAGGGGCGGCGGTTGGAGCGACTCTCGTGATATTCGGAAGCCAGGCCATCTTGGCTTTCCGGGATGGGGATGTCGTCAAGGGAACGGTTTACGTCCTCGCTGGCGCAACCGCGGTATTCGGCGTATTGAAGTCCGACGAGGTGCTTGTTGAAGGACTCTTCAGGGGTCAAATCTTCAAGACGGGCCTCAGGATTAGGTTGGGCGTTGCCGCAGCAATCGCTGTCGGTGGGATCTTGGCGTCTTACGAAGTCTTCCAGGCCAGTCAAACCGACAACCCAATCAAGAGGCTCTCACACTACGAAAGTGCGGGGACCATTGTCGTCGACACGATCATCGCGGTCGTCCCTCTGTATGGAGCCGCTGCGATGCTTGGTTGGCAGCTCGGCCTGACGATAACTGTTGGGGCCGAGGCTCTCCTTGGTATTATGCCTGACCCCCTCGCTCTGAAGATAGTAAGCACGCCCGGCAGCACGATTACGTTCCTTTTCGAATATGTGTTCGGCAGCGAGATACCATCGGACATCGCAGAGGATGCATTGATCCAACTTCTGAATTTTCTGGCCGATACAGCAAGGTTTGATAACTCACTTGATCCTCCGGACCCAACAATTCTCTTGGTGCCTTGAAATGGGATTAGACGATCAGGCGTATCGGCCTGTCCGCGCAGGCGACCTAGACGGTCTGAGGAGGACATACTCCGATACGGGCGGGCTCATTACGGAAACCAACGAAGAGATCCTGAAAGCGGTGACCGGATGGGATATGAACGTTCTGTCTCCGTGGCGGAGGTTCCTCCCGAAATTCGTCTTCATGGGATTCGCAGGGCGAGCCTCAAGCAAGCTCTTCGTGACAAACAAGAGAATCGTGCTGGTCCGCGACATCGACCCTTGGAGAGAACTTAAGGGCGAGCTGACACCCTTAGGCGTTCCGACTGCCGCCGCAAAGGAAGTTCGGCTCAAGAAGCTAAAGTCCCTTGGTGCACGGCAGTACTGTGAAATTCGCCCCCGGGATTTCAACGTCGTGAAAAAGAGGAGCTTCGATCGACGCGAGTCCTGGATAGACCTGCGTCTCGTCGGGACTGACGGCAAGCAGTATGCAGTGACAATCTGGAAGACAGACGGGCCCGATCAGGAGACACGTACTCTCATCGAGTCGCAATTTAGCCGATAATCCCAGCTTCGCAGACCAGTCACTCCAATCCTTCGTAGACGTTTCGTAGGCTCCGTTTCGAACATTACCCCCCAGGGGGCGCCAGAGTGGACCTGTAGGTTCGCGCAACCCTCCGAACGGTTTTTATCGTCCGAATTCGGTCACTGGCGTTATTGGACCCGAAGAGTCAGGGCAAGGCAGGAGGCACAGGGCTTACCCAATTGCTCCATCGCGCCGAGATCTCGAAAATGAACGAGATGCAGGCACGGGCGCTATCGGAGATTCGAGCGGGTTCGCACCTTCTCATTGTCGCACCGACCGGGTCTGGCAAGACAGAGGCCGCCCTGTTCCCGATTCTCGAGGCACTTGGGGCTACGGATCGAAGCGGCGTCCGGGCCCTCTACGTCACGCCTCTGCGCGCTCTTAATCGGAATCTGATTGACCGCATCCAGCGCCTCGTCGCTTCCACGCACCTCACCGCGGCCGTGAGGCACGGGGACACGCCCACCTCCGAGCGCCGAAAGCAAGCCGCCAATCCACCTGACATCCTCATCACCACCCCGGAGACCCTCCAGGCAATCCTCTCCGGGAAATTGATGCAACGTCACCTGAAGGCGGTGCGGTACGTCGTCGTCGATGAGGTCCATCAATTTGCGGAGGACCGACGGGGGATCCAGCTCTCGGTCGGCCTCCAGCGACTCCGTCGAATCGCGGAGCGGGATTTCCAGCGAATCGGCCTTTCCGCCACCGTAGGCCACCCGGACGCGATAGCCTCGCTCTTCGGCGGCGAGAAACCCCTCGAAATCCTCCTCGCACCTCTCGAGAAGCGATACGAGTACCGAGTCGAATGGCCTCGTCCCATCGACAAGGATTTCGAGACCGCTCGCGACTTCTACATCACCCCGGAGGCTGCGGCGGGGCTCTCCGCGATCGACGACTCCCTCGACGAGAGCCGCTCGACGCTCGTCTTCGTGAACGCCCGTCCTCTCGCCGAGCTCCTCGGCTCCCGCCTGTCGATGGTCCGCCAAGACGTCGCGGTCCACCACGGTTCCCTGCCGCGAGAGGAGCGGGAGCGGGTCGAGGCGGGCTTCAAAGGCCGGGAAATCAAAGGGCTCGTTTGCATACCTCACGATGAACCCATAGTTACCTCTCACGGCGTAAAGGCCGCAAAGGAAGTAGCGGTCGGGGACGAGGTTCTCTCATATGATCCCGAATCGTATAGCACAGTCTTCCGACCAGTCAAGAAGACATTCGCCCGGACGGCCACCCGGCTTGTCCGGGTGAAGCACGAGTTTGGATTGCTCAGAGTCACGCCAAATCATCCGATACTATGCTTGGGCGCCAATGGTTTCACGTGGAAGGCAGCAAGCGAGCTGAAAGTCGGGGACGCCTTGGTCGCAGTAGGCAAGGTGGAGGGAAAAAAGGTTGCCACCCATACGTTGCTTCGTTATCCAAATCTGTTCGTGAAGAACTCCGCTGTTGCGGCGTTAGGCTACGAGCTTCCAAGAAAGTATCCCAAACAAAAGGTCACCAGGCTGGCTGAGCTCAGGCCGATCCTGGGCGATGAAGATCTGCTCAAGCTGACTGAGTTCAGCACCACCCAGACCAAGTACACGTTTCCACCTTGGGTGGATTCCGGGCTGGGTTATCTGCTTGGATTTCAGAAGTCCGATGGGGATCGACATCTCCGCTTTTTTAACTCGGACACGCGAAAGCTCCTGCGAGTCCACTCGTTCCTTTCGAAAGTGTACGGTGGCTCGCTGCGTACCGCGGCCCAGCCCACGAGCAGACAGTCCTTCGAGAGCAAACGACCTACCATGGTCTTGCACGCCCCGTCCAAGCCGCTGATTGATCTCCTGTCGAATCTCTGGCGGAGTCTTCCGCTCGAAGAGCATGTCACTGCCGCCTTTCTCGCTACCTATCTCGATGGGGATGGGTGTTTGGCAGTCAGGAATGGCAGGCTTGAGCAGATACAGTTCGAGACCTTCAACCCCATCAACAGGGAATATCTCCTCTTCACGATGCTTGCGATGGGATTCAAACCGAAACTCTGGAAAGCCACCGGGATGCATGCAGACGGTTTCTGCATCAGTATTGCGTACAGCGATGACAAGGCCAGATTGTTCCGACTCGTTGCGGAGTTGTCCATCAAAGCCAAGGATGCAGGATCGTTGAACCTTGGTAACAAGCCGAAAACCTACTATGGCCTAGGACCGTATCTCAAGACTGTAAGACAGAACCTCGGTGTCTCAGCCTATCGGCTTTGGAAGAAAATGCAATATTCAACGAGGTACGAAGACTCGACGCGGGGGATAACCTGTCAAACCCTCGCGCGGTTGAACGAATACTTGGAATCCCCCCTGCTGAAAGAACTTCTGCAGGGACGGTTCATGGTCTCACAGGTTCGTGCGCTGCAACTGACTGATGACGAAACGAGCGTGGTGAACTTCGAGGTGGAAGGAACACAGACCTATGCTCTGACCGGGATCGTCACCCATAATTGCACAAGCACTCTGGAGCTTGGCATCGACATCGGCACCGTCGACAAGGTCGTCCAGTACAACTCGCCTCGGCAGGTCACGTCCCTCATCCAGCGCGTTGGACGGTCGGGCCACACGCTCGACCGCACGTCCAAAGGACTCGTCCTGGCGGTGTCCTCGGATGACGCCATCGAATCTCTCGCGGCGGTCCAGGCCGCGCAGGAGCAGGACCTCGAGCCGCTGCACATCCATCGTCTCGCTCTCGACGTCCTCGCCCACCAGATCGTCGGCTGCGCCTTGGACCAGGGCGGCACCGCCCCGTGGTCGGAGATCCTCTCGACGATTCGCACGGCGGACCCGTACCGCGAGCTCGAGGACGCCCAGGCGGAGCGGGTCGCGGAATTCCTCGCCCACCTCGGCGTCGTCCGCCAGGAAGGCGACCGGATCCGCGTCACGGCGAAGGGCCGCCGGTACTACTTCGAGAACCTCTCGACGATCCGCGACGAGCGCCGCTACCCGGTCCTCGACCTGACGACGCAGCGGCAGGTCGGGATTCTCGGCGAGGAGTTCATGATGATCAAGGCGCGCGAAGGCCTGCACTTCATCGTCCGCGGGCGCCCGTGGAAGATCGAGCGGATCGGGAAGGACGGCATGGTCTACGTGACCCCGGTCTCGGATCCGAACGCGATGATCCCCGGATGGGACGGCGAGATGCTGCCGGTGCCGTTCGGCTTGGCGCAGCGCGTCGGGCGGATTCGGAAGGACATCGACGCGCGACTGGAGCGGGACGGCGTCCCGAAGACGGTGGAGCACTTCGAGAGGGCTTGGCCGATCAACAAGACCGGCGCACGGCGTCTCGTCGAGGAGCACGCGAACCACCGCAAGGCCGGCGCGCCCGTGCCGACGGACGACCGGATCGTCGTCGAGGCGTTCGACCGCTTCCTCATCGTCCACGCGTCGTTCGGCGAGGTCGTGAACGTCACCCTAGGCGACCTGATCGAGGAGCTCCTCGCCCGCAAGCACCTCGTGCGGTTCTGGTGGACGGACCCCTACCGAATCCTGTACGAGCTCGTCGCGGACACGAAGGAGCTCGACATCGAGGCGCTCGTCGACGGCCTCCTGAAGCTCGACGACGAGACCCTGGAAGGCGGCCTGAAGGCGCTCCTCGAGGACCATCTGCCCCTCGGCTACTACATGAAGGGGATCGCGGAGCGGTTCGGCGCGATCCGCCGCGGGCTCACGGTCGGCGAGGGCGACCTGCGGTCGTTCGAGATCCGCTTCGCGAACACGCCGATCTACGACGAGGCCGTGCGGGAGGCGCTCCTGCTCCACGCGGATTTCGCGCGCGTGCGGGAGATCGTGCAGAAGATTCGTGCCGGTGAGATCGAGGTCGTCGTCCATCGGTCCGAGGAGACCCCTACATCCCTCGCATATCCGATTCTGCGGCGGTACGTCGAGGCGCCGGAGCTCTTCTCTCCGGAAGCGGAGCGAGAGGAGATTCTGGACCGGATGCGACTCCACCTATCGTCCGAGCCGGTTCACCTCCTCTGTTTCGATTGCGGGAATTTCCACGAGGAGGTGCGGATCGGCCAGATGCCCGACCATCCGGAGTGCGCGAAATGCAAGTCGCGCCTCTTGACCGTCCTCGGATGGGCCGCGTGGACCGTGCGGGACGCGTACGCGAAGCGGGCGCGGAAGCTCGACCTCACGGACGAGGAGAAGAAGCTCTTGACCCGGGCGAAGCAGGTCGCGGATCTCGTGGCGGTGTACGGCAAGCGGGCCGTGTACGCGAATTCCGTGTATGGCGTCGGGCCGACGACCGCGAGCAAGATCCTCGCGAAGATGCAGGACACGGAGAAGGAGTTCCTGAACGACCTCTTCGAGGCGAAGCTAAAGTACGTCACGACGCGGCCGTACTGGAACGAGCCGCAGGCGAAGCCGAAATTGTATTCGTGACGTGCACCGGCGGCCGTTAAGGACGCATCACGAGGCGGATTATGACTCGGTCGGGCTCGGTTCGTCGCGCTCGGTCGCGTAGGCTTCCTCGCCGAACTCGGAGGTGTCGAGGCCCGCGTGTTCCTCGGCCGGGCTAACTCGCACCGGCGTGAAGATGTTGATGATGCGCAAGAGGACGTACGACCCGGCGAACGCGAAGGCCGCCACGATGACGCACGCCAGGGCCTGGATGCCGACCTGGCCGGGGTTCCCGAAGAACAGGCCGTTGGGGCCGGTCGGGTTGATGAGAGTCGACGCAAAGAGACCGGTGGCCATCGTCCCCCAGATCCCGCCCGCCCCGTGGCACGCGAAGACGTCCAGCGAATCGTCCAGGGTCGTCCGCGCCCTCCAGCTGCCGACGTAGTTGCAAAGGACCCCCGCCACCAACCCGATGATGATCGACGGCATTGGGCCGACGTATCCGGAGGCCGGGGTGACCGCGACGAGGCCACACACGGCGCCCACGGCCATGCCGACGGCGGACGGCTTCCCTTTCCGCACCCAGTCCGTGAGCATCCAGCTCACCGCGGCGCCGGCGGCCGCCAGGTTCGTCACGACGAGTGCGTTGACGGCCAACGGATTCGCGGCGAGCGCGCTCCCGGCGTTGAAGCCGAACCACCCGAACCACAACACGGAGGCGCCAAGGATGACGTACGGGATGTTGTTCGGTCGGCTGTCGAGCCGGTCGACTCCTTCGCGCCGCCCGATCACAAGCGCGGCCGCAACCGCCGACACGCCCGCAGCCGTGTGGACGACTAGGCCGCCCGCGAAGTCGATGACGCCGAGGGACTTCAGGAATCCCCCGATGCCCCAATTCCAATGGGCGATCGGCACGTAGATGAACGTCGTCCAAGCGACGATGTAGATCAGGAGGGCCTTGAACCGGATCCGCTCCGCGAACGCGCCGATGATGAGCGCGGGCGTGATCGCGGCGAACTTCAGCTGAAAGGCGAAGTACAGCAGCTCCGGGATCGTCGAGGAGTATCCAGGGTTCGGCGCCTCCCCTACATTGTTCAGCCCGAAATTGGACAGGCTTCCGATGAAGCCGTTGGTGGATGGCCCCAGGGCGAGCGAGTAGCCCCACAGCGCCCACACGAGGCTCACGAGGGCGAAGATCGCGAAGCACTGGGCGATCGTCGAGACGAGGTTCTTCCTCCGGACGAGTCCGCCGTAGAAGAAGCCCAGCGCGGGCGTCATGATCATGACGAGGGCCGTGGCCGCGACGACCCATGCGATGTCCCCGGAGTCCAGCGCCACGTTCCGCGCTCCACCGAAACGGAATTGGGAGGGAAACCGACATCGAGTATAACGCTTCTCCTGTGGCTCGGAGGAGGCCGCGCCAGGACGCGGAGAGAGAGAACGCTGGCACGGTTTCGACGAACCCTCTTATAACGATGAGCGCCATCCAATCGGGCTATGGCGTGGCAGAGCGTCCCACGGATTCACGAGACGCGGCTGTTCCGAAAGCGCAACGTCGTCGGCGTGGGGATCGCCAAGAAGATCGCCGGCGGCCGTCAGACTGACGAGCCTTGCGTCGTCGTCTTCGTCGAGCGGAAGGTCCCAAGCACACAGCTCCGGCCGAAGGATCTGATTCCGGCGAAGATCGAAGCGATGAAGACGGACGTCGTCGAGACGGGACGGATTCAAGCGCTCCAGGCGAGGACGGACCGGTGGCGGCCCGCCCCCGGCGGGGTCAGCATCGGCCACTACCGGATCACGGCAGGGACCCTCGCCGCAGTGGCGCGGCGCGCCGGCGTCCGGATGATCCTCAGCAACAACCATGTCCTCGCGAACGCGAACGCCGCGGCGATCGGGGACGCGATCTTGCAGCCGGGACCGTACGACGGCGGGACCGACCAGGATCGGATCGCGACCCTCGAGACGTTCGTCCCGATCGTCTTCGACGGTTTCCTAGACTTCCTCTTGAGCCTCTTCGGCATCGCGCGGCCCGTGCGGAACGTCGTGGACGCCGCCCTGGGGAAACCGCTGAACGACGCGGACGTCTCCGACAAAATCCTGGAGATCGGGAGCGTCTCCGGGACGGCGACCGGGACGATCGGGATGCGGGTCCGGAAGAGCGGCCGGACGACCGGCGTCACGGAAGGCCAGATCACGGCGGTCGCTGCGACCGTCCGCGTGTTCTACGGCCTGACCCGCACCGCGCGATTCCGCGATCAGCTCGTGGCGTCAGCCCTGTCCCAAGGCGGCGACAGCGGTTCCCTGATTGTGGACCCCGACCATCGGGCGGTCGGCCTCCTTTTCGCGGGCAGCTCGAACACGACGATCCTCAATCCGATCGCCGAGGTTGAGCGTCAGCTTGGGATCGCATTTTAGGCGGGTTGTGCCGAATCGCAGCGCATCGGCCCGTCTGGAATCCAGGTCCGCCGCAAAGGGCCGGAATGCGCTCCCCATTTCGCTGGGAACATAACCTTGAAGTCTCGACCGATCGGTGTTCATCCGCCGATGAGCTCAGGAAAATCCCGAGCCCTCATTGCTCGATGGGATCGGGTGGTCCGCGGATTCGACGAACCGGGTCGCCTCGGGAGGAGACCGGCGTGATCCGCATCTTCGCCACCCGAGTTCCCGACGCGGTTGAGGCGATCGGACGCGCGGCGCTGCTCTCCGCGACGGCTCCGGCTCGGGGTGCGCGCCTGCGACGGATTCGCAACGAGCGGGCTCGAGAGCGTGCGGCGGTCGCCGACCTCCTCGCCCGATGGGCCTTAGGGGAGTTCCTCCATGTCGATTCCCGCGAGCTCCACCTTGCGCGAGATTCCCGCGGCCGGCCGTTTCTGCCGGGCGCGGCCCGGACGCATCTCAGCCTGACGCATTCGGGCGAATGGGCCGCGTGTGCGGTCGGCCGCGCGCCCCTCGGGATCGATGTCGAACGGGAGATCCCGTTGGAAATCGACGCGATGGCCCGGATCCTTTCCCCCGAGGAGGCCCGCGATCTGTCTCAGCGTCCGCGAAGCGAGCGCCTTCGCCGGTTCTACGAACTGTGGACCCTGAAGGAGAGCTACGTCAAGGCGGTAGGTCTCGGATGGAAGATCCCACCGGATTCGTTCACGATCTCGATCGGCCCGGATGGCGGAATCGCGGTCCATGGCCAAAACGCGCGGCGCGGATACCATTGGCGGCAATATCGCCTCGCGCGTGAGTATCCGACGGCGGTCTGTGCGAGGGAGGAGGTCACTCGCTCCTCGATCGGCTTCGTACGACCGAGCCGTCTCCGCGAATTCGCCCGCGCGATGTGACTCGAAGTCCTCCCGCTAGCCCGGAGGCCCCTCCCGTCGCCGGGTGCGTTGACTTCCCGACGGAGTTCCGGCTTCGTCCGGACGTCTGCCGCATCGTTCCGGGACCTGGGTCCCCGCCGTGGTAGGCGCACGAGCGCCAGGACCGCCAAGATCATGCCCGCGAATCCCACGCCGTTCGCGGCGAGCTGCGCGGCCTCGGGAGAGCCGAGTCGGACGGCGACCAGCTCGCCGCCGACCTCGAGGACACGGAAGTACGTGCCTTCGTACCGGGAGGTCGCGGCGGGTGTGTCGAGCCGCTGATATTCCGCGGACCCGACGTCGACGTAGCGGTCGATTTCGCCTTGCGCGATGAGCGGGTTCGCGAGATCTCGGTTCAGGGCGTCCGCCGTCCGGGCCTCCGCCACCAGCGGCGGGACGAACACAGGGGAGAAGCCTTGCCCGGAGGATGCCGGCGACGCGAGGCCTGCACCGGGTCCGAAGAGCGGCGCGCCCGCGAGCGAGCCGTCCGAGACGGAGCGGTCCGCCGCTTGTTCGGTTTGCGGCAAGAGGACGAGCAACGATGTGTATGGCGTCGCGACCCGGGTCTCCGTGGCGAGGGCGGTCAGTTCCGCGACCACAGCGGGGTCCTCTCGGGCGCGGGCAGCTTCCAGGAGCGCGTGGATCCGCGTCAAAGCCCACTCCCGCTTCAGGAGAGGTTGCGCGGGGATGTCCGCACCGGCGGTCCGGACGTCGAGCGCCGGCGTCCCACCGGACGCGGCCGGCCACGTCAGAGTGAGGTCGAGCGAGTCCTCGGCGGTCCCGCGCATCCGGGCGATCGCGAGGGCCTCCCCGCCTTGCCACACGGTCTGCGGGTTTGCGCTCGCGAACGTGAGATTCGCGGCCGCAGGGATTTCGGTCCTCAGGCCTTCGAGGATGGGCACGCGCATCGAGGCGACGAGGTCTGCCACCGCGGCCGGGACGTCGCCGTCGAGCGTCACGAGCTCCCCGCCGTGGTAGTGCGAGAGGTTGTGGAGGACCGTCTCGTCCGCATGGTCCGCGGGTGCCACCGCCATCGCGAAGACCGGCATCCCCTGGTCGTACGAGATCCGAGCGTACGCCGTCTCGAGCTCCGGATCCAGCGGCGAGCGGGTCGGCCGGCCGTCGGAGACGAGGATCAGGACTGGCTGCTGCCCGAGGCGGCGGGCCTCGAGGGCCCACAGCGAAGCCTGCGCCAGCGCGGCCGTCAGGCCCGTGCTCCCGTGCGGCCGGAAGGAATCCAGGAAGCGCGCGAGCTCCCCGTCCACGGCGGGCGACCACGCTTGGAGGGAGGGAGAGAACGGCGTGACGGCGGCGCCCTGGAACACGGCGACCCCGAATGACTCGCCCGCATGCGCGTCGCCCGCGATCCGGCGGACGGCGTCTTTCGCGAGCGCCCACCGGTCCAACAGGCCCATGCTGCCGGATGTGTCGACGAGGACCACCAGGGCCGATCCACTCCAGACGACCGGGATGTCGGGGTGGCCCGGCAGGAGAACCTCGCCGAGCGGTGCCGCCGTCTCGACGCGGACGTGCACCCGCAGATACGATACGCTGTCTCGCGCATCGATCGAGAGGCGGTACCCGTACTCGTAGAAGCCGTCCGTCTTGGTGAGCGGCATCTCGAGCGTCGTGATCGTCGTCCGCGCCTCTTTCGGCGGGATCGTCACCGCGATCCAGTAGAGGTCCCGCGGCGGATCGTACTGGACGAGGGCCGCATCCTGGCCCTTCGCGATCGCGTCGAGGAAGTCGCCGAGGGCGTCGCTTCGATTCTGCGTGGACGAGTTGTACACGACGTTTCCGATTTTCAGGCGTAGGTCCGTGATGAGCTCGTGGCCCTTCTCGAGCGGGAACGCGATCTGCCCTTGCTTGAACTCGTCGCTCGGATTGGAGAACTCCTTGATGATGACGACCCGCGCGAACCCTTCCGTGAGCTGGATTTCGACTTGGGTCCCATTCACTTGCGTCGGGAGGGGCGATGGCGGTTCGACGATGACGCAGAACGCGGCCGCGGGGCCGGGCGCGTTCAGGAATGCGGCGAGGACGAGGGCGACGACGAATGCGAATCGGGTGGCGTTCATGCATGCGCCTCCTTCGCTGCCCTCGAATCAACCACGCTACGGTGGAACGCGTAGAGGATTAGGAAACCAAACAACCAGAGCGGCGAGAAGTACACGACGTACACGAGGAGGCCGGTGTAGTACGTTGAGACCGCCAGCGCCACCGTCGAAAGGACGGCACCTGCTTTCGCGTAGATCCCGTTCGTGAGCTGGGCGTTCCGTGCGGCTTCGTGGACCGCGCCGTCCGCCCACCAGATGCCGAGGCCCCCCACGGCAATCGAAGCGACCATCAGCCCGTAGGCCAAGGTGAGGTTGAACCATGGGCCGAACGTCGCGAACACGAGCGACACGAGGAACATGGCCACGAGTCCGGCTCTCGCCGAACGCAATGCAGTTCCGCTCAGCATCGAGGCGGGCCGAAGACTCCGGACGTCGCGCCCTTCCTGGTCGGGCATGCCACGTCATGGCACGCATTCGACAAAACTCCGAGGAAACTGTTAGGTACGGGCCGAACGGCGCTGCGGCGGCCGCGAGCCCGCAATCAACCCCGATAACGGCGGCGTCCGGTTTATCTTGGCGTCCGGGAACCGCCGCGACACGGGACCAGCGATGGCCATCTCGTCGACTCGAAGCCTAGTCGTCCTCCTCGTCGCGATGGTCATCGCTTCCCTCCTCTCCGGCGGCGCGTCCGGTCGGTCGGTCCCGAGCGCGCGGGGCCTCCAGGTCCTGGTGTTTCAGCCCGGCGCGAGCGGCACGGACTCGTTCGTCCAGAGCGGGACACCGCTCTGGAATTACGGCGATGGCGCGACGCTGTCGGTCGGTCCGAACGAGACGAGCGGATACCTCGCTCGAGGCCTCCTGAGGTTCGACCTGGCGGGCCTCCCGTCGAATGCGACGATTGTGAATGCGACCCTCGGCATGTACGAGGTGCAAGGCGCCGGCGGCGAAGTTCGGGTCATCCCCGCGTTCGCGTCGTGGGCGGAAGGCGATGGAGGTCACTCGTGGACCGTCCAGCCCGTCACGGTCCGCGAGACCGTTGGCGTGAACCGCACGCGGGAGCCGGTCGAGGTCGTCGTCCCGTTCCAGTCGAACTCGATCGCGGACCCCGCGCGCGACCTCCGCGTGTACGACGCGGGACAAGAGGTGCCCTCTCAGGTATACCGATATGCGTACAGCGGCGGCCAGATTGCGGCCGCGCACGTGTTCTTCGATGCGACGATCGGCGCGTACGGCTCGAAGACGTACGACATCGTCTACAGTACGAACGGGACGTCCGTGCCGGCGTACCGAACCGGGACTTGGAGCGCCGGTCCCCTCTGGACATACGGCCCCACGGGCGGCGGCGCGTCCGGGGCCACAATCGCCGACCTGGACAACGACGGCGGGCTGGACATCGTGTTCGGCGGGACGGACGGATACGTGTACTGCCTCGATGAGGACGGGACCCTGAAATGGCGGACCCTCGTCTCCTCCGGCCAGAGCGTGCCCTTCACCCCCCAGGTCGCGGACGTGGACCGCACCGGCCGACTCAGCGTCGTCGTATCGACGAACGCGCCGAGCGTGGTTCGTCTCAACCGTACGGGTGCGATCGTCTGGACGTACAACAGCGCCAGCGTCCTCTTCACCACTCCGACCCTCGTCGACGTGAATGGCGACGGCGTCCTGGACGCCCTCGTCGGAAGCAACGCAAGGAACCTCGCCGCGATCGACGGCCGCACCGGGACCTCGCTTCCGTCGTACCCGGTCCCCGTGGCCGCCTACACGCCGACGATCGCGGACATCGACGGGAGCGGTGCCTCGGAGATCGTCGTGGATGGGGATGACAAGAACATGCACGCGTTCGCCCTCGACGGGACGGAACGCTGGGCCGCGAACGCTCCCGGCGGCTCGTTCCTCGAGGGGAGCATCGCCTTCGGCGACGTGAACGGAGACGGCTTGCCCGAGGTCGTCACGGGGGACGTCAGCAACAACGGGATTGAGTTCGCCCTATGGGCCTTGAACGGGACGACGGTCTGGTACCGGTCCCTGCCCACGTACCGACAAGGCGGCCAAACCATGGCGGACGTGAACGGCGACGGGCTCCCGGAGATCCTCGTGGGGGTCGAGTCCGGGACCGTGTATAGCCTGCGCGGGACCGACGGCTCCATATTCTGGAGCTACAACGCCGGGGCGACCCAGGCCGGGACGCCCGTCGTCGCGGACTTCGATCGGAGCGGCACGCGGCAGATTGCGTTCATCGAAGGCTCGGCTGTGGCCGTCCTCGCCGCCACGGGCTTCCTCGCCCACGGCTGGACGATCTCCCCGCCGAACCTGAATCTCCGGAGTGCGTACCAGTTCCCGATGACGAGCCCCGCGGTAGCGGACCTCACGGGCAACGGGACCCTCGAGATCCTGGTGCCCATGTCGGGCGGCATGGCCGCGTACGGAACGGGCGGGCTGGACCATGACTGGCGCACGTGGGGCTACAACGTCAACCACACGCAGCGGTTCCTCGACGGGGCGTCGGGGAGCGGCGCGCCCATGCTCGAGTCGACGCTCGGCGTCTCCCAAGTCCATCCGGCCGCGGGCGCGTCTTGGAACTACCGGGACGGTACGACCCCGTGGGCCACATCGGGAGGCGACTTCGGGCTCGCGTCGACGAGCGCCGCCGCGGCCCCCGGTTGGGTGTCGTGGAACCTCACGAACCTCGTCCAAGACTGGGCTGCCGGCCTCGCCCCGAACGACGGCGTGTTTCTCCTCGAGGGGAGCGAGATCACGGGCGCCCTCCATGGCTTCGTCACTTCGGATTCCCCGGATGCGGTGCACCGGCCGATCCTCACGGTCTCCTACACCCTTTCGTCCGCCGGCGCGGGGAGGGAGCCGCCGCGGATTGTCGGTCGGATTCCGAACGTCGTGCTCCCGGAGAATGCCGGGCCCGCGGCGTTGGACCTCGGCGCGTACGCCTCGGACCCCGACACGCCCGCGTCGCGGCTCCGGTGGAACGTCACCGGGTTCGACCCGGCCGTCGTCGCGATTGGCGGGGCGAACATCCCGGGCGAGTCTACCGTGACGATTTCGCCCCAGAGTGGCCGTTGGGGGGATGCGCAGGTGACGTACTGGCTCACGGACCCCGAGGGAGGCTTCGACCGCCAAACCGGATGGATCAACGTCACCCAGGTGGACAGTCCGCCGGCGTTCGGTCCGCCGTCCCCGCTGTACGTGACCGCGAACGAGACGTACGTATTCGACGAGGGCCCGTACATCACCGATCCGGACACGCCCCGTGCGTCGCTCACGCTGACGAACGACGACCCGGTCCACGTATCAACGTCTGGGACGAACGTCTCCTTCCGATATCCGGAATCGTACCTGGGGCGCTGGGCGTTCGTGAACCTCACGGTGAGCGACGGCACGTCCGGGGTCACTCGGGTCGTCGTGGTTAAGGTGACGACGGACCACCCGCCCGCGCTCTGGAGGCCTCTGCCGGACGTCACGTTGCTGGAGGGCCAACTGGTCCGCGGCTTGTTCAACCTGTCCGAGTACTTCTCGGATCCGGATCAAGACTCTCTGTTCTACTCGACCGGCTACGCGCACCTAGTCGTCGCGATTCGCGCGAATCTGAGCGTGGACGTCCAAGCTCCGAACGGCTGGTGGGGCCAGGAAGAGGTGACGTTCCGTGCGACGGACCCGAGCGGGGCGATCGCGGAGGATACCGTCCTCGTGACGGTCGTCCACATGAACGCACCGCCGGCCTGGGGCGCCGTCCCGGACTTGCGCGTCCGGTTCAGCACCCCGTTCTCTTTCAACCTGGACCCATACGTAAGTGATCCGGACACCCCCTCGGCGGACTTGGTCGTCAGCGCCTCGGACACGGCGCATGCGTTCGTCTCGGGCCATCTCCTCACGCTGACCTATCCGTGGGTCCTCAATGATACGGTCCAGCCCCTCGTCCTCACGATGACCGACGGCGTGTTCACGGTCGACCGCACGGTCTTCGTTGCGATCGGCTCGGACTGGCCACCGATCATCGTGACGAAGATGCCGGACATCTCCTTCAGCGAAGGGACGACGCGCCGGGCCGCGTACCGCCTCTCGGACTATTTCGCGGACCCGGACGGCAACTTGCTCTTCTGGACCGTCGGGAATTCGAGGATTGGCGTGACGATCCAGGCGAACGGGAGCGTGGACCTGACGAGCGCAATTGGGTGGTGGGGGACCGAGACGGTGACGTTCCGCGCGACGGATCCTCAGGGCGCCCTCCAGGAGGACACGGTCCGGATTACGGTCGACCATGTGGACCGACCGCCCGCCTTCCTCCCGGTGCCCGAGGTCTTCCTGAACGTCACCACGACGTACCTTTCGCTCACATCGTACATGGCCGATCCAGACACGAAAGTGTCCGACCTCGTCCTCGTGTCCACGAACAGCGCGCACGCGGTCATCGTCGGCCAGGGGCTCCTGCTGACCTACACGGCCGATGCGGACGAGTCGATCGATGTCGTCGTGAGCGACGGCAACCTGACCGATGCGACGACGATCCATGTCCGCGTGGTCCTGCCCGCGGGCCTGGTGCAAGAGATCATCCCCGGTTGGCTCTACTGGCTTCCGCTGCCGCTCGTCGGCGGGGCACTCGGCGGGTTCCTCGTCTACCGCCGCCGGCAGCTCGAGTGGGCATTCCTCGTGACGAAGACGGGCTTGCTCGTGAGCAGCGTTTCGCGCCGCGGGGACGGCTCGCTCGACACGGACCTGCTCACCGGGATGCTGACGACGATCATGGACTTCGCGCGTCGGAGTTTCTCCGATGAAACGGAGCGGCACCTCGAGGGGCTCGAGCTTGGAGAGAAGCGCGTGACGATTGTCCGGGGGAGCCGCGTCTACCTGGCCGTAGTCTACCGCGGCCGGACCCCGGGATCATTGACGTCGAGGATGCGCGTCCTGGTTCAGAAGTTCGAGAGTCGATATCCGGAGGCCTTCGGGGACATCCTCGACACGTCGAAGCTCGAGGGGATCCCCGTCGAACTCGAGCATCTAGTGACGCGCGGGAACCTCCCATTCGTGCGCTTCGGCTCAGAGGACCGCACGGTGTGATCGGACCGCGTGGAGAGCCGTTCTTCACGGATCGACCGAACGAATCGGCCCGTCGGCCATCCACATCGCCGGAGGTCGCGGGCTCCCCGAAGCCGGGACGTCTATCCAGGCGTCTTCCGTGACGGCTGCTTCGTCCTCTTCGGCTCCACGACCTTGACGTCGCCGATCTCGCGCAGCAACATCGCCTCGCCCTGCCCCGGGAGGACGAATTCGGTCGACTCCTGCGCCAACCGATCCCAGGTTTCGTCCTTGTGCTCCCGGAACGCGTCGAAGTCCCCATACTTGATGCACTCCATGATCAGCGCGGTGTCGTATCTGCCGAACCCGAGGACGGTCCCGAACGTCCCGCGATACGCAAGGCCCGGCGGCGCGTGCTTCGCGAACAAGTCCTCGTTCTTCTTTCGGCCACGCCTGGAAGTCCTTCATTCGGCCCTCTTTCACGTTCCAAAACTGAATTCACAACACGCGGGTTCCCCCGCTCACCAGGATCGGTCACGTGATAATGAACTCGTCTCCACGCCTTCTGCGCGGGGACGTGCCGGACAGGCACGCCGGTCTATGGCCCGAATGCGTTGATGAGCCGGCGCGAGATCATCGCCCCGGTCACGAACAGGATGATGATCGTCAACTGCCCGAGGATCCGCGGGTCATACGGCCAGGTGCGGATGTCCGCCGTCTCGCGGTTCTCCATGTCGAGGACCTGCAGGCCTGTCAGGTCCCGGAGGCGTTGTTTGAGAGGGACGCCTTCTCGCCTCGAGGTTCGGGCTAGAGCCACCGGTGGCGAGCCGGGTAGAACTTCGGTCGGCCGTCCGGGTACCGCGCCTTATACCGCCGGTACCGCTCGTGCCACCAGTGGTATCGCTCATCCGACGTGTGGAGGCGGCGATGTGGGATTCGGATCAGCGCCTGTTCGACGGCCCAGACGTTCCGCGGGGAGAGCCGCCAGTCCGCGTCCAGGGTCCGAAGATCGAGGATGCCGTACCCGTTGATGCGCCCCGTGAGATCGACGAACGGGTCGACGTACGAATAGACCAGGTCGCGGACGGATCGGTACAGGGGCTTGCGGCCATGGAGGCCCGGGTCCCGCGATCGTGCGACGGTGCCGTACTTCCGGCCCCGGCGGAACAGGAAGACCACGTGATCCAAGTCGTCCTGGGACTCGAGGTCGACTGCTCGAGGATCGTCGCCGCGCACAGTGCGCCCTCGAGGCAGTGCACCTGAGTCGCCCGCACCACGCCGCGGAACGTGCGGAGCGTCTCGCCGTGCGTCTCGTGGTTGTACGGCAGGGACTCGAGCCACCGCTGGACTCGCTCCGGCGTTTTCGCGCGATCGATGATCCGCCGCTCGCGGCGCGTGAACGCGGATCGGGGAGGGGCGGGGCTCATGGCCGCCGGATCAAGATGGCCTGCGCCTCGCGCACCGTCAACGGCCGGCCGTAGATCGGCGTGTCGGGCGCTTGACGGCGGCCGCCCTCCCGGAGGGATCCCGTGTCGAGGGTCGCGAAGCCGATGCTGTCGATCAGCTCCGTCACGGTCGCCTTCGCGTCGGCGTCGTCGCCGGCGACGAAGACGACGAACCGCCCCTCGTGCGCGGGCCGCGAACCGCCCGCCAAGGTGTTCCAGCCCATCGTGTTGAAGGCCTTGACGAGCCGAGCGCCCGGCAGCCTCTTGGCGACTTCCTCGCTCGATGTGCTCTCGCCGAGGTCGATGACGCGGCCCGTGGCGGCGTACGGGTTCATCGCGTCGATCACGATCTTGCCCTCGAAGAGCTCCGCGGGAGGAAGCTCCGCCTTCTTCCGCCACGGGAGGGCGAGCAGAACCGCCTCGCCGAACTTCACCGCGTCCTCGGGGCTCGCGGCCTTCGCGTTCGGGCCGATGGACGACACGAGCGACGCCAGCGTGGCGGGGCCGCGGGAATTCGACACGGCCACCTGGTGAGCGGCCCGCGCGAACAGCCGCGCCGCCGTCCCGCCGATGTGCCCGGCTCCGATGATTCCGATTCGCATGGATGATCGACCGAGGCCTGCAAGCCCTGCACGGCTATGGACGTTCGGATTTCACTGGGCGCCTCGACGCCGTTCCAGTCGGCCCACCCACCGGAAAATAGATGGGGCAGGCGAGGATGGCCCGGGCCCCGGACGCGAGGGACCGACGATGGAGCCGACGCCGACAGAACCGCCCCGCCTCCGTCGCCGGATCGGGTTCTCCGAGATCCCGCGGAACGTCCGGCGGATCGTCTACGCGAACGTCCTCGGCGGGGTGGGCTTCGGGTACCTGATCGTCTTCATCACGGCGTACCTCCCGCAGATCGGGATCGGGCCCGAGGTCGTCGGCCTGATCCTCGGCGCGCAGGGCATTTCGATGGTCGTGACTGCGATCCCGCTCGGCTGGTACTCGGATCGCCGCGGCCGGAAAGGGCTCCTGCTGGCCGCGTCCGTCATCCTCCCGCCATCCCTGCTTGTGTTCGCCTTCACGACGGACCTGCGATGGCTCGTCCTCGCCTCCGTCGCCGCCGGCGTCGGCGAAGGCGCCTTCCTCTCGACGTGGAACGCGATCATCGCGGACCAGACGACGGCGGCGCAGCGGAACGCGGCGTTCTCCCTGTCGTTCGTCCTCAACAACGTCGCGGTCGGAGCGGGCTTCGCGCTGCCGCTCGCCTTCCCGGCCCTCCAGGCATGGTCGAGGCTCGACAGCCACACGATCCACGTCGGCGCGCTCGTCGTGACCGACGCCTTCGGATTCGTCATGCCCGTCGCCTTCGCGGTCCTGCTGCGGGGCTACCGGGAGACATTGCGGGTGCGGGAGGGGCGGCCGAAATGGATGGACTGGAAGCCGATGCTGAAATTCTCGGGCGCGAACGGCCTCATCGGCCTCGGGGCGGGGTTCTTCATCCCGCTCGTGCCGACGTGGCTCTTCCTGAAATTCGGTGTGCCGGACACGTGGAGTGGGCCGCTGCTCGCCCTGTCCAACGTCACGATCGGGATCGCGGCGATCGGGAGCGCAGCGCTCGCGAAGCGATACGGCTCCGTGCGGGCAATCGTCATGGCCCAGGGGCTCTCGACGATCTTCCTGCTGAGCCTCGCCTTCGCCACGAACGCGGTCGTCGCGGGCGGGCTGTACCTCATCCGCGCGGCGCTGATGAACATGTCCGCGCCGATCGGGGACTCGTTCCTCATGGGGATCGTCGCGCCGGAACAGAGGGGGCTGGCGAGCGCGGTGAACTCGATCATCTGGCGCCTCCCGAACAGCGTGACGACGGTCCTCGGCGGCGTATTGATGGGCGCGGGCTACTACGACCTCCCGATCTTCCTCGCGACCGCGTTCTATGTGTCGTCGATCACATCCTTCTTCGTCATGTTCCGTAACTTGAAGCCGACGACGTGAGCCCGGACACCTGCTCGCGGACAAGTTGTTCTACCCGGTTCGGAGGAAGGACCGACAGCAGTGGATTGTGATGAGTGGTGTGGACCGCGGATAACCCGAGCAATGTTCATTTGGGATACCGCGCTGCTACGAGTGTGGACATTACCTGGTGGAGGAACCCTTGGCACTTCATCCCTGTGCTTTGGATAGTTTCGGGTGTCATCGCGGCCGCTGTGTGGGCCTATCAATTCCTGCATCCGGAACTTGACCTCGCCCTTGTCTTCGCCCTTCCGGTCGCTGTCTTCACCGCTTCCTTCAGTGCGAGCATGGGTATGTGGCTCTACTCACACATTACTCGAGAGAGCAGAGATGCTCAGTTCAGGTTCGAACGCATCTACACACCCTTGTACGACGATTTGCAGCGAGTCATCCAAGACTTAGACCGAGGCTTCATCGGGTCCCTTCAGAAGTGGCAGGAAATCAACGACACACATCTCAAAGTCTTCGTGGCTCAAGAAGTTGGACATGCAGTGGAAGACCTCGTACGGGAACTTAAGACGTACCATGAGGTTTGGAACGAGGCGTATTCTGCTGCAGAGAAAATCTTGATTGATGCAACCATGCACCTGACCGACAGGGTAGGCTCCCGCAACCCCGGACCAGAAATAGTGACTGAGGTCAAAAGCAGTGGCTATCAATTCTTGTTCGATCCGAACACTACCACGTTGGACCCAAACCGCATGACCAACATAGTCAACCGAATCGGTCAAGCTGGCTATCAGGACGCAAGGAGGCTTGCGGACGAGATGGTCAAGAAGATGAAGGAGACCCTGGTCCTGAACGGCAAGGTCGTTGCTCGGCTTCGGGAGATAGAGGCCTTGATGCCGAAAGTCGAGGCGGTCCGTGAGCTGGTACACCAACGTCTCATACGCCCGCTCTCCTGAGGGAGCTTTCGTATGCGTGGCCTGCCGTACAGCCGCGACTGCACTAACTAGGTAACTCCAATAGCGTCTGAAGGATGTTCGCGGCGTCCTTGAGGTCTCGTAGAGCCTCGTCCCGCGTTAGCCAGAGGCGCGCTTTAGAGATGTCGCCTTCCTGGGCAGCGGAGACCATTGCTACCTCCTGCTTTGCTGCTACATGGGCGATGAGGTTGCCATCCTCTTGGATTCGACCAAGAGCGGCCATCTGCTCATCGGAAAGGACTCCTCGCCTAGCTATCGCGCGTTTCATCTCTTCAAGGCGAACCCGCCGGATCCTCCCATCGTGGGTGCGCGGCGGGTTAAATCTCCACCACATACCCTTGCTCCAGTCTCTGTATAGGAAGACATAGCAAGCGGCCTCCAATGTCGCGCGGCACAGAAGCGCGGTCCCTTCGATTGCTCCTGCATCGAAGACCCGGGCCGCTTCGCCGAACAAAGTTACGCTCTGATGGAGGATCGTCTTCTCCGGTTTGAGATGAGCCATCAAGTCTTGCAAGATCCTCTCTCCTTCTTTCGGCGGGAACTGCCCTTCCATGCATTGCAGAAGAGTGCTTATTACTCATGTCTGTTTGTACAAAAATAGAGGACCGTCCTCTCCAGGTGGAACCGAGGAGCAGCTAGACTGCGAGGTTCACGCTTGGAGCGGGACTTCGGGAAGAAGTCTAAACACTTCACCGACGGTTCTCGGAATCTATATGAGCGCGCCGTCTGGCTTTGTCCACTAATGAGCGACGATTCGGAAGAGTGGGAAGAACTGGTGAAGCGAGGTACGGTTGCAGCTGTGGGTGCTCTACGGAGGTTTGCAACAGAGCAAATCGCCCGGCTTGAGCGATATCAGAAACCACGCCATTCCGCGGGACGCTTCTAACCGACGAGCAGTACCAACTCCTTCTTGAACGACAGGGCGGGGTCTGCGCCATTTGCGGTGATAAGTCGAAGAGTGGACGTCTGGCAATTGACCATATCCATGGAACAACTAAGGTGCGGGGTCTCCTATGCATGGGTGCAACACGGGTTTAGGACTGTTTTAGGGATGACCCTGATCGCCTTGCCAAGGCAATGGACTACCTGAAACGGAGTGGAGAACCCAAGTCGAGAATCGGTGAGCCACGCCGGTTCGTCCATGGCCGAACCGGCGCCAAAAATGGGGCCCCACGACACAGGGCGGTGAGGCCTGAGGGGACAGGACGAAGAAACTGGGTTTCGCGCGATTTTGGGGTTTGGTGCATCGAAATCGAAGGTCCAAAGTCTTTTGACCGCCAATTCGTTCTCCACGGGCCATGCGTCTCATCCTCCTCGGCCCCCCGGGCGCGGGCAAAGGCACCCAGGCCGAAAAGCTCTCCGCGTACCTCGGCGTCCCGCGGATCTCGACGGGGGACATCCTGCGCCGGAACGTCGTCGACGACACGCCCCCCTCGTGATCACGATGACGGAACGACGGCTCAAGGAGCCGGACGCGAAGAAGGGGTTCATCCTCGACGGCTTCCCCCGGAACCTCGCCCAGGCGGAGGCGCTCTCCAGGCTCACGAAGATCGACGCGGTCGTGAGCCTCTTCTTGGAGCCGGAGGACTTAATCAAGCGGAACACGGGCCGGCGCATATGCCCGAAGGACGACACGGTCTACCATATCCTGATGAACCCGCCGAAGAACCCCGGCGTCTGCGACAAGTGCGGCACCCCTCTGATCATCCGGGCGGACGACAAAGAGGAGGTCGTGCGCAAGCGGATCGAGACGCACGAGAAGCAGACCGCGCCGCTCATCAAGTACTACCGGGACCGCGGCCTTCTGCGGGAGGTCTACGCGAGCGGCCTCATCGAAGAGATTTTCCTCCGGTCGATCGAAGCGCTCAAGGCGTGAGGTACGTCGCCATCACCATCAAATATGGCCGGGCCGTTAGACGCCGCTGCGCCCCTGTAGTCTAGCTTGGATAGGACAGAGGCCTGCGGAGCCTCTGACCTGGGTTCGAATCCCAGCAGGGGCGTCCGCGTACGTGTGCAGGGGCTTTCGACTCGGCGAGTTCGTGACTGGGCGGGTCTCCCGCGTGTGGCACTTTTCGCGAAGGCAAGTCGCGGCAGGGCGATCCCGGTTCCGGACTTTCCGGGGAAAACGTGACAACTCAAGCCGAATTGACAACGCCGGCTATATGCAACACACGGTTGTCGGCCGCCGAGGGGACGGTATCGCACTAGTTGCGCTGGGATACGACACCGCAGGCTTGCTCAAGGAAACTCAAATGACCTAAGGGTAGGGACGCGCTGTGGATTTTTATGGACCGGGTCTCGAAGAACCCTTCGCGATTGTCAAACGGGGCATTGTCCGAACCGGAATCGTGCAGGGGCTCCTCTTCGTCGCTGGGAGTCTTCCAACAGCGATTGCGGGTGCGGTTTACGGATATTCCCCGGTCTTGGCCATCGGTGTCTTGGGACTCATTCTGAGTCTTTTTCCATTTTCGGTCGCCGTTCGCATCCATCGCAGACTACGGGGCCCGAAGGTAGCGCCGGATGGGATATACCTCCCGCTTCCGAAAGGATTCCTTGAAGGGGGATACTGGCTGCCGGCGGAAGCAATTGTCACGGCTGATCTCCACGAATCGCCGCCCGAGGCTTACGTGAGCTTCGACGTACGAACCGCACTTGGTATGCGGAGGGTCGCCATCGAGAAAGGCTTGATCGTCAGTTGGCCAGCCTTCGTCCGGGCTCTCCATCGGCTCGGGATTACGGGCGTCCGCGCACCGCACCCACCGCGCCCTCCTTCTACATTTAAGGAATCGTCCAATCGATCGGGCCGGCGCCGATTGACCTATCTTGGTTTCGTCGGGGGCTTGGCGTATGTCATCGTGGTCGGATTTTCCCTCCGGGTGAGCCTTACGCTCGTGGCGTTTGCGTTCTCGTCGCTCGTTTCCGCCGTTGTAATCGCCATGGCGTTTTTTTCAGCCCGGCGCGTTCCTCTTCGCGTCCAAGTCGATGGACAACACGTTTCAATTCGGCTGTTCGGTCGGTCCAAGCCAGTCCGGTTGCATGTCCCGCAGATTCGAGTCGGAGCGGCTTGGGTGACGTCCTTGTCCGATGATTCACGACAGGCAACGTATGGTCCTTTGGACCCGGAAATCGTTCATCTCTTGGAGTCGATCATGGAGCAGGAGGGCGGCAGTTGAGCCTCCAGCCGTTCAGCGGTTTGTCGCGATTTCGATTAACGCGACTCCGCAAGCGCCCAATGGTTCGAATTCGTCGCGGCCTTCCTAGCGGTTAGCTTCGTCGCTTCGATGTTTGCCATGCGTTACTCAGAACTACCTGGAGTGCAGCTTCTGTCGATGATTAGCTTCGTCCTCAACATAATCGGATTCCTGGCCGCTGTTCATGAATTCGGTTTGCTGTAGCTAAGGGGAGGTCATAGACTGAACGAAAACCCGATGGCGATGCGAATCGACGGATACCGTCGGACCCTCTACGTGGTTGGATTCGTTGGTCTCCTCGTCCTAGATCCACTTGGCACGCTCATTCTCCTTCAGATTACGAGTCGACTGATCCAAGGCCTACTGGTTGGCCTCCTGATTCTGTGCAACATGTTCGTCCTCCTGTTCATCACTTACGCTCCGACACGACTTGGCGTTCTCGGTGACAATTTCGTTGTGGTCCGGGTTCGGTGGTCTCGCAAACCGCAGGTCCAAACGATTCCCCTCTCTGAGGTACGGTCTGCAGAGCTCACCCGTGGAATGGCGGGCATAGCCCATCTCGCAATTACTATGAAGACTGGACGTAGGGTTCGTATCGGCTTCCTTGATGGAACTCTGGCCTCTGAACTGGCATCAGCATTCAATCCCGCTCGCGTTCCCGTATCGTGATTCTCAAGGTCGAGGTTGTGTAGCGCGAGTTCTTCGGCTCCGGACAGTCCACGTTCGACGTCACGTCCGCGTACGGTCCGTTCGTCCTCGGCGTCAATGCGGTCGTCGTGCCGAGGTCGATCTTCCTCGACTCGAAGCTCCGGGCCGACTTCGATGCGGGCACGTTCGTCCCGCTGACCGACGCGACCCTGTACGGCGAGGACCTCGGACAGACGAGCGTCTCGGAGAGCGTGATGAACGTCATCGCGGTGTCCCTGGCCGGCTCGGACGCGTACAACGTCCTGAGCCGGTTGCTGCGGAACGCGACGGACGTCCAGGTGTACTCGTACGTCGACCTCACCTCGTACGTCCTCCTGGCGAACCTGCCGTACGACGTCGTGCGCATCCTGCCGTGGGCCAAGGTGACGAACGGCGCGACGGGCGCGGCGCCGGACGGCATGCCGGGCTTCGCGAACGTCCTCGTGCAGCTCGGCCAGATGTTCTACGACGTCCTCGTCGCCTTGGGCACGTTCCTCGTGAACCTGGCGGAGGCGATCGTGGACTGGGGGATGAAGGCGCTCGGGGCCGTGGGGACGGATGCTGCAGAAGGTTCCTCCTCAGGCACTTCCTCCCTCGCCGCGATGCCTTTAAGACCGTCATGGACCATCGGAACGGCGGCATGAGGGACTACCGAAAGATCGCGGAGGATTTTGCCCTCCACCTCAAGGCGAAGTATGGCGAGAGGATTGAGCGGGTCATCTTGTTCGGGTCCGTGGCCCGCGGAGACTACCGGGAGGACTCTGACGTGGACCTGATCGTCGTGGGACGCGGCGACCGTTTGGCACTTCAGGGGGAGCTCGCCGCGGACTCCGTGCGGCTGCTCCTCGAGACGGGCGTCCTCGTCACCCCCATGGCATTCACGCAGGAAGAGATGGGACGGGTCGACCGGACGTTGTTCGGGCGCACCGTGGCCTCCGAGGGCGTTGTCCTTGCCTGAATCCGAGGACCTCCTGAAAGCCGCCCAAGAGTCGCTCGAGGCGGCAAGGCTCCTCGCATCCCGCGGTTTTCATCCGGACGCCGTGAGCCGTGCGTACTACGCGATCGTGTACGCCGCCCGTGCCGCGCTCGCAAGCCGCGGCGTTGCCGCGAAGACCCACGGCGGGACGCTCCAACGCTTCGGAGAACTGTTCGTCGCGCCCGGCCTCCTCTCCTCCGATCTCACCACGGCCTTCGGGAAGGCGATGGCGATTCGAAATCGGGCGGATTACTCGACGGCGGTGCGTCCCGGGAGGGAAGACTCCGAGACGGTACTCGGGGACGCCGCGCGATTTGTCGACGCCGTGACTCGCCTTCTCTCTGGGAAGTGACCGCTGAGATGCGAGGACGTCCCGCTTCGCCCAGCCCAACCCGAACGCGACGGACGATCGTCTCGAAGTCGCAGGGTGGCATCTTCTTGGCGTCAATCGGTTTTGCAGTAGGCGCGTTCGCATGGTACTCCGCTACCGCCTATCTTCAGCAGCATCCGCTGAGGTGATGCCGTGGATGGGAGCGGGCGAGGGCATCGGAGCACGGCCGGGCAAGGCGAGATAATCTCCAACACGCCCGCGGTCGTCTCTTTCGGTGCCGTCGGACTCGTGTTCGCCTTTGCTGCAATCTGGGCATTCTCTCAGGGCCCTGTACGAACGGGGAACTTCGGCGGACTCCTCCTACTATGTCGTGCTTTTTCTGCTTGCGGCGATGGCGCTTGCCCTCTTCGTCGCGGTCTTCCAATTCCCCTACTCCCTGGAGGTGTCCAGCGAAAGTTTGGAGTTGAGGTATGTTCACCGGCGGGAGGAGATACCGGCGGCCCGAATCTCGACGATTGAAGTCCGTGGTGGGGCGGTGGGCCGTAACTGTTGGATTGTGTTCGTAGACGGAGAAAGCAAGTCGATTGGATCAAGGAGCCGACGTCTGCCGGATATCTGGCGCCGTTTCCATCCACCAATGCAGGCTCGGGGTGTCCAGAATCACTTTCAAGATCGATGACGCGGGGCATGACGTTCCCCTGTGCAACTGCCAGAACCTTGCCCGCCGAATACCCGACTCAGCCAGGCGTGCGCACTTTGCCTTCTCGAAAATGGTCCGTTGGGTGTACGGTGTCCGAGTGGTCGGGGTCGTTGGAATCATCCTCACGGTGGGGCAAGTAGTGGCCAGATGGACGGGTAATTAATCATGGCGTTTTCCTATCGGGAAACCAAAGACCGAAGTCTTCGGCACCTGTTCATCGTCCTGTTGGCGGTTACGACGGCGAGCCTTGGATATGTGCTGTTCAGACTCGTTGTCAGCGGGTTTTCTCTGGTTCTTGGCGCGCTTCTGACGGGGTTCGGGATCTTGGTCGGAGCCTTTGCTCTCGGGTTTGCATTTCAACTTGCCGAGGCAGGCCTTTCCCGTCCTCATTGAGGGCGACCGTCTTAGCTTCCCTCGGGCAACCATTCTCGCAGTGGTCTTGGGAAGACGCGAATGGACGCATATCAGCGATGTGAAAAGGATTGAGCTGAAACTCAACCGGATCGTTCGGACGTCGGTCCGCGATTCGCAGCTTGGAACCTCATTGGAAGATGCTCAAGTTCCGACCGACGTCGTTGTGACAACTGTGAATGGAAAGGTGTACGAGAAGCACTACAATGTCCTTCGGCGGCACCACCGTGCGCTGGCTGCAGAGACCGCCAAAGCCCTCCTCGCCTGGGCGCCGGAAAAGGTGGTGCTGAAGTGATGCCTCATTCTAGCCGCCGATGATCATACATTCGGACCGGACTGAGCGGCCCTCGTGTCTGTCGAAATCCGGGACATCGCAAGTCCCGATCGATTCAAGGCGGCCATCGAAGCGCTAACCATCGATGATGCATGACCCACTCCGAGTTCGATCTCGCATCGGAATCCAGTCCATTTGTCGTTGTCCCGAGGTCGATCTTCCTCGACTCGAAGCTCCCGAAAGACCTCGACGCCGGGACGTTCGCGCCCCTATCCGACGCGACCCTGTACGGCGAAGACCTCGGCCAAGCGAAGGTCTCGGAGAGCGTCGCCGGGACGGTGGCGAAGTCCCTGTCCAGCGTCGAGGCGAAGAACGTCCTCGACCGCCTCCTGCGGAACGCGACGAACGTCCTCGTGTACTCGTACGTCGACGTGACGTCCTACGTCGTCCTGATGAACCTTCCCGCGGACGTCGTGAAGATCCTCCCCTGGGCCTCCGTGACGATCAGCCCGACCGGCGCGATGCCGCAGGACTTCTGGCAGAAGATCGGCGCGGCGGAGTCGGCCATTGTCAACTCTCTCGTGCAGCTCGGACAGATGATCAACGACGGACTCGTCGCCATCGGCACGTTCCTCGTCAACCTGGCGGAGGCGATCGCGGACTGGGAGATGAAGGCGCTCGGGGCCGTGTGGAACACGGTCGTCGCCGTCGCGCAGCCGGCAGCCCACGTTGTGCAGCACCTGGCCTCCCGCTAGGGCCGTCGCCTCGCGCGGAAATAGGGATTGACTTAAAGCCCGCGTCCATCCTCGCCATGCTGTGCTCCGCGGCTATCTGACACCTCTATCGATCGCGGTCTTCCTCCTGGCCTCGGCCGTCTTGGTTCCCCATCCTGGAGGAGTCCTGCCGATCCCGATATCTTCGGCATCGACCGCTGCGGATCCCCTCGTCCAATCCGAGTTGAGTGCTCGCGATTCTCGGCCCGCGGATCCGCTTGTCATCGCGGATTCGAGCGGGCCTGTCGGCCCGAGAGCCGCGGTCCCCGTCACGTCGTTCGAAGGCCTGATCTTCGGCGCGAACGGACCGTACACGAACCGCTACGTCCCGCCGGACGTCCAAGTCGCGGCCGGGCCGAATCACGTCGTCGAGATGGTGAACGCCCTCGGCCGCATCTGGACGAAACAGGGGACGGTCCTCGAGACCTTCACGCTCCACGCGTTCTTCGGAGCCGCAACGACGGATTTCATCAGCGACCCGAAGGTGCGGTTCGACGCCTCGAGCGGTCGATGGTTCGCCACGATCGCCGACGTCACGACGGCCAGCGTCCTCCTCGAGGTCTCGACCTCGGGAGTCGAGTACTGGGTCGTGAACAAGGCGGACCTCCTCGGCGGCGCGACGGCGCGGTTCTCCCGCTTCGGCCCGGACAGTTCCCGCTTCTCGCTCCAGCCGGCCCACGCCTTCTCGTCGACGACGGCGTACCTCGTCACCGCAGGGAGTGGCCTGACGACGATCCTCGCGGTGTTCGCGGTGACGGGCGTTCCGCCGGGGACCGTCTCCATCGCCGAACACGACCTCGCGATCCGCCCGACCGCCGGCCCGCCGAGCGCCTCGCAAGC
>WNGE01001098.1_pt1 | contig 34699 bp, 25 predicted proteins | sample 5400651 | NCBI WGS metagenome assembly WNGE01 (sample SAMN13153370, study PRJNA577476) | soil metagenome | isolation source: 60 cm soil or saprolite under grassland replicate 2 | place: USA:California | collected 2016-06-15
GCGTTTGGGGCGAAATATAAAATAATAAACCGGCAGTCCCAGCGCCACTACCGCGACGCCCAGGAATGCTTGCCAAGGATTATTGCTGCCAAGCAAAACAAGCAATAAAAGAATTAGTAGCAAAAAGACAACCGGCGTCACTGGATATCCCGGAGTGAGGTATCCAACTCTATTCGGCTCCCTGCGCCGCAGCGTAAAAAGAGCAGCTACTGTGAGGGCGATGAAGACTACTACGACAAAAATAAAATATGAAACGATCTCATTAAACGTGCCCAGCGCCACCAGTAATGAAGCCAGGAACGCTTGCAGAGCAATCGCGCGCGCCGGCGTTCCAAATCGCGGATGTATAGAAGCCGCGGCTTGAATGAACAGTCCATCACGAGCCATGGCGAAATAGACGCGTGGTGCGGACATGACAACTGCGACAAGGCTGCCGAGCACGGCCACAACAACCACGAGCGAAAACACCTGACCACCCACGCGCCCAAACAAAACCTCTCCAGCCTGCGCTGCAAAGGTTTCGCCTGAAGTAACCTGTCCGAGCGGTACGAGATAGATGAAAACGGCGCTGGTCAGAATGTAAACAAGAGTTACGATAATCACACCGTACGTCATGGCTCTTGGCAAGGTGCGGGTGGGATTGCGCACTTCGCCGGCAAGTTTGCTCAGATCCCACCATCCGCCAAATGAAAAAAAAGCTCCAATCAGGCCGCCAGCTAAAGCGCCGATCAGTGGTGCTGAGTTGGCCCGCTGCGCAACGAACGGTGTGAAGTTTGACCAATTGCCAAGTTGAAATCCAAATCCCCAAACCATGATAAAACCGAGCAACCCAAGCTTAAGAATCATGAGCCAGCGTATTAACCATGCCCCTAATCGCACGCCCCGAATGTTGATTGCGGCTACCAGAATGATCGTAGCGATTGCCAGTGCTTTGAGTCCGAGAGGCGACATGCCGAGACCGTAACCAGCGTAACTCGCCAAACCAACGGCCAGCGCTGCGGTCAGGCCCGGATCCATCACCAGAAACGCCATCCATCCGTAAAGGAAAGCGATCGCGGGCCCGTACGCTTCACGCAGATAGACGTAACCGCCGCCCGCCTCGGGATATCTTGCTGCTAACTCCCCATAGCATAGTGCGCCGCATAACGCCATTGCCCCCATTACCAGCCAAACAACCAACAACCAAAGCGGTGAGCCAAGCGCTTTGGCCATGCCCGCCGGAGTGAGAAAAATGCCGACTGCGATAACCTCACCGATGACGAGAGCGGTCGCCGTGCGAATACCAATCTGCCGTTTGAGTTCGGAACTAATGGACACAGGCTTCGACCTTCCCTCGCACCCTGGCAACGATTTCTCTGGCCTCGCCCTCAGTTTTCGCCTCTCCCACAACGCGGATAACCGGTTCAGTGTTCGAGCCTCTGACCAGGAACCAACCGTTAGGCAGCGTAACTTTAGTACCGTCTCGGGTATCTGTGGGATAACCTGCATACGCCTCCCGCAGCATCTTTGAAACCACTGTCAGTTTATCCGACGGACATATCAGTTTCTCCTTGACCATGTAGTAATGCGGAAAATCGTTTAGCAATTCGGTGACCGATTGGCTCTGCCGGGCAAGCAGGTGCAGGATCAGCGCCATACCGACCAAACTATCGCGCGCAAAATTGATGCGCGGATAGATGACTCCACCATTCCCCTCGCCCCCAATGACGGCGTTCTGTTTCTGCATCTCCTCAGTGACGTTGACCTCACCAATTTTCGTGAGAAAGATCGGGCAATCAAACTTCTTGGCAACGTCCGCAAGAGCGGACGTGGTCGAGAGGTTGGCGACAACCGGGCCCGGCTCGCGGCCGAGCACGTAAATGGCAGCAAGCACGAGTGTGTAATCCTCGCCGATTGGAACTCCTTGCTCCGATACAACCGCTAGCCGATCCGCATCCATGTCCTGGGCAAACCCTATGTCCGCGCCATGCTCTTTGACCGCGACGCAGAGATCGCCAAGGTTCTCGGCCAATGGTTCCGCAGGGCGCGGAAATGAGCCATCAGGTGTCACATTAATCGAGATGATTTCGGCTCCCAATGACTCAAGCAATTGCGGGCCTACCAGCGAGCCCGCTCCATTACAGGCATCAAGCACAACTCGAAGTCGCTTTGAAGTTTTCGGAAGTGGTCCCAGCGCGTCGAGGATGGCCCGAATGTGTAGGTCAGTTGCTCCGGCCACTTCTTCAACCGTTCTGATCTCCGCACTGCACACCTTCGTGTACTCGCCCTGATGGTAGATGTCCAGCATCTCGCCCGCTTGCCCGGAATTTAGAAAGAGCCCACCGGGACCGATGAACTTCAGTGCATTCCAATCTGCCGGGTTATGACTGGCGGTAATGGCAATACCACCGTGCGCGCGACGCTGCCGTACAACGAGCTGAATTGTCGGCACCGGGCACATACCTATATCGAGGACGCGACTTCCGGTCGACAAGATACCCGCAATCACCGCTTGCTTGACCATCTCGCCAGAGGTGCGCGGATCGCGACCGATGACCACAGTGCCCGAACTAATGTACGTGCCGAACGCCTGCGCGAACCGCGTTAACAGGCCGGGTGTTAGTGACTCACCTATTACACCCCGCACTCCGGAGATGCTGATCTTGAGGGTCGGTATCGCTCGCATATATTGTGCAAGAACCTACTAGTCTGATGAACTACCTGCTCAATCTATCTCGCACCCAGTCAAGCAGGTGACGTGCGTCTTGCGCATCCTCGGCCTCAGCGATAATCCGGATCATTGATTCGGTATTTGAAGCCCGCACATGTATCCATCCATTTGGCAGCGTCACCTTAAGGCCATCGAGCGAATCGTAGACAAGCCGTTCCTGCTCCACGGCCGTGCGAAAGTCCTGCAAAACTGAGTAAAGACGATTGGGTTCCACGGCGATATTATGTTTCACAATCGTTAGCTGAGGCAGTTGCTTTACCAGCTCCGAAACTGGTTCGCGCGTGCGGGCAAGCCGCTCGAGCAGAAGACCAATTGCCGCGGCGCTATCATGCGTCAGATGCACTTCGGGAACTGTAATGCCGCCACTGCCTTCACCACCGAGTACGCCGTTATGTTCGATCATACCTTCCGAGATGTAAGCCTGTCCCACGCGAGTGCGAACGACGCTTCCGGCATAGCGAGCGGCGATCCGCTCGATGGCGCTGGTGGTAGAGATATTGGTGACGACGGTACCACTCTGCTCCCGAAGTCGAATGTCTGACGCGAGCGCGAGCGTCATCTCTTCCGAGAATGGCTCGCCAAGCTCGGTTACGATTCCCAGCCGCTCACCATCAGCATCATGAGCGAAACCGACATCGGCGTGGCCCGCTTTAACCACTGCACAGAGTTGGGCCATGGTCTCCGGCCTCGGCTCAGGCTGGTGTGGGAAAGCTGCGGTCGGATCATTGTTCACCGCTAACACGGTGCAGCCCAGGCTTTCGAGCCAAAGAGGACTAAGCATCGAACAGGCGCCATTACAACAATCCACCGCCACCACAAGCCCGCGCGACCTGATTGCCTCAACAGCAAATGCCCCCTGGAGCACCTTGATGTGTTCCCCAATCGGATTCTCGTAGTTAATAACTTGCTTGATCGTATCCCAGGTGGCTTTGGCAAACTCTCCCTGGTGGAAGATATCCAACAACTCTTCGGCTTGAGTAGAATTGAGATAGAGCCCGTCACCACGGACAAACTTTAGCGCGTTCCACCGCCATGGGTTATGACCGGCGGTTATCGCTATGGCGCCATCCGCCTCCAGCCATTTGACGGCCAATTGCATGCTCGGAGTCGGACAAACACCAAGGTCAACGACATCACAACCGGCGGACAGCAACCCGGCAATAACCGCTGAACGAATCATTGGACCGGATGGTCTGGTATCGCGACAAATAAGAATGCGCCCACCGTCAAGATATGTTCCGAATGCCTGGGCAAACCCGACAGCAAGTTCTGGTGTGAAGGTCTCGCCGACGATGCCGCGAACGCCGGTGATGCCAATTTTCAGAGGTTTCATCAAACTTTAAGAACTGACGGTTTCAGGAGAAGATGGTTGCCTGCCTGATGTTAATTGTAACTCACGTGGCAGATGTTTGACTGAGGCGTTCACGCTCTTTTGAATTATCTCAGAAACGCAATGGGGCGGGAGACATCATAATTGAACAGTTTTATACTGACGCGATCAAAAGCGTCCAGCCTGGCGTTACCGAGGTGAAGGAAGGAAGAACGAAATGGAATTGTTCACAATCGCTGTTGTTTAGCAGAGCGACCTACAATATACAAGTTTCAGGATCTCATGGCGCAATCCTGAATTCATCAGGACCGCTGTTAAGGAATGACAACCTGGCAGATGGGGCCATCCCCGCTGTTAAAACAGGTGTTTGGCGGACAACAAGGTGTGAACGGAGGGTTGCAAGAAGCAAAAGGGGGAAGACAAGACCCCTGTGCTTGAGCCGCGGGAGCAGTAAGAGAAATTATTACGGGCAGCGCCAGCGTTGCCGGTAAATATTTTCGCAATAGCTTCCGTCGCGAAAGATGCTCCATCCCGATGGGTCGCTCCAATCCCTCTTCCAGCAATTGGTTTCTGTCCAGCTGTTGCAACGCCAACCAGACTAAATCATCCTTGATGGGCACGTTTAGTTCTTTTGTGAGTAGCCGAGTGATCTCCTTAACAGTGTTATGCCCATCACAATACTTCCAAACGAGAGCTGACGTTCGGTTCAAGCAATGCGCTTTGTCGCTCTTCGAGTCATAGACCAGCATTTCATCGGACAGTTCTCGCAGGATAAGGTTTTGTTGTCTAGCAAGAGGCTGCGGCATGTTTAGGAATCCCCGGATGTCTCGTAGTTTAGAAGATCACAGGTCTTTTAATACAAACCAAACTGCAGGTCAATGGTTTCTCGAAATGAGTTTTGGCGTCTCTTTCTCAGCTAAGCAAGACGATCCACGAAGCAACACGAAACATCACGAAATAAGATCAAAGAAATGATCAATCAAAAATGTCAAATGATAAATGGAAAATGGACCGGTTTTCCCGCCGCGAGTTTCTTAAGACTGGCGCTATTGGAGCACTGGGCGCTTCTATATTTCGGCGGACCGCGTGGCCCCATGGGGCTCGCGAACTGACCCTTTACGTTGGCACTTACACATCTGGCAATAGTGAGGGCATTTACGTCTACCGCGTGGACCAGGCGAGTGGTGAGTTGAAGCGTTTCACCTCCATCAAATCAGTCAACCCCTCGTTCCTGGCGATTGATCGTAGCCGACGCTACTTGTACGCGGTCAACGAGGTGCCGGAGTTTGCCGGACAGTCCAGTGGCGCCGTCAGCGCATTCGCCATTGATTCACGCACTGGCAACCTTCGCTTCCTGAATCAACAAGCTTCATTGGGGGCCGATCCTTGTCATCTGACCGTCGACCGTAACAGAAAGTTTTTGCTGGTTGCGAATTACACTGGAGGAAACCTGGCAGTCTTGCCAATTCAGCGTGATGGGATCCTGGGACCCGCTACAAGCTTTGTCCAACATGAAGGCTCGAGCATCAAAGAGCAACAGAAGGGACCACATGCCCATTGCATTATCCTGGATCACTCCAACCGGTACGCTCTTGCCGCAGATCTCGGGATAGACAAGGTCATGATTTACCGCTATGACGCGTCAACTGGAAAACTCAAGCCCAACAATCAGCCCTGGGCCCAACTCAATCCTGGTGCTGGCCCGCGTTCCCTGACCCTTCATCCGCGCGGCAGGTATGCCTATGTTATCAATGAGCTTGATTCAACGATGACGGTATTCAGATACGAACGGGGCAATGGAACTTTACGATTGCTTGAAACGGTGTCAACACTACCAAGCGACTTCTCTGGCCAGAGTTATTGTGCAGACTTGCACGTGTCTCCGTCAGGGAAGTTCCTTTATGGCTCTAACCGAGGACACAACAGCATTGTAGTTTTTGCAATAAATGAAGATACGGGCAGGCTGAAATATGTTGAGCACGTATCTACTCAGGGAAAGTGGCCCCGTAATTTCACAATTGATCCCACGGGTAGTTTCTTACTAGTAGCTAATCAGCATACTGACAATGTCGTAACGTTCAGGATTGATCCGCAGACTGGAAAGCTCAGTTCAATCGACCACGTTGCTGAAATTCCAACTCCTGTGTGTCTTAAATTTATGTAAGCACGAACCTTCTTGAGGCGTTGAGTATATCTTTCCAATAGAAGAGAATGGGTGCTGCTTCTGCGATCCTACCTTGAGGACAACAAATAGATGAGAAATGTGGCACTCGCCTTTTGTGCAGTTACGCTTTCACTGTGCTTCGGTCTTCTTCCACTTCAAATGGTAAACAGCGCTAGAACATTTCCAGAGCCTCAAACTCTTCGGCCGGTTGTGAGCACGCAAGCGCGAGGAGCCGAAATCGTAAGTGCGGATATCAGCGACAGCGATGAATTCTTTCAGAGAACTGTCCGCACGGCGACACCCGAGCGCGACAATACGCAAAAGATCGAGGCGCTGCTCAAGCGCATGACGCTCGAAGAGAAGATTGGGCAGATGACCCAGCTTACAATCAGTATGATTGCGACCGGGAGCGATCAGAATATCAAGATCGATCCAGACAAGCTGGAGAAAGCTATAGTAAAATATGGTGTTGGTTCGATTCTTAACGTTGCTGATCAGGCTCTGACTGTCGACAGATGGCAAGAGATCATTGCTAAGATTCAAGAAGCTGCAACAAAGAAAACGAGACTCGGCATTCCGGTAATCTACGGCATCGACTCAATTCACGGAGCCAACTACGTGCAAGGCGCCACTCTCTTTCCGCAAGAGATCGGTATGGCCGCAACCTGGAATCCGGAGTTAATGAAGCACGCCGCGGAGATCACAGCATCTGAAACACGTGCTGTAGGTATTCCCTGGAGCTTCTCACCCGTGCTCGATATTGGCCGCCAACCGCTTTGGCCACGTTTTTGGGAAACCTTCGGTGAAGATCCTTATCTCGCAAAAGTCATGGGCGTTGCCTTCGTTCGAGGGTTGGAAGGATCTGACGTTGCGTCGCAGGATCACGTTGCCGCCTGTTTAAAACATTACATGGGATACAGTTTTCCTCTAACTGGAAGGGACCGAACTCCGGCGTGGATTCCCGAGAACTATTTGCGCGAATATTTCCTTCCTACCTTCGCGGCCGCCGTCAAAGCCGGCGCGCAGACAATAATGGTCAACTCCGGTGAGATCAACGGCACCCCCGGCCATATCAACCACCACATCCTGACAGAAATCCTGCGCGATGAACTCGGGTTCAAAGGGTTTGTCGTCTCTGACTGGGAAGACATCAAGAAACTGGTGACCATTTGGCGGGTTGCGGCCAACGAGAAAGAAGCCACTCGGATGGCGGTAATGGCTGGTATCGATATGAGCATGGTACCGAGCGATTACAGTTTTAGCGACCAATTACTCGCGCTCGTTAAAGAAGGCGCCGTTCCGCAAACACGCATTGATGAAGCCGTACGGCGAATTCTGCGAGTGAAGTTCGAACTTGGCCTCTTTGAGAACTCAATGCCTAACCCTGCTCTCAAATCAAAGGTGGGGATTGTCGAATCGCCGCAGGCGAGCTTGCAAGCAGCTAGTGAATCAATGACGCTCCTGAAGAACACCAGCCACGCCCTGCCTTTGTCCAAAGATAGAAAGGTGCTCGTCACAGGCCCGACTGCTGATTCAATGGTCTCGCTCAACAACGGTTGGAGCTACGTCTGGCAGGGTTCGGAAGAGTCGTTTTACCCAAAGGACCATCCGACCATTCGCCGTGCCATCGAAGCGAAAATTGGCGCTGCAAACGTGACTTATTTGCCGGGCACGAAGATCACACGGGCGGCGGGACCATCAAACTCGACACCTACCGATAAGGAAGAAGAGGTTGATATTCCTGCTGCTGTCCGAGCCGCAGGCAACGCCGACGTGGTTATACTTTGTCTTGGTGAAGGCTCTTACGCCGAAACTCCCGGGAATATCACCGATCTCACTTTGGGTGAGCCGCAATTAAAACTCGCTGAAGCCATCAAAGCGACCGGCAAACCCATTGTGCTCGTGCTGGTGGAGGGACGCCCGAGAATTATCAACCGCATCGCTGATGGCGCGAATGCAATCCTTATGGCTTACAACCCTGGTAATGAAGGGGGACAGGCCGTTGCCGACGTCCTGTTTGGTGATTCTAATCCGAGTGGAAAACTTCCCTTCACTTACCCGCGCACACCGAACGGTTTGATCACATACGATCATAAAGCCTTTGAAACGGAAGACACTGCTTTTGGCAACATGGCCTTCAATCCACAGTTTTACTTTGGCCAGGGCCTGAGCTACACAAGCTTTGCCTACAGCGATCTGGTTCTTGGTCAGAAGACAATCTCGGCAAAGGACGAACTCTCAGTTAGCGTGACCGTGTCTAATAGTGGCCAGCGAGCGGGCAAAGAGGTTGTGCAACTCTACGTGCGCGATCTGGTTGCCTCAATTTCGCCGGCGCGCATGCGCCTCAAACGCTTCGCAAAGGTATATCTTGAACCGGGCCAGAAACGTACGCTGACTTTCAAGTTACGCTCTGACGACCTATCGTTCATTGGGCCTAACAACAAACCTTTGATCGAACCCGGCGAGTTCGACGTAATGGTTGGAGGGCTGAAAGATAGATTTACGCTACGGTAGATCTGAGATTCTGAACGAAATCAACCTTTCTCAACTCCTGCTCGCAAAGCGACCTGATCTCTCTCGTGTCTTTGCTTAATCGCGTCAACAATGTCGACCTGGTTCTAACAGCTAGATGAGACCACAGATGAACACTCAAAAACTTGGCTTACTGACGCTGTCGCTGACTTGTGTCCTCGCGGTCAGCGCTCAGCAAGCCCCTTCAACGACCACCAGGGAGCATGCTCTGATGCCTGTCCCTGCTTCGGTGAACTTTCAAGCGGGGCGATTGGCGATCAATAACAAATTTAGCGTGGCCACCGCTGATTTTTCTGACGCGCGTTTACAAGCGGGCATCGCTCGAGTCTTAAAGCGACTTGAAGGACGGACGGGCGTAACGCTTGAAACGCCCTCAGCGCCATTAGCAAGCGCCACCCTGGTGGTCCAATGTCAGACAGCAGGTCATGCCATTCCCTCTCCAGACGAGGATGAGAGTTACCGCATAGATATCTCCGACCAGCGGGCGAAGCTGTCCGCGCCCACGGTTGTTGGGGCTTTACGCGGCCTGGAAACACTGCTGCAATTAATTGACGGTGATCGGGACGGCTATTATCTGCCTGCGGTGCAGATCCAGGATTACCCTCGGTTCGGCTGGCGAGGGTTGTTAATCGATGTGGCCCGGCACTATGAGACCATGGACGTCCTGAAGCGGAATCTTGATGCCATGGCTGCGGTAAAGCTTAATGTTCTCCATTGGCACTTGACCGAGGATCAGGGATTCCGTGTGGAAAGCAAAAAGTTTCCCAAGCTTCATCAATTAGGTTCCGATGGACTCTATTACACGCAAAACCAAGTGCGGGAAATCATTGCCTATGCGGCGGACCGAGGCATACGGGTAATGCCCGAGTTTGATATTCCAGGTCATAGCACGAGTTGGCTGGTAGGCTATCCGGAACTTGGCAGCGCGCCGGGACCTTACACAATCGAACGGCGCGCCGGAATTTTTGAGCCGGCGTTGGATCCGACTCGTGAGTCCGTGTACAAGTTTCTTGACGCTTTCATGGGCGAAATGGCCTCGCTTTTTTCTGATCCCTACATACACATCGGTGGTGATGAGAACAAGGGCAAACAGTGGGACCGCAACCCGCACATTCAGGCGTTCATGAAGAAAAAAGGAATTAAGGACAACAATGCCCTCCAGGCCTATTTCAACCAGCGGCTGTTAAAGATCCTGCAGAAGCATCACAAGAAGATGATTGGTTGGGACGAGATCCTGCAACCGGAACTTCCCAAAGACGTCGTTATTCACTCATGGCGTGGGCCGTCGTCTCTGGCAGAGGCCGCTCGAAAGGGTTATGACGGGATTCTCTCAGCGGGCTACTACATTGACCTGATTTATCCAGCTGCAGATCACTACCGCGCGGATCCGATTCCCGCTGACAGCACGCTCACACCAGAAGAAATGAAACATGTTCTGGGAGGTGAAGCCACAATGTGGGGAGAGTGGGTAACTCCTGAGACCATCGATTCGCGTATCTGGCCTCGCACGGCAGCCATCGCCGAAAGGCTTTGGTCACCGCGGACCGTAACGGACGTAGACGACATGTATCGTCGGCTCAACGTCATCAGTCTGCAACTGGAAGAGTTCGGACTTACTCACCAAAAGAATGTCGACATGATGCTGCGCCGGCTCGCCCGCAGCGAAGATACTTCTTCACTTCGAACGCTGGTTTCCATAGTTGAACCAGTAAAGCAATACCGGCGCTACCAAGTGCGTCCGCAGACGATGCTTAGCCCGCTCACCGGTCTAATCGATGCTGCGCGTCCCGACAGCGCCGAGGCGCGCAGATTCGCTCTTATGGTGGAGGAATTGCTCACCGACGCTCCGCGTCTTCAGCTTCATCGAGACGAAATCCGAGATGTTCTGGCGGGCTGGCAAGATGCAGGTCTTGCTCTCGAACCGGTGATTGATCGTTCACCCGCGCTCATGGAGGTTAGACCGCTTGCGAAAGATCTCTCGGATCTTGGAAGGAGCGGCCTGGAGGCGATAGCGTACTTAAGGTCCGGCACAGCGCCAACGAGCCAGTGGCGAGACGCTGCCCTAGCCAGGTTAGATGAGGCAGCCAAACCGAAGGCCGCTTTAGCGTTCGTGGTTATCCCAAGTGTCAGGAAACTGGTGATTGCTGCCGCGGAACTCTCAGAGCTCAAGTCTACGGCCCCACCTGAATGGAAGAAGCGAGTCACGACACTAGCCAATCCCTCTGTGAAACCGTAGATTCACTGCTTCGGCAATCAGGTCACGGATACAGATGCAAATTTACTAGCTAGCACCAGGCTGATGGCACCCATCAGCGTAGGTTCGGATCCCAGGGTCGAAGCGATAATCGACGTGGAGGGAAGCCCGCGACAGATGGTCGTTTCAACACTCGTTTTGACATGGTTGGAGATCATCGGCCAAACCCGCACGATTTGACCACCAACGATTACCGCTTCGGGAGCCAGACCTCGGATCAAGTTAGCAATACCAATGCCTAGATAGTGGGCCGTCTCCTTCAGCGCAACTTGAGCCATTTCATCCCCTTGCATCGCAAGATCCATTAATTCGCCAAAGTTAATGTCGGCGGTACGATCAAAGCAATTCGATAGATTCGCATAACGCGCGAGCGCCGAACGTTCTGAGGAGAATGCTTCCCAGCAATCATAACTTCCTGAAGCACAAGCTATTGGCGCTCCTTGTCCGATTGTCATGTGTCCGAACTCGCCAGCAGCGCCATTCCCCCCTCGGTAGACCTGCCCATCGAAGACAATTCCGGTGCCTACCCCTCCCTCGACTAATACCAGGATGAAATCTCTCACCTCGCGAATCTCAGGTCGTCCAAACCAGAGTTCGGCAAGAGCGGCGGCATTTGCATCGTTATCGATTGTTACAGGTAGTCCGGTGGCGGCCTTTAATTCCGCCGCGAATGGAGTGTCGCGCCATTTGAAGTGTGGAATGTAGAGCTTGTTGCTCTGCGGGTCCACTAGTCCCGGCACGCTGACGCCAATGCCCTCAATCGTACCTTTATTCCTTGCGATTAGTATTCGTGCCCGATTTATTATTTGAGTAATAGTCCTAATGGGATCTGCATCCGTGTCGAACTCTTCTTGTTGCAATACGCGACCCGCCAGGTCACTCGAGGCCACGATCGTGCGGTCGGTCCTTACGTCCACGCCGATGGCGACCGCATTCACCGTTCGGAGTGAAAGCAGGATTGGAGGGCGACCTCCGGCCGACTCGCCGCTTATTTCCTGAATCAGTCCATCAGCTCTTAGTTCCTCCACGATCAAGGAAACGGTTGAGCGTTGCAGGGCCGTTTCATGAGCGATCTCTGCCCGCGAGATTGGTCCTCTTTCGCGCACGTAATTGAGCACGATTTGACGGTTGATATCGCGAATCGTGTTGGAACGAGCAACACTTGCTTTCTTAAGGTCTATTCGTCGCATCATTGGTTTACCAGGCTGACAACCCTGCTACTAAGGTAACAAATGCCTCAGGCTTTAAGACGCATTCACCGCTTACGAAAAAGCATAAGTAGTACAGGTGGGACTTCCAGTCAATGCTTTTCAAGCGTCGGTAGTGCTCCATTAGTGTGTTGCCGGTTGGGGGTCCGTCGCTCGTGTGTCATGAGGTCAGTACCACCACGCGGTAGCGGGTGGGTCCACGTTCCCGGCGCGTGAGCTATCGAAACGCGACCCACCCGCTACCGCGTTGTGGTACTGACCTCATGACACACGAGCAGCCAAATCCGAACCCGCAACACACTAATGGAGCACTACCCAGGCGTCAGGGTCAAAGATACGGGCCGGGTCCTTCGGAAACAGGAATGGCGGCGCATTAGCAGTCTAGAACTCTCTGGCGCTGAAGAGATAATTGCGCCCGCCACTTCTCTCCTCCGCTGTTCCCACTCAACAATCATGGGTAGTTGTCTTACCCAATTCGTCAACTTGACAATCGAACTTTCAGCTTTATAGTCGGAGCCAGTCTTCCCATTCTCAATCTATCAAGGGCCCCAAGAAAGAGACAGGACCTTTCAGACTCGTCGCAATCGCCTATGAAGCGTTTCAAGAACCGTGCTTTCCTACTTATATCCGCGACTGCTCTTCTGACAACATTTTCGATCTTAATAAACAAGACATCGGCTCACCGCCAGGATCAACCACGGCCAGTGCAGGGACGCGAGGAAGCATATCGTGCCAATAACATAGGCGTCGCGCTGCTTGAGCAGTTTAAGCACAAAGAAGCAGCCGATGCTTTTAGGAAGGCGTTGCAACTGGATCCGAAGTTAGTTCTGGCTCGCATCAATCTCGGCATCGCACTCTACAACGTGCCAGACCTGCCGGGAGCTCAGCGCGAACTGCAAAGCGCCATGGGGTTGTCTCCCGAGGCCCCTCAGCCACATTACATGCTCGGCCTAATTTCCAAGGCGCAGAACCGGCCTGAAGAGGCGATCGCTGCCTTTCAGCGTGTGCTAAAAATCGATCCCAATGACGTAGGCACCAATATCAACCTGGGCCAGCTTTACGCGCAGCAACGCAAATATTCGGACGCAGTCGCGGTTTTGCGCACCGCGTTAGCAGCTGAACCTTACAACGCGACTGCGCTCTACAACCTCGGCACAGCGTTGATGCGGTCCGGGCAACGTGATGAAGGCCAGAGCATAATCAAACGGTTCCAGGAACTGCGCCAGCGCGGGAGCGGCACAACCATCGGCACAAATTACCTGGAACAGGGCCGTTATGCGGAGGCAATTGCTTCTACAGGAGCAGAACCCGAACTGGTTGACAAGAACGTTCCGGACATTACTTTCACAGATGCGACGACTGCAATAATGGGACGTGGTCCAAGGGCCGCCCAGCCAGGCAGCGCTTCCTCACCACTCTACGGGCGTCAATTTAAGAATGGTGCAATGAATGAGGCGCAGCGGAATGAACTCGCCGCTGCGCTCGGCGGGAATGTCACCCTCTTCGATTTGGACGCGGACGGCGACCTTGATCTTTTTTGGATCTCGCCGGCCGAACAGCATCTCTACCGAAATGATGCCGGCAAGTTTATTGAAGTCACAGATCAGTCGGGCGCGTTAAGCGCAAAGTTTACCGGTACAGGTGTGGGCGCAGTCGCGGGCGATTACGATAACGACGGCAAGCCAGACTTGTTCGTAATTCGGTACGGAAGCCTCGGGCTCTATCATAACGATGGGGGCAAGTTCTCAGATGTGACCGCGGCAGCCGGAATCCCAGCCTATCCGTACCTTCCTTCGTCCGTCGCTTTCGTCGATGTCGATCACGACGGCGATCTGGACGTTTTCATCGCCGGCGTCGCTGATCTCTCCAAGACCGCGAAAGAGGGCGAGTCCGTGGTCTTTCCCGACGACTTCGCGGAGTCACATAACCTGTTATTGCGAAACGATGGAAATGGAAAGTTTACTGACGTCACTGCGGTAGCAAAGTTAGACCGGATTGGACACTCGACCGCGGTGGTGCCTACTGATTTCAACAACAGGCGCGACGTAGATCTGCTTGTTGTCAATTACGGTAAAGCTCCGGAACTTTTAAGTAACCAGCGAGATGGAACGTTTCGGAATGTCGCCGGTGAAATAGGACTGACTGCCGCTGGTCGTTGGACGTGTGCGGCTGCCGGCGACGTGAATAAGGATGGATATACGGATTTCTTCTTCGGACGGGCTGACGGACCTGCTCTCTTTGCGATCAGCGATGGGAAGGAGAAGTTCAACACGGCGGCTGCACCGAACGGGTCGGAAGCTGTGCGCACTGCACAATTTTTGGATTACGACAACGATGGCCTGCTCGATTGCGTCGCGCTCACCGACAAAGGCCTGCGCATCTGGCGCAATGTTGGCAACGGTTGGATAGATGTGAGTGCGCGCGCCGTAAGCAGTGGTCTCACAACCGCTTCACAAGCGAATGCGGGCCGTCTATTTGCTGCCGGCGACATAGACAATGATGGTGACGAAGATCTGATTTTGGTTTCTTCGACAGGCGAGTTGCTCGTCGGCCGAAATGATGGAGGCAACACTAATCGTTCGTTGCGAGTTAACCTTGCTGGCAAAGTCAGTAACCGCAGCGGCGTGGGCGCCAAGGTCGAAGCACGCGCTGGGAGTCTCTCGCAAAAACTCGAAACCTATTCGACCTCGCCGGCGCCTGCTCCAGCAGATGTAATCTTCGGACTCGGCAAACGCACTACAGTTGATGCTTTACGGGTGTTGTGGCCCGCTGGCATCCTCCAGGCTGAGACCGAAGTCGTCAAGGCACAACAAAGTGCTACGAGTACAGGTACGGGGAATAAGACGCGTTCCGCATTGACGGTCCAGGTTACCGAGTTGGATCGCAAACCATCATCCTGTCCTTACCTGTACGTTTGGAATGGCCGGCGTTTTGAGTTCGTGACCGACTTTATGGGCGGCGGTGAGATGGGTCATCGGGAGGGGCCGAATCTCTTCAACACACCTGATCCGGATGAGTACGTTCGGATCCGCGGGGATCAACTAAAGGAGCGCAACGGTCGTTACGAGCTGCGGGTAACGAATGAGCTGGAGGAGGCACTCTTCGTCGATCGTCTGCAACTGATCGCCGTGGCCCACCCCCAAGACGTTCAGGTCTATCCGAATGAAGGGCTGGCTGGTCCGCCGCTGCCGCCCTTCAAACTTTACACCACTAGAGCCGCAAGGGTGCCGGTTTCAGCGGTCGATGATCACGGACACGATGTACTTCGGCGTATTAGTGACCTTGATCGCGAGTACCCAGACGATTTTCGACTTCAGCAAATCCGTGGATACGCCGATGAGCATACGCTGACTTTGAAACTTGTAGATGAAAAGGCCAAAGTCCAAGGTCCAAAGTCCAAAGTCCGGCGTTCAGAAAGAATTCTATTGCTTCTGACAGGCTGGACTGATTACGCCTGGTCGAGCGATAACGTTGCCGCCTCACAAAGCGGTAAAAGCCCGATGCTGCCCGCGCTTCAAGTTAAGGACAGACAAGGGCAATGGCGAACGGTCATCGAGAACATCGGCATCCCGGTCGGGCGCCCGCAAACGGTGCCGGTCGATCTCACTGGGAAGTTCCTGAGTTCGAACCGCGAGGTGCGTATTATCACGAACATGCGCATCTACTGGGATCAGATTCTTGTTGACATTTCAGCCGGCAACTTCCCCGTGCGAATCATGAAGCTCGATCCATTGGTCGCTAATCTGCGCTGGCGCGGCTTCTCTCGAGAGATTAGCCCGGATGGGCGCGAGCCCCGAGGGTACGATTACGAGCAAGTCTCATTCACCTCGCCTTGGAAAGTAATGACGGGGCGTTACACACGCGAGGGTGACGTGTGCGAGCTGTTGTTGAAGTCGGATGACATGTTCGTGATCTCGCGACCCGGTGATGAGTTGAGTCTGTCGTTTGCTGCTGACAAGTTACCGCCGCTGCCGCGCGGTTGGACTCACACCTTCCTGCTGTACGCGGACGGCTTCAGCAAAGAGATGGATATTAACTCCGCCAGTCCCGACCAGGTTGGTCCATTGCCTTTTCACGGAATGACTAAATATCCATACCACTCGCCCGAACAGTATCCCCGGACTGCGGAGCGGCTCAGATATTTGGAAAAGTACAACACGCGTGTGGTTACCTCGTCAGTTCCTATGATCGAGTCAGAACTGATTGGCCGCTGGTGACCACGACCGAATCTTCTTTTCTCAACAGGACTTTTTCACGCAAAGACGCAAAGAAACAAATCGGACTGGACTCTGCGTCTTTGCCACCTTTGCGTCTTTGCGTGAAACTGTTTCTTTGCGGCATGGCCGGGCTGTGTAATCTGCCGATGAAGTAATCAATGGAACATATTAGATATTCAGTCGCTGCGTGTCAGACAGATTTGCCGAACCCTCTCGACCGCAAAGCCATGCGCGCCAATACCGAACGCATGCTGTCGATGATCGATTCGGCAGTGGCCGGTGCTGCGCCGTTTTTGCCAGTAAGGCTTGTCGTCTTCCCGGAATTCGCCCACGCCGCACCCATTTTCGCAACAGTCGCAGAGTTGATCGCTAAGCTTGCCGTTCCTATCCCGAATGAACACACCGAGCGGCTTACGCAAAAAGCCAAAGAGTACGACATCTATATTCAGAGCGGCTCCATGCTTGAGATTGATCCGAAATGGCCGGGCCACGTTTTCAATGCGACCTGCCTGATTGGTCCCGAGGGGATACTCTCAAAGTATCGCAAGGTTAATACGTGGATTCCCTACGAGGTGCATAGCAGTCCACACGAAGTGCCGGGCTACGATGAGCCACTCTTTCCGGTTGCGGAGACGCCGATCGGTCGCCTGGGCTGTGCTATCTGTTACGACTGGTTATTTCCCGAAGCAATGAGGCAGTTGACGGCAAACGGAGCGGAAGTGCTATTGCGTGTCTCGGCTTACATGGATCCGTGGGGCGCGACCGAGCCCATGGCCTGGTGGACCATCGTAAATCGTTGCCGCGCGCTTGAGAATACGGCCTATGTGGTCGCCGCGAACCAGGGGGCAAGTCTGAAGCATTACCCGCCCTATTCATGGCCCGGTGGTAGTCAGGTGATCGACTTCGACGGCAGGCTGCTTGCGGAGGCTTCCCCCGGTCCCGGTGAAAGAATCGTGGTTGCGCCGCTTGATATTTCAGCACTACGTCACGAACGCGCCACGCGGCGCGGGCATCATATGCTGGCGCACCTACGCACTGAGGCCTACCCGGTCTATCACCGGCATCAATATCCACCGCGGCTAGTCGAGGGCGAGGGAGGGGCGCTCGGTTACGAGCGAAATAATCTTTTGATCGATGAAGCCAAGCGCAAGCTCGATTAAACGCTCATCATTAGAATTGAAGCTCGTGGCCTCTTTCCCGTGCAATTCCATCAAACCCTGATTAAAATTTTCCCGCGATAAAGGATCCACATCAAACCAAGCCATACCAGAATGAATGCAATCGCAAATGCGAGCGACGCGTTTATGGGCGAGGCCCACGAAGCAAACGCATTGTCATAGATCCAACTCTGCAGAGGCACTTTCGTTCCATCGGCACCTGACACCTTTATGAGACCCAGCAGATCCGCCATTATTTCTGAACCTACGTAGAGAGCTATTGCATTGACGCCAAAGATCTCAAAAGGCCTGGTCCAGCGACGATATTCCTTGATGTCGATAAGCCAATAACAAAACGCCAGAAACTGCAAAGCCAGGCCCGCGGTAAAAAGAACATAGGAACTCGTCCACAGAGCCTTGTTTATGGGAAGGAATGGATTCCACGCCCAGCCGATCACGACACAAACCATCCCTCCTATAAACATGCCGGCCGCCTTTTGATAGGCTGATTTATTGGTCCGCAGTAATTGTCCAGTCAACACACCAATCAGCGTCGTGACCACGGCAGGTAAAGTGCTCAATACGCCTTCAGGATCGTAAACCTTTGCCTGGGCCCAAACGTGTTTGCCGAAAACCATGCGGTCGACGAACGAGGGGAGACTTCCCTCCTTACTGAGATCGCCCGCGGCAAAACCAGGAGCCGGGACGTATGTCAGCAGCAAGCAGTAAATAATTAGCAAGGCGATAGCAATGATTATCTGAGTCGTAACTCGAGTGTTGAGAAAGATAATTGAAGCGATGAAGTAGCAAACGGCGATTCGCTGCAGCACGCCCGGTATGCGAAGTTCCGCAAGATTAAAATTCGGGAACGCGTTAAGGAAGAGACCGATCGCAAAGATGATCAATGTGCGCTTGAGGACTTTCAGATAAATATCTCGCTTCTTACTGCCACTCTCCGCGCGCCTTCCAAAGGCGAGAGGAATCGCGACTCCAACTATAAAAAGAAAGAACGGAAAGACCAGATCTGTCGGCGTCCAACCATGCCATTGCGCGTGCTCGAGAGGCCAATAGATATGCTCCCAACTGCCCGGGTTGTTTACAAGCGTCATCCCAGCAATCGCGATCCCGCGAAAGACATCGAGCGAAAGAAGGCGTTCAGTTGCACTTTTAGTTTTAGTGTTTGGCATTCGAATAGCGGACCAGGGTCTGAAACCTCGGCAGGGCATGGTCGGCCCAGACTGAGAGTGCTGAGGAATATTTAACCGATATCGATCCCTAAGACAACAGTCAAGCTAAACAATTAGAAGTGAAAATCTTTGCGGGAGGGATTACCGTGAACCCAGTGATGCAGTAAAAATATTCTGGAAATTGTGTTGACATTTGGCGGAACTGAGCTAATATGTCCACTCCTGAGACAAATAGGCCGATTTGGGAGACTTCAAAGATACCTGCCGCCGGGTAGATTCTACTTAAATCGGCTTTCTCTCCGAATACCGACGCCGTTATTATTTTTTGCGGGCTCTGGTCGCCATTCTTTGTCCCACAACCGGACATAATTGATATGCGCAAGATAGATCCCAAAAGATTCCAAATTGCGAAACGCCGCACTTCGCGCGAAATCAATCGACAGATTGCCCTCACATTGATCCGGACTCATCAACCAGTCTCGCGCGCGGACCTGGCAAGACTAATGGGGACTCGTCGAGGGGCCGCTTCGGTACTGGTGAATGAGCTCCTGGCGGAAGGTCTGATCTTCGAAGGCGCCGTTGGCGAAGGTGGTGGACGAGGGCGAAAGCCCACTTTTCTCTACATTGACTCAAGGGAGCGGTATGTCATCGCGGTGGATATACGCGCTACTCGCACGTACATGATGGCTACCGACCTCCTCGGGAAGCCGTTGCTAGGCATCAGTAGCTTTCCTACTAATCGCGACGTCGGAGCTTTGATCACGGAACTCGGTGAGAAGATCAAAGCTATAGTCGCGGACCATTCGTCAGTCGCCTGTCAGGGTGTTGGCGTGGTAGTGCCCGGTATGACTGATCCCAGTTCTGGCCGGGTCCTGCACGCTCCCACACTCGGCTGGCGCGATGTGAATCTCAAGGATCCGCTGTCGGCTGCTGTTGACTTGCCTGTTCACGTAGAAAACTCCGGCCGGGCTTGCGCGCTGGCCCAGGTCTGGGCCACGCGCGGAGGAGGCCATACCGGAGACCTGGCTTTCGTCAGCGTTTCTGATGGTGTCGGAGTGGGTGTGGTGGTAAACGGCGAGATTCTTCGCGGCCGTCACAACATCGCCGGGGAATTCGGACATGTTCCTCTGAGTATTGATGGACCGCGCTGCTCCTGTGGCGCTACCGGTTGCTGGGAAGCATACGTGTCTAACCTGGCTACTCTGTCACGGTACTTCGGCCGAAATTCAAATGAGCAGAAACCAGTGTCAACGGAGAATTCGGCTTTTACGATCGAAGATTTGATCGCGCGTGCCAGAAACGGAGATGCGAAGGCACTTGCCGCCTTACATTCCACCGGCCGCTATCTCGGGTTGGGATTGGCTTCAATCATCAATGCGGTCGATCCGGGACGATTGTACATCGGCGGTGAAATCACCGCGGCCTGGGATCTAATCGAGTCGTCGGTGAGAGCTGCTCTGGCCGAACGTGCCCTAACCAGCCTAACTGCTCGCCCCGAAATCAGCACTGTTTCAGTGGACGAGCATCCACGATTACGAGGAGCTGCCGCCCTGGTTGCGGCGCCAGCCTTCGCCGCGCCCATGGTGGCCTAACCAAACGAGCACTTTCTCCGACGGAGTAACGGTTTGATGCTCCACGAAATCTGAAACTGACTTTTTGAAGACGAGGTAGTCTCCGTCAGACGTGAGAGTCTTCATCATGCTCCCGAAACCCTTCATCCCCAACGGAGGACACGACGATGCCAGCAGATAGTTTTTTAATGAAAGTAAAGACAGTCCTGATGATTGCCGGGCTTCTGACAATGAACTTGATTCTCAGCGGTGTCTCACTTGGACAAATCAAGTCAGGGATTATTGTCGGCACGGTATCTGATGCCGGCGGCGCTGCTGTCCCCGGAGCAAGCGTATCGGTGATCAATCAGGAAACCAATGTCACGTTGACGACGACAACTGATGAAAGCGGAGGCTTCTCCGTTCCCTACTTGGTGCCGGGTATATACGCTATCGAGGTGGAGAAACCAGGCTCAGGGTTTGCCAAATACCGCCGGCCTGACATCACGGTTTCCACAGCGCAAACTGTGAAGATCGAGGTCAAATTGCAAACCGGGGTAATCTCGGAAACGGTTGTCGTCACGGGAGAAACTGCCCAGCTTCAAGCCAGTAATGCAACTGTGCAGGGTCTCATTAATGAGCGCACGGTCCAGGCGCTACCGAATATCACGCACAATCCATTCGCGTATGCCACGCTGCAGGCGGGCGTTGTTCCTCGCGGGCTGTTTGGCAACACCCAGACAACCACTTCATTTGGCATCGGGATTGACGGTCGCCGCCAGGCTTCAGCCGTTGGTATTAACGGTGGCTCGGCTTTTTCCAATGACATCGTGCTTGACGGAGTCAGTATCCAGGGTTCGGCCTGGAATGAAACAGCCGTTCTGCCTAATCAGGATTCACTGCAGGAAGTGCGCGTCATTACAAACAATTTCACGGCGGAGTATGGGCGCGCGCAGGGCGTGGTAATCTTCACTACGAAGAGCGGAACGAACGACTACCATGGTACGGGCTTTTATCGGATCAGAAATGAAGCGTTGAACGCCAACGGTTTCACCAATAATGCCACCCGCATTGCCCGAGGACCATTTAAGTCAAACACCTTCGGCGGGACGGTCGGTGGACGGATCATTCGCGACAAGGCATTCTTCTTTGTGAGCTACGAAGGATTGCGTTTTCACAGGTCTTACCCATTCTTATTGACCGTGCCAACAGACGCTGAAAGAAAAGGCGATTTCAGCAACACCTTTGTTCGCGTTGGCACGGCAAACATACCAATCAAGATTTACGACCCGTTCAGCGCGACAAGGATTGGCACGACTAACAATTATCAGCGCACGCAGTTCCCAACTTTCATTGACGCGCAAGGGCTGGAGCGAACCACTCCGCTTCCAGCAGGGCGCCTGAATCAATTTGGAATGGCCATCCTCAACGCTTATCCACACGCCAATCGGACACCTGATGACATCTTTAACACTAACAACTTCTTCTTCGCGGGCAATCAGACTTTCAGCAAGAACAACATCAACTCACGTGTTGACTACAATCGAGGCAAGCACAGCTTCTACGGAACCTATGGTTTCCAGAAGGGTTTGATCCTTACGCCACGGTCGTGGGGTCCGGATAATCAGTACAGTGGCCGAAACAAGGCGGGCGAGTTTGTCGGAAATAACCAGCCGGATAACAACCCATACTTTGCATTCGGCGACACCGTAGTGTTCTCGCCTACCGTAATTCTTGACGCGCGCATCGGAGTGAACCGGATCAAGAGTGATAACGAATTTAGTACCTTTGATGACTACGACTACAACCAATTCGGTATCCCGGCCGCGATCCAGGCGCTTAATGTTATTCCGGGGGTCCCACCGGCCGTCCCCGTTGGGAGTACTGCATTTGCACCTGTAAGCCCGCTCAATTTCGGAACGTCACTACATAAGCGTGAGAGACAAACCAATACAGACCTGAATGCCAGCCTGACCTGGACGCGTGGTCGGTGGACGCACAAGTTTGGCGGCACTTATCGCGTGTTGCTCTCTAACTATATCGACGTTGACGACTCCGTGCAGATTCGAACGGGCGCGGAATTCACACGTAAGTTTATCAATTTCGATGGTGGCACTTCAGGGCTGCCGACCACAGACGCTCGAGACAATGGCTTTGGCCTCGCTTCAATGCTCCTTGGCGCCGGCAGCACGGGAGTTACGCCTGGCTTCACTCTTCGTCTGGCTCTCGCGCAAAAGTATCTCGCGTTCTATAGTCAGAACGACTGGCGTATCAACAACAGGCTGACCGTAAATCTCGGCCTCCGTTGGGATGTCCAACCCGGGCCGACAGAGCGCTTCAACCACTTGAGTTCCATCGACCTGAATGCGAAGGAGCCATTGTTCGGTACGCCCGGTGCTCTGGTCTACCCAGGTAACACAATCCCGCGACGAAACCTTTGGGAGACCGATTATAAGAACTTTGGTCCACGCTTCGGCGTTGCGTGGCAAGCGACCGATTCCATGGTCCTGCGAGGCGGTTACGGTCTCACCTATGTACCTTCCAACACCGGCTTCAACGACGGCCCGGGATTCTACGGCGCGGGCGCTTTCACTTCTTCAGCGAACGGCTTCCCTTATGGGACCTCACCCGCCGGAGTTGTGATTGCACCATTCAACAGCCTGACGGTGAATTCAATTCTCGAGCCGGTGGGTCCAAATGTTCAGGACCCGCGACTGTACGGTGGGGCTCGGCGATTTCCACAAAACTATAAAACCGGATACGTGCAACAGTGGAATGCATTCGTCGAGCGTAAATTTGGGAACAACTGGGTTGCTTCTGCAGGCTATATTGGCTCCCACGGAAGCCGTTTGCAGGTGGTTTTCATTCCCATCAACAGTCAACAACTTGTTGACCCGCAGTTGCTGGCGTCGTGGCGCGATACCTATATCGCAACAAACGGAGCGACCAACCCTGCTACCCAGGCTATTTGTAATCCTTTCCAAACATTGCAAACTTGCAATCCCGCCACTCCACAGAACGCCAGCGGGCCCCTGATTGCTTATGGCGCCGGCAATATCAGGAATCGCACTATTCAGCGGATAGAATCTTTCTTCCCCTATCCCCTGCAGGGTGACAACATCACTCTGTCGGCGGGAAACTCGGACTATCATGCAATGCAGTTGCAAGTGACTCGTCAGTTCGCCAGCGGCCTGCAACTTAACGCACATTACACATTCTCGAAGCAGCTTGGCACAACCCGCTACAACGCCCAGACCAATCAGGGTTATTCAGACGGCGGCGACACTAATTATTTCCCATATGTTCGTGAGGATCTGCGCCACAACAATCGCAAGATTACCACTAATGACGCGCCGCATCGCCTTGTCGCCTCGTGGGTTTACGACTTGCCAATCGGCAAAGGCGGCTATTTGTGGGATGCGGACAACTCAGCGCTGAATGCCATAGTCGGTGGCTGGCGCCTGGGTGGCTCATTCACTGCCCAGAGCGGATTTGTCGGCGTAATCTCGGGTGGCAGCAACTCCCTCAATAATCTCCCGGACCGCGTGCCTGGAGTTCCGATTGAAGTGCCTAAGGAATTACAGCACTGGTACGACGGAAATACGACCGTGACGCTTCCCAGTGGACGCCAGGTCAAACCGTGCAACGGATGCTTTCTGAAGTACAATGTTGACGCATTTACCGCTCGAGTCCTGAAGAACCCTGACGGCAGCCCGGTGCTGGTAAATGTGGGCACAACTGGAGCAAAACAGGCAGTCCTGGATATTTTCTGGTACGGGAATGCGGCGGCGACTTACGGTGATATTCGTAGCAACCCGATCTGGAACGTCAACATGTCATTGGACAAAAACATCCGCTTCGGCGAGAGATTTTCCCTCAACCTCTCAGCTCAGGCGACCAACGTATTCAACCATACTCAGTTCAAGCCCGGTGTTAACATGGCATTCGGTGCCACAAGTGTGACCCCAGGTTCCATCGGTGCACCGCAAAATCCGAATAACTTTGGAACGTTTACGCAAAACGCTTACGATGGGCGGCAACTGGAACTATCCGCGAAGTTCAGATTCTGAAAGCCGTCGGAGCGAATGACATAGCTGGGCAGAAGACTATTTCCGGGTCGACTTTAATCTTCTGCAAACTCCCAGGCCGGCCAGGTTGTCGTGAGCATGGGTCTGCATTCTACGATGAGGCAAGTTAGAAACGGATCATCGCTCTTCACACTCTCCCTGGTCATGATCTCGTTGGCAAACACGCCGGCGAACGGCATAAGCATGTCACCTTTCCTGTCTCAGGGAACGATGACCGTCAGAACGGCAGATCTGCGCCAGGAAGTTAATGACTTTCTCGCGCGGGAACTTGCGGCGCATATCGATAATATCAAAATGCTTCAACCGCCGCCTGACCGCGTGGTCGGCGCATTGACTGTCGGAGAGTTTTCCTGGGGCACGTTTATGCGCGCCGTCGCTGCCTATGCGGATACGACAGGACAGCGCGAATTGGCCGGTCGCGATCTGGCAAAGTGGGTTGGCCAGATTGGACTCATCGAAGCGAAAGGTGGCGGCAAAGCATTCTCCCAACTCTATGCCGCTCTTGCTCTGCGCCACTTCGGCCGCGACCTGAAAACTAATCCGCTCTGGCAAAGTCTCACTCCTGAAGAACAGACAGCCTGGCGGTCGCTTCTTAATCCGGAACGCTTTTATGATCCGAAAGCCAATAAAGTAATTGGGCTCGCGGAGAACTACCTGGGAGTGGCAGCGCGGATCGCCAGCATTGACTACGAGATGGGGATATCCAACGACCGCAACTTCCTGGACAAATTGCTCGACCGCGCCGCGGTCCCATTCACGAGCGGGGGGCTCTATGCCGACGACGCCCCGCCCACGGGTCGCTTTGACCGTTACTCAAACGAGTATGCTCGTTATGTTTGGGAAGCTGCGGAACGTGCGGGTCGCAAAGACATTTTGGAAAAGCTGCGGCCGTCGCTAGTGAGCCAGATGCGTCTCTGGTGGGACCTGGTTTCTGAAGATGGCTACGGCTATAACTGGGGCCGCAGCCAGGGGATTGTGAGCTATCTGGACACTCCCGAAATCGCTGGCTTTCTTGGCTCCCATCCAGAGTTTCGGCCCGCGCCGCTCGCGCAAATCGCCGCACATTATTATCAGGCTTGGCGCTATCTGCGAGGGGATTACCGCGACAATTCCCATCTGCTCTCTCTCTTTGACTTCGGCCGCGGTAACTACTCCTACATCAGCCGCGAACGCGAATGGCAACAGACCACGGGTTTCTTCGGTAAACTCGCCAATTCCCACACTGCCCTGATGAAGGCCCTCGAAAGCGAAGGGGTAACTTCGTTCCCTGCCGTTCCGACCTTGCCGCCGGTCGCTCGCTTTGAATTCTTTCGCAAGAACAACGAACGTTCAGCCGGAGCGTGGCTGGTGCGGCAGGGGGCGATGCGTTTCGCTCTACCGATTACGACGGGTACCAAACCAGGAGTCGCGGACTACTTGCCCGCTCCACATGGGCTACCCGGTTTCTCCGCTCCCGTTGAGCAGATCTATCCTGCGCTTACATCGTATGTCGAACTCGAAGATGGACGCACCATCGTTCCGACTGATGGCGCCGACGCGATTGAACCGTCATCCGACGGCCGAACGTTGCGCGTGCGTTGGAACCGCTGGGCCCTGGTTGGCGCCAAGCCCGGTGAGTTGGTTGATGTCGGGCTGAGCAGTACCGTCATTTGGACCTTCGCAGATAGTGTGCTGATTCGCGAGGAGACTTTTGCTGCAAACAAACCACTCGCTATCCGTCGTTGGCGCCTGGCTGTGCCAACCACCGCCACACAGGTCGAGACAAAATTGGACCACAACATTCGTGCGGATCGGTTTACTTTCAACGAAGGAATTCTTGAAGTAAAGATGCTTGAGGCAAGTTTTCCGATGACGACAAGGCTATTCGCTACAGGTAACGGTCCGCTGGGACGTGGTGTGCGGGGCGCCATTCCGCTTCATATAATATTCGAGTCAAGTGTTCTTCGTTTGGACCCAGGTAACCAGTTAAGCTTTCGTCTCAGTTTGTCAATTACTCGAGGTCCTGGATTAGAAACCAATCAAGCAAAACATTGAGGGAGAATCTTATGGCCCAAGAACTCGGACTAAACAACATCACACCCGAAACTTGCTTTGTGCCAGCCACCCACAAGGGCAAAGGACGACGTAAGGCCGTTGCGCCCGGAGCGACCGCCGCGCGTTACCTGCACTACGGCAGAATTACGCTCGGGGCTCACGATGCAGCCATCACCTTTGAAAACAACGATCACGAAACCGGGCTTGTCTGTTTGAATGGCGCCGCGAAAGTTGCCACCGCAGAACAGACATTCGAACTCTCGCGTTATGACGCGGTTTACATTCCCCGGGATTCGACTATTGAAGTTAAAGCAAACGGCGCTGCAGGCTGCGATCTGGCTGAAATTTCCGCTCCCGTTGCCAGACGTTATCCGGTGCAATTCGTCTCCTTTGCGGATATTAGACAGAACCCCAAACTACACATCACCGCCGGCAAGCCTCCGGCCGAACGTGATTTGAATATCTTGATTGGCGCCAATGTAGATGCGGGCCGAATCCTGGCCGGCGTAACGTTTTCAGCGCCGGGCAATTGGACATCATGGCCTCCCCACGAGCATGGCAGGATGCTCGAAGAAGCCTATCTCTACATCGACATGCCGGCGCCCGCTTTCGGTGTGCAGTTTGTCTACACCAACCCTGAGAAGCCCGAACTGGTGCAACTGGTGCGCGAGGGTGACTGTGTCTTGATGCCAAAGGGTTATCACCCCAACGTCGCAGCCCCGGGCGGACAGATCAACTTTTTGTGGATGATGGCAGCGATGCGTGAAGGCGAAGATCGACAGTACGGCGTTGTGAATGTTCAGCCAGAGTTTGCCGCAGGCGGATCGGGTCTGGAAGCCACGCGAGGAAAATAAGGATATGTCTACAACTTCTCCTAATGAACTCCAAACAGCTTTAGGTGTGCCACGGATCGGCGGTGCCCAGCACGTCAATTGGTCCAACATTCCCGTCGAGCATGTAGCGGAAGGCATCGAGCGACAGATGGTGGTGGGCGAGAACTTGATGATTATCCGTTTTCGCTTCGCCCCTTTTCTGGTCACACCCGAGCATGAACACCCGCACGAACAGATGTCGATTGTCGTGAGTGGGCAGGTACGTTTCTTCATCGAAGGAACTGAGCGCATCGCTTCGCCGGGCGACGTGCTCCATTTCCCACCTAACTGCTGGCATGGCGCCACCATGATGGATGAAGAGGTTGTACTCATCGACATCTTCACGCCAGTCCGGGAGGACTTCCTTAAAAGCTAGTGATTCTCGACGCATTCAAGCTTGATGGAAAGGTCGCACTCGTCACCGGCTCTTCTGCCGGCCTCGGCGCCGCCATCGCTCTTGGCCTCGCTCAGGCGGGAGCGGACGTTGTGGCGCATGGAAACTCGCGGCCGCCGGATACTACCTGCGAACTCATTCGCAACCTGGGGCGTCGCAGTTTCGCACTGCTTGGCGACCTTGCCGATCAAACCACCCCTCAGTACCTTTTTGCGCAAACTCTGGAGCATTTTGGACGGCTCGACATCCTGATCAATAACGCCGGCACGATCAGACGTGCGCCCGCCGTTGAATACACTGAAGAAGATTGGGCCACGGTTATTGAGGTAAATCTTTCCAGCGTCTTTCGTCTTTCGCAAGTCGCTGGAAGACATATGCTGCAAAGAGGTAGCGGTAAGATCGTAAACATCGCTTCGCTGCTTTCGTTCCAGGGCGGTATCAACGTTCCAGCCTACTCCGCCTCGAAAGGCGGTGTCGCTCAGTTAACCAAAGCTCTTGCCAATGAGTGGGCCAGACTTGGAATTAACGTTAATGCCATCGCGCCAGGTTACATGCGTACTGACAACACCGCTGCCCTCCAGGCAGATCAAACGCGCAGCGTCCAGATACTCGAACGTATTCCCGCCGGCCGCTGGGGCGAACCAGAAGACCTTGTCGGCGCGGCGGTCTTTCTCTCCTCCGAAGCCAGCGATTATCTGCACGGTCATGTAATGGTCGTTGACGGCGGCTGGCTGAGCAGGTAAAACACCATCGCACAAATTTTCGAGCACTCAGCCGCGGATTGACGCGAATAAACGCGGATCTGGAAAAAGGAAGTATTAGAATGAACAGGCCCGCGAAACAGAGAGTAAAGTGATTCCAGAGAGTCAGTCGGAGTTGGCGATCTTCAGTGCTCTTTCAGATCCGCGTTTATTCGCGTTAATCCGCGGCTCAAATTTCCATTCGACAGCAAGCTATGCCAGTTGCTTCCTATGGCCGAATTGAAAATCAAGCTTAAATCGGATTGCCGTTGGGATTGCGTCAGCCTGGGCGAGGTAATGCTGAGGCTGGATCCGGGGGACGAGCGTATCCACACGACCCGTGCTTTCAAAGTGTGGGAAGGCGGTGGCGAATATAACGTCGCGCGCGGGTTAAAGCGCTGCTTTGGATTGGACACGACGATTGTTACCGCACTGGCCGATAATGCGGTAGGTCGATTGGTACAGGACCTGATTTACCAGGGTGGCGTAGACCAATCGCATATTAAATGGATCAAGTTCGACGGCGTTGGACGCACTGTGCGAAACGGCTTGAACTTTACTGAACGTGGCTTTGGCGTTCGCGCCGCCCTCGGCTGTTCGGATCGCGGCCATACAGCCGTCTCGCAACTGCAGACCGGAGACATCGATTGGGAAACAGTTTTTGGTAGCGAGGGTGCCAGGTGGTTTCACACAGGCGGCATTTTCGCAGCACTGTCTGAGTCAACTCCACCCGTTGCTAAAGAAGCTATCCAGGCCGCCCGAAAGAGCGGTGTCGTTGTATCCTACGATTTGAACTATCGTCCTTCTTTGTGGCAATCCATTGGCGGACAAACGCGCGCCTGGGAGGTTAATCGCGAGCTGGCCCCGCTCATTCATGCGATGATTGGAAATGAAGAAGACTTTACGGCTGCGCTGGGCTTCGAGGTGGAAGGTCTTGATGAGCATCGCTCCAAACTGGACGTCGAGAACTTTCGCCGAATGATCCAAAGAGTTGTCCAGGAATTTCCCAACATTCAGATGGTTGCTACTACGTTGCGACATGCGAAAACAGCCACGCGCAACGATTGGGCTGCTGTTTGCTATTACAATGGTGAACTCTTTCAAGCGCCCCCGCGAGAGGATTTGGAAGTCTATGATCGGATAGGGGGCGGAGATTCATTCGCGTCTGGACTAATCTATGGCTTGCTGGAAAGCAAAGGACCGCAATGGGCCGTGGAATGCGGCGCCGCGCACGGGGCCCTGGCGATGACGACGCCCGGCGATACGACCATGGCTACCCTTTCGGATGTTGAACGGATAATGAAAGGCGGTACCGCGCGCGTGGCGCGCTAAAGCTCAACGGAAAGCACTGATGGAAAAAGTTTGGGTCCTCAGACGATTAGAGGAGATAGGAATAATACCGGTTGTGCGCGCTGCTTCAGCGGAGGAAGCTATCTCTGTTGCCGAAGCGATCAGCGAGGGAGGCATCCCTATCCTCGAAATCACGATGACAGTGCCGGGTGCGGTCGGAGTCATCGGCCAACTTAGCAAGCGTTATGGAGATCTGATACTTGTCGGCGCCGGCACTGTGCTTAATGCGGAAACAGCCCGCAACTGCATCGCGGCAGGTGCGCAATTCATAGTCAGTCCAGCGCTAAACCTCCAGACTATCGAGCTTTGCAAGTTGCAGCGAATTGCTGTTTTACCAGGAGCTCTTACTCCTACTGAAGTGGTCACGGCCTGGGAGGCGGGCGCGGATGCAGTAAAGGTTTTTCCTTGCAGTGCTGTCGGTGGGCCAAAATATTTGCGCGCCCTCAAAGCACCCTTACCTGAAATCAGGTTGGTCCCCACCGGTGGAGTTTCCATCGCTACCGCGAAAGATTTTATTTCCGCGGGTGCCTGGGCTCTGGGTGTTGGCTCGGATCTGGTAAATACGAAGGCGATCAGCTCAGGCGATCGCGAATCCGTAATCTCGGCCGCCCGTAATTATGTCACCGCAGTGCGGGCTGCTCGCGCGCAAGTTAATACTCAGAGTCACTGAAAACGTCGAAACCGAGTTCTTAATAATAGTTCATTCTCGGCTTTCAAGGCCTAGTCCCTTTGATTCCGAGCAGCCCTTTAGTAGTGAGTTGCGCTTGACCGGTTGACCTCTTTACTGGGACCCGCTGTGAGCGCGAACAGCACGTTTGAAATTGACCTTTTGGAGAGATCTTTTTGGGTGCGCGTAGCGGGCGGGACGCCCGCGATCCCAGTGAAGAGCTCGAGCGGTCAAGCGCAGCAGACTACTAAACTGTGGCTAAAAGGATGACCCTACACGAACCAGCTTTAAAACTGAACCAGTGCCACTTTCGTAGCTGGCGTGTCTTCTTAAGAGCTATTTCTTCTTTAAAGTATTGGCTATTGCCTGCTCAGCCAAGGGAGCCATTACCTCATAACCCTTCTTATTCGGATGAAGGCCGTCATCGCTCAGCTCGTCTTTCAAAAAACCCTTATCGTCAACCATAGCTGAGTAGTAATCGAGATAGGTCAGCTTGTTCTCGACCGCATAATTCTTCATCCATTGATTGAGAGCCTTGATCTGCTCCGGCGGGCGTCGAGTGGTCTGGTTGCGTGGTTGGCCCTCTGCGGTCTTTTCGTAATCACTGACGGGAAGCAGCGAAGCCAGCACCACTCGAATGTCATGGGCCCGCGCGAGGTCCACCATTGAAGCCAGGTTGTCCTGGATGGCTTGCGGAGTTGTCGGCCCCGTGTTGCCGGCAATATCATTTGTGCCCGCCAAAATAACGACCACGGCAGGCTTCAAAGCAATCACATCAGGGCGGAAACGAATCAACATTTGCGGAGTGGTCTGCCCGCTGATGCCACGATTGACATAGGGCTTGCCAGGAAAGAAACCACCATACTTCGGATCGTCCCAGCCGTCGGTAATCGAGTCGCCCATAAAAACTACCCGCTGTTCAGCCTTGCCGGGAGCAACAACGTTCGCATTGTCGTCGTGGTATCGCGCCAGAGCCGGCCAGTCTTTGAGCCTTGTTTCCAGCCGCGTGACCGTGGTCTTAGCCTGCGTGCATTCCGGGGACTCCTGCGCGGGCGATTGGTAAGTTTGGGGGGAAGTCTGGGCTAACGCAGCCCCAGCGAAGACCAGAATAGCGACAACCAAAGTAATCAATCGGACCATATCTTAGTTACTAACCTCCTCCGTTTCTTTTCTCTTCGCCGCCTATGGCCGCCTGCATAACTGTTTCAGGCGTCCAAGCCTCAATCGGTCGTACCTCGGACAGTCTTCCACGGCTCATGACTGCGAGCCGGTCACACATACCAAAAAGCTCGGGAAGGTAAGAGCTAATCATCAGAACCGCCTTATTGGCCGCGGCACAGCGAGCGATGGTTTCGTAGACCTGCACTTTGCTGCCGATGTCGATGCCGCGCGTAGGCTCGTCGAGCAGGAGTATGTCAGCGTTTTGATGAAGCAGGCGAGCAAGTGCCACTTTTTGCTGATTACCGCCGGAGAGTGTCTTAACAGATTGGGCTACGCTGCGCGCTTTGATACCAAGTGCTGTAACCAATGTTTCGGCCTGTTGCCGTTGGCGCGAGAGATTTACCCAGCCCAGCCGCGAACAAGAGGAAAAGCGCGTCAGCGTGACATTATCGGCGACGGAAAGAGTCACGCCCAGTCCTTCACCTTTTCGGTCTTCACTCAAATATCCGAGGCCCTGAAACAGCCGCAGCGCGGGCGCACCGCCCCGCGCCGAGAGTGCCTTCCCTTTCAAAAGAATTGTTCCGGACTGCACAGGGTCAAGTCCAAAGATCGCCCGCACGAGCTGCGTTCGTCCTGCGCCCATCAGTCCGGCAACACCCAGAATCTCGCCGCGACGAAGCTCAAAACTAGCCTGTTGCAAAGTTGGAGGAGCGGCCAGGTCCTGGACCTTCAGTACAGTCTCGGTAACCGCTGACGAACGCGGCGGGCGCGGCGGAAAAAGGTTCTGCACCGGTCGTCCCACCATTTGGGTAACCAGCTCCTCGTCGGTAACACCCGCGATCTCACCTGTCGCTATGCTCTGACCGTCTCTAAGGACTGTGAAGCGATCGGCTATCTCACGCACTTCTTCGAGAAAATGGCTGATATAGATCACGCTCAGGCCTTCGCTGCGCACTTTGCGGATGAGCTCGAAGAGCCGCACCACATCATTGCGCTGCAAACTACTGGTCGGCTCATCCATCAAAATAATCCGCGCGCGCGCGGCGATGGAGCGACAAATCTCTACAATCTGTCGCGCGCCAAGAGAGAGATCCGCTATGCGTGTTTCCGGCTGAATCTCGGGATGAGGAAAGGTCTTCAGTACCTCAAGCGTGCGGCTGTGCAGACTATTGCGATCAAGCCAACCCAGGCGGGACGACTCAATTCCCATCATGATGTTCTCCGCCACTGACAGGTGAGGAAACAAGGAGAGTTCCTGATGGATGAGGGCAATGCCGCGAAGCCGGGCATCGAGAGGTGTAGCGGGACGATAAGCTTGACCGTCGATCTCCATCTCGCCGCGGTCCGGGGGGAGTGAACCGGCCAGCACGTTCATCAAGGTACTTTTGCCGGCCCCGTTTTCGCCGATCAGCGCGTGGACTTCACCCGGGCGCAATTGAAGGTTGACTCCGTCAAGAGCAATCGTGGGTCCGAAACGCCTGTGAATGTCTGTGAGCGTTAAGGAGGTCATCAGTTCATCTCAGAGAAAGTTCGAATTGCAGCCGGCGAAATGGAAAATGGAAAATGGAAAATCGTCAGTGGAAGGATACGCGAATTATCGATTTCCATCATTACTGTCCCAACGTTGATCGGGTTATTGTCTGTATGTTGGATTTGATCGACTTAACTCCCATGCCTGTTGGCATCGATTTCAATTCACCGCGGCTTACTACCGCAATCCGGCTCGCTGCGCTCCCATGAGGTCAGTACCACCGCGCGGTAGCGGGTGGCTTAGCGATGCGCATCTCCGGCGGTCCGAAGCCACCCGCTACCGCGCGGTGGTACTGACCTCATGAGACCGGAGCTTGAGTGATGAGTAGCCATGACCCACCCGGTATCGGGTTACCAGAATCTCCACCACGGCTTGCTTGCCACAATTTCTTTTTCCCCTGTCGGATTCTGGATTGTGATCACTAACTCACCTCCCTGGTCAGGCGTCCATCCCTGCTCCAGCAAGTCATTTATGTATCCGAGCACGGTCTGGCCCTGGTACTCAGTGTCCGCTCGCGCACGTTTAGTCATGTCCTCGCTAAGGTAAGCTCTCACCATGATAGGGTAGGTATTCTCACCTTGTTTCAGCCCTACAGACCAGTCTGTGCCGGGGCGACTGCTGCCATCTGACTGAAAGAAATGAGCAGATAACGCGCCTTCGATCCGCATTAGCCATTGATCTTCTTTTCTCATTATAGATGAGCTTCCAGGCTCACGCTTCGCTGCAAGCGCTAGGCGGCATCGCGATCTCTTGTGTAGGTGGCGATTTGCCAGGTGTTACCCCATTCGTCCTCCACCGTACCGCGACGGTCGCCATAGGGCGTGTCCAATGGCTCTTCGACTGAACTTGCGTCGGCTTGCAGGGCCCGCCGATATGTGCCATCGGTGTCATCGACATACACGTAGAGGAAAGCAGGCATCGGGTTGCGGATTCCGGGGACGCTAATCATGACCATCGAATCGCCGATCTTTATCACGGATGGTCGATCTGATCGGTAGTCCCCAGTTGCCCCGAACACCTGTTTGAGGAACTCGAGTTCTGGGTCATGAACGACGATTCTTGGAGTCATCGTATGCCAGCCTTCCGGGGTGAAGTGCGAGCGGTTGCCTAATTTCTTCATCGCGTAGGCCCTCGTTTTGCAGAGTCGTTACTGTGCGGCCTAATAATATTATGGAACCTCTGATCAAGTCGGTGATCGGCTACAGTTAACTCTCGTGTCATGAGGTCAGTACCACCGTGCGGTAGCGGGTGGGTCCATACGATACGAGAACGACTGTTGCGGACGGACCCACCCGCTACCGCGCGGTGGTACTGACCTCATGACACGAAAGTAATTGGAATCGAACGATCGACAAACTTTATTTATTTTCCGGGCGACGGCACGATCTTCCAAGAGATGATCACCTCATCGCCAGATTTCAACGACCCTACGCGAAACATCACATAGAAATCTCTGTCATTAGCTTTAGCGTGCAACAAGTACATATGCCCGACGATAGCTTTAACCAATGTATTTTCGGGCGTTGATCTAATCACTTTGCCATTGTGAAAAA
>WNGE01001099.1_pt1 | contig 34684 bp, 36 predicted proteins | sample 5400651 | NCBI WGS metagenome assembly WNGE01 (sample SAMN13153370, study PRJNA577476) | soil metagenome | isolation source: 60 cm soil or saprolite under grassland replicate 2 | place: USA:California | collected 2016-06-15
CTCGGTGATGATCGCCTACATCTGGGTGTGGGCCGGCTTTGCGATGGTGGTGATCGCCGCCGGGCTCTCGGCCATTCCCCGAGACGTCCTCGAGGCGTCGCGCACGGATGGGGCGACGGAATGGCAGGTGTTCCGCCGCGTGACGGTGCCGCTGCTTGCCCCGGTGCTCAGCGTCGTGTTCATCACGATGCTGATCAACGTCCTGAAGGTGTTCGACATAGTGCTTTCGGTGGCGCCGGGCTCGACGCAGCCCGATGCGAACGTGATCGCGCTCGTGATGTGGCGCACGTCGTTCGGCGGCGTGAACGACTTCGGCCTGGGCTCGGCGATCGCGGTGTTCCTGTTCCTGCTCGTGATCCCGATCCTGCTGCTCAACGTCCGGCGCTTCAAGAGGGAGGCATAAGTGGCCGCCATCGCCGCAGACGCCGAGATCGTCCAGCGCGAGAGCGTCGCGACCAAGGTGCTGCGCGTGCTCGCGAAGTCGCCCGTGCACATCGTGCTGCTCGTCGTCGGCCTACTCTGGCTCGTGCCGACATTCGGCCTCTTCATCACCTCGCTGATGGCGCCCGCCGACTACAACAACTTCGGCTGGTGGAAAGTGCTGAGCCACCCGAGCATCGGGACGTGGAAGAACTACAGCGAGCTCATCAACCACACCGACATCCCGCACGCGCTCTGGACGACGGTTCAGATCGCCGTCGGCGGCACCGTGCTGCCGATCATCATCGCCGCACTCGCGGGTTACGCCTTCGCCTGGCTCGACTTCCCCGGGCGCGACTGGGTCTTCATCGCCGTGATCGCGATGCTCGTCGTGCCGCTGCAGATGGCGCTCATCCCGATCTTCTCGCTCTACAACAAGCTCGGGATTTTCGACACCGTCCTGTCGCTGATCCTCTTCCACACCGCGTTCGGCTTGCCGTTTGCGATCTTCCTGCTGCGAAACTTCTTCATCGGGATACCGAAGGACATCCTCGAGTCGGCGCGAATCGACGGCGCGTCGGAGTGGACGATCTTTCTGCGGCTGATCCTGCCGCTCGGGCTCCCGGCAATCGCGTCGCTCGCAATCTTCCAGTTCCTGTGGACGTGGAACGACCTCCTCGTCGCGCTGACGTTCGGACGCAACACGCAGCCGATCACGGTCGCGATCTACTCGAACATGCGGCAGTTCGGATCGAACATCGACCTGATCGCGCCGGCGGCTTTCCTTTCATTGATCGTGCCGCTTGCCGTGTTCTTCGCCTTCCAGCGCTACTTCGTGCAGGGGCTGCTGGCAGGCTCGGTGAAGTGATCCGGGTAGCCGTTGTCGGCGGAGGGCTCGCCGGCTTCTCCGCCTACCAGACGCTGCGCCGCGGTGGGCTCTCGCCCGCGGAGATCGTCGTCTTCGACGAGTCGCCCGACCCGTCCGCAGCGTGGGCGTCGCGCGCCCGGGCGATCCGGCAGACGCACATGCGCTCGGAGAGCGACGGGCACTGCCTGCCGACGTCGTTCCCGGGCCTCGCGGTGCGCGAGGCCCTGCGGACAGGGCAAGTGACGCCGTTGCTCTCGAGCGTGACGAACCGGTACAACCCGACGGTACGTCAGTTCCTCGCGCACGTCGCAGACCTGCGAGAACGAAGCGGCTGGGACGAGAGCGTGCGGCGCGTGCGCATCGACCGAATCGGCGTCCACGGGGAGTTCTTCTCGGTCAGCGGCATCGCAGTGCCGCACTTGCTCATCGCAACCGGTCATCCGGGGCTCGCGATGCCGGACGAGCTGCGCGACGATCCGCGCGCGGTGCACGCGTACGAACCGCACGAGTACGCGCGCACGGTGACGGTGATCGGCGCCGGACTCGCGGCGGCGACGGAGTGGCTGAACGCGCTCGCGTCGGGCGCGTCGGTCGTGTCGATTCGGCGGCGGGAACCGGAGCGGCGTCGCCTCAACGTCCCGCGCGAGTGGTTCTCTCGGCGAACTCTCGACGGCTATCACCGGACGGGCCCGGTCGAGCGGGCCGCGATCCTGCGCCGGCTGCTGGCGCCGTCGTACCCGCCCGGCGCCCGCTGGGACGAGCCCCTCGCGCGCGCGGGCGAACGCTTCCGCGTCGAGCAGTCGCTGAACGGCTCCGAGCAGGTGATCTGCGCGACCGGGTTCCGGCGTGGCTTTCAGCACGACCCGCTGCTCCGCACGCTCGTCGCGGAGTGCGAGCTCGAGACGTTCCAGGAATGGATCGTGCTCGACCGCGATTCGACCGTTCCCGCGTTGACGGACGAGCGGCGGACGCTTGCGCTCGCCGGGGTCGCGGCGCAATGGGCCTTCCCTGCCGCCGACACGCTGGTGGGCGCGAAATACGCGGCGCGCGGGCTCCTTGCAAGGGTGCGATGTCGTACACGCTGAGAGGCCGTGTCGAATCGCGGCTCGCCTCGCTGTTGCTGCCGCTCGCCGCGTGCTGCGCGCTCACAGCCGCGCTCCACCGCTGGTGGCCACTCGAGCTGTGCGGATTGATGGTCGCCGTCGGCGTCGCCCTCGATCTTCAGCTGTATCACCTGCTCCTGCGCTACCAGCCCGGCTGGGCGGCGCTGCCGCTCGGGCTATTCGAGCTCGGGCTGATGCTTGCACTCGTCCGCGCGCTCGGGCTCCAGGCGCCGCTCGTTCCGGCGCTCGCGCTCTTCGGCGGCGCCTGGGCGGTGACCCAGGTGCTCGGGCAGGCGGGCTTCCCGCTGCTGCGGCTGTCCTATGCAACGGACGGCGGCGAGCTCGGCCGGCTCGGGCTCGTCTCGGTGATCGCGGTCGCCGCGACGCTCGCGAGCGCGGGTGTCTTCTGGTGGCTGCGGCTACCGCCGACCGTTCACCTGTCGGCCGGAGTGCACCAGGGGCCGCTCGTGATCGACCGCCGCGAGCGCCTCGTGGGAGACCGCGGTGCGATCGTGCGGGGCGGGATCGTGGTCCGCGCCGATGGGGTGACGGTCAAGAACGTCACCGTGATCGGCGGCGAGGACGGGATCGTCGTGGACGGCGTCAACAACGTCGTTCTCGACGGCGTCGCCGTCTCCGGGTTCGAGCTCGACGGCATCCACGTCCGGCGCGCGGCGGTGACGATCGAGAACTGCTCGATCGACGGCCTCGGAAACGCCTACGCCCAGGGGATCGACATCTCCTACGCCTTCGATAAGCGAACGAGCCACGTCATGGGGTGCACGATCGTCGGGGGTCAGGAGGGCATCGCTGCCCACTTCGTGAACGTCGACATCATGGACAACCAGATCAGCCGCACGACGCTGCGCGGGATCGCGATGACCGAGATGTCGATGGGGATGATCGAGGGCAACGAGGTTCGCAACGCGTCGGGCGTCGGGATCCTCTGCAACGACCACTCGATGTGCATGATCGAGAAGAACACGGTCGTCGGAACCAAGGCCGTCGACCGGCACGAGTGGACGAACGGCTATGGCGTGCTGGTCGCCTACAACTCCGAGGCCGACCTGCACGACAACGCGCTGTCCGCGAACCCGAAACCGTTCGGGGCGATCGTCGACTCCGTGATCCGGGCTCGCTAACCACCCGACCGGGGGAGTTCGCTCAAGCTCGACTTCCGGAAGCGCGATACGTCTTTCTGAGACACGGACACCGAATTGCGGCTTCGGAGCATCCCCCTACTGGTCATCATCATCGCGGCGGTCGCGGGTCTCGGTGCGTGGACCGACCGGCCGAAGGTGAAGGTGATCGACGCCCCGGTCCTGATCGAGGCCACGAAGCCGTGGGACGCGATCATCGAGGTCACCCGGCGCGGCAGGCCGCTCGACGGCTACAAGGCGGTCGTCACCCTGCAGGGCCCGCGCGGGATCGAGAAGATCCGTGCGAAGGAGCTCGGCGGCGGCCGCTACCGCATCCGTGTCCACATGGCCCACGGCGGCTTCTACACCTACACCCTCGTCGTCGGCGATCGCATCGTCACGCGCGGCACGGTGTACTCGATCCCGAAATAGCGTCGCGCTTCCGCGCGCTTCTCGTCACACTCTCGTAGCGGGGCCTGGCCCCTGCCTTTGGCTCAACGAGCCGCTTCGCACCACTTCTCCACAGGCAGGGGCCAGGCCCGGTTACGGGGATGCCTCGAGTGGGTGACGCAAACGTCACGCCGTCAGCTATCGTTAACTCAGTTAACGATATGCCGAAGCTTCACCTCGACACCGTCTCGATCGCCGACCGCCTGCGGCCGGTGTTGCTGCGGGTCGGCCGGGAGCTGCGCCGGGAGGCGCGCGAGGTCGGGGTCTCGCCGGAGCAGGTGTCCCTGCTCGTCGCGATCAAGTACTCGCCGGGAATCGGCGTTCGCGAGCTCGCGGCCAGAGAGCGCGTCTCGCCGCCGGCGATGTCGAATCACGTCGACCGGCTCGAGCGGGACGGCCTCGTCGCCCGTACCCCGAGCGTCGACGACCGGCGGCGCGTCGGCCTGACCCTCACCGACGAGGGCCAGCGGGTGCTCCGCCGCGTCCGCTCCCGGCGCACGGCCTGGCTCTCCTCGCGGCTCGGGAAGCTGACGCCGCAGGAGCTCGCTGCCGTGGAGGCCGCCGTCGAGCCGCTCTCGAGGCTGCTGCGCGAGGAGGAGCAGGCGTGAAGCGCACCTTCTCGAGCCTGCGCTACCGGAACTACCGCCTCTTCTTCGCGGGCCAGGCAGTCTCGCAAACCGGGTCGTGGATGCAGCGGATCGCGCTCGGCTGGTTCGTCTTCCAGCTGACCCACGACCCGTTCGCGGTCGGGATCATGGCGCTCGCGCAGTTCCTCCCCTTCACGCTCTTCGGGCTCTTCGCGGGCGTCATCACCGACCGGCTCGACGCGCGCCGCCTCGTCATCGCCACACAGGTAGCCCAGCTCGCGACGGCGATCGCGCTCGCGTGGATCGCGCTCGGCGGCTTCGCCGAGCCCTGGATGCTCTATCTGATCGCCTTCCTCAACGGCCTCGTGCTCGTGCTCGACGTCCCTTCGCGCCAGCAGCTCACGTACCGGATGGTCGGGCGCGAGGCGCTGCCGAATGCGATCGCACTCAACTCGAGCCTCTTCAATGCGTCGCGGATCTTCGGCCCCTCGGTCGCAGGCATCATCTACGGCTTCGCCGGCGCCGGGATCTGCTTCCTCGTCAACGCGATCAGCTTCTTCGCCGTGCTGATCGGGCTGCTCGCGATGCGGGTGAGCGAGTTCTTCCCCCTCGAAGAGTTCGAACGGCCGTCGATCCTGCGCGGCACGCGCGAAGGCGTCGCGTACGTGCTCAAGCAGCCGCGGATGATGATCGTTCTCGGACTGACGCTCGTGCTCAGCACGTTCTGCTTCAACTTCAACGTGACGCTGCCGGTGCTCGCCGGGAGCACGCTGCACTCGACAGCGGTCGTCTACGGCCTCCTCTCCGCGGTGTTCGGAGCGGGTGCCCTCGCCGGGGCCCTCGTTGCCGCCTCGCGCGGGCGCGCGTCGACGAGGGTGATGATCGCCGGCTCCCTCGTGTTCACCGGCTCGGAGCTGCTGCTTGCGCCGGTGCGCAAGCCCCTGTTAGCCGGCATTCTGCTCTTCTTCGTCGGCGCCGGCTTTGCAGCCTGGTCGGCGAACTCGAACGCGGCCATGCAGCTCGCGGCTCCCGACCGGCTACGCGGCCGGATCATCGGCATCTACTTCTATGCCTTCAACGGCACAGGCCCGCTCGGCGGACTCCTTGCCGGCTGGCTTTGCGCCAAGGGCGGCACCGAGCTCTCCTTCGTCGTCGCCGGGATCGCCGGCCTCGTCGCCACGGGCGTTGCCGCCCGGCGGCTCGGCCCCATAGACTGGCGTCTGCGCGCGAGGGCGCATCCGGTCCGCGGAGAGGGACCCTCCCACCTCGTCACGCAGGCCAAATCCGGCTGACGACACCTCTCTTCGGCCCGAGGAATCCGTCGCCCTCCACGAGGAGCTCCTCGAGCTCGACTAACTCGCCACGGCGATCGTGATCTGGGTGTACGCCGGCACCGAACCGGTCGGAGCCTCGGCGATGACGACGCCGACGTTCTTCACCGGCCCCTTCTTGTACTCGGTCCTCACCGTGAGCTTTCAGCGCAGCACCGTCCTGCGTGCCGCGCGTACCACAACGGATACGCAAGATTCCTCGGCACCTGGCGTCTTACTCCCTGAGAGGGGGCCGGGCGGTGGGCCGCAGCCCGTTCCGGCCCCCTTTTCCCAATCATCTAGTGTCCCGGCATGGTCGCTCGGCAGAGGGGGCGCGGGAGCTGAGCGAGCTCGATCTCGACGGCCTGCGCATGCACTACGTCGACGAGGGCGAGGGTGCGCCGGTGCTCTTGCTTCACGGCGAACCAACCTCGTCGTTTCTCTGGCGCAACATCGTCCCGCAGTTGCCGGGCCGCAAGATCGCGCCCGATCTGATCGGGTTCGGCCGCTCGGACAAGCCTGAGGACATCGGGTGGTACTCGTACGACCGGCACGTCGACTCGGTCGCGCGACTCGTTGCAGAGCTCGACCTGCGCGAGCTGACACTCGTCGTACACGACTGGGGCGGACCGATCGGGCTACGCGTCGCCGTCGAGGAGCCGGAGCGCATCGAGCGTCTCGTCATCCTCAACACCGGCATCGGCGGCGGGCCGCCGAGCGAGACCTGGCTGCGATTCCGCGACATCGTTCGACAGCTCGGCGGCGCACTCGACATCGGGCGGCTCGTCGAGGCGGGCACCGCACAGGGCCTGTCCAACGAGGTGCGCGAGGCCTACGACGCGCCGTTCCCGACGCCGGAGTCGAAAGCGGGCGTGCTCGCGTTCCCCGAGCTCGTGCCGACCGACCCCGACCACCCGAATACACGGCCGATGAACCGGGTGCTCGAAGCGCTGACGAGATGGGAGAAGCCGACGCTCGTCGTCTGGGGCGTGGAGGACACGGTGCTGCCGTCCGCCCTCGCGGAGCGGTTCGTCGAGCTGATCCCCGGTGCGCGCGGACCGCTTCTCGTCGAAGGTGCATCGCATTTCCTCCAGGAGGACAAGCCGGACGACGTTGCAGAGGCGATCAGAGAGTTCATCGCCGCGTGAGACACGCCCGAGCCGAGACGTCCGCCTGTGACACGTCTACAGTTGACAAGTGGTCATGTCCCGAATCTATGTCGCCGCCAGCCTCGCGCTGATCGGGATCTATTTCGCCCTCCCATCCGGCGGAAGGACGCAGTCGATCCTGTACGACGTGATCGGCGGCGGCGCCGCGGTCGCAATCGCCCTCTCGATCCGGCTGCATCGGCCGCGCCTGTGGCTGCCGTGGGCACTGTTCTCGGCCGGCAGCGCCTTCTTCGTGCTCGGAGACATCCTGTTCACGGACGCAACCCCGCCGACCGTCGCCGACGGCTTCTATCTTGCCGGCTACCCCGTCATCGCGGCAGGCCTGCTGCTCCTCATGCTGGAGGCCGGCGGTCGCAACCGCCGCGCCGCGCTCGCCGACACGGCGATCTTCACGGTCGCATTCGCACTCTTCCAGTGGGTTTTCCTAATGGGGCCTGCAGTGCGCGGCAGTGGCAGCCTGGCCGAGCACGTCGTGGGCGGCCTTTATCCGGCGATGGACGTAGTGCTTCTCGGCGGGTTTGCCGGGTTCTTCGTCTCGCCGGCGTGGCGCACACCGTCGTTCAGGCTTCTCTTTGCCGCGGTACTCGCACTCCTGTTCGCCGACGAGATCTACGGCCTCGACGTCGGCGCGTACTCGAGCGGCAACTGGATCGACGCGGCCTGGCTGCTGTCCTACGTGCTGTGGGCGACGGCCGCACTTCATCCCTCGATGCGCGAGCTGTCCGAACCACGCCGCAAGCCGTCGCTCCGCGTCGGGTTCGCGCGGGTGGCGGTGCTGGCCGCTGCCCTGTTGACCGTGCCGTTCGTGCTGCTCGTACAGACGCTTCGCGGCAAATCGCTCGAGCCGTATGTGGTGGCGGGCCTCGGCAGCGCGATCGGGCTGCTCGTCGTCGCCCGCCTCACCGGCATCCTCCGGGCCCTCGAGCGCATCCGGCTCCGAGAGCGAGCTGCTCGCGCGCTCGCCGAGGAGACGCAGTACCGCCTCTCGCTGCAGAACGAAGAGCTCGTCGAGGCCGACCGGCTGAAGGACGAGTTCGTCGCGCTCATCTCTCACGACCTGCGGACCCCGCTCACGTCGATCATCGGCTACGTCGAGCTCGCGTTGGACGAGGGCGTGGAACCGCCGCTCGACGAGGAGCGGCACTCGTACCTCGATGTTGTCGCGCGCAGCTCCGAGCGGCTGCTCCGGCTCGTCGACGATCTGCTGTTCGTCGCACGGCTGCAGTCCGGTAGGCTCGCGCTGGCGCCGGCGGAGCTCGACCTGTGCCAAATCGTGGGCCAGGCGGTCGAGGAGGCGCGACCGCGGGCGGAGGCGAAAGCACTCACGCTCTCGTTCCTGAGCAGCAGTCCGGTCGTGATCGAGGCGGACAAAGGGCGGATCTTCCAGTTGCTCGACAACCTGATCTCGAACGCAATCAAGTTCACGCCCGAGGGCGGCCGAGTCGACGTCCGCGTCATGCCCGTACTCGACGGCGCAGTGATCGAAGTGAGCGATACGGGAATCGGGCTCGGCCCGGGCGAGGCTGAGCTCGTGTTCGACCGCTTCTTCCGTTCCGCGCGCGCGCATCAGCAACAGGTGCCCGGCACCGGTCTCGGCCTCTTCATCGCGCGGGCGATCGCAGAGGCGCACGGCGGCACGCTGACTGCGTCCTCGAGAAAAGGAAGCGGCACGACCTTCCGGATGGAGCTGCCCTCGCGGGCAGCACCACAGCCCGAGAGCGCGGACAAGGAGCTCGTCGCATGACGAATCCCGTCGTGCTCGTCGCGGACGACGACGACGACATCCTGCTGCTCGTGACGACGCGGTTGAAGCGCGACGGCTTCGAGGTGATTCAGGCGAGCAGCGGTGACCGCGCGCTCGACCTCGCCCGGGAGCGGCGTCCGGCCGTCGCCGTGCTGGACATCGGCATGCCGGGGCTCGACGGGCTCCAGGTCCTCGAGCAGATTCGCGCAGACGAGGAGCTGCGCGAGATGAAGGTGCTACTGCTGACCGCCAAAGCGCAGGAATCGGATGTGCGTCGCGGCTACGACACGGGCGCCGACGCCTACGTCAAGAAGCCGTTCTCACCGGCCGACCTTTCGACGAGGGTCCGCGAGCTCCTCGACGACGCTTAACTCGGCGCCTTGTAGCGATAGCCGAATCCGCGCACGGTCTCGATCGGCACGGCATCGGGCTCGGCCGGATCGAGCTTGCGGCGCAGATAGCCGACGTAGAGCTTCACCTGGTCGCCGCCGACGCCGTACGTGTCTCCCCAGACGAGCTCGAGGAGCTGGTCACGGCTCAGCACCTGCCGCGGGTTGCGGACGAACGTCGACAGCAGCCGGAACTCGAGCGGCGTCAGCTGCACATCGCGGTCGCCCACGGTGACGCGCGCCTGCGCCCAGTCCACCGTGAGATAGGTGTCCGCGTAGGACTGCTGCTCCTCTTCCCGCGCGCCGCCGCGGGTCGCGCGGCGGAGGAGCGCCTGGACGCGCGCGACGATCTCCTGCTTTCCGAACGGCTTGACGACGTAGTCGTCCGCGCCCGACTGGAGCCCGCGCACACGCTCGAGCTCGTCGCCCCGGGCGGTGAGCATGATGACCGGGACGTCCGACATGTCGCGGATCCGCTCGAGCACGTTCCAGCCGTCCAGCTCCGGCATCGAAACGTCGAGGACGACGAGATCGGGCCGCCAGGCGTGGAATTCCCGGAGCCCCTCGCGCCCGTTCGGGGCGTCCCGGACAACGATCCCGCCGCGCTCGAGAAGCGTCCGGACGAGGGCTCGGATGTCGTCGTCGTCGTCGACGACCAGCACGCGGGACTCGGTCATACCGATTTCATACTACGGCCATCCCCGGTTCGATCAGCCGCCGATGACACTGCTCTCCGTGGCGACCATCCTCATCGTGGATCCCGACGCGGCAAACAGGTCGCTGTTGGAGCTCCTCTGCCTGCGGCTCGGCCATCGGCCGATCGGCTCACGCGAGTGGGTCGAGGGCGAGGAACCCGAGCTGTTGCTGCTGGAACCCGCCTCGCGTACGGGCTTGCGGCTGGCCCGGGGCGTGCGGCGGCGGTTCCCGCACCTGCCGATCCTTTGCGTGAGCATCGACGGTCCAAGTCGAGAGACTCGAGAGCTTGGCGCCGTCGGTCACGTGATGAAGCCGTTCCGCCGTTCCCAGCTCGAGCATGCTCTCGAACTGGCGCTTGTTACGACGGCAGAGACGGTTTAGGCTCGGCAGCCATAGGCCGGGCGCTCTGCGGCGAGCGCTCGGCCTTCCGTCCTCCGCCGTTGTCGTGTACTAGGCTCGGCTCATGCTCACGATGACCGAACACGCGGCGGAGACGATCCGCGGGATCGTCGAGGACTCGGACGTCGGCGCGGACGGCGGCCTCCGGATCAGCGCGTCGAACGACGGCAACGGCGAGACGGCCCTGGCCTTCGACGTCGCCGCAGGGCCGGAGGAAGGCGACGAAACGGTGCAGAGCGACGGTGCGACGGTCTTCCTCGACGAGACCGCGGCGGCGGCGCTCGCGGACAAGCAGCTCGACGTGCACGCGCACGGCGACCACTTCCACTTCTCGATCGACGAGCAGCCTAGTTAGCTGATCGTCCAGGTCTCGCCGCTCGACAGAAGCGAAGCGAGATCGCCGGCGCCACGCTTCTCGGTCGCTTCGGCGATCTGTTCGGCCATCAGCTCGTCGTAGACCGGCCGCTTGACGTTGCGGAACACGCCGACCGGCGTGCCTCCGTGCGTCTCCTGCGTCACGCGCGAGAGCGCGAACGCGAGCGCGGCCGACTCGTGCGACGCGTCGTGAACGAGGACGTCGACGTCGGTCGCCTCACAGACGTCGATCGACCCGTCCCGGCGCTGCCGCAAAGCCTTTTCGAGGTCCTTGCCCCAGCGGATCGGCTCGCCGTCCCGCAGGGCGATCCGGTTCACGCCCTCCTTGTCGTCGCGCACGAAGTCGAAGGCGTCGTCGTTGAAGATCGGGCAGTTCTGGAAGATCTCGACAAATGCACTGCCGCGGTGCTCCGCAGCGGCGCGCAGCACTTCGGTCACCCCGGCCTTATCCGTGTCGATCGCCCGCGCGACAAAGGTCGCCTCCGCGCCGATCACGAGCGACAACGGGTTGAACGGCCAGTCGAGCGAGCCCATCGGCGTCGACTTCGTCACCTTCCCGAGCTCGCTCGTCGGCGAATACTGACCTTTCGTCAGGCCGTAGATCCTGTTGTTGAAGAGCAGGATCTTCATGTTCACGTTCCGGCGCAGCGCGTGGATCAAGTGGTTGCCGCCGATCGAGAGCGCGTCGCCGTCGCCGGTGACCACCCACACCGAGAGATCGGGCCTCGACGACGCGAGACCGGTTGCGATCGCCGGCGCGCGGCCGTGGATCGAGTGCATCCCGTACGTGTTCATGTAGTACGGGAACCGCGCTGCGCAGCCGATGCCGGACACGAACACCGTTCGCTCGCGCTCGATGCCGAGCTCCGGCATGAACTGCTGCATCGCGGCGAGGATCGCGTAGTCGCCGCAGCCCGGGCACCAGCGCACCTCCTGGTCGGTGCGGAACTCCTTCGCCGTCAGCTTCAGCTTGTTGCCGTTCCCGTTCCCGTCGCCCACAGGCACATGGTAGACGGCGCCGCCCGCGGCCACCCGGCCGCGGGCGCGCTCTGGCCCGCTTACCTGCCGCAGGGGTTCGACACCTTCGCGCAGTCGAGCCCGTGCTGCTGTCCGGCCCTGGCCGAGAACACCGCGAGTGTCGAGAACGCGACCGCGACGACGATGGCGACGGCGGCTGCGGTGATGGCGATCGTGTGCTTCATCTCTGCCTCCTCTTGGACCTCGGTTGACCCGGCGAACCTAGGCCCGCGACGGCCCGGCGCGCATCGATGAAATCCCTCCATTGCAGGCGGTTCAGGGTTTTCATCTAGGCACGGGCAGGCCTACATGCGACGATCGGCACATGCGTCTCCGTGTCTCGTTGGCGGCGCTGGCTGCTGCGCTCGGCGGCTGGGCGATCGCGCTCGCGATCTGGAAGCCCGGCGAGCTCACGCTCCCTGTCGCAGTCCACCTGGCGATCGGCTGGTCGTTCGTCGCAGCCGGGCTCGTCGCATGGGCGCGGCGCCCCGAGAACCGCACCGGCCTCCTGATGACGCTCACCGGGGTCGTTTGGTTCGGGCGCGACTTCGACTCGTTCGGATTCTCCCCGGCGACGCGCCTGAGCGAGCTCTCGCAAAACCTCTTCCTGGCACTGCTTGCCCATCAGGTCGTGGTCTTCCCGGACGGCGTCACGCGTTCGCGGCGGGAACGCGCGCTCGTGGCGGCGATCTACCTCCTCGCCGTCCCCGGATACGCGGTCAGCGAGATCGGACCGACCGTGAACGACGTCCTCTCGGCGCTCGGGATCGTCCTCGCCGTCGCCGCCGTCGCGATCATCGTCGACCGGTGGCGCAGCGCCTCGGCACCGCGCCGTCGCGCGCTCGAGCCGCTGCTCTGGGCCGGGCCGCCCACGCTTGCAGTCGTCGCGGCGTCGATCGCCAAGGACTACCTCGACCTCTCTGTCTCGGCGACCGGAGACGCGGTCCTCGACTGGTGCGCACTCGCGTACACCCTGATTCCCGCAGCGTTCCTCGCCGGCGTCCTGCGCACGCGCCTGCATCGCGGCGCGTTGGCCGAGCTTGTCCTCGAGCTGAGCGACGCCTCGCCCGCGCACGCACGCGACGCGCTCGCCCGAAGCCTTGGTGACCCGTCGCTCGAGCTCGCGTTCTGGATTCCGGAACGAGGCAGATATGTCGATTCGCAAGGGAAACCGTTCGAGGTCCCGCAGGATCGTGCGGTCACCGAACTCGACGGCGTAGCTGCGCTCGTCTACGACCCGTCGCTTCTCGAGGACCTCGAGCTCGTCCGCGCAGCCGGCGCAGCGGCCCGGCTCTCGCTGGAGAACGCGCGCCTCCAGGCGAAGCTCCACTCCGCGGCCGACGAGCCGGCGACCGTACCGGAGTCGCTCGCGGATCTGACCTCACGCGAGCTGGAGGTGCTCGCCCTACTTGCCGAAGGACGGACCGACCGTGGAATCGCGCAGGCGCTCTACGTGTCGCCGAAGACGGTCGAGGCGCACGTACGAAGCATCTTCAGGAAGCTCGGGCTGCCGTCGGAGACGACCGAAAACCGCCGCGTCCACGCCGTGCTCGCCTTCCTACGCGCGCGCCCGCTATGAGTCGATGAGCACTTCGATCGCCGCCGCCACCTCGGCGGAGCGCAGCGGCAAACCCTTCACCCGGTTGTAGCCCACGGCATCGACGAGGAACTCGGCGCGGACGAGCTTCAACAGCTGGCCGAGGTTCATCTCGGGCACGAGAACCTTTTCGTACCGCCGCAGCACCTCGCCCGTGTTTCGCGGGAAGGGGTTGAGATGCCGCAGGTGCGCATGCGCGACCGTGCGCCCGCCGTTCCGCACGCGGCGGCAGCCGGCCGCGATCGGGCCGTAGGTGCCGCCCCAACCGAGCACGAGCACCCTCGCGTCGCCGTCCGGATCGTCAACCACGAGCTCCGGGATGTCCGACGCGATACCGGCGACCTTCTGCGCGCGGAGGCGCGTCATCAGATCGTGGTTGTCGGGATCGTAGGAGATGTTCCCGGTCCGGTCGGCCTTCTCGAGACCGCCGATCCGATGCTCGAGACCCGGTGTCCCCGGCACGGCCCACGGCCGCGCAAGCGTTTGCTCGTCACGCAGGTACGGCAAGAACTCGCCGTCGAAGTTCGGCTCCGTCGTGAACGGCACCGAGATGTCCGGCAGCGACGACACCTCCGGCAGGAGCCAGGGCTCCGAGCCGTTCGCGAGATACGCGTCCGACAGCAGGTACACGGGCGTGCGGTACTTCAACGCGATGCGGCAGGCCTCGATCGCGGCGTCGAAGCAGTCCGACGGCGACATCGCGGCGACCACCGGGATCGGCGACTCCGAGTTCCGACCGAAGAGCACCATCAGCAAATCGCCCTGCTCCGGCTTCGTCGGCATCCCGGTCGACGGCCCCGCGCGCTGGATATCGCAGACTACGAGCGGCAGCTCGAGCTGCATCGCCAGACCGATCGTCTCCTGCTTCAACACGATTCCGGGCCCTGCCGACGTCGTCACGCCGAGCGAGCCGCCGAACGACGCACCGAGTGCCGCCCCCGCGGCCGCGATCTCGTCCTCGGCCTGGAACGTCCGCACGCCGAAATGCTTGTAGCCGGCGAGCTCCTCGAGGATCGACGACGCAGGTGTGATGGGATAGGCCCCGAGGAAGAGCGGAAGCCCCGAGAGCTTCGACGCAGCGATGAGCCCGTACGAAAGCGCCTGGTTGCCGGTGATGTTCCGGTAGGTGCCCGGCGCGAGCTTCGCCGGCTTCACCTCGTAGTGGACCGCGAACGTCTCGGTCGTCTCGCCGAACGCGTAGCCGGCCTGGATCGCCTTCACGTTCGCCTCAGCGATCTCCGGCCGCTTCGCGAACTTCGTGTTCAGGAAGTCGATGGTCGCGTCGACCGACCGCCCGTACAGCCACGACATGAGCCCGAGCGCGAACATGTTCTTCGACCGTTCTGCCTCCCGCGGCGTCACCCCCTCGATGCCCTTGAGTGCACCGACCGTCAGCGTCGTCAGCGGCACCGGGTGCAGCTGGAACTCGTCGAGCGAACCGTCCTCGAGCGGGTTGGCGGCGTACCCGGCCTTCTGGAGGTTCCGCTCGTTGAACGCGTCCGAGTTGACGATCAGCGTCCCGCCCTTGGGCAGGTCCTTGATGTTCGTCTTCAGCGCCGCGGGGTTCATCGCCACGAGCACGTTCGGCGCGTCGCCCGGGGTGAGGATGTCGTGATCGGCGAAGTGCAGCTGGAACCCGGAGACGCCCGGCAGCGAGCCGGCCGGCGCGCGAATCTCGGCCGGGAAGTCCGGCAGGGTCGAGATGTCGTTGCCGAGAAGCGCCGTCTCGGAGGTGAACTGGGAGCCGGTCAGTTGCATGCCGTCGCCGGAGTCGCCCGCGAAGCGGACGATCACCTGGGAGAGCTGCTCGACGGGCTTGCTGCTCACTGGCTACGCACAGGTATAGCGAATCGGCCGAACGGGCAAGCTTCGAATGATGTCTACCGTGCTCCCCCGTCGATCCCGCAGCTGGACGCCGAAGGCGATCCCCTTCGGCACCCTCATCCTGTTGCTCGGCCTCTGGGCGATCTTTGCCCCGCTCGTCGGCGGCTATTTCGGCTTTGGCTTCTACTCGCCCGAGACGTGGCACTTCCCGGCGAAGTGGTGGGAACTGCATTTCGCCGGCGGCCTCGCCTCGGCCGTCGGCGGCTTCATGCTGATGACGCCCGCGCGCGGCTGGGGCGCACTCGGCCGCTTGCTCGCGTTCCTCGGCGGCGCCTGGCTCGTTTCCGGCTGGGCCTTCTATCCCGTCTGGGCGAGCGGGACGATCGAGCCGTACGGGAGCGAATTCGTGCGCGGCATGCGCTGGCTCGGGCAGCTCACGGGCCCGGGCGGGCTGGTCCTGCTCTTCACCGGCGTCGCGATCGGGCTCTTCATGCGCAGGACGATCGTCGAGCAGGCGCCGCCCGCGCCGCTCGAAGCCTCCCGCATCACCGTTCCGGAGTAGTGAGCAGCAGCGCGTTCTGCGACGGGTCGCGGACGAGCGCCCCGTCCTCGCGCGCCTCGGGCGCCTGACCCGCGTCCGCGACGCGTCCGACGACGCGGTCGAGCTCGTCGGCGTCGGGCACGACGATTGCGGCGTGTCGAAGGGTCGCGGAGCCGGCAGGCGCCGGCGACGCGCCGCGGCTCTCCCACGTGTTGCCGCCGATGTGATGGTGGTAGCCGCCCGCGCTGAGGAACGCCGCCATCGGCCCGAGCTGCGCCATCAGTCCCATGCCGAGAACGTCGCGGTAGAACTCGACCGCGGACGGCACATCCGCGAGGCGGAGGTGCACGTGGCCCGTCGACGTCCCGTCCGGCAGCCCGTCGAATGGCTCTGTCGTGGGATCCTCGAGCTCGCCGAGAAGGCTCTCGACGTCGAGCGGCAGCGTCGTCATCAGCTCGGTGACCTTTCCCTCCCACTGCTCGCGTGGGCGGTCGGCGTAGATCTCGATACCGTGCCGGTCGGGATCGCGCAGATAGATCGCCTCGCTCACCGCATGGTCCGACAGCCCTTCGAGCGCGATCCGTTCCCGAGCTGCGTGCGCGAGCCAACGGGCCAGGCTCACGCGGTCGGGGACGAGCAGCGCGACGTGGTACAGGCCGGTGTACCCGTCCGCCGGCCGCGCCCCCGGCTCCTCGACGAAGCGGACGACCTCGGCGTCGGTGCCGAGCGAGGCACGACCGTTCTCGCGCGAGAGCACGCGCAAGCCCACGGTGTTCTGCCAGTAGTCGAGCGAACGGTCGAGGTCGGAGACCGAAAGCTCGACCGCCCCCATGCGCGTCGAAGGAGCGATCTCCATGGCTCGACGATAGCGCCGTCACCCCTCGCTGTGCTTGATGGCGGATTCCTTCTCCTGCGCCGCCGCAAGCGTCAGGGAGCCGTCACACACCTGCCGGTTGAGCTCGTTTTCGATCGCATCGACGTGCGCCGCCCGCGGGTACGGCTCCGGCCACAGGTTGCGCGGGTCGGTGGGGTGACCGCCGAGCTCGAGGCTGATCAGGTGGTCCTCCTGGTAGGCCGACAGCGCACCCGTCAGGCCGTACGCCCGCAGCTGCTTTGCCTTCAACGCGTTCGTGTAGTCGGTTGGAGGTCTGATCGTGCGCGTCCAGCCGCGCAGGCAGATCGTCGAGCCGATCGTCGCCTGCGTGACGTCGGGGTTGAGCATGCCGGGTGTGCGTACGGGATCGGCGACGACGGCCCGCAGGCCGTGCTGCTCGTGCAGGAGCAGCATGAGCGTCACGACGGCCAACGCGACGCCCACCGTCAGGAGCACGCGGTATGTTGTCACTCATGACAACGTATACGACGACGCAAGACGCTCTTGCGGACGTGTCAGCAACGCCCCGGCCAGCGCCCAGATGCAATAGGCGATCCACGGGTCGCCGATCACGTCGGTCTGCACCGCGAGTGCGAGCACCGCGGCGAACGCCGCGGCAACGCCCGCCGCCCAGGGATCCGTGCGGCCGGCGCGTGCGAGCCCGGCGAGGACCGCGAACCCCCAGACGATCCAGAGGAGCGCCCCGAGCACGCCGAGCTCCACGCCGAGCTCGGTGTAGTTCGACTCGCCCGCCTTCAGCGGCGTGTCCGTACGCGACGCCGTCTGCCCGACGTTGCCGAGCCCGTAGCCCTGCGGGTGGTGCGCCATCGTGCGCGCGCCTTCCTTCAGGCTCACCCAGTGCGAGCGGAGCGACGGCTCGTTGCCGCTCGTGGCGCTGAAGTTCTTCGGGCCGCCGGCGCCGAGCTTCTGCTGGTAGCGCAGGTCGACCTGCGTCCAATTGCCGGTCGGCCCGATGTCCGGGAACAGGTGCGCCCAGCCGAACGCGATGCCGATCACGGCTACTGCGGCAGCGAGCTCGACCGGGCGGCGGCGGACGAACGCCAGCACGACGAGCCCCGCGGCGAGCGCGGCGAGCGACGAGCGCGAGAACGTCCAGAGCAGTCCCACCGCCGCCACCAGGCCGAGTACCCAGGCCGCCCGGCGGCGCAGCGCGGCAGCCGCAACGAGCAGCGCCACGACGAAGAGGTAGCCGCTCGCGAGGGGGCTCAGGAACGTCGAGACGAGACGGCGCAGGAACGGCTTGTCGCCGCCGACGTTGTAGATGAAGTTCTCGGGCAGCCCGTAGACGGCGCCGTCCGGCTCGAGCCGCCTCCCGGTGCCGTGGTAGTCGTACCCGAGGTGCCGGTGGAAGTAGTCGATGACGGCGCTGCGCCGCCACCAGTCGATCGGGACCGCGTAGACGTCGACGAGACCCACCGCCGCGACGGCGCCGGCCGTTCCGAGCAGCGTCCAGCCGAGCCGGCGAAGATCGTCGCGGCCGAGCCGAAGCGAGCGCCCGAGGAAGAACGCGGCGACCGGGACGACGTCGTGCCGCAGGCCGAGCGCGACCGCCCTGTGCCCGGCCTGCCCCCCGAGCACCGACTGGGGCACGAGGGCGTAGGCGACCGCCAGGGCCGCGAATGCCAGTGCCGACCAGTCCGCGACGCCGGGCCGGAACGGCAGGGCGCGCGCCTGCCACGAGCTCCAGGCGACACGGACGAGCGCGACCGCGAGGAGGATCTCCTTCCAGGCAGTGATCGCAGTGAGCACCGCACCTCGGACGCCCGCCGCATAGAGCGCGGCCATCACCGCGTTATGGGCCGCGAGCCCGACGACGAAGAGGTAGAGCGCGGCTACCGGCCGACGCCAGACGGCGGTCGCGGCGACGGCGAGGAGCGCCCCGTAGAGGCCGAGCTCGACGACCGTCACGGGGGCGAGGGTACAGCGGGCGGGGGCCGGAGCCCCCGCCCGCAGGTGCAACGGCCTAGTTGGGCCCCCACGGCTCGGTGCCGAGGGCGAGCGAGAGGGTCGCCGCAGCGACCATCAGGAGCACGAACTTGACGTACAGAGCCCTGCCGGACATTTGCTCCTCCTTGGAGCTCGGAGCGCCTCGAAACGAGGAGCTCGATTTGACTCGGGCAGCGCGCGAAGGCACGAGCCCCCGCCCGCCGGTGCTACGGGGTGCGACGGTCTAGTTGGGCCCCCACGGCTCGGTGCCGAGGGCGAGCGAGATCGTCGCCGCAGCGACCATCAGAAGCACGAACTTGACGTACAGAGCCCTGCCGGACATGTGATCCTCCTTTCGAAGCTCGGGAGTCCCTCGAAGAAGGGACTCGGGATGACTCGGGCAACGAAACAACCCCGCTAACCCTTGTCAAGGTCACATCCGATTTGACGATCTCCTGACAACCGATCAGAATCAGCACGAATGAATCCCGACAGTTCGCCAGCCGCGGGCGAGACGATCGGGCAGCGACTCAAGCGCCTGCGGCTCGAGAGGGGTTTCTCTCAGCGCGAACTCGCTGCCCCTGGCGTTTCGTACGCATATATCTCGCGCATCGAGGCGGGAACCCGCCAGCCGTCGGTGAAGGCGCTCCGTCGCCTCGCCGCGAAACTGAGCGTCTCACCCGACTATCTCGAAACCGGGTCGGACCTGGATGCGTCCGGTGCGCTCGAGCTCCGGCTCTCGAATCTCGAGCTGAGCGTGCGGCTCGGCGAGTGGGACAACGTCGAGGAGCCGCTGAAGGATCTGCTGGTCGAGGCGGTCTCCGTCGGCGACCGCGACGCCTCGAAGCGCGCCCGGGTCGCACTCGCGACCCTCGCCATGGAGCTCGGCCGGTTCGCCGAAGCGGTGGCGCTGCTCGAGGCGACCACCGCCGAAGAGCCGTTCGGGCCGGTGGAGCAATACGAGATCTACGCGAACCTGGGGCGCGCGTACGCGTCGTCAGGCCACCCTGAGCGCGCCGTGGAGTTGTTCCAACGCTGCATCGACGAGTGCCCGACCGACAACGGCTCCGTTGCAGCCCGTTACGCGACCCTGCTCAGCTACGCCTTGAGCGACATGGGAGAGATGGCACGCGCAGAAGAGGTCGTGCGCGGTGCGCTGGAGCGGCTCTCGGAGACCGAGGATCCGTACATGCGAGTGCGCCTCTACTGGTCGATCGCCCGGCTCGCGCATGCGGAGGGCCGCGCGTCGACCGCACTCTCGAACGTTCGCAAGGCGATTGCGCTGCTCGAGGCGACGGACGACACCTTCCATCTCGCGCGGGCACACATCCTGGCCGCCAACATCACGCTCTCGCGGGACCACGCGGATGCCGCTGCGAAGCACCTCGACCATGCGGAAGCTCTCCTCGGACGAGGGCCAGCCACCACGGACCTCTTCGAGATCAAGACGCTGCGGTCACGGATCGCAGTGCTCCGCGGGCAGGGCGCAGACGCGGTAACACTCGCGAGGGAGGCGCTCGCCGTCGCGAAGGATGCGCCGGCCGACCAGGGCCTCGGGTATTCGGCTCTCGCCGATGCGCTCGCACTGTCCGGTGACAAGAGCGGCGCGGGCGACGCGTACGCAAAGGCTGTTGAGCTCCTCGAGTCTCAGGGGCGCTGGAGGCCCGCGGCCAACGCATGCCGGTCCTGGGCACACATGCTCCGCGATCAGGGACGCGACGAGGAGGCCATGGACGCTCTCGACCGCGCCGCCGAGCTCGGCATGCGCGCGTCACCCGACGCCTCACGCGTCGAGCGTTGACGGTCGAGCTCGCGGTCACACCGCGCGGCCCGTACTCGCTCGCGTTTTCCGCGCGGCTGTCGAGCGATGCGACGCGGACCTTCCGCGACGGCGTCATGACGGCGCTGCTCGACGTCGAAGGACGCCGCGAGCTCGCGCTCGCACGTCAGTCGCCCGACGGAACCGTCACCCTCCGGGCCGAATCGGCGGCGGGAGCCGAGCGATTGCGCTGGATCCTCGCGCTCGACGACGATCACTCTGACTTCCTCCGCCGCGTACGAGACGACCCATTGCTCGGCCGCGCATCGCGGCAGTTGCGCGGGCTCCGGCCGGTACGCGTGCCGTCGGTCGCGCACGCGCTGCTTCGAGCGTTCTGCGGTCAGCTGATCGAGGCGAGGCGCGCCCGCGCGCTGGAACGTTCGATCATCCGCGCCGTCCGCGCAGTTGGAGCCGAGGGCCTGTACGTATCGCCGACAACGGGCGATCTCGCTGCGTTTGCCCCGTCACAACTGCGAAGCATCGGGCTGCACGCAAAGCGCGCCGCCTCCCTCGTGCGCCTGTGCCGGGCGACCGAGCTCGAGCGGCTGCACGGCGTCCCGACAAGCGCGGTCGCGGCGAGGCTCGAGCGCGAGCGCGGCCTCGGCCCGTGGTCGGTCGGCGTCGTCTGCCTCGAAGGGCTCGGCCGGTACGACTACGGACTTGTCGGCGACCTCGGGCTCGTGAAGCTGCTGCGCGCGCTACGCGGACGGCCGGTCGACGGCTGGGAGACGGCCGAGCTGCTCGCACCGTACGCCGAGTGGGCCGGGCTCGCGAGCACCTATCTGCTTGCCGGCTTTGCGCGCGGGCTGCTGCCCGTGAGCGCGCTGCGCGCGGCATAGGCAGACTCCGCCCATGGCGGAGCCGCGGATCGCGATCGTCGGCGGCGGGCGCATCGGCGAGGCGCTGCTCAGCGGCCTGCTCAGCTCCGGCTGGCACGACATCGTCGTCACGAGCCGTCGCGACGAGCGCGTCGCAGAGCTGCACGAGCGGCACGGCGTCGAGGCGACGACGTCGAACGCGGACGCGGTACAGGGCGCTGCGCTCGTCGTCGTGGCGGTCAAGCCCCAGGACATCGACGCGCTGCTCGCCGACATCGGCTCCCGCCTCTCGCCCGACCAGACCGTGCTCTCGGTCGCGGCGGCGATCCCGACCGCGTACATCGAAGCCCGCATCGCCGACGGCGTGCCGGTCGTGCGCGCGATGCCGAACTCGCCCTCCACGGTGCACGAGGGGATGGCCGGCATCGCAGCCGGTGCGCACGCGGGCGACGACCAGCTCGCGCTGGCGGAGGAGGTCCTGAGGCACGTCGGCCGCGTGGTGAGGGTGCCGGAGCACGCGATGGACGCGATCACGGCGGTATCCGGCTCCGGTCCTGCATACTTCGCGCTCCTCGCCGAGGCGATGATCGAGGCCGGCATCCTTCTCGGCCTCTCGCGCGAGATCTCGACGACGCTCGTCGTCCAGACGATGCTCGGCACCGCCAAGCAGCTCCGTGACGAGAAGATGCATCCGGTCGAGTTGCGCGAGTCCGTTACCTCGCCGGGCGGGACGACGATTGCGGCGATCCGGGAGCTCGAGCAGGCAGGCGTGCGGGCCGCATTCCTGAACGCGATCCAGGCCGCCATGAACCGGTCGAAAGAGCTCGCCGAGGGTGGCTAGGGACCTCGAGGTCGTCGTCGCCGAGCATCCCGCGCGGGTCGTCGGCGAACGGCTGGCCGCGGCGGCCCGCATCGGTGGCCACATCGTGCTGACGGGAGGGTCGACGCCGAGGCTCGCGTACGAGCACGCCGCCGAGCTCCAGCCGGATTGGAGCGCGACCGAGCTCTGGTGGGACGACGAGCGCTGCGTCCCGCCGGACGACGAGCGGTCGAACTACGGCATGGCGAAGGCGGCGCTCCTCGACCGCGTTTCGCTCGGGAAGGTGCACCGGATGCGCGGCGAGCTCGGCCGCGACGAGGGCGCGGAGCGGTACGAGGAGGAGCTCGGGTCCCTCGAGCGCTTCGACCTCGTGCTGCTCGGGCTCGGACGCGACGGCCACATTGCCTCGCTCTACCCGAACGAGCCGACGCTCGACGTCATCGATCGGCGGGTCGTCGGCGCCGAGGCGAAGCTCGAGCCGTTCGTCGACCGCATCACGCTGACGCTGCCGCCGCTCCGCAGCGCGCGCGAGGTCGTCTTCCTCGTGACCGGCGCGGACAAGGCGGATGCGGCAAAGCGCGCCTTCGCAGGCGACCCGTCCCGCGAGACGCCGGGCAGCCTCGTCCGCTCGATCAGCGGCACGACGACGGCGGTGCTCGACGCGGCCGCGGCCGCAAAGCTTTAAGAGGGCAAGAGCTCGGTCTGCGGCAGCTCGACGGCGGCGTCCCGCTTCGCCGCGAGCAGCTGGAGGACGAGCACGGTGTCCGCGACGCGAACGTCCTCGAGGAAGTCGGCCCGCTTCTCGAACGACTCCAGGACGTTCTCGATCGCGAGCGTGTAGGCGACGCGGTCGGCTGCGGCGACCGTGACGATCGCGTCCGCGACCGCCTGCGGGAAATCGTCGCGGTCGCGAAGCGTCGAGCCGAGGACGCGAGCGTGGACGTCCTCGCCGAGAACGAGAAGCGCGAGCGCGCCCGCGTAGCGTCCGATCGGCGACTCCGCATCGCCGGCACCGGCGTCGATCGCCCAGCGCGCCGCCTCCGACGCGTCGTCGCCCGCGAGGAGGAGTGCCTTCATCGCCGCGATCGGCCGACCCCACGAGTCGGGCGGTGCGTCCTCCCAGCTCTCGCGGTAGCGGCCGGCGGCGGTGCGGAGCCAGTCGGCTGCCTCGTCGCGCCTCCCGGCCATCAGGAGCGAGAGCCCCGCGGCCCACGCGGCGTTTCCCAGCTGCGTCAGCTGGCGTTGGTCGGGCTCTCGGGTCTCGCCGCCCCGGTAGCGCTCGATCGCCGCCTCGGCCTGCTCCGCCCAGCCCACGCGGAGAGTGTACGTAGGCCTGATTGACTGGTCAGTCAGGGTCGCTATCGTGCCTTTGATGCGTGAGGCGCGCGAGGTCTTCTTCGTCGACGGCGTCCGGACGCCGTTCGGCAAGGCAGGCCCGAAGGGGCAGTACTGGCGCACGCGCGCCGACGACATGGGTGTCAAGGCGGTCCGGGAGCTGCTCCGGCGGAACCCGGAGATTCCGCCCGAGCGGATCGGGGACGTCGTCCTCGCGGCGACCGCGCAGGTCGGCGACCAGGGCCTGACGCTCGGCCGCGACGTCGCCCTCCTCGCCGGCATCCCTCACACCGTGCCGGGCTTCGCCGTCGACCGCATGTGCGCGGGAGCCCTCACCGCCGTCACGGCGGCCGCAGGCGAGATCGCGCTCGGCGCGGTCGACGTCGCGCTTGCCGGCGGCATCGAGCACATGGGCCACCACCCGATGGGCGAGGACGTCGACGTCAATCCGCGTTTCGTCTCGGAGCGGCTGATCGACGAGTCCGCGGCGTCGATGGGACAGACCGCGGAGAACCTCCACGATCGCTTCCCGGCGATCACGAAGGAGCGCGCGGACGCGTTCGCCGTCCAGTCGCAGCAGCGTGCGGCGGCGGCGTGGGAGAACGGCGCGATGCGTGAGACCGTCGTCCCGATGGCCGTCTTCACCGACGACGGGTGGAAGATGGCCGAGCGGGACGAGTTCCTGCGCCCGGACACCTCGCTCGAAGGGCTCGCCGCTTTGAAGCCGGCCTTCCGCGCGGGCGGCCGCGTCACCGCCGGCAACTCCGCCGGCCTGACCGACGGCGCGACCGCGGCCTTCCTCGCAGCCGAGGACACGGTCGCCGAGCTCGGCCTGACGCCGAAGCTCCGCCTCGTCGGCTACGCGTATGCAGGCGTCGAGCCGCACCTGATGGGCTACGGCCCCGTTCCCGCGACGACGCGGGTGCTCGAGCAGGCAGGAATCGCGATCGAGGACGTCGACCTCTTCGAGCTCAACGAGCCGTTCGCCGTACAGGTGCTGACCTGGTGCGACGAGCTCGGTATCGCGGCCGACGACCCGCGGCTGAACCCGTACGGCGGCGCGATCGCCTGCGGCCATCCGCTCGCGGCGACGGGCGTGCGCCTGATCGCGCAGCTCGCCTACGGCCTGCGCGAGCGCGGCGGCCGCTACGGGCTCACCGCCCTGTGCATCGGGATGGGCATGGGCTGCGCGATCCTCTGGGAGAAGATGGCGTGAGCGACACCGTCTTCAAGTTGAACCGCGCCGGCTCGGTCGCGCTCATCACGATCGACAACGGCGAGGACTACCGCAAGCCGACGACACTCGGACGGTCGGCGTTCGAGTCGGCGGTGCAGGTGCTCGAAGAGCTCGAGAACGGCGACTGGACCGCAGCGGTGTTCACGGGGAAGCCGTTCGTCTTCTGCGTCGGTGCCGACATCGACGAGTTCACGAAGCTCGACTCGGCGGCGGACGCACTCGAGGGAACCCGAGCCGGTCACGGGCTCTTCGGTCGCATCCGCGCGCTGCCGTTCCCCACGGTCGCGGCGATCAACGGCGCAGCGCTCGGCGGCGGGCTCGAGCTCGCGCTCCACTGCACCGCCCGCACCCTCGCGACGAACGTTCGCCACATCGGCTTCCCCGAGGTCGCGCTCTCGATCATCCCGGCGTGGGGCGGTACCCAGCTCTTGCCGCACCTGGTCGGGCCAGAGGCGGCGGCGAAGGTGATCGTGCTGAACCCCCTGCGCCAGAACAAGCTGCTGACCGCGCCGGAGGCGTTCGAGCTCGGGATCGCGGACCGGCTCGTCGAGCCCGTCGAGTTCGTCGACGAGTCGCTTCGGTTCGCACAGGAGCTCGCGGAGATCGAGCGTCCGGCACCGGACTGGTCGGAGCTCGAGACGGTGATCCGCAAAGCGCGCGCACGCGTCGACGACGCTGTCCACGGCGCGACGCGCGCCCCGTACGTCGCCCTCGACCTAATCGCGGGCGCAAAGGACCGGCCGCTCGAGGAGGGCTACATAGCCGAGGAGAACGCTATGGCGGAGCTGCTCGTCAGCCCGCAGGCCCAGGCATCCGCGTACGCGTTCACCGTCGTCGAGCGGCGCTCGAAGCGCCCGCCCGAGCTCCCGGACGCGAAGCCGAGCGCGATACAGAAGGTCGGGATCGTCGGCGCGGGCCTCATGGCCACGCAGCTCGCGACGCTCTTCCTGCGGCGCCTCGAAGTCCCTGTCGTGTTGCGGGACATCGACCAGGCTCGGATCGACGAGGCGCTGCAGACGATCCGCGAGGAGGTCGGCGCAAAGAAGCCTTTCCTCGCGACGATCGTCGACGGAGGAACCGGCTGGGAGCAGTTCGCGGGCTGCGACCTCGTGCTCGAGGCCGTGTTCGAGGAGCTCGACGTGAAGCGGGAGGTGGTCGCAGCGGTGCGCAAGGTCGCGCCAGACGCGATCCTCGCGACGAACACGTCGTCGCTTTCGGTCGAGGAGATGGGCGCAGACCTCGGGCTGCACTTCTTCAACCCGGTCGCGATGATGCCACTCGTCGAGATCGTGCGAACGCCGCAGACGACGGACGAACAGCTTGCCACCGCCTGGGACGTCGTCAAGAAGCTGAAGAAACGCGGTGTGATCGTCGGCGACGCCCCGGGCTTCGTCGTCAACCGCGTACTGACGCGCGCGACGAGCGTGCTGTTCGACGCACTCGAGAACGGCAACACCGTCGAGGAGACGGACGGGGCAATGCTCTCCCTCGGGATGCCGATGGCGCCGTCGGTCGTCCTGCAGATGGTCGGTCCCCGCGTCGCGAGCCATGTGCTCGGGACGATGCACGAGGCATATCCGGAGCGCTTCCCGCTCTCGGCAACGCTCGCGGCCTTCGCGGAGGGCAGCGAGACGATCGTCATCACCGGCGATGCGAAGCGCAGCATCGAGCAGCTCCGCGAGGAAATCCTGGAGGCGCTCGCCGACGAGATCCGCTACCTGCTCGACGAGGGCGTTGTCGCCGCCGCCGCGGACGTCGACGCCTGCCTCATCCTCGGCGCGGGCTATCCGTTCTTCCTCGGTGGGATTACGAAGCACCTCGACCAGACGGGAATCTCGGAACGCGTCACTGGCTCTACGCTCGCGGAATACCGCGCAGGCGTCACGGCCTAATGATGTAACCGGCTCGGCAGGCAGTAAGTAGGCTCCTCGGCAATGGCCGACGACGACTACCGGATCCGGGTCGAGATCGAGGACGACGACGAGGGCTGGCTCGACCGGCTCGGCCTCGAGTTGAGCGGAGAGGCCGCCGAGCTCGCGCAGGAGCTCGAGCAGCGCCGGCTCGTCGTGTCTCGGGACGGCGACGAGGTGTTCGTGTACGCGGGCACGCGCGCCGAGGCCGAGCGCGCCCGCTCGGTGATCCAGGCAGCGCTGCGGGATCTCGGGCTCAGCGCGGTCACCGGGCCGGTCGAGCACTGGCTCGACGACGAGGAGCGCTGGGACGACGAGCCGCCCGGAGAGACGTGGGAGGAGGAAGAGCTCGAGCATGGCTATGCGCCCTGGGAGGTGCGGGTGCGCACCCGGTCGCGCCAGGAGGCGCAAAGCCTCCACGAGCGGCTCGAGGCGGAGGGATATCCGGTTGTCCGCCTCTTCGACCATCTGATCGTCGGAACCTCGTCGCGGAAGGACGCGGAGGCGCTCGCGGAGCGCGTCCACGGCGAGGTCGAGCCGGGCGGGGCACTCGTCTGGGAGACCGTGCCGGGCAATCCGTTTGCCGTTTTCGGGGGCCTCGGCAGCTCCGGAACGCCCGTCGGCTGACACCCTCCGGTTGACGCCCCCCGAACCGAGGGTATGCTTCAGGCTGCGCGGCCCCTCAGGGGAAGTCAGCGGGCGCGCACCTCTCGAGGTTTTGCAGCACGAATCGACGTGCTGCGCACATGCAAGAAGCCACAACGCAGCCGACCATCCTCTCCGAGGCGGCGGACCCACTTGCCGCCTCCGCATACCGCGCCGAAGCGTGGGCGGGCGAGCCGTTCCTCCACGACGGCGAGGACGTCGCCCAGGTGCTCGCACCTGGCACCGCCCGCCGCCGCGCGCTCGACGACGCGACCCTCGAGATCGAGGCAGGCCGGGCGCGGCCGAGCTCCCAGTGGAAGGTGCGCTACGGCCTGATGCTCGGCCTCGAGCGCGTGCTCGCCGACCCGGAGCCGCACACGGCCGCCGGCACGCCGCTCCGGCGTCACCAGATCGACGCGCTCGCGGGCATGCTCACCGAGCTGATCTCGGCAGTGCAGCGCGAGGAGGAGAACGGCAACGGTCACGCGCTCGAGGAGGTCGTCGACGACGAGGACGAAGACGAGCCCGACGACGCCCCCAGCGACGACGCCGAAGACGAGCTCGAAGCACTGTCGCCGGAGCAGGATCCGGGCGCCATCCGGCGCTACCGTTTCCGCCACCCCACCGCCTCGGGCAAGACGATCGCTGCGGCTGGCTTCGTGGAAGCGGCGCGCACGCTCGGTGTGCTGATCCTTACGCACCGCCGCCTGCTCGTCTCGCAGTTCGAGCGCGACCTCACGACGGAGGGCTACGGCGACCGCTTCACGCCGGCGATCGAGACGGGGAAGGGGCCGCTGCGCGACAACCCGTTGACGATCCAGACGTATGCGTGGTTCGCGCGCCACGTCGGTTCGCTCAGCCGCGACGCCTACCAGCTCGTGATCTGCGACGAGGCGCACACGGCGCTCGGCGAGAAGACGTCCGGAGCGATCCGCTCGTTCCCGGAGCCCATCTTCATCGGCATGACCGCGACCGAGCAGCTGATCGCGAAGCAGGTCTCCGACGTGTTTCCCGCGTCCGTCGACGACCTGCCGCTGCAGGACGCCGCGCGCCGCGGGCTGATCGCGCCGCTCCGCTGCCTGCGCGTGCCGCCGGTCGCCGCGATCAACTCGGTCCCAATCGTGGGCGGCGACTTCGACCAGGAGCTCCTCGCCAAGACCCTCGACCATCAGGCGCTGAACCAGGCGGCCGCGAGCCTCTACCGCGACCGCTTCGACAACACGCCCGGAATCGTCTACGCCGCCGGCGTCGATCACGCGTACAACCTCGCGCAGGAGTTCCGCGCGACGGGGATCAAGGCCGAAGCAGTCTCCGGCCGCACGCCACCCGTCCGCCTCGCCGAAACGCTCGCGGCATACGAGCGCGGCGAAATCAACGTGCTGATCAACGCGCAGCTGCTCGCGGAGGGCTGGAACTCGCCGCGCGCGACGGTCTGCATGCACCTGGCGCCGACCGCGTCGAGGCGCGTCTACCAGCAGCGCGTCGGCCGCATCATGCGCATGCACCCGCGCAAGGAGGCGGGGATCGTCGTCGACTTCGTCCCGAAGGGCGCGACCCACAACGAGCGCGTCGTCTCGCTGCACTCGCTGCTCGACGCGGACTTCTATCGCGAAGGCGCGCGCGTGACGCCGGCACCGCGCCGCCGTTCGCAGCGTCGCGCCCGCCGCCGCCTGACGCCCGCACCGTGGCTCGTCCCCGTCACGCCCGACGTCCGCCGCCGCATTGCCGTGATCCAGCGCGAGTGGCAGCGCGTCGATCCGCGCTTCCTCGACGACGACGAGCAGCGGTACTGGGCGACGATCGCCGGCCGGCAGATCCGCTTCGACGAGCGCGCGTCGTTCGTGCAGAAGCTCACGGAAGGCCGCGCGTCGAAGGGTGCGCTCGAGCAGTTCCTCGCCACATGCGCCGCAGAGAACCCGAATCGGCGCCTGCGCATGATGGCCCTCACCGATCGCGTGTCGATGCGCGTCGATCGTGCAGACTTCGACGATCTGGTCACGCTCGTGACGCAGGCTCCGACGTGGGAGAAGGAGCGGCTGCCGGGCATTCGCGTGCTACTGCGCGCGATCGGGGAGGGCAAGCCCGACGCGCCCGACCAGATCCTCGCGCGCTGGACGTGGCGTCTCGCGCGCGCGACACGCAAGGTGCAGGATCGCCGCGCGTCCAGTGAGTATCCAGAGTCGAAGCGCCTGCTCGGCGCACTCGCCAACTCGCGCGGGCACCGGCACGAAGAGAACGCCGCGAAGCTCGTGAAAACGGCGCTCGAGCAACCGATCCACATCGGCGCCGCCCTCCTCGCCTCCGCCGAGGGCTATACGCCGCGCGCGACGAAGCTGATCGACGAGGCGCGCGACCAGCTCGGCACGGTTCAGGAGGTCGCGCTCGCGCTCGCGGAGAACCTGCCCGCGCCGAAGCAGCAGCCGAGCAAGCGGCGGCGGCGGCGGAAGAAGAAGAAGGTGCCCGGGCAAACCGAAGGGACGGCGGCCGCCGGGGAGGCGACCGAGCAGACGAGCGACCCCGGACCAGACGCCGCGGCGAAGCCGAAGCGCCGTCGGCGCCGTCCGCGGAAGCCGGCCGCGGAAGGCGACGCGGCAGAGCCCGCGCCGCCCGCGCAATCCGAGTCCGTCGAGCTATAGCTAGGAGGCGGGGCCTTCGGCGCCTTCGTCGGCGTCGTCCTCCTCGTCGCGCTCGCGCAGGAACCGAGTCAGCTCCGCCGCGAGCGTGTCGCCCGTGGGAAGCTCCTCCTCGGCGCTCAGCATGTCGACGCGCCGTTCGAGCTCCTCGACGTAGGCGGCAGTGTCGGCGTCCGACGCCACTGCCTCGCTCACCTGCTCGCTGTACTCGTCGGCAGCCTGCTCGAGCTCCGCGACGTCCACGTCGATCTGCATCAGCTCGCCGAAGCGGCGCACGAGCGACAGCGCAGCACGCGGGCTCGGTGCAAGCGAGACGTAATGAGGCACCGCCGCCCACAGGCTGAGGGACGAGATTTGCGCGCTCCGGCAGGAGTCGAGGAGCACACCGACGATTCCGGTCGGCCCTTCGTAGCGCGACGGCTCGAGTCCGAGCTCCTCCATCAGCGCCTCGTCGGTGGCCGCGGCCGTCACCGGCGCCGGGCGCGTGTGCGGAACGTCAGCAAGCAGCGAGCCGAACGTGACCACTCGCTCCACGCCGAGATCCTGCACGAGACCGAGCACGAGATTCGAGAACGTCTTCCAGCGCAGATTCGGCTCGGTGCCGAGCAGGATCACCGCGTCGCGGCCCGTCCCCGGAATCGCCGCGTGGAAGAAGCCGTTGTCAGGCCACTCGAGCCGGCGCGTCAAGCCCTCCTCGAGTGAGACGTGCGGCCGCGTCGCCTGGAAGTCGTAGAAGCTCTCGGCGTCGATCTCTGCGAAACGCGCTGCGCCCCACTGTTTCGCGAGATAGCCGCCGGCGAGGCTCGCACCCTGACCGCCGTCGTTCCAGCCCCGGAAGGCCGCGACGAGCACAGGGCGGCGGAGCTCCGGCAGGAACGAGACGTTCAGCTCGGACATCTTCGAATTCTACGTTGAGTCCGTGGCGACCGGACGCCAGAGCCGGGCCACGAGCCCGACCGTCCAGGCGAACACGCAGGCAGCGACCGTGACGTGGATCAAGACGAGCCACCACGGCAGTCGGTTCCGGTATTGGATCTCGCCGATCGCCATCTGTGCGCCGAGCAGGACGAGCAACACGGCACATGCACGCGGGAGCCACGGGTAGAGCTCTCGGTTCAGCCACGACCAGATCGCGAGCGTGAGGAACACGACTCCGAAGACGGCTGTGGCCCGCACGTGCCAGTCCAGTGCCGGTTGAAACGAGCCGAGCCGCTTCACGTCGTCGCCGCCCGGATGCGGACCCGACCCGGTGACGATGGTTCCGGCGACGATCAGGACGCCGGCCGCTCCGAGCAGGACGGCTCCGGCCGCGCGTGCCTGTCGCGGCAGCGCCGGTTCACCGCCCTGGACGAGCCGGGCCGCCTCGACCACGACGAGCACCCCGAGGCCCAACACGACGAACGAGAGCAGCAGGTGCGAGAGCACGAGCCACGGATTGAGATCGAAGTAGACGGTGATCGCCCCGAGCGGCGCCTGTGCGAGCGTCCCGGTGAAGACGAACCACGCGAGTGTCTTCACATGGCGCGCAAGCGGCCGGGTGAATGTCGCGCCGAGCGCGAGCGCGAGCGTCCCGAAAACCGTGACCGCCGCCACGATCCGGTTCGAGAACTCGATGTACGAGTGGTAGCCCTTCTTGGGGAACGGGTCGCCCGGCTGGCACCCCGGCCAGTGCTCACAGCCGAGCCCGGATGCCGTCAGACGCACGGTCGCACCGGTCGCGACGATCACGATGAGCATTCCGGTCACGACCATCGCGAGCCGGCGGAAGCGCTCCGGCGTGACGTCGAGCACGCGCCGCCTCGGGAGCGCCTGCGAAGCCGAGTTCACGCCCCGAGTGTAGTGACGACCACCCCCGCGCCTTCGCGCACCGAGCCGACCCGGCGGAGGAAGAGATCATGCGCGCGGAACTCGGCCTCGAGCGAAAGCGACCTGTCCGCCGGCAGCGAGATCAAGAGGCCGCCGGCGGTCTGAGCGTCGTAGCCCAGCGCGAGCAACGCTTCCGAGACGCCGTCGGCCTCGATCGGCGCGAACTCGCGGTTGCGCGGATCGCCGCCGGTCCGGACTCCTGCCTCGGCCGCCTCGCGGGCGCCGTCGAGAGCGGGAATCGCGTCCGCGTCGAGCCGGATCTGCACACCGCTCCGGTCGGCCATCTCGTACGCGTGGCCGAACAGCCCGAAGCCGGTGACGTCGGTGACGGCGTTCGGCGTGAACGGACGCAGCACGTCCGCCGCGGCGCCGTTGAGGGTCGTCATCGACTCGACCGCGGCATCGATGCTCTGCTTGTGCGCGAGCACGAGACCGGTCCCGATCGGCTTGGTGAGATAGAGCGCATCGCCCGGCTTGGCGCCGCTCTTCGGCCAGATGCCCTTGGGATGCACCGTGCCGACGACGGCGAGCCCGTACTTCGGCTCCGCGTCGCGAATCGTGTGCCCACCCGCAAGGAGGGCACCCGCAGCGCGGACCTGCTCCGCCGCCGCGCCGAACACCGCGGCGACTACCTCGGTCGGCAGCTCCTCGGGGAACGCCGCGATCGAGAGTGCCAGCAGCGGCGAGCCGCCCATGGCGAAGACGTCGTTCAGCGCGTTCGTCGCCGCGATGCGGCCGAACGTCGCCGGGTCGTCGACGAGCGGCGGGAAGAAGTCGAGCGTGAAGACGATCGCCCGGTCCTCGTCGAGCTTGTAGACGGCGGCGTCATCGGCGGGCGCGAGGCCCACGAGCAGGTTCTCGGCCTCCACCGGCACGAACCCCTTCAGCAGCTCTTCGAGCCGCGCCGCCGAGTATTTCGCGGCGCAACCGCCGCCGACCGTCAAACCGGTGAGGGAGGCCATCCCGTAACTGTACGAAGACGGCGGCCGAAGCCGCCGTCTTCTTGGGGAGAGGAGGCTGCCTGTATTAGGCAACCTCGCGCGCATTGTTCGCCTTCCACGGCGTGTTGCCTGCCTGATCAACAACGCATTCTCAGCGACCATCGGACTATCGTCCGGCAATGGCCGTCGGCGATCTCTTCAACCTCGAGGGCCGTTCGGCGATCGTGACCGGCGGCGGAGCAGGGCTCGGGCAGTACTTCGCCGAGGCGCTGGCCGAGGCCGGCGCCGATCTCGTGCTCTGCGCTCGGAAGGTGGAGCGCTGTGAGACGACGGCAGCGGCGCTACGACGCGACTTCGGCGTGAACGCCGTTGCCATGGCCTGCGACGTCCGGGACAAGGAGCAGGTGCAGGCCGTGGTGGCGCGTGCACTGTCCGAGTTCGGCTCCGTCGACATCCTCGTCAACAACGCGGGAACGTCCTGGGGCGCACCGGTCGCCGAGTATCCGCTCGAAGGCTGGCAGAAAGTGATCGACGTCAACCTGACGGGCCTCTTCCTGTGTGCGCAGGCCGCCGGGCGGGCGATGATCTCCGCCGGTCGCGGGAAGATCGTGAACATCGCCTCGGTCGCCGCATTCGGCGGCGCGCCGCCCGAATTGATGGATGCGATCGCCTACAACACGTCCAAGGGCGGCGTCGTGGCCTTCACCCGCGACCTCGCGGTGAAGTGGGCACGGCACGGGATCACCGTCAACGCGCTCGCGCCGGGATGGTTTCCGACCGAGATGAGCGAGTTCCTGCTCGAACGCTCGGGCGAGGCGTTCCTGGAGCGGATCCCGCTCCGCCGGTTCGGTGAGCCCGCCGATCTGAAGGGAGCCCTACTCTTTCTCGCCTCCGACGCCTCGAACTTCGTCACCGGGCAGACGCTCGCCGTGGACGGCGGCCAGTCGGTCGCCTAGCACTTCCCGACGTTCCTGAACTGAAGTCAAGTTGACAAGTCCTGCCGGGGTCGGGTACGTTTGCACGGTCGTGAGGGCCGGACCTCCGAGCTGGAAGATGACCGCTGCGATCGCGGGTCTCGGGATCACCGAGATGGGCAAGATCTACGGCCGGAGCGCCGCAGACTTCGCAGCCGAGGCAGTCGCGCTCGCGCTCGACGATGCGGGGCTCGAGAAGTGCGACATCGACGGGCTGCTCATCAACGGCAACGGCAACGTGGACATGGAGCCGCGTCTGCAGATGGCGCTCGGCTTCGAAGACCTGACGATGCTGAACGTCATGAGCGCGGCCGGCTCGACGTCGGGTGCGATGGTGCAATACGCGGCCCTCGCCCTCGACGCGGGCGTCGTGAACCACGTGGTGCTGCTCTACGCCGACGCGCCGCTGCAACAGGACGTGACAGCCGCAGCAGCGTATGCACGCCGCGGCGCCTGGAACGGTATCAACGGCCTCCGTGGCGCCTACGGGGAGTTCGGCGGGAATCCGGCCTACGCGCTTGCCGCGCGGAGGCACATGCATCTGTACGGCACGACGAGCGAGCAGCTGGGCGCGATCGCCGTGGCGCAGCGCAAGTGGGCGCGGATGAATCCGCATGCGCAGATGACGAAGCCGATGACGCTCGAGGAACACCAGAGCTCGCGCCTCGTCGTCGACCCCTTCCACCTCTTCGACTGCTGTCTCGTTTCGAATGGAGCGGTCGCCGTGATCATGACCACGGCCGAGCGCGCGAAGCACCTCCGGCAGCCGCCGGTGTACGTCAGAGCTGCGGCGCAGGCTGCGCCGGGAGACAACCAGCGCAGCGGCCGCAATCCCGGGATCGACACGGGAGCCAAGCGGTCGGGCGAGCTCGCGTTCTCGCTGGCCGGCATCACCCGCGACGACGTCGACATCCTCGAGCTGTACGACTGCTACACGTACACCGTCCTCGTCACTCTCGAGGACTACGGCTTCTGCGAGAAGGGTGAGGGCGGCGCCTTCGTCGAGGACGGCAAGCTGGGCCCCGGCGGCTCGCTCCCGACGAACACGGGCGGCGGACAGCTCTCTGCCTACTACATGTGGGGTTTCACACCGCTCTCGGAGGCCGTGATCCAGGCGCGTGGCCAGGGGGGCGAGCGGCAGGTCGAGCGAAACGACATCGTGCTCGCGAGCGGCAACGGCGGCGTCCTGAACTATCACTCGACGGCGATCTTGAGCAAGCATGCCGCCTGAGGCGAC
>WNGE01001100.1_pt1 | contig 34682 bp, 26 predicted proteins | sample 5400651 | NCBI WGS metagenome assembly WNGE01 (sample SAMN13153370, study PRJNA577476) | soil metagenome | isolation source: 60 cm soil or saprolite under grassland replicate 2 | place: USA:California | collected 2016-06-15
AATGGCGTGGTTGTCGATGACGAGGCAGCGCCCGCCTTTGTATTTCTGGAAGAAGATCGCGGCGGCGAGTCCGCTGATGCCGCCGCCGACGGCGACGAGGTCGTACATCTCGCCCGCGTCGATGGCGTTGGCGATACGCGTTTCGAAGCTGCCATCCCGGAGCGCGTGTCCGGCGCTCAGGACATCCCAGGTGTTGCCGTTCGCGTGCCGGTAGTCGCCGATGCCGCCGTAGCCGTTGAAGGCGTCAGCGGGGGAGATCGCCGGCGTTTGACCGGGGAGGAGCAGTCCGGCGCCGGCGAGGAGGGCGCCGTTCAGGAAGTCGCGGCGGGAGATCGGCTCGCTCAAGCCGAGCCTCACTGTCCGGTCGCCGCCGGCGCGCCGAGCCAGCGCGCGAACCACGCCGCCACCTCCTTATAGAAGAAACGGCTGTCCTCGCCCTTCAGAATCCAGTGGTTCTCCTCCGGCCAGATGATGAGCCGCGAGGGGATCTGCTGGCGCTGCAGCGCCGTCCAGAACTCCAGCGCGTTGTTCATCGGTACCCGGAAGTCGCGCTCGCCCACGGAGACGAGTACCGGCGTGTGCAGGTTCGCCGCTCGCCGCATCGGGCTCTGGGTCCGCCAGAGAGCGTGGTCTTCCCACGGGGGGCCGCCCACGTTGCGCTCGCGGTCGTAGTTGAAGTCGCTCGTCGCCCACTGCGTCTCGAGATCCCATTCGCCGGCGTGGCTCACCAGCGCACGGTAGCGCGTCGTGGTCACGGCGAGCCAGTTGGTGAGATGGCCGCCGTAACTCGCGCCGCCGGCGATCTGCCGGGACGCATCGATGAAGTGGAACCGCTTGATCGCGCTGTCGGCGGCCTCGTTGATGTCGTTCGCCGGCCCCTCGAGCGGATCAAACTGGATGTCCTGCGAAAACTTCTCGCCGTAGCCCGTCGAGCCCCTGTAGTCGGTCATCAGGACCACGTAACCCCCCCCGGTGGCGCCCAGGAGATGCGGATTCCAGCGCAGGCCAAAGTTGTCGGTCCACATGTTGGCCGCACCGCCATGGATCAGCACGAACAGCGGATAGCTGCGGCTCGAGTCGAATCCCGGCGGCACTGCGTAGAAGCTGTGAATGCGTTTGCCACGGGCCGATGTAAACCAGAACTCGCGCAGCGGCTGCCAGTCGATCTTTGCCGCCCGGTCAGTGTTGAACTTCGTCAGTACGGTCCAGTGCCCCGTGGCCGGATCGATCCGGACGATCTCGGGTGGATTCGTCGCACTCTCCCACACCGCCGCCATCTTGACGGAGTTGCCCGTCGTCGCCGTCGCGACCTGCAGGCCGCTGAACGTGCCGGTCGTCATCCTGCCGACCTCTTGCTCCAGGCCTTCGGGAGCGGGCGTGCGAAACAGGCGCGTGTGGCCTGCGTCCTCAGCGAGGAAATACACGCTGCGCCTATCCGGCGCCGGGTTGTAGCCGCCGACCGAATGCGCGCTCCCTCCGGCGATCACGTGGGGCGCGGCTGTCGCGGAGATCGGCCAGGGCCAGCTGACGAGCCGGCGGTTGTTGAACGTTTTCTCGGTGGTCGGCGTCGTGACAGCGTACAGCGTCTTCCCATCGGCACTGAATTGCGGCGCGTCGTAATCGTCTTTGCCTTGCGTAAGCCGTAACGGTTCGCCCGCCGCCGCGTTCACGACCCACAGCGCTTGGACCACGTCGCCGTGCGTCCAGTCGCCGCGATTCGTGGTGGCGGCGAACACGACGAGCTTGCCGTCCGGCGTCCATGCGGCGGCCAGGTCTTCGCCGCTGGTGCCGAGCTGCCCGCCGAAGCCGGCTTCCTGCGCGAGGCGCGAGCCAGCGAGGAGATCGCGCGCCGGCGCGTTCGGCTCGAGCGGCTGCACGAACAGATGGGGCCGCCGGTCGTCGAGCCAGTGGTCCCATAGCCGAATCGGCGACGCGTCGTACACGCGCGCGTTGTACTTGCGTGCTTTGCGCTCCGCCGCCGCGGCGCGATTCGCCGAGTCGGTGACCGCGCCGGGGTAGACCATGCTCGAGAACAGGATCGCGCGTCCGTCGGGACGCCACAGCGGGCTCGCAGCGCCGGTCGAGATGTTCGTCACGCGCTGTGCTTCGCCACCACCACTCAGGTCCAGCACGTAGATCTGTGCCGATTCGTCGCCTTCGCGGCGCGTGCTGAACGCGATCCGCCGGCCGTCCGGACTCCAATCGACGCCGCTCTCGCTCCCTTTGCTGTTCGTGAGTCGTCTGGGCTCCGCACTGCCATCCAACGGCACGATCCACAGATCGCTCACTTGCTCGCCTTCGGTATACGACGGCTCCGTCACGCTGAACACCACCCAGCGCCCGTCGGGGCTGATCGCCGGCGACGACAGGCGCTTCATCAGGAAGACGTCTTCATGGGTGATCGGGTGGCGTTGCTGAGCGGCGAGCGGCGCGAGCGGCGCGAGCGGCGACAACAACCAGGCGGTGCGGGCAAGCAGGCGGATCGTGCGCATGGTATGTCCTATCGCATGTAGGGAGCGACGTTGGTGGCGATGGTGCGAAACTCCGCTGCGGTCAGCGGCAACGTGAGAAACTCAGCCCACGCCGCGCGCGGCGCCAGGTTGTCCCCGGCGGCCGCGTCCGAGCCGTACAGCACGCGCTCCGGCCCCAGCTGCCGGATCCGGTGAGCGATGAGGCGCGCGTCGTCGCTGGTCATGTTGCGGCAGACGGTCGTGACGTCGAACCAGAGCCGCTGCGCGCGCGGATCGTGCCGCGCGATCGCGTCGACAAACACCGACAACGCCGAGTCCGTCGTGGCGTCGTAGCCGCCCGCCCCGGCGAGGTGCGCGATCTGCACGGGCACATGCGGTGCGGCCGGGAGGATCGAATCGAAGAAAATGCGCGCCTCTTCGCGGCCGTACGGCAGATTCCGCGAGATCGAAGCCCGCATGTGGATGACGATCGCCATGTGCCGGTCGTCGGCGGCCCGAAAGACGCGGCGCAGCTGCTCGCGATCCTGCGCCTTGTGATAGTCGACCGCCGAGTTGCCGATGTGCAGCTTAAGCCCGGCGCGGAGCAGGGGATTGGCGAAGCAGCGGTTCAGCTCGTCGAGCGCATAATCGCGTAGCGGATTGAAGCTGCAGAAGGCGCGCAGCCGGTCGGGGTAGCGGTCGACTTGCCGCGCCGTCCAATCATTCTCCGCCTTCACCTGCTCGTATTCGTTCTCGACGTGGCGGCTCGGATTGCCCCAGGTGTACGCGACCGACAGCACCAGGGCGCGTCGAATTCCTGCCGAGTCGAGCAACCCGATGACGCGGTCCGCATCGATCGACTGGAGTGCCGTGGCGCCGGGCGGAAGCGGATTCGGCGTGACGAGCGCGGCCGCGGCGGGGCTGAACAAGTGCTGATGATGATCGACGAGCGGCGGGCCGACCTGGCCCGCCGCCGGAGACGTGGTGAGTGTCAATAATGCGGCATAGAAAAGGACTGTCTTCATCCGAGCATGGCTCCCAGCGCGTCCAGGCGATCCTGACAATACCCCTGCAGTCGCGTAACGGCCGAGGTTGTTACAGGCGGAACAGATAGCTCAGCTTCACGAACAGGGCGTCTGCTTGACGCTTCAGCCCGCGGAACCGGAACGCGTCCTGATCCTCCATGTCGCTGCCGTACCCCGCGAACACCACGGTTCCGGGAATCGGTTGATAGCTGAGCAGCGCATCGACGTGGAAGTTGTTGTGCGCGCTGGCCTGGGTGCGGGTCACCGTCGTTGGCCCGGCAAGCAGGATCGGCGCGCCGGTCCGTGAATCATCGCGCAGCGAGTCTGTCTGATCCTGGACGTACTGGCCGACCAGCCGGACGAACAACGGCCGCGACAGCTGGTACTCGACCTTGGCGCGCAGAATCCGGCCGACATTCACCAGGCTGCCGTCGGTACGACGATTCACCTGCTGCCAGAAGTAGCTGACGGAATTCCGCATCCTGTCGGTGGGACGGTACGACAGATCCACGCTCAGCAGCAGGAGATCAGCGGACGCCCATTCGAAGAAGTTTTCGTCGTGGCCCTGCAGGAAGAAGCCGCCGCCGCTGAAATGCTTCCACTGCGGCGTGCCGATCTGGACGATGTACTCGCCATTCCCGATGGTGGGCTGGCCGACGAACGGGATCGTGTCCAGGCCACCGCCACCGTTCGGGACCTCCAACCGGTAATCGGCGAAGAGCGCCGAGTCGTAGCCGAAGGACTCGACGAAGTACCCGGCGCCGATGTTCCATCCACCGCGCAGCGCCGCGTTGCCGTTGAAGTGCAGCTTCTGGTCCTGGATGCGACGACCGTGGATGAAGTTCTGATACTGCCAGATCCCGTCCACGACGATGTCGCCGGTGAAGCGCTGCAGCAGCGCGCCCGGTTTTCCGTACGTGGTCCAGCTCGGGTCGACGTACGAATGCACGATCCCCGCTCGGCCGATGAATCCGCTCGCGGCGCGGAAGTCGTCGGCGATGCCGGCGAACAGGCTGCGCAGCCCCCACACCCGGTGCTGGATCGTGAATTGACTGAGCCACAATGGCGCCGTGGTCGTCACGCTTCCGTTGCGAGTGCGGCTGCCCGCGAGCTGCAGGCTCAAGCCATAGATGTCCTTGAAGACGAGGCGGCTGTCGAACTCGGCGACGCGATTGTAGTTGCCGCCTTCGATGCGATCCGTGTACGCCAGACCGACGCGCGAACCGTGGCCGAGGCTGCGCTGCGCGCGCACGATATTGTAGATGGGATGATCGCTGCCGCTCACGGACGCGAATCTGCCGTCGACAGCGGAGAGAAAGCCGATGTCCGTGCCCGACGCGTTGCCCGTGAGCTTCACGGCGGCCACCGGTTGCACAATGCGGCGTGTGTAGATCAGCCCCTGCGGCACCTGAAACAGCTCGCTCCCTTCCAGGAAGAAGGGCCGCTTCTCGGGGAAGAACAACGCCTGACGCGGATCGAACGCGAGCTGGCCCGCGTCCGATTCGACCTGGGAGAAGTCAGGCTTGACGGTGCCGTTCAGCGTGAGGTTGTCGGTCACGCCCCAGCGGACATTGCCGCCGACCTGGGGATTGCCCGTTTCGTACGCGTACCCGCTCGTCCCCAGCGTCCCGGTCCGTTTGGCGGTCGCCTCGGGATTCAGATCCATCACGAGGCCACGATGCATCCCGGCGAGCCCGACAAGATTCCCCGACTGCCCGATAAACGTGGCGTTGGCGCGGCGCGCCGGGAACCACGAATCCTCGAACCCCGAATGTTTCACCTGCCGCACGACGTTGAGGCTCCAGTCCTGCGGCTGCTTCGGCTGATAGCGCAGGCTCTTGAAGGGAATCCGCACCTCGACTTCGTAGCCCCACTCGGTGACACGCCCCCGCGACTGGAACACGTAATCGGGGCTCAGATCCGGTTGCTCCCGTCCGACGACGGCGCTGCCGATGAAGCCGCTGGCCGTCACGTTGGCCCCTTCGATCAGCGCACCGTCGCCCTGCACACCGAGCGGGTTCACGGCGAACATCAGCGCCTTTTTCCCGTCGTGGAACGTGCCCAGCAGGATCTGGATATTGTCGTCGCCGAAGATCTGGTCGCGGTCGGCGAGCGTTGCCGTGGGGCGGCCGTGTAGCTCGAAGGCGCGGATGCCGAAATAGATCGCGCTGGCGGAGTACCAGACGAGGACCTGCGTCGAGTCGACAGCGGAGACGCCGTCGTTGGGCGCGTATTGCGAGAAGCCCGACAACGCGGCGGCATGCACCCACACCGATTCGGACAGGTCGCCGTCGATGACGATGTCGGCTTCGACGCGCGGGATCCGCACGTCGAGCTGGCGGTCCCGGCCGGAGTAGATCAGGACGGAGTCCGCCAGTTGTCCGAGCAGCAGCAGGGTGAGCAGCATGTCGGGTAATTATGCTGCCCGCCTGCCGCGGCTCACCATTGCCCGGACGGTTAGGAACGTGTCACAACTACGGCTTCAGCGAAGCGCTCCCCGCACGCGTCTTGAACCGGAGCACGTACGGCGCGAGCGGCACACCGTCGCTGACGTTTCGAAAGCCATAACCGTGGGGAGTGCCGAACTGCAGCTCGTATTCGTGGCCCGGCTCGAGCGCGGGCGGTCGAATTGGATCACGATTTCCTTGAGGCCGGCGTCGACGGAATCTGAGCCGCTCGCGATCGAGAGCGACACGATCTTCGGCCGCTGCGCGTCATAGCGGCGCTGCATCGCGGGAACGCGGTCGGGCAGGGAATCGAAGTAGGCGATGATCCGCGGCATGAACGACGCGAATGTCGGGTAGGTCCGCCGGTCCGCCTCGTACTGCGTATAGAGATTGGCGAGCTCTTCGGTCCAGAACCAGCTCCCCCTGAGCTGGTCGCGATAGAATGCGCGCAACTGGGCCGTATCGCCGTGCGCCGCGATGTAGCGCGCCTCGGTCGCGCGATCCAACGATTCGTTCACCATGCTCGGCCATGGATATGACTGCCACGTCATCGCGTCCGCGACGAGCGCGCGCACCCTCGGCGCCGAGCGCTCGAACTCGGCGCGGTGCGCGTTGCCGAGCGGGTTGACGAAACCATGGCCGAACTCATGGACGAGCAAGCCCGCCATTCCCGCGTCGTAGAGCGGGTACCCCGTGGAATCGGGCCGCGTATTCCCCACGATGCTGTAGCATTCGCGCCGGTCGTTCGGCGGCTGCATGCAGGGGCCATAGTTGCCTTCGGAGGCCACGAGCAGCGGCACCACCACGAAGATCTGATCCGACTTGATGCCGAAATACGGAGCAAACCAGGCCAAGTCGACCGCGCGCTCGAGGGGCGGCCGTATTCTGCCATTGACCGAGTCGTACAGCGTCCGATGGCTCGCGAAGAAATCGCTCGCTCGGGCTTCGATCGCAAAGCGTCGCGCCGCTGCGACGAAGCGCCGGATCTCCGCCGGGGGTGCGGGCCACCCGGAAACGGAATCGAACGGCACGCGCTCCTTCAGCTGCGGCGGATCGCTCAACCGGATGGGGATCGCCATCACCCGCGACTGTGCCACGCCGTAGCGGTCGCGCAGCCCCCGCGCCAGCGTCACCGCCTCGTGGTTGCGTTGCGGTCCGAAGAACTGGTCGATGTCGGCGCTGTACTGCGGCAGATTGGTGGGATTGAACTCGCCACTGCCGGCGAGCTTGAAGATGATCGCGATCAGCTCGACTCGGGGCTCGACGCCGATGCGGAGGGGGTTCGGGGGGCTCGATTGTGCGGCTGCTGTTGCAGGCGTGACGACGAGTGCGAAGCTCAGGCCGACCGCGCGAAACCTCATAATGCCTCCTTGACCGCCATCGGCGGTGCTCGGCGCGCGACGTACACGCCCACCAGACAGAGTGCCCCACCCGATAGGGCGACGAGACGCGGCGTCTCACCGAGTATCAGCCAGCTCATCGCAATCGTAATCGGCGGCACGAGATAGGCGGTCAGAGCGAGTCGACCCGCCGAGCCGCGCGCGAGCGCGTAGGCCCACGCCGTGAACGCGATCGATGTTGGGAAGACCCCAAGGAAGAGCAGCCACGCGATGTCCCCCGCTGGCGCGACCCCGAGCTCGTGGACGAGGGTTGGTGCAAACGGCAAACACACGAGTGCCCCGACGGCGCAACAGGTCCAGGTGGCCTGCAGCGCGGAGATACGCGTGAGCGCCGGCTTCTCTGCCACCATGCCAATTGCCGAGGCGAGCGCGGCGACGAGACAGAGGATCACCCCGACGAGCGTGGCCTGGCCCGTCGATGTCGCGAATCCGATCACCAGGACGCCCGCGAAGGCCAGAGCACCCCCAACCACCAGATACGGCGTCGTACGCTCCTTCAAAAACGCGGCCGCGAGGCCGACGATGAAAATCGGCGCAATGAGGACCAGCATGGACGCCGTTCCCGCATCGACGCGTCGTTCAGCGTCGTTGAGCACGACGTTGTAGACGCCGAACCAGAGCAGGCCGGCGACGATGAGCAGCAGCAGCTCACGGCGGGTCGGTCGCACGACCGATCTCGAGAAGGTCAGTGCGCCCAGGAGGAGACTGCCGAGCGTCAGGCGGCCGAGCGCGAGCGCGCCAGGAGAGAACGAGCGTCCGGCGGCCCGAATGCCGACGAACGCCGCTGCCCACAGGACGACCGCCACCAGCGCGGCTGCCAGCGGCAGCCAGTCGCGCTTAACGCTCCCTCCCGGCGGGAGCGCTGCCCGCCAGCGCTTGCGCCGCGATCGCGATCAAGGCGCCCTCGCGGCTCAGCGATTGCACGCCCAGCACTGTGGCGATCGGGGCATTGGCGCCGAAGTAGGCCGCTCCAGCGTCGCGAATGGTTGCGAGATCGGCCGGACGGTAATTGACCACGTAGATCGTGAGCGTCGTGACGTCGCGGGCGGTTGCGCCGGACGCCTGCAATACCGCGCCGAGGTTGGCGAATGCCCGCTCGGCCTGGGCGCGCAAATCGGCGCCGGCGAGCGCGCCGCTACTGTCGACGCCAAGCTGCCCGGCGACGTACAACGTGCGCCCGACGCGGACCGCCGCTGCGCCGAGCACCGGCGCCGCGACCCCCGCCGGCGTGCCGAGGGCCGTTTTCAGCTCCGGGGCGGACGACGCCCGCGACCCGAAATCGCCACGGAAGCCGGCTTCCTGCCAGCGCACCTCGTCTTCCCGCCGCCGCCGCTCCGCCGCCTGGTCTTCACCGTCGCGCCACTTCTTGTACGCCTTCACCTGATCGCCGCTGAGCCAGCGGCGCAGCTCGCTCTCGAATCGTTCCTGCCGGTCTTTCAGCACCTTCCCGAATTCCTGCGCCCGCTCGGCGTAGAACATCGCGGCGGCGCGGTCGCCCGTGTCCAGCCGCTCGTTCATCTTGGCGAGGGCCGCGCCGGCGCTGTCCCGTTCGGGACGCGTAGCGACCATGAAGGAGTCGTAGGCCTGTGCGTACCGCGTGGTCTGTGCGGGCGTGAGATTGAGCAGCACGCGCGCGAGCGCCGAGTCGAGCGGTCCCGCCAGCTCGACGCCGGGAAGCTTCGGTGCGCTCGGTCCATATCGGCCGGCGGGTTGGAGGCCGCCGCCTCGCCCGTACTGTGCCTGCACCGTCGAAGCGAGCAGCAGTGTCGCTGCGAAATAGATGTATGGAAGCGAGCGTCTCATGATCGAGTCCTGGTTGGGATCCTAATAAGGATGCCGGGCAGGCGGTCCGAGTTTCGGCGGACGCGTTCCATGCAGCACGGCGCCTTGCACCGGGACGTACTCGAGCGGTGTTCCAGCCTTCGCACAGCGCAGCATCAAACCGCCGCGACTCATGTCGCCGCGCCCCACGAACGTGCCGGGGAAGAAGAGCCGCTCGCCGAACACCTCGAGCAGCGGTGTCACGTACTTCGCGCTGGCCACACTTCCGAGCAGGACCGCGCGGCCGTCGCTGCCCAACGAGCGCGCGAGCGCGCGCGCATCGCGCAGCAATGGCTCCAGATAGCGAGGCTCTTCCTCATCGACCGGCACGGCCGCCATTTTCTGTAGATCCTCTACGCGAATCAACACATCGGGGGGAAGCAGCCCACGTCCCGGTGTAATCACGTACGCCTGCCCGAACTTGTTCGCGTAGGCGAGTTTTCCCCGGAAATACAAACTGCTCATGAACGTGAAGACTTCGCCCAGCGGCGCGCCGCCATTGGCGAGCCGCGCGGTGAGTGGACTCGTCTGACTCCTGAGCAACAGCTGCGCGCGCGTGCCTGCGCAGTTCGCCGGCGAGAGCAGGAAGACGGTCAACACCCTAGCGCTCCATATAACGGCGCAAGAAAAACATCGCCGCGCCAAACATCACAATGATGAGGACGATCCAGACGATGCGGGGCATTCCGCCATCCTCCTGCATAAAAATATTGCATCCCCAAACGTGGTTTTACATATTAACGCATGCTTGGGCTCGGCGGTGGGCTCTTCACCTTCGCGGCGCTGTTCTATTTCGCCGCAGAATACGAGCACCTGGCGGGGTGGAAATGGGCCGTGGCGAGTGTCGCGGTCACGATAACAGTCAATCAGCTGTTTCCCGCTTCCTTCATCTTCATTCTGCCCGCCCAGTTTGGGCTGTTCCTCGTGATGTGGTGGGCGCACACCAAGAACAAGGTGCAGCGCGAGGTCGAACGCGACCAGCGACAGCAGGACAGCATGCGCGAGCGACAGCAGCGGGTGAGCCGCGCCCGCCAGGAAGCCGATGCCACCACTGATTGGAATGCGCAGGAGCGGGAGCGGGAGGCCGCCGCTGAGGCCGCGGCGAAGGAGCGCCAGGAGCGGGTCCGGCTGGCGCGAGAACAGCGCGAGCGCGAGGAGCGCGAGATGGGGAAGGGGACCGGAACCTAGCTCAAATCCGTCCTTGGCCTAAGGTCCAGGCAGTCGACATCCCCAGTCCAAGCCACAGCAGGTCGAGCAATCGGAACGTCCCCAGGAACAGAACCCAGAATCCCAGCTTCGACAAAAACTGGTCGAAGTGCACGTGCACCAGGCGCTCTCGTTCGGCAAACGACGAGGCCTCCGCGGCGGTTGCCGCTTCGTGAATCATCTGCTGCCGCAATTCATGTCCCGGGCCGAAGAAGGTCGTATCGACGACCAGGTCGGGACGCGCATTGATGGTGGCCTGCAATTCCGGCGAGAACGACTTGTGTTGGGTCTTTTCGGCGAGAAAGATCACGATCAGCGATGCAGGACTGTTGGCGAGCTCCTGCCGCAAGATCGGCTGCAAGGCGACGACCACGAGGGCCACCTTGGCCAGGAACACGGTGACGAGCGTCAGCACCGTCGCGAGCGCGCCGGTCGCCTTGGTGGGCGGTTGGGCCGTCTTGGCGACCACGATCCCCAGCAGTCCCCCGACACCCCATGCGGCGACGCCGACGGGGTGGTGCGTCACGTACACCAGGCCGACCCACGCTACGATGATCCCGATTGCCGCGAGCAGGCCCGCCAGGAGAGGCGATCCATCGGCGCGCTGCGGCGCGGCCTTTCCGTAGACGCGCACCGTGCTCATGCGCCATACGATAATGCAAAGCCGGGATACGGGAAACGAGCAACGGGAAACGTGGGCTGGCGTTCACGTTTCCCGTTTCCCGTTCCACGTTTCCCGTCAGGGTCCCGCCGCGACGTCCTACAGCGTCAGCACAACCGGCGCGTGATCGCTCGTCCCCACGTCTGGCAGGACGACGCAGCTCTTCGCGCGGTCAGCAACGGCCTGCGAGGCGAGCACATAATCCAGGCGCCAGCCGATGTTGCGGGCGCGCAGGTTCCGCCACGGCGCCCACCACGTGAACAGGTCCGCGTTCTCGGGATCGAAATCCCGGCCGAGGTCGGCCAGGCCGGCGTCGAGCAGCCGCTGAAACAGAGCCCGCTCCTCGGGCCGCTGTCCCACGGCGTTCGGCTTGCGCTCCTTCGGATGCACGTCCATCTCGGCGCGGGCGATGTTCATGTCGCCGCACAGAATCAGCTGTCTGCCATCCGCCGTCAGCTGGCCAGCCCAGCCGATCAGGCTTTGGACAAAGGCGAGCTTCGCGGGGTAATCCTTGCCGCCGTTGGGAACATAGATTGACGCAATGACCAGATCACCGTGCTCGACCTGCACGATGCGCGATTCCATGTCGAACGCCGGATGGCTGAACACGGGATCGACAGCAAACAGATCGCGTCGAATCTGTAACGAGACGCCGGAGTAACCCTTCCGGGAGTGCCAAAACGCGTGGTAATTGGCGAGCTTGCACGCTACGGGGATCTGGGCTGCCTCGGCCTTCAGCTCCTGGAGGCAGACGACGTCGGGCTGGTCCCGCTGCAGCCACTCGCACAGCTGCGCCGCGCGCGCCCGGATGCCGTTGACGTTCCATGTGGCGATTTTCACGCCGGAATACTAACGGGGAGGAGGCTGGGCATGCAGAAAATCACGCCGTTCCTGTGGTTCGACAAAAACGCCGAAGACGCCGCGCGATTCTATACGTCGATCTTCAAGAACTCCAAGATTCTCCAGATCAGCCACTACGGCGACGCCGGACCGGGGCCCAAAGGCTCGGTGATGGTGGTCAACTTTCAGCTCGCGGGGCAGGAGTTCACGGCGCTGAACGGCGGTCCGCTCTTCAAGTTCAGCGAAGCCTTCTCATTCGTGGTGAATTGCGAAAACCAGGAGGAGATCGACGAGTACTGGCGCAAGCTCACCGCCGACGGCGGCGCCGAGAGCCAGTGCGGCTGGCTCAAGGACAAGTTCGGGTTCTCCTGGCAGATCGTGCCGACCGCACTCGGCAAGCTGATGAGCGACAAGGATCCCAAGAAGGCCAACCGCGTCATGCAGGCGGTGTTACAAATGAAGAAGCTCGATATCGCGACACTCGAGCAAGCGGCCAAGGGAGAAGTCTCGGTCAGCCGTTGACGGTGCGCATCCCGCCCTCCGCGTAGCGCGCACCCGCGGCGACACCTGTATCCTCGATTTGCGCAATGTCGGCGCCCGACAACTTCACGTTGAGGGCGCCGATATTTTCTTCGACATACTTGCGGTGCTTGGTCCCGGGGATTGGGACGACGTCCTCGCCCCTGGCGAGCAACCACGCCAGCGCCAGCTGGCCCGGGGTGCAGCGTTTCTCCCGGGCGAGCGCTTCGACCCGGCGCACGAGCTCGAGATTCGTCTGAAAGTTCTCGCCCTGAAAGCGCGGATGGTTCCTGCGCCAGTCGCCTTCCTGAATGTCTTCCGGCCGTTTGATCTGCCCGGTGAGAAAGCCACGGCCCAGGGGGCTGTAGGCCACGAAGCCGATGCCGAGCGCGCGGACGGTCGGGAGTATCTCGTCCTCCACGTCGCGGCTCCACAGCGAGTATTCGGTCTGCAATGCGGTGATGGGATGGACGGCATGGGCGCGCCGCACCGTCTGCGCCGACGCCTCCGACAGCCCGAGGAACCGCACTTTTCCCTGTTGCACCAGGTCGGCCATGGCACCCACGGTGTCCTCGATGGGCACGGCACGATCGACGCGGTGCTGGTAGTACAGATCGATATGATCGATGCCGAGACGACCCAGCGAGGCGTGGCAGGCGGCCTGCACGTACTCCGGCCGCCCGTTCTGGCCGATGAACTTGCCGTCCGGGGCGCGGACATTGCCGAACTTCGTGGCCAGGATGACCTGATTCCCCTTGCCCTTGATCGCCTTGCCGACGAGCACCTCGTTGGTGAACGGCCCGTACACATCGGCGGTGTCGAGAAAATTGATGCCCAGCGCAAGCGCGCGATGAATCGTCGCAATCGATTCCGCGTCGTCGCGCGTGCCGTAGAAGTCCGACATCCCCATGCAGCCCAAGCCCAAAGCAGATACCACCAGTCCCTGACTGCCTAGTTTGCGCTTTTGCATGGTTGGATGAACCCCTCCCGCGTGCCTGCGGTTCCGGTTCTGTTGCATCAGTGCAACATGACGTTAGGCGCGCCTCCTGGTGACGCGATCAGGTCCTGCATGGTATCCATTCTTAAAGGGACCCTTCTCCGTCGAGGTGTCTATGTCGTCCTGTGGCCTGCGGGCCGTTTGTGTCGCCGTTCCGCTCCTTTCTTTCGTTAGTCCTGCACCAGCCCAACTGATCCCCATCAAAACGATCCCGATCGCCCAGGGTGATCAGTTCCAAATCTTCCCGTCCGACAACCTGGGGTTGGGCGGCGTTTCGATCGCGCTGCCGGATCTGGTGGGCGACCCCTTCGCCAACCCGGCGACGACGGCGCGGCTGCGCGGCTCCCGATTCTTCAGCGCCCCGACTGTGTATAGTGTATCGCGCGGCACTGGTGGCGGGCGTTCGCTGCCGTTCGCGATGCTGGCACACCGGGCGAACTGGTACGGTGGCCTTGCGCTCGTGTTGCAACAGGTCGACGCGAGTCGTCCACCGCAGCAAGGGCCTACCGGATTCGTAGCGACCCCACGCACGCCAACGCTGCGCGGCGACGCGGTCATCCCCGGTCCCGATTTGCGCGCACACGGCAACGAGTATGGGTTCGGCATGATTGGACGGAGCTGGCCGGGCAGGAACCTCTCGGTCGGTGGCAGCGCGCTGTGGACCGGACTGCATGCGCTCGACGGCGTCGATTTGCTCTACAGCGGCAGTCGACGCGTCGAACAAACCGGCCATGCCATCGATTTCCGCGTGGGTGCGCTGAAGGAATGGCCCGGCGAGCGCGGCGCGCGGTCGCTCGAGGCCGTCGTCCTCCACAATCGCTTTGCCGCTACGCACAGCGTCCTCTATGTGGATCAGGTCTGGGATCCCGGATTGCAGCAAATCGTCTTCGAGCCGCGCACCGACCACAATTTCGATCACACCAACACCTGGGGTGCACAGCTCGAGTATCGCATGCCGCTTGCGGCACCCGGGTGGCGCATCGGCTGGGTCCTCACCGTCAATCGCGCGACGCACCCCAAACTTCCCGACTATGACATCACGAACGTGGCCGTGATTCCGTGGGATCCGGGCCGCTCCTACGCCTACAATCTCGGTCTGGGACTGTCCAAGGTGCTTGGCCCGGCGACGTTCGGCGTCGATGCGCTTTACGAGCCGATCCGGAGCTACACGTGGGCGGACGCGATCGTTCCGACCGCCACGCTTGGAGGCGACACGATCCCCAGCGGCAGCAAGACGATTGAAAACCGGTTCAGGTTCTCCAATGCCGTGTTCCGCATCGGCGCCGGTCGCGACATCGATCTCGCAGGCACGCACAAGGCGCTCGGCGTGCAGTTCGGTTTGATGCTGCGCTCCATCAACTATCGGTTGCAGCAGACCGACAATGTCGAGCTCGCCCAGCGCTCGCTGCGCACGAATTGGCTCGAGTGGACGCCGACCTGGGGCATCACGCTCCGGTTCCCGGACCTCGAGCTGCGGTATCGCGGCCGCGTCACGAAGGGCGCCGGTCGTCCCGGCACCCAGTTCATCGTGGGCGTTCGCGACCTCGCGCTGGCGAGCGGGACGATCCTCGCGGCCCCGAGTGGTCCGCTGAACCTGATCGACGTGAATACTTCCACTCATCAGATCTCCCTGTCGCTGCCGCTCCATTGAGCCCCCCCCGGCGAGGAGGTGCATCATGACTTTTTACGTCAGACCGTTATGTGTCGCGGCGCTGCTGCTGGCGGCGGCGTGCGACGAAACGCCGCCGACCGAGAGTTTCCCGGAATCGCTCGATGCGCAGCTGCGGCGCAGCATCGGCCTGTGGGGTGTGACGCCGATTGGGGCGCCCCCGCAGCAGTATCCGGCGCTCGTCGCGCTCGGGCGGGCGCTGATGTTCGACAAGATCCTGAGCGGCAACCGCGACATCGCGTGCGCCACGTGTCACGAGCCGGCGCTCGCTGCGACGGACGGTCTGCCGCTCGCGATCGGCACGGGTGGCACCGGAACCGGGACTACCCGCACTCTTGGTCCGGGACGGAGCTTTGTGCCGCGGAACGCCCCGTCGCTCCTCAACACCGCGATCGGCTTGTCCTATGTCTTCTGGGACGGCCGGCTCAGCCGCTTTGGCCCGCCGCCGCCCGAGGTCACCCTGCCACCAGATCTGCCGAACGTCATCGCCGCGCAGGCCATGATGCCGGTGCTGAACCGGCGGGAAATGCGCGGCGATCCCGGCGACGTCGATGTGCTCGGCAATCCCAACGAGCTGGCGCAGATCAGCGACAGCCAGCCGGCTCAAGTCTGGCAGGCCGTGATGCAGCGCCTGCTCGCCATCCCGGAGTACGTCACCCTGTTCCACGCGGCCTATCCCGGCCTGCCGCAGTCCAGTCTCACGTTCAGCCACGCCGCAAGGGCGATCGCCGCCTTTCAGACGGCCGCGTTAATGAAAACCGATTCCCCCTTCGATCATTACCTGCGTCACGAGGACAACGCACTCAGCATCGAGGAGAAACGCGGCGCGATCCTGTTCTTCACGCGGGCGCGTTGCGCGAGTTGCCACAACGGACCCTTCCTTGGCGGGCAATCCTTCTCCAACAGTGGAGCGCCGCAGCTCGGCCCCGGCGTGGGGCGGGGTGCGCCGCTCGACCTCGGCCGCGGTGAGCTCCAGAACAATCAATTCTACGCGTTCGCGTTCCGCGTGCCGCCGCTGCGGAATGTCGAGCTGACGGCGCCGTACTTTCACGACGGCACCCTCCCGACGCTGGAGACGGTGGTCGCGCACTATAGCGACGTGCCGAAGTCATTGCGCGAGTTCAACCCCGCCACGCTCCCGGCGGCAGTGCAGAGCAGCTATCACGGCGACCCGGCGACGATCGACACCATCCTCGCGACGCTCGACTTCCAGCTGCGGACGCCGCTGCAGTTGACGGAGACGGAGCAGCGCGAGCTCGTCGCATTCCTCAAGTCGCTCACCGACCCGGCGGCCCGCGACCTCTCGGGGCTTGTGCCGGCCTCCGTGCCGAGCGGACTGCCCGTGCGCTAGCCGGAAACGACGTAGGGGCGCAGCACGCTGCGCCCCTACGTCACACTGCGAACAATCTAGAACCCTTCTGTCAAACTGAACCGCACCATCCAATCCTTCTGCGGCCGGTCGAAGGGGTGCACCACATCCATCTGGCCGATCGCATAGCCGAACAGGTTCATACGCAACGACACGCCCGTGCTGCGGACGATTTTCCGTGGGCCATTCCCGAAGAGCTGCGCGCCCTCCGACGTGGTCCACGCAAGACCAGCATCGTAAAAGATCCCGGCCTCGATCGGCAGGAAGCCATAGTACCCGCCACCAAGGCCGAGCAGACCAAACGGCGGGAAGCGCAGCTCGGCGTTCGCGACGAGGATCTTGCTGCCGAACAACTGGTCGAATATGCGGCACGTTGGGCCAGTGCCACATTCGCTCGCGTCGAGGCTTCCAAAGTCATACCCACGCACGAGGCTCGAATAGCCAATGAACAGCGGGTACAAACGCTCGCCGTCCTGGCCGTAACGGCCGACGTGCATGATCCGTCCCGCCAGCGTGAAGGGCCGGAAGGGCATCACATACTTCCGATAGTCTGCCAGAGCCGTTAGGAATTTGAGGCTGCCGAACGTTGGATCGATCTCGAACCGCCAGCGGCTGCCGAGGATCGGGCTCGTCGCACCGAAAAACGCATTGTCGTGCACCAGCGCGGCGCTCGTGACGCCCAGCGTCAATCCAGGCGCCGGCGTAGGCAGGTCGGTTCTGCTGTGGAACTCCTGCCCTGTGAATTGATTGAATCCCAGGGAATCGAGCTCCTCGGCAAACGTGATTTGCTGCACGCCGGCGGAGAACTCCACGCGCCGTGCGCGATTGAATGGATACGCGACCACGCCGCTGAGCTCGCGGTAGGTCGTCTTGAAGCGGTCCACCACCTGCCACTCGGTGCCATTACCGTCTATGGGGCAGCAGAAGAGTGCCCCGGTGATGTACGGGATCTGCTGCGCCGCGACGCTCCAGTTCAGCCGAGACTTGCGGTTCTGGTACGCCGCGAGCGCCGCAAAGTCAGCGAGCCTGCCATTCACCTGGGCCATCGTCACGAGATTGTGGTCGCCGAGCATGTCGCTCCAGTACAGCGTGATCCCACCGCCGACGTAGGTCCCGAAACGATCGGCCGCGATCGCAAGGCTCGGTTGCGCGATGAAATCGAGCCCGAGCTTGGGGTGGTAGGCCTTCACGGCGCTGCTGAGCGCCACCGAGCCCGCGTCGGGGAGTCCCGGCGTGGGGTCCTTGATCGCCATGGCGATGCCCGCGCCGACGCCCGAGCGGTCGGTCGGTGGCAGTACCGATGCGGATATGGGCAGAGCTGTCACCGGGCCGCCCGCCAGCGTCGCGAGATCGTCGAGCGCCTGGATGGCGTAGCCGCCGCCGGTGTACACGCTGAACACCGCGCGAGGCGCTCGCTGCGCGACGCTGAGCGCCGGGCTCAATGACGTGATCCCGCTGACGCCGGTAAACACGTTCGTCACCTGCGTGATGGCCCCGTCGCCCACGGACATCCGGAACACGTTCGTGATCCCGCCGGGATCGGCGAGGAAGTAGAGGCTCTTGCCGTCCGAGCTCCACTGCGGATTGATGTGCTTGGCATTGGGCAGATGTGGCAGCCGCGTGATCTGTCCGCCGGGGCGCGCGCTGATGACGGCGAGCTGATAGTCGCCGTACGTCAGTGAATCGAGCGACGTGCCGAAGCGGTCGGTCACGAACGCGATCTGCGAGCCGTCGGGTGACCACGCCGGCTGCAGATCGGCGTACGAATCATCGGTCAGGCGCTGCAGCTGCCCACCGGCGAGATCATACAAAAAGAGATCGGTGAGCCCTCCGAGCTGAGCGCTGAACGCGATCCTGGTGCCGTCGGGCGACCACGTCGGATTGAAGATCTCGCCCAGCGTCGGGAACTTGATCTCCTGCACCAGGTCGCCGTTATCGCCTTTGACGATGCGCAGCGCCGGCTTGCCGGTCACCACGGCGCCGAAGACGAAGCGGCTGCCGTCGGCGTTCCAGGCACCGGTGGAGCTGATGAACTGCATGCTCTCGAGGTGTGGATCCCGCGTCGCGGACACGAGCTTGCGGATCGTGTGTCCGTTCTCCGCGTTGGCGAGGTACATGTCGATGGAGAACAGTCCCGCGTCCGAGAAGTAGACCAGGCGACGGCCGTCGGGGCTCAACGCCGGCGCGATGTTGTAGTGCTGCTCCTTGCCGGGACTCACCAGGAGCCGCGCGCCCGTCGTCGTCACCGGCATGAGGCGCTGTTGCTGGACGTGCGCTTTATCGGCGGGGAGCGTGACACCGGTCGCCACCGCCACCGGCTGTGCCGCCTCGGTCAACGCGCGATGCCAGTCCGCGATGAGACTATCGACGGGCCGGTGCGTCATCGTCTCGAGCGACGCCTGGACGTTGCCCGTCCGGCCGGCCGCGCGCAGCAGCGCGCCGACGATGTCGTCACCATACGTGCCGCCCAGATAGGCCCAGAACGACTGGCCCCACCGGTACGGGAAATACTTGTAACTCTCGAGGTCCCGGAACCTGGGGAGCTCGCCGCGGCGCACCGCGTCGCGCATCCACATCGTCGTATTGGGATCGACGGGGCCGAGCGACATGTATTCGGCCATGCCTTCGATGAACCAGAGCGGTACGCGATTCAGCCCGCCGGCCACCGAACCCCGGCCGACGCCCGTGATGTCGTATTGGAACGCGTGCGTCAGCTCGTGGCCGATCACGTGATCCGTCTCGGCCAGCGACGCCCCCATCGGCAGGATGATGCGGCGCTTCAGGCTCTCGGTGACGCCGCCCGTGCCCTCGCCCGGCTGCTCGCCGAGCACGTTCGTCTGCTCGAAATCCGGGTGATCGGAGTAGAGGATCAGCGGTTGGCGGCCGCTGAGCTGGTGCCGCAGCACCGTCGAGATCCTGGCATACCAGCGCTCGGCCATGCGCGCCGCTTCGGCCGCCGCCGGCGCTTCCTTATCATAGAAATAGACGTCGAAATGCTGGGTCTTCAGGATTTTGAAGTGGAAGTTCTCATATTGAACAGGGTTCCGGCCGAAGTACTGCCCCTGTGCTCGGGGGGCGAGGAAACTCAGCGAGCCGAGTAACAGCGTGACGCGAATGATGGTCTTCATGTCCTAGGATTACCCCCGGTTTGCGACAAGTTGCCTGGACCCAAGCATGATGCTTGAACGTACAAGTTCTCGGCATTGTTCAGACTACACAAACCCCGGCAAGGATACACGATGACCGCCGTTTCCCTGTTGCTTGTGTGCGCCGTCACAGTTCAACAGCCGTCCCGTTCCACGCCAATCGATTGGAGACAAGTCGACCGGGTCCTGGGCAGATCGGGCAATCTGCAAGGCGAAAGTTACCGGATTGGATTTCCCCGCAGTGACCTTCATGTCACCGTGGGCAAGGTGGTCGTTAAGCCGGCGCTCGCGCTGGGTTCCTGGGTGGCGTTCAAACAGACGGGAGACAGCGCGGCGATGTTAATGGGCGACCTCGTCCTGCTGCCGTCCGAGGTGGGCCCCGTCGTCGATGCACTCCAACTCGGCGGCATCGAGCAAACGGCCCTGCATAACCATCTGGTCGGCGAATCGCCGCACGTCGTCTATCTCCACATCGAAGGCCGGGGAGGGCCCGTCGCCCTCGCGACCGTGGTGCACGATGCGCTCGCGCGTACGCAGACGCCTCCCCCCGCTCCCGCGCCGGCGTCGGCCGCGCTGCCATTGCTCGGCCTGGATACCACCCAGATTGCGCAGACCATCGGGACACACGGGAGAGTCAACGGCGGGGTCTATCAGTTGAGTGTCCCACGCGCCACCAGCGTGACGCTGGACGGCATGGAAGTGCCACCGGCGATGGGTGTGGCGACTGCCATCAATTTCCAGGCGACCGGCGCCGGCACGGCCGCGGTCACGGGCGATTTCGTCATGATTGCGAGCGAAGTGAATCCGGTGCTGCGCGCGCTGCGTGCGAACGGCATCGTGATCACCGCTTTGCACAGCCACATGTTGAGCGAGACACCGCGGCTGCTCTTCATGCATTTCTGGGGCGAAGGGGACGCGCTCAAACTCGCGCGCGGGCTCCGCGCCGCACTGGATGAGATGAATATCAAGAGGGACTAGGCTTGGATTGGCCGAACCCCCGATACAGCAGCAGGTCATACACGATCTTCAGTGTCCCGGCAATGAAGAAGGGCGCGTTGATCAAGCTCGGCCGTGCAAACAGCAGTCCGGCAAACAGGGGTGCGAGCCCGGCTCCGACGGTTCGCGCCACCCCGGTTATCCCACCAGCTGCCGACCGCTCCTCCGGAGTCACGACCGCCATGAGATATGCCTGACGGGTGGGCACGTCCATCTGACTGATGCTGAAACGCGCGAACAGCACGGCCACGGCAAGCGGCAGGCTCGGCATGAGCGGCACGAGAATGAGCAGCACGTTCGACGGCAGGTGTGTGAATACCATCGTGCGGATGAGGCCAAAACGCGCAGCCAGTCGGGACGCCACCAGGGCGGAGATGCCCGCGAGCACGTTCGCCCCGAAAAAAATCGCGCCCAGCGTTGCCGGCTCCACGGCGAATCGGAGATAGAACCAGTAGGCGGCAAAGCTTTGCACGACGAACCCGCCGGCGAACGAATCGAGCGCGAACAGGGTCGCGAGCCGCAGCACCACATTGCGGGAGCGGCTCAGGCCGAACAACGCCCTGGTTCGGGGCGCCGGTACCTCCGCGGCCGTGGACAGACGCGTAAAGCTGATGGCGAGGACGATGCCGAGTGCAGCGTACAGGACGACAATGCCGCGGTAGTGGAGCGGTCGGGATAACACACCGGCGGCAAGCGAGCCAAGCGCGGTCGCGAACGCGCCGGTCAGTGTGTACCACGCGAACACGCCGGCCCGGCGGTCGCTTGGCACGACATGCGCGAGCGCGGCCTGCTCGATGGGAAGGAATGGTCCGACCTCATTGCCGCTGGGACTGATGACGCCGATCGTGGCCGCGACCAGGAGCGCGAGGAAGTTGCGCGTCAGCGCGAACGCAATTCCGGCGGCTGCCATCAGCGCGGCTCCGAGAATGAGCATGCGCCGCCGCCCGAACCGATCCGCGCGGGTGCTGAGCCAGAATGAGACAGCGGTGTCCCCGACCAGCGTAAGCGTCAGCAGGAGACCGATCTGCTGCGTCCCGATCCCCAAGCCGGTCAGGTACAGGACCAAGACGACAGACAACGCCCCGTACCCGAACAAGCGGATGAAGCGGGTGAGCAGTAACAGCCGTCCATCCGGCGGGAGCGCCCGGAGCGTGTCACCGCTCATGGAGCGAGACGGTGGACGACTTTCACGACGAAAGCGCCGTTCAGTTGCCTCGTGAGGGAGGACATAGCGGGGAATCGATACCGCGAAGCCGGATTGGTGCTGTAACCCGAGTTCCAGACTACGAACACATCGTCACCGATCACCGGAATCCAGTGGAAGCGGATGTTGAAATCGACGCGCTGGTCTTCGTTGGTGTACTGGACGAACCCAAGCAGGCTCGAGCGGGGATTGAAATCGTATTCCAGATGACTCGAGGCTTGGAGCGCGGTGAAGCCTCCCGCGGGGAGGCGCGCCGCGGTGCGCGTCAGGTTGACGCCGACGATGGCATGGCCACCGCCCCGCCACGTGCCCTCGAGCTCCAGGTCGGCGCTGCGGCCCCCGTAGAACGGTCCCCAGTTCACGAAAGCCGAGATACTCAACGGGTGCGCTGCCGAGGTCTCATACTGCAGCTCGTAGCGCGACCACCAGTATCGGCCGGGCGGCACACTCACCCCACGGAACATTTCGAACGTATCGGGCGGTGCATCGAACTGCCGCTGAACGTTGACCTCGAAGTGGTCGCCATTGTCGCGGTCGCCGCCGAACACGCGCCACTCGAACCACGCCGTCTGCCAGTCGCCGGTACGCCCCAGGGATCCGGATGCGTTGGCGATGATGTCCCAGCTCGGAATGGGCACGGTGAAATCCAGCTGGCGAATGCCGAGCGCGTGCGGCCGCGGCATGAAATCGACGTGACCCGTCGTCTCCCAGATCCCCGTGCGCCGTACGAAGCCCAGTGCGGGATCGAATCCGGCGTCGATGCGGTAGAGCGAGATGAAGTTGTCGAAGAGATCGTTGGGATTGTCGGCCGATAGTCGCCAGGCGAGCGGGACACCGCTTGCGCCGGGCGTCCGGCTGCCGGCGATCCAGAATTTGGGCTCGAGGTTCTGCCCGTGCACGATGAGCGGGAAATCCATGTCGAACCCCGCCGTTGCCGCGGGACCGGATGCCGCAGCCGTTCGCAGGGTGCCGATGATCCCGACGTACGATCTCGCAAGCAGATCATGCTGCATGCGCACCACGGCATTATTGGCACGCTCACCCCCGGTTTGCGCGTCGAGAACGCCGATGCGCCACGGTCCGGCACGTCCGTAGAGCCGGCCACCCGCCACGATGGGGACGGCGCTGCCGGTCGAGTCCAATCCGATGCGCCGCGAATAGAACACCTGAGCCCGTTCCGGCGTGCCGAACTCAAACTGCCCACTCGACTCGAGGAAAAACTGCCGCTTCTCCGGGAAGAAGAACGGGAAGCGCGTGAGGTTGATGACCTGTTGGTCGGCCTCCACCTGCGCGAAGTCGGTGCCGGCCGTGACGTCCGCCGTGAGCGTCGGCGAGACCGCGAGCTTCGCATCGAGCCCCGCTTTGGCACCGACGAAGCCATCCGCCGCGCGCGCGCCGACGCTGTCGTGTGCCGGTTCGATTGCGCGGCTCAGCACATAGGGATACAGCTCCACGTCACGGGCCCGACCCACGTCACCGATGTCGCTCAGCTCGCCGGCCCTCAGGAGCTGATACAACCCTTCCGTGCGACCCCAGGAGCGCCAGAGATCCTGTTCGTTCTTGCGCCGAATGAAACGGCGCACGTTGAAGCCGAACCGCACATCCGTCCCGTTGCGAAAGCGCAGCGTGCGAAACGGAATCCGGAACTCGGCCGTCCACCCCGTGGCGTCGCGCGACACCGCGACGTCCCAGATGCCATTCCAGTTCTCGTTGAGGTTGTCGAGATCGGCGAGTTGTGCGTCCCAGCGGGCGCCGTTCGGGTTCGTGCCAAACACGAATGCGCTGCGGCGGTCGTGGAAGCTGTCGATGATGAGCTGGACATTGTCGTCGCTCGACAGGCTGGCGTCGCGCCGCAGTTGGGTGGCGCGGATGCGACGCGGTGCCCCGTCGTACGCCCGTACGCCGACGTAGAGCGCGCCGGCATCGCGCAGCACGCGGACGACGGTGCGCTCGGTCGCAGGCTCTCCCATGAAGGGCTCACGCTGGCGGAAGTCCGTCAGGGAGTCGGCGCGCATCCAATCGGGCTCATCCAGCCGGCCGTCGAGCCGGATCCGGCCCGTCGCCGTCCGGACACGGAGGCTCTGGGCGCCAGCAGCGCGAGGCAGCACGAGCGCCAGCACCAGTGCAAAGCTCGCCGTTCGGGGCGTCATGGGCGGAGGCAAGTTAATGCGAGCCGGACTTGCTGGCGCGCGGGACCTGATTCGCGGCCCGCTGGTACGCCGACCGCAAGGCGCGCCGCAGCGACTGGTGGCTGAAGTACTTCTAAGACGCCTCGTTACTGACGGCAGGGTGCATTCGGATCAGTCGGCTTCGGCACGTCACGCTTGGGACGGTCCGGCGCGTTCGCGATCGCCAAGGCGCCGTCGTGCACCATCTGCGCGACGCGCGCCAGATCCGGATAGCTGATGTACTGGGCCTCGTCCGTCACCTGGTGGTAATCGAGATGCTCGCCGCGCGAAAACGAAACTGAGGGAATTCCGTAGCGTGCGTAGCTGTAGTGATCGGCGCGACAGTAGTACTGCAGTGGATGGCCGGGCTGATCGTAAGTGTAATCGAACACGAAGGGGAGCGGCTGCTTCGCGTTCGCCGCCTCCAGCATGTCGCCGAACTCGCGTGAAATCCGCTTGGCACCGATCACTTCGAGATAGGTCGGACTGCCTGCGCCTGTGCCGCCGCGCGGAAAGTCGGAGGCCGTGCCGCGGCCGATCATGTCCTGATCGATCTCGCCGACGATCGAATCGATTGGCACCGTCGCGTGATCCGAATACCAGCGCGAGCCGAGCAGACCTGCCTCTTCGCCGGTATGACTGACGAACAGAATCGAGCGCCGGGGCCGCGGGCCGCCGCGCGCGAACGCTTCGGCGATTTCGAGGATGGCGACTGTGCCCGAGCCGTCGTCGTCCGCGCCGTTGCGGATCGAATCGGCGCGCGGAGGGCGGACGGCGCGCAGGCTGTCGAGAATGGTCCGGATCTTCGCCCGTTCCTCGTCGGTCGCCGGCCGCATCGGGGAATCCGCCCCCATCGGCCGCACCACACGATTGAACGCGCGCAGCGAATCGTGATCTACCGGGCTGCGGTCGAACCCGACGTGGTCGTGATGGGCCGACAGCGACACGTACTCGTTGCGCAGGGCAGGGTCGGAGCCGCGCAGAACGCCCACGACGTTCCGCGCCGGCCATTGTACGGGTTTGCGGGTGAAGTCGAACTGCCCGCTGATGGTGTTGGCCGCCGTCGATCCGGGCGTCGTGGTGGCGGGATCGCTGCCCAGCACCGCGGTGGCGGCGTGCCGGCTCAGCCACAGCAACGCGATCGCGCGCGGGTTACGGGAAGTATCCGAAACCGGCCGGCCTTCGCGGATCCGGGCGATCGATTCGCTGCCGAGCTGGTCGAGAGCCACGACTCCGACCGTTGCCGCCTCGCGGTAGCGGCCGAGCAGGGATCCGATCGCCCGCCGGTCGAATCCGGGCGGAACGTCGAGCACGACGAATTTCCCCGCGATCCCCGTCGCCGCCATCAGGTGCGCGGTATCGGCGATCGACCCCGCGAAAACCACGGGCGTCTGCTCGAGCACTTTCGGTGCGACCGCAAAGCTCACCGGCAGGAAGTCGGGACCGAGCTGCAACGCCGTGCCGTCGCTCGTCACGAGGCGGGAGTGCGGATCCATCGCGACCACCCAGAACGGGACGGTTTGGAAGTACGTGCCGCTGTCCCCGGCGGGCTCGAGGCCGAGCCGCCGAAACTCCGCCGCGACATAGGCCGACGCTGTGAACGCGCCTGCGCTGCCTGTCTCTCGGCCCATCAGCGAATCGTCCGCAATGAGATAGAGACGTTGCCGCAGATCGGCGGCGGTGATCGCAGCGTGCGTCTGGGCTGCTAATGAATGACATGTTATGCTGACCAACATGACGGCCATCGACAGAAACCGCTTCATCGTCCACTCCCAGGTTAGAAAGCCCCGCCTCCGCCGCCACCCCCACCGCCTCCAGAGCTTCCACCTCCGCCGAACCCCGACCCGCTCGAGCTGCGCGGCGACGACGACATCGTCGTACTCGCCACCGTGCCGAGATGCGACATGCTGCTCGAGAAGTGAGTTACGTTGAAGTTGATGATGCTCGGTCCGACGTACCATTGCGGCGGCTGGGTGTAGATCCCTTCGAACGCCCGTGCGAACTGCCGCTCCACACCGAAGGCCATGGCGAAGGGCAAATACTTGTCGAACAGTTCCGGATGGCCGATGATGACGCGTTTGAACTGCTCGGATTCGACACGCCGCAGGAATTCCTCAAATCCCAGGATGTGCTCCAGCGCACGAGCTCCCGCTTCGGTCCGAGCCGGCATGACCTGGGCGAAGGCAATGAGGATGAGCGCGGACACGACCGCAGCGATGACGAACGGGACCGGGGTGAGCGGTGTGAGCTTCGAGAGATACGTGCCGCCGACGCCCACCAACACGCCGATGCCAACCGCCGCTCCTATCCAGTGTTGCTTCACCTTGTCAGGTCGGTTGCGGTAAAAGCCGTTGCCGGTCAATGCGTCGAAGATGGCGTCGCGAATTCCCGGGAGATGCTTGTAGAAGTCGTCCTTGAGCTCTGCGAGAGGGACGACCTCGTTGTGGCCAAGGAAGATTCCCGTGTACACTTTGCTCTCGTGCAGCGCCATGCCGTCACCATAGTCGGCCGCGACCGGCTTCAGCCGGTGCAAGGAGTACTCCGTCCCACCGCCGAACAGGCCGAACAACTTCGGATTCTGGTGCTCTTCGATGCGTAGCTGACCGCGCACAGCCAGGTCGATCATCGTGGCGGTGACGTCGCGCATGTCCGCCGAGTTGTCGAGCAACGTGCCCGCCTCGGCCGGCGTGATGCCGGCTGGCGGTTCGTACTGGACCGCGATGGGCCGGCGGCGAGGATCGCGACCCCGTCGCCACCAGCTCCAGAACGCGAGCAGGAAAACCGGGATGGGCAGGAGCAGCGGCCAGTTGCTGCTTACGGTGGCAGCCGCGCGGGCGGCAGCCGACGGTTGAGCGACGACACCCTTATCCCAGCCCACCACTACCGTCAGGCCTTCGTGATAGCCGAGCGCGTGTGGCATCGCCACCCGGACCATGTTGCCATCGATCGCAACGGTCGCATCGCGTGCGCCGGACCCGTACACCCCGTTGAACGCGATCGCCCGGATGCCGGGAGTACCCACCGGCAGCTCGATCTCGGCTGTCGCCACCTGGATCGGCACTTCCCACGCATCGCCGGTCACGTTCCAGTACAGCTCGTCGTGCTCGTCGAAGAAGCGCAGGCCGTTGGTCGCATGATAGCGGAGGACGATCGTGCGGTCCGCGTTGGCAGCGCCCGGGATCCAGATCTTGTACTTGATGTCGTGCCGCTGCCGGCTGGTCTCCGTGCGCAAATTCTGTCCCGTTGACTGGTCTTGCGCGCCGAGCAACGCGACGCCGAGCGTCCAGTTCAATCCTTGCGAGGTGCGGTAGGCGACGGGAATCGTGCGGTACAAGCCGTTCCACGAACCGACGAAGCGCGCCGTGATCGTTTCGGTGACGTCGATGCTCGCATCTTTGTTCACGCGAACGGCCGCATCGCAGCGCTGGATGGAGTACGATTTCTCCTGCGCGGCAAGTGACCGCTGCGGTGGCGTGAGTGCGAGGAGGAGCAGGAGGCTCGTGATGTTAGAACGCGCCACGCCACCGCCGCCCCCTCCACCGCCCCCGCCCGAGAATCCACCGCCGCCCGACTTGCCACCGCCGCCGAATCCCGAGCCGAACGACCAGCTCGGTGAGGACGACGACCCGCCGCCACTCGCCCCGGACGAGTACCAGGTCGTCCCGACGCTGCGCGGGGTGGATGTCATCGTCGTCCGGAGGAACGTTTCGAGATGTGTGACCCGGCGCGAGAGATTCCTGACGTTGAAGTCCGTGACGCTCGGTCCGACGTACCAGCCGGGAGGCTCTTTGTAGATGCCTTCGAAGGCGCGCGCGAACTGTTGATCGACACCGAAAGCCATCGCATACGGCAGGCACTTATCGAACACCTCGGGGTGGCCGACGATGGCCTGCGTGTGCTCCGAGTCGACGCGGCGCAGGAACTCCTCGAATCCGAGCACCTGCTCGAGCGCCCGCGTGCCGGGCTCGGTCCGTGACGGCATGAGCTGCGCAAAGATGTACAGGATCAGTGCCGACACGAGCGCGGCGAGGATGAACGGCACCGGCGTCAGCAGGAAGAAAGGGGAGAGCAGAGAGCCGGCGATGGCGATCACCAGCGGCAGCGCGCAGCCCAACCGCATCGCCTCCTGCCTCGCCTGCTCGGGGCGCTTCCTGTAGAAGCCACTGTCGATCAGCTGATCCCAGATCGCATTCCGAATGGGATTGAGGTGCCGGTAGAAGCGCTGATTCAACTCCTCTACGGGCACGCGCTGGCGGCTGGTCCCGCCCCCAGTCGACGGAGGGCTGATCTCTTTGCCATCGACGCTGACGCTGAGCGACATGGTGGAGTTGGCGCTGAAGCTCTCGAAGACGTCGTCTTTGCCAAAGACGCCGTTGAATACGGCCAGCTCATGCGGCTTGAGCCCTTCGCTCGCCTTGAGCCGGTGCAGCGTGTAATCCGTCCCGCCGCCGAACAGGCCCAACAGCTTCGGATTCTCCTGTTCCTCGATGCGTATGTAGCCGCGCACGGCAAGGTCCATCAGCGTGGCGGTGATGTCCCGCATGTCCACCGAGTGGTCGATCAGCGTGCCGGCCTCGGCCGGCGTGATCCCCGCGGGCGGCTCGTACAGCACGGTCACCGGGCGGCGCCGCGGATCGCGACCGCGCCGCGACCAACGCATGAACGCAATGAGAAAGACCGGGATCGGGATCAAGAATGGCCAGTTGCTGCCCGCAAGCTCCATCGCGCGATCCATCGCGGTCGGCCGCGTCACTAACCCCTTGTCCCATCCGACCACCGCCGTCAGGCCCTCGTGGAAATCGAGCCGATGCGGCATCGCCAGGCGGATGACGGTGTCGCTGATGGTGACCTTCGCGTCGCGAGTCGTCGATCCGTAGACGCCGTTGTAGGCGATCGCGCGCACGCCCGGCGTGCCGGCAGCTACCTCGATCTCCGGGCGCCCGCCGGGAGCTCCCCTCGGCAACTCGATCTCCGCCGAGGCTCTGCGGATCGGCACGTCCCACTGGTCGCCGGTGACATTCCAGTAGAGCTCGTCGTGCTCGTCGAAGAAGCGCAGCGCGTTCGTCGCGTGATAGCGCAGCACGATGGTACGCTCTGCGTTGGTGGCGCCGGGGATCCAGATCTTGTACTTGACGGAGGCGCCTTCGTGGCTGGTCTCGGTGCGCAGATCGTGTCCCGCATTGTCGCGCGCACTCTGCAGCATGAGGCGGATCGTCCAGTTCAATCCCTGGGCGCCGTGGTACACGACCGGGATCGTGCGATACAACCCGTTGTAGGAGCCGACGAAACGTGCGGCAATCGTTTCGGTGACATCGATGCTGGCATCGCGATTGACGCGAATCCGCGCGTCAAACCGCTCGATCGAGTAGGAGCGTTGCGCACTGAGTCCCGTTCCCGACAGCGCCAGGAACAGGAGGACGAGGGGCACCTTCGGCACGGCGCGCTCGGACGCGTCGTCCAGGCCAAAAAACTCGCGCGGCTGCAGCCGCATCATGCCGGCGATGATGCCGGCGGGGAATTGCGCGATGGCGATATTGAAATCGCGGACGACCGCGTTGTAATAGCGGCGGGCGTTCTGGAGGTGCTCTTCGACGTCGATCAGCGTCGACTGGAGCGAGGCGAAGCTCGCGGCGGCTTTCAGCTCGGGATAGGCCTCGGCCACCCCGAGGACGCGTTGCAGCGCATTCCCGAGCGGGTCTTCCTCTCGGGCGCGTGTCGCCGGTCCCGCCTGAGATGCCTGGAGCGCCCGCCCGCGGGCCGCGACGACTGCTTCGAGTGTGCCTTTCTCGTAGCCGGCGTGGCCTTGCACAACGGCGACGACGTTGGGAATCAGGTCGTGGCGCCGCTTGAGCTGCACGTCGATATCGGACCACGCATTGTCGCCCAGCTGGCGCAGCCGGATGAGGCGATTGAAGGTGAAAATCGCCCACGCGACCACGAGCAGCCCGACGATACCGGCGACACCCATGGCGCCTACGCTAGCTCGGCGAAGGACCGAATGCGAGGATGGTTTGCGGAGGCATCGTCCGGCGAGACGGCGCCGCGCACACACAACACGGTCCGCATGCCGGCTGCTCTGGCTGCGTCGAGCTCTGCGGTTACGTCCGAGATGAACAACACGTCACGCGGCTCCTGTCCCAGCGTCGCCGCAATCTGACGATAACTCCTGGCTTCGCGTTTCGGCCCGGTCGTCGTGTCGAAATAGCCCGAGAGAAACGACGCGAGATCCCCGTCCGTGGTGTTGGCGAAGAGATTGCGCTGCGCCTGCACGCTGCCCGACGAGAAGATCGCGATCGTCTTCCCCGCCTCGTGCCAGCGCTCGAGGGCCGGCCGCACGTCGGGGTAGACTTCGCCCTTGCCCTTCAAGTCACCGGCGCGGTAGCCCGCTTCCCAGATCCGGCCCTGCAGCGCTTTCAGTGCCGTCGACTTGCGGTCGCGGTCCATCAGCCAGTAAACGTAGGCCTCGGCCGAGGCCCGCTCGTTCGCGGCGTTCCAGGACGGCAGATCGGCGTGCGGCGGCTCGGATTGGTGTTCGGCACGCAGCGCGGCGACGTCACGCTGCTCCAGCAGGTCGTGGACGCGGACGCGCGCGTAGGGGAACAGGACCTGGTGGACGAACGCGATGGGTGTAGTCGTGCCCTCGATGTCCAACAGGACCGCGCGGATGCCGCTCAGCCCAATGGGATGTAACTCGGCCCCATGCAGAGCGGTTGGTATCCCTTGTCGGTCCCGCTGTTCGTGTAATGGGGCGTCCATCCCGACTTGTCCTGGAACAGCCGGATCGCGCGGATGTCGCGGTCCCCGCACAGGTCGAACCAGTGCCAGGTGCCGCGCGGGACACGAATCAGATCACCCGCCTCCACCTCGATGGCGATGACGGGTCCACCCCCTTCGCGGGGGTGAATGTGAAACAGGCCGCGGCCACGGATGATGAATCGGACCTCGTCCTCGTCGTGCCAATGCTCCGTGCTGAACTTGGCGAGCATCGCGTCGAGATTGGGCGTCGCGGACGTGACGTCGATGATGTCCGCCGTGACGTATCCGCCGCGGGCCTTCAGCTGCTCAATTTCAGGCGCATACGCCGCCAGTACGGCCTCCGCCGGCGCGTTCGCCGCGGCGCGCTGCGCCAGCGGCCAGCGCTCATAGTCGATGCCCAACGTCGCGAGGTATTCGGTCACCTCGCGCTGATCGGTCAGTGTCCGCTGCTCGGCGGGAATCTTCACGGTTGCCATGTCGCACCTCGGTTTCGTCCCAACACTTCGAACAAAAACTCGAATACCTCGACTTGTCGCCTGGCTGCGGCGAGATCGCGGCCCCAGGTGTAGAGGCCGTGCCGCCGGATCAGGAAGCCGTGCACCTCGGGATGCTCACGCAGTTTCGCCTCGATCCGTGGAACGGCGGCGGGCCAATCCTGCGTGTTCTCGAGAATCGGCAGCCACTCGCGATGCTCATGGGTACGGACGCCGTCCAGGCCCTTCAGCATCTCATAGCCGTCGATGGCGAGACCGCCGCCCCCTGGCGCATCGCCGGCCGCGTCTGAGAGAATCGTGCTCCAAATCGAGTGCGTATGCAATACCGCGCCCGCTCCCCGCGATCGCACGATTGCCAGGTGCAACGTCGCTTCGGCCGATGGCGTGCCGGCGCCTCCCACCACGCGGCCGTGCTCGTCGATCTCGACGATGTGGCCCGGCTCCAGGACGCCCTTATCGACACCGCTTGTCGTGATCGCCAGCGTGAGGGGCGTCCGGCCGACGACCGCGCTGAAGTTGCCGCTCGTGCCGAGCGCCCAGCCGCGGGCGTAGCAGAGGCGGCCGACCTCGGCGAGCTGGCCGGCGAGCGCCGCGAAGCTCATGTGCCTCCGCCGCCGAGCTCGAGCGAGCACGCCCCGAGACCGGCCGGCCAACGCGGCGTGAGCGAGAATCCCTGGACGGTTTCCTCAAAGCCGCGCTCGCTGCGCGCCACGGTGGTGATTTCGGAGCGCCAGACTTCGGTGTCAGGCTGCAGGCGCAGCGCAACTTCCCGAGCCAGCGACAGCTCGGGTGCGAACACCGCGTTCGCGGGTGCGGCCGCCGCGTTCCAGGTGTAGGCGACGTCGAGGCAACCCGCCCGGTCGAATATCAATCGCTTCTCGAGATCGTCCGCGCGCAGTACCACGGTCGCAGAGTCGCCGTTCAACGACACGCGGGCACTCATCGGCACCGCTGCCCACGACCGGATCGCCTGGTACTTCGCGCCCGTGTAGGCGGCGGCGGATACATCGTCGCCCAACAGTCGCTCGACGAGGATGGCGCGCGGCTCGGCGTCTGCCGGCGGCAGCGCGGTGAGCCGAGACACTTTCTCGATGTCGTGGATGCTCGCGGTGCCCCCCCCCACCCCCCCCCCGCTGCTTTTGTTGTCGCCGCCGTGCGGCTGTGTGGGAATCTCGTGATACGATTCGCGCCGCCGGGTCAGGACGTCGGCGAGATTTGTGAGATCCGCGAACCGCGTCAGCATCTCGATCGCACCGCCGCGCTGCGGGCTGATTACCGCGGAGAACTGCGCGGAGTGGATCCATAGCTCCGGATAGCCGTCGTAATCGAGATCCAGCTCGTCGTACGCCAGCGATTCTCCCTGGCGCAGCACGCGCTCCGCGATGGCGAGCTGGCGCCAGATCGCGTTGCGAAGATGCGGGAGATAGAGGCCGCCGAACACGCCGTGCCAGTAGGCGTCGTTGCACTGGGCACGCCCGATCGCCCGCCGGGCCTCCGGCGGATCGCCACGGCTGCGTGACAACGCGGACAGCGCTACCATCGTCTTGTGCATGCGGTTCGACTCGGGGTACTTGACCAGGAAATGGTGCCAGTGTCCCCCGCGCACGAACGCTGCCGAAGCCTCCAGATCCTTGGGGCCAAGCTCCTCTTCCAGCCTGGTGAGCTCCCGCTGGGCCACCGGTGGCAGCGCCCATTTCTCCATTTCCCGGTAGGACGCCGTGCCGAGATAGGCGAGTCCTCCTGACGGGACCTCCCGGAACGCTTCCTGGCCGGTCGCCAGCGTGATCTCGCCCGCTGCGGTCAGCTGCTCCATGGTGCGCAGAAACGTGTCGAGCCACCCGGAGCCGTACACCCAGTCTTTCGTCCCCGGCCAGCCGCCGAACTTCTCGCCATCGTCGGCCAACACCGCGAGGCCGTGGCCCTGCGAGCGCAGCTCGCGCAGGTACGCCGCCGTCTCCTCCGGTGGCCGGAACGGGATCAGGTAGCGCAGCCGCTCGTCGATCGCCAGCAGCCCCACGCGGCGGCCGTCGGATTCCGTATGGTGGGGTCGGTGCAGCTCCTGGCGCCGGAATCCGCTCACCAGGAAATGTCGGTCATCGACAAGGGCGTACTCGACGCCGGCCTCCGCGAGGTCCGCCGCGAGCTCCGGCTGCCACACGCGCTCCGTCAGCCAGAGACCGGTCGCCGGCACGCCGAAGCGTCGCTTCAGGTATTCGCGCATCCGGCTGATCTGCTCGAGGCGGTCGGGGCGGGGCAGGGACGCGAGGATCGGCTCGTCGAACCCCGCGAGCAACAGCTCGACGCGTTGGTCGGCCGCGAGGCGGCCGATCATGTCGAGCCAGGCGGTGTCGTGCTGTTCCAGCCACTCGAGCAGCGGGCCCGAGACGTGGAGTGTGAGCGGCAAGAGGCCGGCGGCGGTCGCGCGCTCGATGATCGGGCGGTAGACGTCGCGCACGTGATCGGCCATGACGTGGTCGAAATTCCCCACCGGCTGATGCAGGTGCAGGCCAAAAACGAATCGCAGGGGTGCGGTCATGACGGCGTCGGCTGGAAGGTGCTGCGAAACACGTCAGTCGCGCTCCCGGCGGCGGGATCGTTGCTGCGCGCGTCGCCAAGCTGAGCGATGAACCCTGCCTCGAGTCGGGCGCTCTCGGCGCCGGCGAGCGAGATCGCGTGCGCGGCGTAGCGGAGCACCTGACGGCCCTCGAGGCCGGCGATGTCGTCAAAGAACCAACCGCACGACGACATGGCGCGCAGCACCCCTCGCTCCATCTCGATCAGCCGCGCGGTGTTCTCGTCGCCCCGGACGGGCCCGGTGGCTCCTGCGGCCTCGAGAAACGCCCGCGATCCCCCAGGCAAATCGCGGCCCTCGCGGTCGTAGATCCCGTGCACTTCGTGCGCGAGCCACTCCACCGCGAAGCGCAGGGGGGCGCGCCAATCTTGCTGCGACGGCCGGTCGGTGTGGACTTTGCAGCCGCAAGCCGAGCGCCACCGCTCGACGCCGTGGGGGCAGCTCCAGGACGTTGGCTCCACCAGGTCTACGGTCGTCGCGGGTGGGTAGGTGGCCAACGCGGCCGCGAAGTTGGCGACCTGGGCCTTGCCGGACTGCTGGAGGCGATGGATGACGGTGGCGAGTGTTTGATCGGCGCCTTTGTGATGGTGGCCGAAGGTCTCGCCATCGACGGCGATGCTGGCGAGCGCGCCCGGCGGCGTGCGCTCGAGTGCTTCGATCAAGCGATCGGCGTCGGTGGTGAGCGGGCCGAAGGCGACGTCGTGCGACAACACGCCGTCGTACACGAAGACCGCGATCGACCGGCCGCCGCTCAGCTCGATGCGCGCCGGCAGACCGTGCGCGGGCGGCTTGGAGACCTGATGCGGCGCGAGCCACGTTCACAAAGACGGACGGCGCGCCCCCCTCCCGGGCCATCCAGTCGAGCAGCGTCGGTCCGAAATCGAAGCTCAGGAACTCATAGATGGGAACGAGCGGTTGGTACGCTTCCCGCGTGATGCGGAC
>WNGE01003264.1_pt1 | contig 34658 bp, 31 predicted proteins | sample 5400651 | NCBI WGS metagenome assembly WNGE01 (sample SAMN13153370, study PRJNA577476) | soil metagenome | isolation source: 60 cm soil or saprolite under grassland replicate 2 | place: USA:California | collected 2016-06-15
CAAATGTGACCTCATTTCTTGACCCTCCGCTGTAGGAACAAACAGACGTTGGGTTACATTATCCATGAGGCAACTACCCTGTCAAAAGTAATATCTTTGGTGAGTCAATTCGCCTGCTCCTTTTAATTATCGCTCAACATCTAGCGAAACACGAGCAACCCTGCTCGATCCAATTACACCGGAGAACGCTGTGCTGCTGCTCGTCGATCAGCAGGAGGGCTGGTTCACGAGAATCGTGGAGCCAGAGCAAACGCGGCGCCACCTGCTCGGACTCGTCCGCGGAGCGAAACTCCTGGGAGTACCGGCCGTCCTGACCACCAACATGGCTGACGGCTTCAATGGGCCGCAGGTGCAGGCCCTCACCGACATCTTCGACGAGGCGGAAGTGCTCGACCGCACGGTCATAAACGCCTGGCAGGATCCCCATGTTCACAAGGCCATCAGGCGCACCGATCGCCAGAAGGTGATCATCGCAGGCACCGGCTTCGAACTGTGCGCGACCCTGCCTGCGCTTTCCAGCGTGGCGGAAGGCTACGACACGTATGTCGTCTTCGATGCCTCTGGCCGCTTCGAGCCAGTGCCCGTGACGGCGATCACCCGTCTGGCTCAGGCGGGGGTCGTCCTCGTGAGCACTGGGCCCCTCATCCTTGAAATGATGGCGGACAATACCCACCCCAGGGCAAGCGAGATCTACGCAGCCCTGGCATGAGATATGGAAAGGAGATAACTTATGTTTTCCGAACAAGAGCTAGCGTTCCTTCAGACGCAACGCATTGCCAGGATCGCCACCGTCGCCCCTGATGGACAACCCACGGTGGACGCTGTTGGCTTCTCCTTTGATGGAACGCGCTTCTACGTTGGTGGTCATAACATTGCCACCACGCGCAAGTACAAAAATGTGGTAGCGGGGAATACGAAGGTTTCTCTGGTGATTGATGAACTCAAATCGGTTCAACCCTGGCAAGCTCTGGGAATCAGAGTGCATGGCGAGGCCGAGGTAGCTGAAAGCCAGGCCCATTTTGGCCCAGGCACCTATCTCATAATTACCCCGAAGGTGACCTGGAGTTGGGGAATCGAGGACCAGCAGGGAAAAGCGGGTCCGATGAGAGCCATCTGGTGAGCAAGGTAAGAGATCGAGCGGACGTGGCTCACTTCTCGCCGCTCGATCGTCTCTTTTTGTTCGTGCGAGATAAGCTCTTCAATAAACTATCGCGCAAAATGCGCGCTATATGCGCGGTATTTTCGTTCTATAGTAGAGCTATCTACTTATCAATGAAGAGTACAAGTTTACCCTCTCGCCAGCATATGTATTGCCCTGCCCAATGCTCCATCTGCTGCTTCAAGAATTGTCTCGCTTAAGCCGGGGTGAGCATAGAGGATTTCTGAAAGATCGGTCAAGGTGGCGCCCATTTCAATTGCCAGCACAGCGTGTTCGATCAAGTCACCAGCCCGAGGGCCTACCAATGTTGCACCTAAGATTGTTCCATCATCGGCATTGGCGACCAGCAGGGCAACGCCGTTGTCGTTTCCTAACGTCAAAGCGCGACCGTTTGCGACGAGAGGAAATCTACCTGCTACAATGTTATAGCCAGCTTTGGCAGCTTCTTCCGCTGAATAGCCGGCGGTTGCCAGTTCGGGTGTGGTGTGGACTACGTGCGGTATGACGAGTGGAGCAAATTGGACGCGCTGTCCAGACAACACTTCAGCAGCCACTTTTGCTTGCTTCATGGCGATACTTGCCAGGGCACGACCCCCGGTACAATCTCCAATCGCAAAGATGTGTGATATACTGCTCTTCTGCATAGAGTTAACCTTGATGCCTCCATTGGCACTCATCTCTAAACCCACGGCGTCCAGATGCAAATCGGATGTACGAGGACAAACACCCAGCGATATAACGACTGGTCGTTCAGCTATGCCGTCCAGCGCTACTCCTGTGCTTGCCTGGATGCCCAATTTACGCAATCCTGCCTGTACAAGACGCAGTGCTGAAGGATCAACACCAGATAGCAATTGCTCTCCAGGTGAAAGAAGTTTCACCTTTACGCCAAGACGAGCGAAGAGCGTAGCTAGTTCCAGGGCGATGTAGTCGTCCCCTACGACACTCAAGGTTTCAGGGATTTCTGATAACATCAAAGCCTGCTCAGGCGTCAAGACGCGTTTACCATCGAAAGGTAGGCTCGGGAGAGGAGTAGCATCGGCTCCAGTAGCTATAATACAGTGCTCAAATTTAAAGCGGAGTGATCCATGTTCGCCTTCAACTCGCACTTCCTGTGCATTGATGAACCAGCCGGTACCATGTACATACTCGACGCGATTGCCAGCAATTAAGCGGCGCACACCTTCTGCTAGTCGATCAACAACTCCCTGTTTCCATGCCTGCATGGAAGCCCAGTCAAAGGCAACTGCTTCGACATGAATACCCATTGAGGTGAGTTCTTCCGAACGAGTTTGTTGATACCTTTCGCTTACAGAAAGCAGGGTCTTAAGTGGAATGCATCCTTGATGGAGACAGGTACCACCGGGCAAAGCATGGTCGATGAGAGTTACGTGCCGTCCAAGTTGTGCGGCACGAATAGCGGCAACATAGCCACCTGGCCCCGCGCCAAGTACGAGCACATCAACTGCTGTTGTAACATCTCCGACTACCATACCTGCTGTTCTTTCTAAATCATGTCTAGCATCAACTGCTGTGGATTTTCTACAAGTTCTTTGAAACGAGCCAGGAAAGCACCGGCCATGGCGCCATCGATTAGCCGATGGTCGAAGGAGAGCGCCAATGGCATCATTGAGCGTACAACAACCGTACCTTGTTGCACGACCGCTTTATCTTGCAGCCTACCTACCGCGAGAATCGCAACTTCGGGATAATTGATGATAGGTGTGCCGGTACTACCACCAAAACTTCCAACATTGTTCAGGGTAAAAGTGCTACCACTCAGTTCAGATAGTGAGAGAGTACGCTTTTTGGCTCCTTCTATCAAATGCTCAAGATTACTTGCTATCTCCATCAAAGTAAGGTGATCAGCATTACGTAGTATGGGTACAAGCAGTCCCTCTGGTGAGGCGGTCGCTACACCAATATGATATGAGCGTTTGTAGATAATCTCGCGGCTCTCTTCATCCAGACTGGCATTGAAGATGGGAAACTCTTTGAGCAACGGGATCAAGAGTTTGATCAGCAAGGGGATATAAGTCAGGCGCACACCACGCTTTTCAGCTATAGGCTTGAGAGCTTCGCGTAATGTTGCAAGGGTACCTCCATCAACTTCATCAAAAGCCGTCGCGTGCGGAATGATACGCCAGGAACGTTCCATGTGTTCAGCAATACGTTTGCGCAGGCCTTTCAACGGCTCTCGTTCGTCCTGAGCAGGTGTAACAGGTTGTTCAATTCTCTGTATCAGAGTAGACGGGGCTTGAGAAACAGGCTGTTCTGCTTCTTTCTCTTCGACCAGTGCCGGGGAAGATGTCGGAAGTAAAGAAGAGGCTCTATCCTGTTCAACGTAAGATCGCACATCTTCAATAGAAACTCGACCATTGGGATGAGAAGGGGTTACTTTTTCAAGGTCTATGCCGAGTTCGAAAGCCAGTTTACGCACAGCAGGGGCTGCAAGGACACGCTGCTTTGTAGCTGGGGTCTGGGATACAGGATTAGGAGTGGGTATGCTTGCTGATTGAATAGCCGCTGATCCAGATGTGAATCTCTGAGGAGTCGTTGCACTACCTCCGTTTGTAGTAGTGACATTCTCGAAGACAACCAGCACATCACCAACTTTAGCTACCTGACCATCTTGTACGCGAATTTCTGAGACGCGTCCAGCAACTGGAGAAGGTATTTCGACAACTGCCTTGTCTGTTTCGACTTTCAACATTGTCTGATCAAGCTTAAGCGTATCGCCTGCTTTGACAAGCCACTCCACGACTTCTGCTTCTTGCATACCTTCTCCAAGATCTGGCAATTTGAATTCCTGCATACTATGTCTCCATCTCTCAAGGTTCCATCACCTGTCTTAACGCAGTTAATACTTTAGCAGGTGTAGGTAAATAGTAGTCTTCAAGACCCGGCACAGGGTAAGGGGTATCGTAGCCTGTTACACGCCCGACAGGTTTCAGGAGGGAGTAGAGACAGTGATCGTTGATGATGGCTGTTACTTCAGCTCCGATGCCTCCTGCGCGGGGCGCTTCATGGACGATGATGGAGCGACCTGTTTTTTCAACAGAGTGAACGATGGCTTCTTCATCAAGTGGCCAGATGGTACGCAGGTCGATGATCTCGATACTTATGCCCAAATCTTGTTGCGCCAGCTTTGCTGCTTCGACGGCAACGTTTACCATCGCACCGTAAGCAAAGATGCTTACATCACTGCCTTCTTGAACTGTTCTTGCTTCGCCAAGTGGAATGGCATAATGTTCTTCAGGTGTCTCCTGCCGGAATGATCTGTAGAGTTTGATGTTTTCGAGGAAGAGTACCGGGTCGGGATCGGCGATTGCTGAGGCGAGCAGTCCCTTGGCATCGTATGGATTGGAGGGAATAACTACTTTGAGGCCTGGAGTCTGCAAAAACACGCCTTCCAGGCTATCAGAATGTAATTCGGGTGTTCGTACACCACCGCCGTAAGGAGCACGCACTACAAGCGGGCAGGTATAGGCTCCAGCGCTACGAAATCGAATGCGTGCTGCCTGTGAGACTAACTGGTTCATGCAGACAAAAAGGAAACCTGCGAATTGAATCTCGGCCACTGGTCGTAGGCCATAGACTGCCATACCAACTGAGCTACCAATGATTGCAGATTCTGAAAGAGGTGTATCAAAGACACGAGCTTCACCGAATTGGCGTTGCAAATGTTCAGTGACACGGAAGACACCCCCATTTGCTCCGATATCCTGTCCGAGAAGTACGACTCGTTTGTCTCGTTCTAATTCTAGTGCGAGCGCTGAATTTAGGGCTTCAATCATGGTCATTTGCATTTGAGATTACTCCAATTTGTGTTATGGCGGGGTTTCTCTGCTTTTCTGCCCTTTTTGACTCACCGCCTGCGGCGGTGAGAAATAATAAAGAAGTTTTGTGGGGGCACCCCACACTCCGGCAGAGGGCTGCGGCCCTCTGCACTCCCTTTTAGTTTTTGCGATCTACATATTGTAAAAGGTCGGCGCGTTGTTCCTCAAGGCGAGGGGGTAGGTTGGCCATGGTGTAGTCAAAGAAGCTGTCGGGAGCCATGGGTGGCATTGCTTCGGCAAGCCGAACGGCTTCGTTGACTTCTTCCTCAAGCTCATCGACGGTTTGCTGTGCACAATCTTCGGTAAGCAAGTCTCTCCTTATCAGGAATTTCTGGAAACGTGCAATCGGGTCTTTCGCCTGCCATGCCTCAATCTCGAGTGGATCGCGGTAGCGCGTAGGGTCATCTGCAGTAGTATGCGCTCCAATACGATAGGTGAGCGTTTCTACGAGTGTTGGCCCCTGCCCTGAACGTGCTCGCTCGACCGCTTTATGCATGATATCGTAGACCGCTAAGATATCGTTGCCATCCACCAACTCGGATGGCACACCGAAGCCTATGCCGCGCGAGGCGAACGTATGAGCAGAGCTTTGCTTATGACGCGGAACACTGATAGCCCAGCCATTATTCTGCACAACCAGCACCACGGGTGCCTGAAAGACACCAGCGAAATTGAGTGCTTCGTTGAAATCTCCTTCCGAGGTCGCGCCATCACCACATACCCCTACGGAAACAACAGGATCACCAGTGATCCTGGCAGCCATTGCCAGGCCAACAGCGTGTAACATTTGCGTACCAATTACGATTTGGATCGGCAGGCAATGGGTTTCTGTAGGCCAGTTTTGTGGTGTGAAACCCCGAAATGAATAGGCTACTGTTGGAATTGGTACGCCTTTGACGAAGAGAGAGGCAATTTCTCGATAGGAGGTCGATAGCCAATCCTGCGGTTGCAAGGGAGCCGCTAATCCAACGGCTGTCGCTTCCTGTCCGACTAACGAACCAAAAGTGGTGGCTCTCCCCTGGCGCTGCAAGGCAATGATCTTGTTGGAGAATACTCGGCCCAGTTGCATAAAGCGGTAGAGTGAAAGCATACGCTCAGCGCTTAGATCGGGCATTTCACCTACCAGGTTGCCCTCGGGATCGAGGATTTGGTAGAGGATAGAGTTAGAGTCAATTTGTTGGATGGTCATATGGAACTCCTACAAGCGTCTACAAAAAATAGAAACTTGATTAGTTTGAGAATAACCAGGGAGCCTCCAGCTTCCTCTTTTCTTCATATGCTGCAATTTCATCACTATGGCTCAGCGTCCAGCCGATGTTGTCCAGACCCTGAAGCAAGGCATTTTTCCTAAACTGATCGACCTCAAAGTGCAGCACTCGTCCTGCTGGATTTATGACTGTTTGCGAAGCAAGATCAACATGGAGAGTATATCCCTCGGTTGCTTCAACTTCTGAGAAGAGTTCCCGAATTGTGGCTTTGTCAAGGGTTATAGGCAGAATGCTGTTGTTAAAGCAGTTATTGTAGAAGATATCAGCAAAACTCGGCGCGATCAGGCAGCGGAAGCCATAATCTCGAATGGCCCAGGGGGCATGTTCGCGTGATGAGCCGCAGCCAAAGTTATCTTCTGCCAGTAGAATAGTGGCACCCAGATACCGAGGCTGGTTGAGCACAAAATCAGGGTTAGGAGTTTGACCATTGTAGTCAAGATAACGCCAGTTGGCGAAAAGGGCTTTTTCAAAGCCTGTGCGCCTGATCGTTTTAGTAAAACGGGCAGGTATGATTTCATCTGTATTGACATTCAAACGATCTAATGGGGCAACCAGCCCCGTAAGAGTTGTAAAAGGTTCCATTCATTACACTCCTTACAATCGTCAATGCTGCTACGCAGCAGCATTGACGATTGTCTCAATTACATTACATTTCTCTGATATCGATAAAATGGCCAGCGATAGCAGCAGCGGCAGCCATTGCCGGGCTAACCAGGTGTGTGCGTCCTCCACGTCCCTGCCGTCCCTCAAAGTTGCGATTGCTGGTCGAAGCACACCGCTCCCCTTCGGAGAGCTGGTCTCCGTTCATCGCGATACACATGCTGCATCCTGCCTCGCGCCATTGAAAGCCCGCTTCGCGGAAGATGTCGGCTAACCCCTCCTCTTCCGCTCTTCGTCGCACCTCTGTTGAGCCTGGCACGACCATGGCACGCACCTGCGGCGAAACGTGCTTGCCTTTGACATACAGGGCTGCCATTCGCAGATCTTCTAGCCGCGAGTTGGTGCAGGAGCCGATGAACACTGTGTCCAGTGGGATCTCGGTGATCTTCTGTCCCGATTTGAGTCCCATATACGTGAGGGCACGTTCGTACGCTTTGCGCTTCTCGGGATCTCGCTGCTCGGCTGGGTCGGGCACGACACCAGTGACATCGACCACCATACCCGGGTTAATGCCCCAGGTGACTTGTGGCCCCAACCCCCCGATGTTGACTTCGTAGACCGCGTCAAACTGAGCGCCAGCATCACTGGCAAGCTGCCGCCAGGCCGCGACTGCTTGCTCAAACAGCTCGCCTTGAGGCGCGTAGGGGCGTCCTTTGATGTAGGCAAAAGTGGTCTCATCGGGAGCCACCATGCCAGCTCGCGCTCCTGCTTCAATCGCCATATTGCACAGCGTCATGCGTCCCTCCATCGACAGGCTGCGGATAGTTGAGCCGCTGAACTCGATGACGGAGCCGGTGCCCACACCGGTGCCCAATTGGCCAATGATGGCCAGCGCCAGGTCTTTGGCGGTGACGCCGAGAGCCAGGGTGCCCTCCACGCGGATGTTCATCGTCCTGGGCCGAGTTTGTAGCAGGCATTGGGTTGCCAGCACATGCTCCACCTCGCTGGTGCCGATGCCAAAGGCCAGCGCTCCCAGCGCTCCATGGGTCGAAGTATGCGAGTCTCCGCATACAATCGTCATTCCTGGCAACGTCAGTCCTTGCTCCGGTCCGATGATATGTACAATCCCCTGGCGGGCATCGGTCATATTATAAAGTGTGAGGCCAAATTCCTGAGCATTCCGCTCCATAGTGGTCAGACACTCGAGACTCTCTTTATCTACCACATCCAGTATACGCCGTCCAGGAGTTGTTGGTATGTTATGGTCAAGCACCGCGACGGTGGCATCAGGCCGGTGTACCGTTCGTTCAGCAAGTCGCAAACTAGCGAAGGCCTGTGGGGAAGTCATCTCATGTACGAGATGTCGATCAATATACAGAATGGTGGATTCTCCAGGGGCATCACGTACGATGTGGGCGTCCCAGATCTTCTCAAACATTGTCTTTGGCACAGCTTGCTTTTGCTCCATTTGGGTATCCTTCCATGGGAATATGAAACTCTTCATTGGGCTTCTATTTTCTTTATTATCTCACATTACCCCAAATCTAATGCAATCGCATATGAACGACCAGCGCAGGAGGAATATCTTCGAAGTTAGCCCAGCTAATGAAGTGCCATGGGTCATCTTCCCGATTTGAATGTCCTATAAGTCAAGTTGTGCAAGTTCTGGAAGATATGATTGCAAACGCGTATAAAGCTCACGATAGAGTGCAAAGCCCATGCGATATCGAGGGACTACAGCACTCTGAGGATGATAGACAGAACCTTGTGAGATAAAACGTCTAATGTCGCTCCAGTCGGTAAATATACCTGCGCCCATAGCTGCAACATAGGCAGCGCCTAGAGCGGATGCAGCTTCTCCTGCCACAACTTGTACCGGCTGGTTTACAACATCGGCAGCTATCTGCATCCAGAGGGTACTACGGCTCCCGCCATCGGCTGCTACGACACGGCGCACCGGGCGGCCAGCCTCGTGTAGTAACTCGAGATGATGAGCGAAACCATAACATACGGCTTCCAGGATTGCACGATAGAGATGCGCGCGAGTATGATGTAGCATCAATCCGGCGAAAACCCCTCTCGCAGCGGGATCGAAAATTGGCGTTTTCTCGCCGAGAAAGTAAGGAAGCGCAATAATGCCGCCTGCCCCCGGCTCAATGGCCTGTGCTTCGAAATCCAGATCTTTTGGAGACATTTCGTTAGCCAGTGTGTTGGAGAACCACTTTACTAGCGAACCGCTAGAAGCCATGCAACCGTTGATAAGAGTTAGACCTGGAATATCATGGTAGTCAAAGTAAAAATGGGGATCGGGATCAGGACGAGTATCACAGTATAAAATATCGCCAGCGCCACCAAATTTCAATAAAATATCGCCGCTCTGTGTTAATCCAGACGCCAATGCAGCCGCAACGTGATCAGCGCTACCGGCTACCACTGGTGTACCCGCCAGTAAGCCAGTCATTCTTGCCACTTCCTCGCTCACCCCGGCTACGATTTCAATGGGTTGATGAACTGGCGGCAACAGATCAGGATCAATTCTGGCATGTTCCAGATAGGGAAGATGCCAGCGGTGTTGCACTACATTGTAAAAGCCGCTTTCTGCCGCCCAATTCTCCTCCAGGGAGAAGTGACCTGTCAGACGATAAACGATGAAGTCATAGGAACCACAGAGATGCGCGGCGTGTTGCACCACCTTCGGTTCATGCCTCTGGAGCCAACGCCACTTGGTATCAATACTTTGTTGATTCGGCATACAACCAGTGATACTAAGAAATTCCTTGAGATCAACGTCAGCTCGTAGTTCTTCCAATTCAGTAATAGCACGTGCATCATTTTGCTGGATACTTGAACGGAGTGGTTTGCCAGCTTCGTCTAAAATGACCATAGCAGGTACCATACCAGAAACGCCAATAGCCTCGATTGACTCGGCTGGAATGACTTTGAGCAACTGACGTATTGATTCAAGGGTGGTTGTCCACCAGCGTTCTGGATCTTCTTCCGCCCAACCTGATTGGAGAGAAAGCAACTCGTGAGCCATGCCTGTCTGCGCCACGATGCCTTTTTCACGCTCTAAAGCAATAGCTTTTAAAGCGGTTGTACCGACATCAATACCAAGTGCATAGCGAGAAGTCATGTGTTTGCCTCACTTAACGCACGCGCAGCACGTACTTCATCCATAAATCGATGCACACGCTCGGCATCAACCGGATTCCAGGTATAACCATCTTGTTTTAGTCCAGTACCAACAATTACACCATCGGCAACAGCCAGTGTCTTGCGCACGGTCTCAATCTTCACGCCTGTATTCGCGAGTACAGGAGTACCAGGTACGGCAACTTTCGCTTCACGAATATGATCGAGGTTAACTTCCGCCCCCGCCATTTCCCCTGAAATTAGGATGGCATCGGCTAAAGAAGAAACTACTACACTATGAGCCAGTATCCCAAAGGGACGGGGTGAGACGGGACGCGCAAACTCAGGCTCAATATTAAAGAAGAGGCGCACATTCTCAGCGCCGATATGACGACGATAATCCAGGGTAGCGGCAGCGTCCGGCTGCCATAAGCCCATATCACTATCATAGACACCAGTAAAGACCTCGCGTACAAAACTTGCACGCACTGCCTGTGCTACCGCCAGAGCAGCCATGGGATCCCAGAGCAGATCAACTCCGTAGGGGAGGCAAATATGCGCTCGAAGTTCGCCAATCACCGCTGCCATTGCTGCGGTGGGTGCTCGATCAATATGAAAAGAGTAAGGGCGATCACCTTCGTTGCAGAATAGCAAACCATCCACGCCCCCATCTTGCAAGATATCCAGATCGCGACGTAGCGCGTCCACTATGGCTGCTATACCTCCTTTATTATCATAGAGAGACCTACCTGGCAATGGCAGTAAGTGCATCATAGCGATTACCGGTTTTGAACGCCCAAAGAGTACCTCCAGCAACGAATGATTAGAATGGCTTTCGGGATCATTTCCACTGGCGTTAGACATACTCAATCTCCCTGATATTTGAAACCCAAAGGGCGACCGCACGGATCACCCTTTGAAAATCATCGCCATGATGAGTGCGGCTCGCCCTTTACTCTGGCGGCAGTTCGCTGTAGATCAAATCCAGGTTGATGCCCTGCCTGGCTCGCACGAAGCGCGCTACGAAGAAAATCACCAGGCCAATCACAATCAACGCTCCCATGAAAATGAAGCCGGGCAGCGGACCTAACTGTGGAGTGGCAATGCCAAACTGCTGATAAGAAAGTACCAGGTATGCCAGTCCGATCATCACCGCAATAGAGAGTACCGCAACGATTGGCAGAAGAGGGATACCTGCAATTCTCGTGTTTGCGGGCGAATTCCTGAATAGATCTGGGCGGCGGAAAGGGAACGCAATTGCTGACACACTCACACAGAGGATGGTAATGACTCCGGCCAGTACCCCCATAGAGAGCAGCGTAAAGAAGGAGCTGGAGAGCACCGACCATGCCAGGATGCCTGCTACGATGATCGAAGCAACAATAATCGCCGGGATCGGAGCACGTGTACGCTCGTTCACATCAGAAAGTCTGCTGGGGAGAATGCGGTCAAAGGACCAGGCGAAGATGGCGCGCACGGGCATAAAAGTATTTGGGAACATGGCTGGTAGGTTCCAGAAGATGAAACTCACCGCGATGAGCAAGGCAAAGACGGAATTGTTGGCCGCGATACTTGCCATGAGGTTGTAGAAAGGTGCTACTGGCAGCAAATAGCCGGGAGTCCCAGCCAGCGCGTTGATACTGGCGATAAATTGCTCAGTTGCACTGTGATATAGGAGCAGGACGCCGATAATCATGAAGAGCGAGTCCCACACGAGCGCGCCGATCATAATTGAGAGCTGACGGCGTAGATTTCCCGCAGACTTAAGTTCTCCCGCGATGTAGACGGACCACCAGTTCCACATCATGAAGGTCATGATGATTGCAACAACAGGCAGCGTTGAGGAGAATTGATGACCACCCAGAAATACAAAGCCTGTTTTCGCAGCAGCATCCTGGATAGCCTGAAATGAATTGACGCTGTGCGTAAATGGCTGCGCGAAAGCATTGAAATTGGCGATGAAGCTCTGATTCGAGCTAATCAGCAGCGCAATAAACGCCAGGAATGTTCCTATAGTGGCGATAATCCAACACACATTTTGCACACGAAACGACGTTTTCGTCCCGGCTGACATAGCAATTGCCAGAATGACAATCAACAGGAGCCCCAGGCCGAATGTCCACCATTGGCCAGTTACATCGCTGCCACTGACTGCGTTGCCTGCATTGATCAGCGCACTGTTTTGTGTAACCGCGCCCAGTACCGCTAATGCAGGGCCAAGTGCCAGTACTGCAAAAGAACGCGCCCAGAAAGCCGCACCGATCAAGGCTGATACGGCTGCAGCGAAATTGCTGAATACAGCCACAGAAGGATGCAAAATACGACTAATCCATACATAATCGCCGCCCGTCCGGGGCATGGCTGATGCCATCATTGACATCATGATGACCACTGGGATGTTCACCACAAATGCGATTAGCAGCGCCTGGACTATATCCGCGCCAGGGAATGATCCCAGGGCGTAGAAAATACCAAAGGCCAGGGTAGCGCCAACAGGAGCCGAGAAGACTGCGTTGAAAATGATAGCATCTACTACCGATGCTTCGCGAACGAGACCCGATGATTGCCGTACATAAAGGGATGAGGATGGGGTCGAAGATGACTCAGATTGCATGTCCTACTCCTTCGCCTGATACCAGGCAAAATATAGTACGCTAGACGAACCACGCGGAGAGATAAATCTTGACATACAACGATTTATTAGCTAGAGTATACAGTAATGAACATACTTTGTCAATAAAAAGATGTAATAGTTTGTTGTATATTGTCCGATCAGTTTCATTTAAAGAGAGTTCCCGATGCTGGCGAGCGAACGAAGAAGGCTCATTCTTGAACGTGTGGCTGAGTTCCAATCGATTGAGGCCCAGGCACTGGCTGATGAATTAGGATTCTCAGTTATGACGATTCGGCGCGATATAAAGCGCCTGGAACAGGATGGTTTCTTACGCCAGACATATGGTGGGGCGACATTTCATATCACAAAAAGTGTAGAGTTGGGATTTAACAGCCGGGCGCTACAATTTTCAGCCCAAAAACGCTTGATTGGCGCTTTTGCTGCTCAGATGATCGAGCCAGGACAAACACTGTTTCTAGGTGAAGGCACAACCACTTCGCAGTTCGCACAATTTTTACCCCCACATCCTCGCTTACAGGTTATTACTGCCTCGCTTTCTCATGCAAGTTTGCTCTGTTCACGAAATATTCGCGTCATTGTACTCGGTGGAAAACTACATAGTGAAGAATTGATTATGACTGGCCCAATTGCTGAAGCCACTCTCAATCGATTTTACGCTGATATTTGTATACTTGGTGCAGCGGGAGTTGATCTTGAAGTAGGCATAACTGAATTAGACTATGAAGTAGCATCGTTGCATCGCTTGATGATGGAGCGGTCTCGCCACGTAATTGTGCTGGTTGATCACAGCAAGTTAGGGTTTCGAGCACCCGCTGTTGTAGCCCCAGTTGCTATGGTAACAACTCTGGTAACAGATGAAGATGCCGGACAAGAGATGCTTGATCAACTTCAAGTCGGTAGTATACAGGTTGTGCTTGCGAGAAAGCATCTAGAAGACCAACATGGTCTTCAACAAGAAACGACATTACGGCCTTAGTGCTTTGCGTACAAGTGCAAGGGATGAAACAGAAATGGTTCAGTGATGACTACTACAATCTATTATGCCAGTGATATACATGGTTCTAATCGCTGCTTTCGCAAATTCTTAAATGCGGCGAAGTTTTACAAAGCCCAGGTATTGGTCATGGGTGGTGATGTATTGGGGAAGGCTATTGTTTTTCTTGAAGAAACACGACCTGGTAACTATGTCACAAAGGAACGTGGTCAACGTCTTGAGCTGACTTCAGAAGCCGAAGTGCGGGAATTCGAAAAAGTTGCAGCCGATAAAGGAATGTATACATATCGTTGTCGTAAGGGAGAGAGAGATGCTCTTTATGCTAGGGGCGAAGTTGAGTCAGTCTTCGAACGTTTGATGAAAGAACGCCTGATGGAGTGGATTACGTTGGGAGACGAACGTTTAGCTGGTTCTGGAGTGCGCTGTTATATAATGGGGGGTAACGATGACCCACCTGAAGTTTTAAATGCCTTGGATACTGGTCGTATTGTGCATAATCCGGAAGGCGCACCCATTATATTGGATGAGGCGAGCGAAATGATAAGCCTTGGCTGGTCGAACCCAACCCCCTGGAATACGCCTCGTGAGTGTAGCGAAGATGAACTGGCACAGCGCATCGACGCGCTCATGATGCAGGTGAAACGTCCCGATGCGCTCGTCATGAACCTGCATGTACCACCATTTAAGAGTGGATTGGATGATGCACCAGAACTAAATTCCGAATTGAAAGTCCAAAGCAATCTCGGCCAGACACGCTTCAAACCTGTTGGATCTACTGCCGTGCGGGCAGCTATTGAGCGCTATCAACCATTATTGGGTCTGCATGGACATATTCATGAAGCCCATGCTTCATGTAAGATTGGGCGTACAGTTTGCATAAACCCTGGTAGCGATTATAGCGAAGGGGTTCTGCACGGAGTTTTGGCTACCTTGCACAAGGGCAAACTGAAGGGTTACCAGATGGTTAGTGGATAACATGGTTTGACACTTGTAATCGAGCTTACTGATCAGGGGGTATGCGTTATGTCACGTTTACATCTCGGTATCAATACCTGTTTCGCGGTCAAACGTTGGCCAGAACCAGAGCAGTGGGTGCGGATCGTAAAACATGAGTTGGGGCTTGATTGTTGCCAGTTTAGTTTTGATCTGGTCGATCCTTTACTCGATGAAAGCACTACAAAAGCTTATGCTGATGCAGTTCGTGAGCTTGCAGTGACTCACGATCTTCTCATTCACAGCACCTTTACCGGGCTAGCCGCCTACTCATGGAGCCAATTACTACATCCGCATTTGTCTATGCGTGTGGCAGCTAACAGATGGTATGAGCGTGCTATCGACTTTACAGCTCACCTGGGAGCAACTGGTATGGGTGGCCACATCGGGGCATTCAGTGTTCAGGATGCGATGAACCAGGAGCGTAAAGAAATGCTCTTGTATGAAATGCAGGAACGCCTGTCAGCACTATCTCATTATGCCGCGGATAAGGGGTTATCCCACTTGCTGTTCGAGAACATGGCGGTAACACGCGAGTGTGGACACAGTATCGAGGAAGCACAATGGCTCACCAACCTGAATACAAACGGTGGTGCGCCGCTTGTATTATGTCTCGATGTTGGGCATCCTTGTGCGTTGCATACTGGAACTGCTAGCGATGATTATCTCGCGTGGTTCGCAAGTCCCTGGCCACACCTCCCAGTTGTACATTTACAACAAACAGACAACACAGGAGATCATCATTGGCCTTTCACGCGGGATTATAACGCGCAAGGTATGATACGAGCAGAATACATTATAGAAGCAATCCAACCCTGGTTAATGATTGGAGATGTGTACCTCTTCCTTGAACCAATCCATCCTTTCGAGGCCGAAGATAACATGGTATTGGATGAACTACGCGAAAGTGTAGAATACTGGCGGGAAGCTCTATCTTAAACTTTGATACTAGAAAGTCTGCCTATATACATGAACATGTAATGGTATAATGAAGTCCTCTTAAGGAGGGGCTAGCATCATCATTTGCTAGTTTCTGGAGTCATCATTTTAAACTTATGCTTAGAGTAAAGGAGAACTTTCATGGCTTGGGATCCAACTCAAGGTCAGGGTCAGGAGAAACCTGGCAACGGAGAGCAAGGACAGCCTGGTAGCAGCGGCGCGGCAGATCCCTATTCAGGGTATGGCACTCCACAGAACCCCTATGGCGCTCCACCTCCGCAGAATCCGTATGGCACTCCACCTCCCCAATATGGTACTCCGCCTAATCAACAGGGTGGCTACGGATACGGCTATACACCTCCGCAGCAAGCGCCTCGATCAATAGGTCAAGCTATGCAGGAACTGCCAAATCAATATATTAGAGTACTCACGAAACCATCAGCACAATCATTTGCAGAAGAGATGGGTAAAGCAGACTGGGGAATGGTGTGGATACAACTCCTCATATGGGCACTTATCGGAACTATACTCGGGTTAATCCGGGCTGCAATAGGACTGGCTGGTCTTTCCTTTGTAAGTAATAACACGTTTAATCCTGCTGCAATCACGGCACTTACCGTAAGTGGCTCAACTTTTTCGTTTATTTCCGTACCGGTGTTTTTCTTTATACTTGTGGGCATACAATACCTGCTTGCGAAGGCTTTTCAAGGACAGGGAAACTTTCTAACGCAGAGCTATACTACCCTCCTGTTTGAAGTACCAATTAACATTGTCAGCTATTTACTTGCTTTCATCCCCATCCTTGGTGGCATAGCTGGCTTTGCATTGTCCATTTATGGTATTGTACTGAATGTCTTCGCAATCATGGCAGTTCACCGTCTAAGTGGAGGCAAAGCGGTGGGAGTCGTCCTCATCCCGATAGCGGTGCTAATCTTGCTCGCCTTCCTTTGTATATTTGCAATAGCTGCGATTATTATAGCCGCTACTAGACATACCCCGTAAGGTGGCATTGAAAATGTCGACAGCAGGACAGGGCTGTCACTGTGAGCGAAGCGAAGGGTGACAGCCAGGCAAGCATCAACCTATCTAAAGGGCAGGAGATAGTAATGGCTCGTCGTGTCTTTCTCGCTATGGGTATAGGTTGAGTGAGAAAGGGAGTTAGTACTTCTTACCTGTTACATTGAGCCATTTAAAGCAAACAGACTATAATACAACTTGTAAAGCAGAAACGCTTTCGAAAATTAGGTCGCTCGTCTAAACGAGCGACTGTATTTCATCACATGCCATGCCGCCTTGTATATATAGATAAAGTGGATTCTTTGGGATGTGAGAAAATTAAAGTAAAAGAGGTTTAACGGACGAATGGATGTTTCAGGTAGTCAGAAGGTGAAAGCACTCCGACCACACGTCTTTAATGCATTGTTGGATCCCGAGGTTCTCAAGAAGAGCGTTCCAGGTTGCGATAGCGCTGAATTTGTAGATTTCCCTACAGGTAGGCAGCTTAAGCTGACAGTTTCGCCAAGTATTCCTGGTTTGAAAGGCCCTTACAATGTGTTCTTGCAAACAGGCGAGGTTGTTGCACCTTCGCGGGTTGTACTGATTGCAGAGCCAACCAGCTCAATGGGTTCTATCAAAGCCACCTGCACAATAGATTTGAACGAAGATGGAGGGGGCACCAATCTCAATTACAATGCCCATGCCGTAATGGATGGGAAGATTGCAGCCACTCCCGATATAATTGTTAAGGGCGCGGTGAAGGTCGCTCTCGATCAGTTCTTCAAAAATTTCGAGAAGCAGGTAAGCCAGGTTACGGCGTAGAATAACTGTTTTAAATATTGACGCATACCCCGAATAGGTATGCGTCTTTTATTTTGGAGAGAATTGATTAATACGGAACCATTTGTCCCCCTTTAGATGTACTATTACTACAGAAGGAGGAATTGAGTGGCTACCTGCGAGGCTGAACTTATCGAAAGCGCAGCTCACGGAGACCAGGAGGCATTTCGGCATCTCTGGGAGACCCATCATGCCGCTGCTATGGCAGCGGCATTGCGATTATGCCATCAGCGTGCACTGGCGGAAGAGATCACACAGGGAGCGTTTCTACTGGCATGGCGTGGACTACCACGGTTTCAAAAAGGTAATCCGTTCCGCCCCTGGCTGATGCGAATCCTCTATAGGCATGCCCTCGATGTGATGGAGAAACAACGTACGTACCTGCATCCTATTTCCCTGGACGATGCTCTTGAGCTCGAAGTTCAATCGAGTTCGGATAGTCACAAGGAGCAGGCTGACTTGCAAGAGCAAGTGGCACGACGTGAAGAAGTGCAACAAGCTTTAGCACAACTGGGTCCCGAACAGAGGCGAGTTATTGCATTACGCTACGGAGCTGACCTCACTGAGGTTGACATTGCGCAGGTGCTTGGCTGGCCAGTTGGTACAGTAAAATCAAGACTGAATCGTGCGCGTGAGCGCCTGCGAGAGCTGTTGAAAGATGGAGAAAGATGAGTTGCTATGAAAGAACAGAACTTTGGTAAAAGCAAGCAACCAGAACCATTAGACCTGGAGAAGCGTCTTAGAGCATACTATGGCCCTCAGTTGCGCGAACAACCCTTATCACAAGCGTCATGGCAGAATCTGCGCCATCGACTAGGTTCACAAGAAGATACTGAACGAAGACATCGCTTTAACTGGCGTTTTCCACGAAAAAGATCACAAGCACATGTTCCTACGTCTATTCAGGATGCTTTTGCCCGTATCGCTAACGATGCTCATTTACCCTCTACGCCATCAATGCTACACTGCTCAATGAAGCCGCAAGATCACGAGCCAGCGGTGCATACTTCCTGGTTTGGTAGGCGCAAAATACGGCTTGTGTTGCCATTAACCGCAGTCACTACTATGAAGCAGACTGAGCTGGAAGTACTGCTGGCAACAGGGTTAGCACGCTCAATTTGTGCTCGCAAACCAATATATGTTCTTGGTCGCCTCCTTCTCGCTAGTGTAGTGCCGATAGCAAGTTTAGTGTTGATCTTGTCCTGGACGCATCATGTACCTTTTGTAGGATTTCTTGTCACTATAGCGTTATGTGTAAGTGTCGTGTGGTTAATCCATACGCAAGCACGTTCAATAGCCTTCCATGCGGATGCGTTGATGGTCCTCTGGTTGGGCCGTGGGCATGTCTGTAACGGTCTACATGCACTAGCTGATCATAGTCGGACACCCAGGCGCAGACGATGGGGTGAGCCATCCCTTGCAGAACGCATTAAGCGTGTTTGCGGGACACGAGTGGAGATCAAGGATAATCAGTTGACACTTGTCGGGTGATGTGGATAAAGCAGCCATTCAGAAAGGATCAAAAGATGACGTTCTATAGATTAACTCGCTATGTCTGCAGATTGCTGGGTTGCATATGTGCAAGAACTGGTAACCACGGAAAGAGAAATAACGCAAGAATGCACGATAGAGATAGATTTGACAAGTTCACAGAGCGAGCCAGGAAAGTCTTGAGACTTGCTCAGGAAGAGGCCCAGCGCTTTCAACACAATTATATCGGGACAGAACATCTTCTGCTCGGCCTTGTTCGTGAAGGTGAAGGTGTTGCCGGGAAAGTTCTCACTAGCCTTGATGTCGATTTAGAGAAGGTTCGTAAGGCAGTCGAAGACATCATTGGTCGTGGAGATCGCATCGTTCTTGGAGAAATCGGTTTTACACCACGCGCCAAGAAAGTGATTGAGCTTGCCGTTGATGAAGCTCGACTGCTTGATCATGATTATATTGGGACTGAACACCTGCTGTTAGGGTTGATACGTGAGGGAGAAGGGATAGGCGCAGGTGTGCTGGAAAGCTTTGGTCTCAGCTTGCAGGAGGTACGTGCGAAAACCATCCAGGTGCTTAACGAGCAATCAAAATAGAGGTGTATGACATACATGCAGTATCCTTGCATCTTCAATATACAAGCCACCCAGTCACAGACAGGAGAAACGAACAGCATGATGAGAAAAAGTAGGAGGCAGATCTATATTTGTTCCTTTTGCGGCAAACAGCAAGACCAGGTTCAGCGTCTCATTGCCGGACCAGGAGGTGTCTATGTTTGTGGCGAATGTATCGCTGCATTAAGCACAGGGCCTGAAGAACCGCAGGAGGAGAGAGGGCTTCGCTGCTCCTTCTGTGGTAAAAAACAGAGACAGGTGCAACACCTGACCGTTGGCCTTAATGGAGTGAACATATGCAGTGAGTGTATTTCTCTGTGCCAGGAGATCATAGCTGAACAGCAACGTCACTAGCACCAGATGAAAGGCAATAAGGGGTTGCATATAAAAGCACAACTACATTACGAGACTAATGCATATTGAGGAACTTCCAATATGCGTGCTAATAACCGTAATTGATATGGTTGAGGATCCTGGCGACCACTTTCGAGAAGTGAGATAGTATCGCGACGGATGCCTGTCATTGACGCAAGTTGTCCAATACTCAGACCTTTACGTTGTCTTAGAATGCGCAGGTGGGGCAGGCCATGGGGTTTTACTGTTTTTTCTTTCGAAGCATACTGTTTCATATCAACCTCTCCTTTGAGGCTTCTTGATTAATTTGCCCAGCGACATTGCTGGAACTGCGTAGTGCGTAAAGAATTTGATAAAGTAGCCTTAAGCGTATTGGCTTCTTACTAAGAAGAACAGAATAATGATCGAGTGTCCAGAGATCATGGAAGATGGAAACAAATTAATGTCCGTGCGCTCCATTCTGAGGAATGGGAGTTTTTGGCTGATCAGAGCTTACACTAAGGTAATAAGCACTGCCAGGGTTGTCATCAGGGAAAACTCTCACAATCTCCTGAGAGAAAGGATCAAGCACGTCACCAAGGTTGACTTGCGTTACATTTTGCATTTCACCGCTCATGACTGTATAGCGATTGAAAGGAATCGTTCGAAAAGATTGAGCGAGATTCCACAGATCCTTCTCACCGATACCATTATATTGATCACCTGCAATCCAGAATAGTACGCCATTTTGTTGGTAAATCAATTCACTACGTTCACCATAGATCCATTTATGTGAATACTTGCCAATCCACTGCCACTGGCCATTGATATAGATAGCCGCTGGTTGCCCATACTGGTCGACCTGTATAGGATGCACAGCTTTATCCTGGACTACTTGAAGAACATCTTCATGCGGCATAAATTCACGTATTACAATCTGACCGGTTCCCTTCGATTTAACTCCATTAAGGCTATAAACTAACTCAATAATGGGGCCATCTGACCACGATTCCTCTGTTCCATGATAGAGATAAATAGAGTCCAAAGCATAATTGCGGGGTAACGAAAGCGGCCAGTATATCTTAAAATGCAGTTGTTGTTGTGCTGCTAAGAGTGTTAGCTGCTTGGGCTGATTATCTGCATTATTTTGAGAGACCCTATGCTTATGTGAGAAGATATGCACACTCTTTGGATAAGTACTAACTTGATACACACCGCTATGAACGCCATAAAGCAAGATTGCCATTCCTGAAGCAAATGAAGGAGCCGTAAAAGCAACTGTTACAACCATAATGAGCATAAATGCAAAAACCGAGACAAGCAATGATCCACGAGCGTAGATATTGCTCAGGCCAGTGATTAAGGCATCGAAAGCCGAGCGTGGGGCATGGAAGAGTCGACGGCGCAACTTGAGACTGCGAAAGACATGCGCACGAGTCTTATATTCAAATCCAGGTTTAACAGGACGGAAGAGCTCGTCTTCTGATGCTAGTAGAGTTTGCACATAGTATGGAGGCAATTCCTCTTGTTCAGGTGAGAAGATAGCATTCAATTCATGCGCGAATACCAGGTCATCCTCACCGAAATCGGGTGGGACTACCTGCTCAAGTGCAGCGAGTGAGGAAATATCATTGCTCTCACTATTTAGTTGTTCGTCAAATTCGCTCATACTCATATGCATGCTCCTTGAGCGCCTCACGTAAGCTTTTCCGCGCTCGCCAGAGCCGTGTATCAACAGCGTGACGAGTTAATCCTGTCTTCGCCGCCAACTCTTCGGTACTGGCGAACTTAAAGTATCGCTGATAAATCAAATAACGGTCAAGCTCAGGCAACGTCGCCAAGGCCAGGCGCAATTCTTCGCGCCTTTCACTCTGTTCCAACAGAGTTTCCATGCTGGATTCAGGGTGTGGAGGAAGCGTAACACGATTTTCATAATCATGGCTCCCCCATCCAGAAGTTCTTCCATTACTACTTCCATCTGAAGTAGTCCATTGACGGATCTCATCCGCCGATTGTAAGGTATGAGTTTGACGTCTACATAATTGGCGTCGGCGATCCAGAGCGATATACTTCGCCCGCATCGTAAGCCAAGTGCGTAGCGTTCCCCGTGATGGATCGAAGGTATCGATCTCCTGCCAGACAGCAATGAAGAGATCATTTACACACTCTTCGGCATCCTGGGAAACTCCGATCCCATCCAGTACCAAACGAATAAAGTAATACACTTCTCGTGAATACCGTGAGATGAGTGTTTCCAAAGCTTCGGGATCACGCTGTTGCAACCTTTGTGCCAGATCTTCATCTGACCAGTTTTGCCGCACCATGATTGCTCCTTCAGATCTGGGCATGTCTCTCTACCGAATTTGACCGCTGGCCACCATCCAGCGTACAGTATCTTTAAGGATGCTGTATTGACACAAATAGAATTATAGTACGGAGACATACCGGACCGGTGGTGCACTCTCCTTCGTCTTAAAAGATATACGATGTTTAGAATCGCAATCTCTCAATTTTAATACTGTGGATAAGTGAAAATGAAATATAAACGAAGGTCTCTACAATTTTGCTTGAAAGAACGTTAAAAGTCAAGTTCTTTTGTATATTTTTGAGAGCTCCTACAAAAACCTTACAATGTCCTTACAATACCTCCAGTGTAACGCCACAAGTGGCAAGCAGGGAAATAGCAGAGATGCCATGCTTCTGTCTACAGAAGCGTGCTATAATGGCCTTACCATGTTATCACGAATGGGAGGCAATAATAGTATGACATTCTCAATTGTGGCTCGCGATCCCCAGAAAGGCGAGTTAGGAATTGCGGTTCAGTCCAAATTTCTTGCAGTAGGAGCAGTCGTGCCATGGGCCAAGGCAGGAGTAGGAGCAATTGCCACACAATCCTGGGCTAATACATCATATGGACCGCTTGGATTGGACCTTCTGGAAAACGGCATGCCAGCCAACGAGGTATTAGCGGAACTGACTCGTAACGATGAGAGTCGAGCTATGCGCCAGGTAGGTGTCATCGGTGTTGCTGGCACTCCCGCTACTTATACTGGGGAAGAGTGCTTTCCCTGGGCTGGAGGCTACGTTGGAGAACATTTTGCATGTCAGGGTAACATCCTGGTAGGAGAGGACACCGTGCTCGCAATGGCACGCACATTCGAAGAGACGGCTGGACTTCTTTGCGATCGCTTGATTGCAGCTCTGGCTGCAGGTCAGGAAGCAGGAGGAGATAGCCGTGGACAACAATCTGCAGCTTTGCTTGTCGTGCGGGAAAAAGGTGGATACGAAGGATTCAATGATCGTTTTATTGATCTAAGAGTAGATGATCATACGCAACCTATAGATGAATTACAGCGTATTCTGCAATTGCATAAACTTTACTTATTTCCGACAGACCCAGATGATATCCTCGTTATTGACCAGAAGCTAGCAGTAGAATTACAACAGCGATTGACTATAAGTGGTGATTATCAGGGAAATATTACCGGCTCGTATGACGAGAGTACTCGCGATGCATTTCGGAAATTTTGCGGACGTGAAAACCTGGAAGAGCGCTGGTTTGAGGATGCGCGTATTGATCGCATTGTGCTAGAGTTTATGCGCCAACATTTACGAAAGTGATAAATTGGGCGCGATAAATCTGGCCCCTACCTGAGGTTCAAAGGCACGAATATGGTTTCGGTCGTGACTTCAGGCCTATACATCAGACGTATGCCATTGATCGCACCTGCTGGTACCTGGAATATGATGATGCCACTACGTGATCTTTGTGAAGCAATTGAACCAAAGAAATTGGGAGCTACTTTGGATTGTAGCCCAAATGCGTCTCCCTCAGCGCTGATCAATTGAAAATACGCTGCATCATTGTTGATTGTTTTTGCACCAGTATTTTTAATCGTGATTGTCAGATTAATAGCTATCGAGTTGCTATCTGTCCCTACTTGCTTGCTCATATTGGTAATTGTGATTATACGGTCTGGCAGTTTGACAAGCTGACTCTGTTCATTACCGCCCGGGACCTTTGTCGGGGTGAGAATGACGGTAGGGCCAATTCCAGGAGTACTCGCAATTGAGGTACCTTGGACTAACACTGGTTGGGTTGGAATAGGACCAGGGTTACTGACGCTATTCGTAGTGCATGCTGTAATCAATAAACATGAGAGAATAACAATCATTCCACAAAGTATCTTGCGCTTCGAATAAATGGGAACCATTTCACTGACCGATCTAGCTGTACTGTTTCAACCTATGCAGCTACTATTATGATTGGTGTCGTCGAGCAGCGCAAGATAGTAGTACCAAAGTCGGGAGACAATCGCCGTTCTCATTCGTAGGTGGCTTATTCGCAGGAACTCAAATATTCACACGCGCCCCCTTATCTATTACTAATACATTTGAGGGCGCATGCCAAGCGTTACATCAACCCGGTTTCTTATCACACATTGAGCATAGGAATCTTCGAAACAGACCAGCGTTCGTTGGGGCTGGATACCTCAAATTGTACCATAGAGATAGCATCCGTAGGACAACGAACAATGCATAGACCACAACGAATACATTTCTCTTCGTCGATAATCATATCGGCGCCACCTATCCAGGATTCTGTTCCCTGGTGCATGGGGTCACCTTTGACCACTCGTGAGAGGCCCTCCATACTAATACAGTCATAAGGACAAATATCTACACAACCAGAGCAAAGAATGCAGATTGAGGGATCAATCATAATATTCAACTGACATTGTAGACAGCGCCGTGCCTGCTCCACAGCCTGTTCAGGGGTATATCCCGTTTCGGTCTCACGGGTATTGCTATAACGTTCTTTGAGCGGAAGGGCAGGAATAAACTCGAATGGTATAGATTCATAATCATCAACCATACCACGCCGATAGTCTGGCAGTTCTATTTCCTCTGCTGGCTCAGCAGGTGTATCCTCACCACCAAGATAACGGTTGATTGCAATTGCAGCATCACGCCCATCTCCAATGGCTGAGATCAGGTTCCGCGAACCATCAGTATAGTCTCCACCAGCAAAAAGGCCAGGATAACTGGTCATCCAGGTTTCGCGATCTCTTAGAGGAATGCCTGTACGCTTGTTGACTTCGAGTTTCAGCTCGTCAGCCTCTAACCAGGAAGTATCGCTATATTGACCGAAAGCAGCAATAATCGTGTCAGCTTCGATCACAAACTCAGTTCCTGGAATTGGTATTGGACGGCGTCGACCACTCGCATCAGGATCACCAAGCTTATTGCGGATGAGCTTGAGCCCGTTAGCGTGTATTCCGTCTTTACTCAGAACCTCAAGCTGAGTAACAAGATACTGGAATTCGACATGCTCCATCATCGCCTCATCAACTTCGTATTCGTCGGATCCCATCTCTTCCTTTGAACGGCGATAAAGTACATAGACTTTGTCGGCACCAAAGCGTACTGAGGTTCGACAGCAGTCCATTGCGGTGAAACCACCGCCCAACACAATAACCCGTTTGCCAATATAAGCAGGCTCACCAAAATTGGTCTTCGCCAACAATTTTATGCCATCCTCAACGCCTTTGAAATCAGTACCGGGAATGATCTTGTTATCGGGTCCGGTCATTGGATTCGAGATGTAGCAACCTCCAGCAACGAAGACAGCATCGTAGTTCTTGAGCAGGTCGGTGAGCTTCACATCACGCCCAACACGTGTATTGTAGTGCACCTCGACCCCAAGGTCGTTCATGTATTCTGTAGTCTCTTCATAGGTGACCGTACGAGGTAGTCGCCATACAGGAATACCATTGACCATGACGCCACCAGCGACAGGATCAGATTCGTAAATTGTAACCGGGTAACCCATCTCACGTAAATCACGTGCGCAGGCTAAGCCAGCTGAACCGGCACCAACGATAGCCACTTTTTTCTCTTTAGTGATGGGTGGTCGCTCTGCACGATGGCGATATTCGCGGTGATCGGCAGCAGCACGTTTCAACCAGCAAATGGCGATAGGTTTGCCGTCAATTTTATTTCGTCGACAGACAGGTTCGCAGGGACGAGCACAGGTACGACCAAGTACACCTGGTACGATGTTGCATTTTCGGTTTATGAGATAAGCTTCGTCGAAGCGTGCTTGAGAGATCAAACCAATATAGGTAGCAACATCGGTATGGGCAGGACACCCTACCTGGCAGGGAATGTTCGTCTGATACCAGTCAGGAGTAGTTATAATTGATTGGTATCGCGGTTCCAACTCACTATCGGGATCAATCATAGAGCAATCCTTTCCTGGGCATCCACTTCTTTGTGCCATTAAGTCAGTTTCAAGATTGTGGAGCAGGGAGTTTTTTTATGATAGCCTGTTTACTGATATTTCCCTTGCATAAGTATATGCTTTGGGGGAGATTAGTTTCGGTTGATTTGTCATATATGCACCAGTGGATACATTCTCCTGTCAGATTATAGCATAGTCAGTGTTCACGAACAAGGCAATTTTTTACATCCCGTTATTGTACCTTTTTATATGTCTAAGATTAAGATAACCCTGTCGTCTTATCTAATGGATGAGGTTATTAATCAGGAGAGAAATTACCTTGTGGATCTCCTAAAGTAACTATTAACCCAGCCAGTAAGGCTACGCGGGGAGCAACACTGCTCAGAACAAGGTATTCATCCGGGCTATGATCACGTCCACCAATGGGTCCAAGCCCATCAAGCGCAGGAACGCCATGCTTGGTAGCATAACTTGCATCTGAAGCGCCACCTGTCAATACATGATTTATTGAAAAGCCGAGCAAGTTAGCAATGTGCTGCGCCTGATGTGCTAATTTCTGACTTTCGGGAGTCAACATCATAGGCGCTTTCATATCTGGCGCGCGTTCTAACGTCAATTCCACATTGGCTATACGCTTCTGCTCTAGCAGCTCATGAAAGCGTTGCTCTGTGGCAATCCTATCTTCGTCATGCAAGAAGCGCAGATCAAATTGAGCTTGAGCGAAATCAGGTACGACATTGGGCAAAGTGCCACCTGAAATGACGCCTGCATTTATGGTGATACCTTCTCGCCAACCATTCAGATTCTGAAATTGCAGTATCTGATGGGCCATTTCAATGACTGCATTGCGCCCTTTCTCCGGCTCAACACCTGCATGAGCTGATCGGCCAAGAGCAGTAAGCTTATACCAGGTATGACCCTTGCGAGCGCTCACAATATCTCCATTTGAACGTGCTGCCTCCAAAACCAGTGCTCCCTTAGCATCCTCGCAAACTGTTTGCAAGACGTCCTGACAATGACGTATATTGATCTCCTCATCAGAGACACAGAGAAACCGAATCTCGCTAAATACGCGATAGTTCATTGCCAGCAGTGCTTCAATCGCATAAATGGCAGAGAGAATACAACCTTTCATATCACTAACACCTGGACCATAGATGATATCACCTTCGACCTGTACCGGGCGAGCGGCGGCAATGCCAACAGGATAAACTGTATCCATGTGACCTAGAAGTAAGACATTGCCACCTCCATTACCGTGTAACGTACCGAGCAGGTCATTGCCCCAGGATTCACGCTCAATAATCGTCGCATGCATTCCAAGGCCACGCATACGTGCTGCAAGGAACAGTGCCATCTCGTCTAATCCGGGCTTATGATAGCTATATGAGTCGATCGAGCAGAGTTCACGTAGCTCTTCGATATATTGCAACAGGTGTTCCCGAGTATACACCTCTACACCTGTGAGCAGAGTTTGTAAGTCCATACTATTACCTCCATTGGTATTTACTATGTATGAGAGGATAGGGGAGAAAGCAATATTCGTCAAGGGATAGTTTTTGTTAACGATTTCATTTCTTTTATATCTTACAATGGGATATACTCAAGCAAATATAGGTTGATATAAAGTCTCAAGTGAAAAGGAGCAATGATGTTATGCCCTACATAGATAAGGATTCAGCAGGAACAACGCCGGAACCAGGGCCGCACATTGTACGTGCGCCACGAGGTAATACTCTTTCATGTAAGAGTTGGCAACAAGAAGCAGCAATGCGTATGATTATGAACAATCTTGACCCAGACGTAGCCGAGCGTCCAAACGACCTGGTCGTTTACGGTGGATCAGGCCGCGCAGCACGTTCCTGGGCAGCATTCGATGCCATCGTACACTCACTCCAAAGTCTCGAAAACGATGAGACATTACTTGTTCAATCTGGTAAACCTGTTGGAATTTTTCGTACCCACACTAACGCGCCGCGAGTGTTGATTGCCAACTCAAACCTGGTGCCACATTGGGCTAATTGGGACGAATTCCGACGGCTTGAGTCGCTCGGATTAACCATGTACGGTCAGATGACCGCAGGGTCGTGGATCTACATAGGCTCACAAGGCATTGTACAAGGCACTTATGAGACCTTTGCAGAGGCAGCACGTAAGCACTTTGGAGGATCGCTCCAAAGTAAATTCATTCTTACCGCTGGGCTAGGCGGAATGGGCGGTGCTCAACCATTGGCAATTACTATGAACGAGGGAGTATGCCTGGCCGTTGAAGTTGATGCACACCATATACAGCGTCGACTAGAGACAGGCTATTGTGATGAAATGGCCAGTACACTTGATGAGGCGTTGCACCAGGTGCGTGAGGCTGTCAATCAAGGACAACCACTGTCCATCGGCCTCATAGGCAATGCTGCTGAAGTATACCCCGAACTGGTAAGGAGAGGAATTATCCCTGATATGGTCACCGATCAGACCTCGGCTCATGATGCGCTCAACGGTTATATCCCTGCTGGCCTTTCGGTGGAAGAAGCCGATGTACTGCGCCAAGCCGATCCCCAAGCATATATTCAGCGATCAATGGAATCGATGGTGACGCACGTTCGTGCAATGCTGGATCTGCAAAAGATGGGAGCAATCGTCTTTGATTATGGCAACAATCTGCGTGGTCAAGCACTCGCAGCAGGTGAAACACACGCGCTAGATTTCCCAGGTTTTGTCCCAGCTTATATTCGTCCACTGTTTTGCCTTGGTAAAGGGCCATTCCGCTGGGTAGCTCTATCAGGGGATCCTGAGGATATTTACCGAACTGACGAGGCGATACTCGAACTTTTCCCCAAAAATGTCGGGCTCAAACGCTGGATCACCATGGCAAGACAGAAAATACACTTTCAAGGTCTGCCTGCTCGTATTTGCTGGTTAGGTTACGGGGAACGAGACAAGGCAGGACTTGCATTCAATGAACTCGTTGCCCAAGGTATTGTCAAAGCTCCAATTGTCATCGGGCGTGATCATCTGGATAGTGGCTCCGTAGCTTCACCCTATCGCGAAACCGAGGCGATGAAGGATGGCAGCGATGCCATCGCCGACTGGCCTATCCTTAATGCTCTACTCAATACGGCTTCGGGTGCAACCTGGGTCTCAGTGCATCACGGCGGGGGAGTTGGCATCGGCTATTCGTTGCATGCTGGTCAGGTGATTGTAGCCGATGGCTCTGCGGAAGCAGCCGAGAGGTTATCAAGAGTGCTAACCAATGATCCTGGTACAGGTGTGATGAGGCATGTTGACGCCGGTTACGAGGAAGCTATCGAGTGTGCTAAAGATTTGGGGGTCAAAATACCAATGCTTCAATGAGCTTGATCAAAATTGTATACTATTGATTTTCCAATTGTTGTTACTATCTCCATCCTGGATAAGTGCTACTTTAGCACTGGCTGTTTGACCCGAACTATTTTTAAACGTCATGGTGGCTGATGCAGTGCTTCCTGTTGGAGAGATGTTGCTATAAGAACAAGTTAAACTGGCAAAGTCTGTTTCAAACTGCGCTTCAGCATGCAATCTTTTGATACCATTGGTTAATTGAGTATAGGCCGTAGGGTAATCTTTGTTTTGTAAAGCATTACAGAATGCTGTGAGTGTCATGCTCGGAGTAGTCGGAAACAGACTCATCTTCCAGATATTACTGCTATCGGCCGTCAAAGTAATACTACTTCTTGATGCTTGCCCGGAGCCGGTTACAAGCGTCACATTTGCAGTTGCCCTGTTATTTGTAGCATTTGCGGAGCTATGCGTACAGGTATTTATTTTGCCATTCGCGCGTAAAGTATTGGCAAATTCAAGTTCTGTTTCACTACTTTGTAGCGAGTTAGAAAGTTGATTATAGGCAGTTTGATAATCCTGCCCTTGCATAGCATTACAGAAAGCATCTAGCGTTTTTTCTGGTGTTGAGCGGGTGAAATAGAAATAGCCACCAACAGCCAGAGCTATTACAACAAGGAGACCTAGTCCAATCAAGATCAACCGACGGTCCCTGCGTCGTACATGTTCAATAGGCATATAACCGGGTATTGGCCCATCAAAATCAGCAGGAATGAATGGTGGAGAGTCTGGCTGCTGTGAATTTGATGATATATATTGTTGTGGTAATGTATAAGGCGTATTGGCTTCTTTTATCTGTTGATTTTCCGGAGACCCATTGATGGTATCCATGTTATGAGTATTTTGAAAGGTTTCCAGATTCTCTTCAGAAGGGACTTCATATCCTTCCTCCTGCTTATGTAATATTGGAATGGTCTCTTCAATTTGCGGAGTTTCTTCTATATCATATGTGAATACAATGTCACCGATAGTAATTGAGTTGCCTTGGTTGAGTAACCGAGGTGTATTGAAGTCAAGTCGTTCCCCATTTACATATGTACCATGAATACTCCCTAAATCAGTGATACTGAAGCCATGCTCCTCTAAACGGATCTCTGCATGATGTGCTGAGACTTTTATATTATCAATCACGAGCGAATTGTCTGGACTGCTTCCAAACGTAAAGAGCGTAGTTTCCAGAATTGTGCTCCCCAACGGACCATGCAGTACCGCCTTCATACTTTTCTCCTAATATCCCTTAAATATTTTGTAGGTCATCAACTTTCCATACTGGCTTGTAGAAATTGATTCTAGAAGTTATCTACCAAACCCATAACTATAACAAAGCTTAAAACCGCAATCCTTTTCAGGATTCTAGCATACATTGCTTTGACTGTCGAGGAATGAATGCGCTTGCCTTCGCCTTTAAAGCATGCAATAATTGGTAAATACCCGGCATGAAGTAAAGTTCTCAGGCATTATTTAGATTTATTGATAGGTAGCGCATGTTGCAAGAAAACATCGAGGCTTCATTTCAATCAAATATCATCATCAGTACAAATAGACTTACCAAAGCTTTTGGTCGGCTAGTTGCCGTCAACGACCTGCATCTTCAAGTCATGCGAGGCGACGTCTTTGGATTTCTCGGTCCCAACGGTTCTGGTAAAACTACCACAATTCGTATGTTACTTGGTCTTATCCGTCCAACTGCTGGCCGGGCAATTATATTTGGTATGGATACAACACAGCATATGCCATTGATACTTCCACGTATTGGAGCAATTGTGGAAACGCCAGTGTTCTACCCCTATCTCTCGGCTGTAGACAACCTGCGTGTAATTGGCGCTGCATCAGGAATGGTTTCGGGTAAAGCAAACCAACGTCGTATCGACGAAGTGTTAGAACTTGTTGAACTTCATGTCAAAGCAAAAATGGCCTACCGAAAATACTCGCTTGGCATGAAGCAACGCCTTGGTATTGCAGCAGCGCTTCTTACTGATCCTGAGCTTGTGCTTCTAGACGAGCCTACTAACGGGCTGGACCCAGCAGGTATGTTTGAGATTCGCCAACTTATTCACCGATTATCTGTCCTGGGTAAAACTATCTTTTTATCCAGCCATTTACTTAATGAAGTACAGCAGGTTTGTAACCGAGTGGCGATCCTACAAAAAGGTAACCTGATCAAGCAGGGCAATGTCCGCGAACTATTGCGCGGCAGTGAGCAAGTTCTAGTAAAATTGAATACCCTGGAGGAAATACAACAAGCGAAGACTATCCTCGAAGCTGCAAAACAGCAAGGAGCTGATTGGATTAGCGCAGTACATGTTCAAATGGATAGACAAGGACAATCAACACTGCTGGTAGATACACCTAAGTCCTATTCAACTGAAATCAATGCAATACTTGCCAGGAATCATTTATTTGCAGCTGAACTACACCCATATGAGGGGAGCCTGGAAGAGGTCTTTCTCCAACTCACAACTCCATCTGTCCCATCTGGGTCGTATCTGGGGATGGCCGCCCTAGCAGGTGGATTTGCCGCCAAACAACAATCCGGCTTCATAAAAGGCGCAGAGAGCCCTGAGAATAGAAAGGAAAGCATTGAATGAGTGTGACATCTCAAACCAATGCCGGAGAACTACGCTCTAAATATGTGATACTGGGAAAGCAAAGTTTCCTATCCATACTACTACGACTCATAGGTATGGAAATTTATAAGATTCGCCGCAGGATCATGTCAAAAGTGCTGCTCAGTATTGCTATTGTCATTACTATACTTGTTTTCCTCTTATTTTCACTTAATACGTTCTTCGTCCTTAATGCTCCCCTGGAGAACTTTAGCACGCCTTGTCCTCCAACAAACACCCCCTCACAAGGTCAAACACAACCAAATTGTCCACCGCCTTCAACTGCACAGGTGACACAATTTAGGGAAAATGCTCTGCGTAATGCCTCTGAACCGCTACGCCTACCTACGTCATTGAGTCTAGCCATACAGGTTGCGCTTAGCGCAGGAACAATATTGATTATCATCTTGATAGGATCTTCGGCTGGAGGAGAATTCAGTATCGGTACAGTTCGCCTGATGTATACTCGAGGACCAACACGTTTGCAATTTCTACTAGCCAAAGTAGGAGTAGCCGTCTTTTGTGCTGCAATCGGGATCCTGACAATAACTATTACTGGAATACTCATTGGGCAGGCGCTCAATGCTCTGAGTAGTATCCCCCAGGTTCTCGACTTCTTCAATGCAGGCTGGATAGAACATGCACTGCTTTACTTGTTGGTTGCTATGCTCGACTGGTTTATTTATGCCACCATTGCCATCTTTTTTGGAACGTTGGGACGTTCAACTGTGGCTGGCATTGTTGGAGCGCTGACATGGCTTTTTGTTGAACCAATACTGGGAAGCATTCTTAAACTCGCAGGAACTTTTAGCCAAGGAACACTCGGGAATTTTTTGAAAGGTATTCCAGATTACTTTATTGGAAATAATACTGGAGCATTGTTACAAAATCAAGGGCAATACATCTTCGGAGGCAACGGTTCTTCGCTTTCGGATCTTCATGCACTCGCTGTATTGGTTATATACCTTGCTGTATTTATTGGGCTGTCATGGTGGATAAATGAACACAGAGATGTGACAAACTAATCCTATGTTAAACACTACCACCATTAAAGAATATGCGTATTCGCTCGGCTTTGACATAGTGCGTATTACAAGCGCAGAGGAATTTCCAGATGCCGAACGAATCATCAAAGAGCGTATCTCACAAGGATTAATGGACGGTCTACCCTGGTTCACTGCTGAACGAACTGAGGTATCATGTAACCCCAATGCGCTTTTACCTGGAGCTCGTTCAATCATTGCCCTTGCCATGTTTTACCTCACTGAACAACCCGATGAAGCCGAGAGCGACGTACCAAGAGGGTGTATTTCGCGTTACGCGTGGGGAGATGATTATCATGAGATCATAAAACCCAAACTACAACAGTTTGCTATCTGGCTGCGCGCCTATGGACACGATGAAGTAGAAAATGTGGAAACACGGTTGTTTGTTGATACCGGCCGTATGGTGGATCGCGCAGTCGCTCAACGTGCCGGGTTAGGCTGGTATGGTAAAAACACTACTATCTTAACAAAAGGTTGGGGATCGTGGGTCTTTCTAGCAGAAATTGTAACCAATCTTCCCTTGGTAGACGGCTTAGAGAACCGCTATGATACACCTTTAAAAGCAAGCTGCGGCAACTGTGAAATTTGTCTGCACGCCTGTCCAACAGCAGCTCTGCCTGCTCCATATGTGCTTGACAATACACGCTGCATTTCCTATCTAACTATCGAATTGCGCGGTAGTATACCACTTGAGTTGCGACCTTTAATGGGTAATCTCATTTTTGGTTGTGATATTTGCCAGCAAGTATGTCCTGTAAATAAGGTTGTTGAGAGACGCCTGGGGTTAAGGAAAGCTGACGGTGTGGTTTCCTCGACGTTACAGCCACTAGATTTTCAGCCTCGTCAAGGATTTAGACCTCGCAATGGTATTGGAAGTGCACCCGAACTCATTCCTTTACTTTCACTAACAGAAGAACAGTTTCGTGAGCGTTTCCGCTTGAGTCCAATACGTCGTACCAAACGACGTGGGCTATTGAGAAATGTCTGTGTAGCGCTTGGAAATAGTGGAGATCCACAGGCTGTGCCAGCACTCATTAGAGCGCTTCATGATGATGAGCCGTTGATTAGAGGGCATGCTGCCTGGGCTTTGGGACGGATTGGAGGGGAAGAGGCAAAAAGGGCATTACACGAGGCGCTGGCGAGTGAGGGGGATAAAGAAATATCGAATGAGATACGATGTGCCCTTGATGAATTTTCGCAACATTACAAATAAGAAGACACATGAAATTGTGTCTTCTTATTTACTAACTCACCAAATAAGAATAATTACCTCAATATTGCCAAGACCAAGCCGAGTGAGCGAGCAAGCAGGCTCAGCGACGATGTGTGTGTCCTGTGGTCGATCACGTACAGGCTGCGCGGTGCGGATCGGTCCGCCGGTCTCCTTGAGAGACCGACCAACAGACGAGCAGCAGCAGGTGAGAGACAAGCCGTACGGTCATTAGGGCCGCTTCGCTGCGCCTGTTACCAGGCGTGCACGCGCGGTCTAGCGACCAGCTCTTCTGGCTGGGACCTTGACTGGCCTCCGAACAGAGGCCAGTGGGAAGACTCATCTTGGATGCG
>WNGE01007409.1_pt1 | contig 34655 bp, 23 predicted proteins | sample 5400651 | NCBI WGS metagenome assembly WNGE01 (sample SAMN13153370, study PRJNA577476) | soil metagenome | isolation source: 60 cm soil or saprolite under grassland replicate 2 | place: USA:California | collected 2016-06-15
GGCAAAGAAGAACGTATCTCGGAGTTTTCACGCAGTCTCGCTAGCGACTGGGTCTTGGCCTTTCAAGCCTGCCGTAACTCAGGCTCGGTCGTTACGGGCATCCCGGTTCTGACAAGAGCTACGGTCCAAATCTTTGGCGATATTCGCCGGAGACGATGAAGGCCTTCACCATTTCCGCTTCGATGAAGTTGCCGTTGAACTGGTTTAGCTTCGTCAACCAAAAGTCGTATCCGGAATAATCCGCGTCAAGTGCATCGTTCGGGTTTCTTCTCAAATAGCCAAAGTACTGCATTAGCACAAAGGCCCGGTTGAATTCCTGTTGCATGAACGTCGAGTTTTCTGCGACCCGCCGCAGTGCCCGCCCACGGGCCGCAGGGTCCGCGCTCGTTCCAGCTCCGGCAAACTCATCGATGGCTGCCATTCGTTCCGCGGCTGATGGTGTTATGCCGGTATTCAGGAAGAGGGCATCAACAAACTGCTCCGGCGTTATCGTTAACGGATAGGCAGTTGTAAACCGCGTGCGCTGCACAAACTCTGCAATAAAGGCTTGCTTGTTATTTTCGAGCACTGTTTCCGATCCTGCCTGGCCAACGATCACGCCCTGCCCTATTTGCTGTGTATCAGGGAGAAATTCATTGAAGCGAATGATCGGCACCGGAAGCTGATGAGCCCCGCCGATAGTTGAGGTACCCATCACATCACCGTAAGCGGATTTGTAGAGTCGCTCAACCAGGTAGGCCGTTCCCTGAAACTCAATCGAGAGGAAGAATGCCGCCGAGACGTTGATGCGTCGCACTTCGGCGTCGCAGGTCGCGCCTGGTTGCTGGCACTCAGTGATCTGGTTTGTCCAAAACGCCAAGCCGCTAACATCCGGCTCGCGATTCAGAAAGTCGTGGTAGTGCTGACGGACGAACTTATCAGCTTCATCGATGGGGTTTGTTGCGGGCTCTGTTGCATCATCCGCAATCGTCAACGTCGCAGCTGAGGTTGTGCCGAGGACGCCGTCGCCATTCACGTTCGAAAGTATTAGCGCGATCGTTTCCGGTCCTTCCAGAAAACTGTCCTGGGTGATCAGGACATTGAAAGTTTTTGAAGTCTCTCCCGCCGCGAATTGCAAGGAGCCGAGGGCGGTGGTGAAGTCGCATCTTGAAGAGGCCTTACCATTAACCGTTGCGCACGAGGTCGAGCTGCCTTGATCGTTGGTTGAATAATCAACGCTTGGCATCCCGGTTGTGTCCCCGATGCGAACGACTGTAATTTGGACGCTGCCGCCGCCTTCGTTGACATTGTAGTTAGAGAGACTGAATTGAATAGCTGGGAGACTGACGTTGGCTGTGCTGTTGGCAGTAGCCGCGCTGCCGCCAACATCCTGGATCATGACCACCACGGCAAACGATCCAGAGTTGCTGTAGGTATGGCTGCCCGAAACGTTAAACCCTCCGCTTGCATCGGCGCTGATTGTCCCGGCAGAATTGGCCCCCTCGCCCCAATTGATGGTCGCCGAGAATTCGCCAACGTTGCCGGTTGGATCAGCGTCCGTGAAGTTGGCCACAACAGCGGTAAAGGCTGCACCTCGAATGGCGTTGATCGTTTTGCCGGTAGCCGTCAACGGCGCATCAGCGACTATTGCCATTCCAATTGCCGAGGCAAAATTGCCGCTCATGTCGGCAATCAGCACAGTAAAGTGATAGACGCCCTCCTTGGCGTAGGTGTGAGTGCCCGTCGTATTGAACCCACCACTACCGTTGGCAGAGACAGTGCCTGATGTCGGGACCGTGCTATCGCCCCAGTCGATGGTGGCCGTAAAACTACCGGCCGTCTTGCTAGTATCGTAATCTTTAAAAGTGGCGACTAAAACGCCGGCAGCCGGCGCACCCGCCGCGGCATTGACGGTAACACTGTGTGCCGAGGGAGAGTTGAGCAGCACATCAACAACGTCGAAAGAGTTACTCAAAACTGCCAGATCAGATTTGCCGTCTGCGTCAAAGTCGTTCACAACTGGCGAGATGGAGCCCATTCGAGCAGGGCGCGTGATCGCGGATTGGAAAGTGCCGTCACCGTTACCGCGCAGCACACTTACGGAAGCAGCGTTAGCATTAACGACGACAACGTCCACCATTGCGTCACCATTAAAATCCGCAAGTTCGAGTCTTTGCGGCTCTGCACCGACAACATAGCTGACTGGGGTTTGAAAACTACCATTACCATTGCCCAAAAGTACCAGCACAACACCGGACGAAACAGCTGCTATTATTAAGTCCTGCTTCGCATCTCCATTAAGATCGATCGAGGCGATGCCGATTGGGCCCGACGGCGTAGAAGAGTTGAGGGCAGTCTGGAACGTACCGTTGCCATTGCCAAGCAGAATGCTAACGTTATTGCTCAAAATGTTTGTAATGGCCAGATCAGGCTTCCCGTCTCCATTGAAGTCAGCAACTGAAACTCCGCGCGGTTCTGTGCCGGCAGAATAAGTTGTCACGGCCTGGAAGGTGCCGTCGCCATTGCCGAGCAATACGCTCGCGTTATTAGTCGTCCAACTGGCAGCAACGAGATCGAGCTTTCCATCGCCATTGAAGTCCGCAGCTCGGAGACTGATTGGACTCGAAGCGTTGTAGTTTACGGCAGCCTGGAAAGTGCCATTGCCGTTGCCGAGCAGGATGCTAATATTGCCGGCGGAGGTGGCGCCACCAAAAAAATTTCCCACGGCCAGATCTAGTTTCCCATCATTATTAAGATCACCGGTCGCAAGTGATTCAGGATTGAAATCGACCTCATAATTAACTGCATTATTAAACGTGCCGTCACCTTTATTGAGCAGTACACTTACATTCCTATTTAAGACATTTGCTATAGCCAGATCCGGCTTATTGTCCCCGTTAAAATCACCGGACGTCCCGGAATTCGGATTATCACCAACCGAATAGGTCATGGGGGCCGAGAACGACTGGGCCTTTGTGGTTTGTACGGCAGCAATCAGCGTCAACAAGAGCAGGAAACATGATACTGGAGAGCTAATGCGAGAGCTTGTTCTTGCAACCGGCGCAAGGGCCAAAGGCGATGGCGAGGCAGACATAGGAATTCCTCCGGAGGTCCTGTGGGCTATTTCAATTCGGTATTCTGGGCTTAGAGTCGTTACCACTTGTAGTTTTCGTCCTGAGTGAGCAATCCAGATTAGACTGTCTTGACAGGCATCGGGGAGCAAATGCCTAACAAGTCATCAAAACTGTCAGTAAGCGAGAGCGGGATTTGCTTCGTTCCTATCAAACGTCTTCAAAGGAATGATTGAGGCGTGGGGCTGCAGACGCTCGCCAAATTGAATGCAGAACTTACCACAAGGTGAACGGCAGGACAAACGTCTGTTACTCTATGCCTACCTGGAAACCTAGACCGGGCATTCCGGAACGCGCTTATGAGCCAAACCTGCCCCTGTATTCGCCGGAGAGAATGAACGCCTTCACCATCTCGGCATTCACGAAGTTGCCGTTGAATTCATTTAGCTTCGTGAGCCAGAAGTCATAGCCCGAGTGGTCTATGTCCTGTGGGTCATTCAGGTTTTCGTCGCAGATAACCGAAATATTGCATCAGCACAAAGGCCCGGTTGAATTCCTGTTGCATGAACGTCGAGTTTTCTGCGACCCGCCGCAGTGCACGCCCACGCGCTGCAGTTTCCGCGCTCGTTCCAGCTCCGGCAAACTCATCAATGGCTGCCATTCGTTCCGCGGCCGATGGTGGGTTTCGTAGTCGCAGCGTGAAGAGGCATTGCCGGTGTTGGGCGCGTTGTAGTTCGTAGCAGCTGTATCGCTGGTCGCGTAGTTCACGGTAGCAGGAGTCGAACTGTTTCCCAATCGCGTTACTCTAACGACTGCATCCCCGCCGCCTTCAGTCACAAGCAATGTCGCGGAGTTTAATTGAAAACTGCTAGCCGCTGTCGACATCTGAAACTGTCCGCGTATCTCGCCGCCCGCAAATGTGTTGCTATGAACGTCGATGTAAAGCAATCCGTTCTTCAGGTTTTGCACATCGCCGCCGCCGAGCGAGATCTCGAAATCGCTGAATTCATCTTGCGGTAAAGGGAAAAGTACTGGGCCGGTAATACCTGGTGCTGCTGGGCCGTGAATGTGTGCAACGCTTTCCGGACTCGAGAGGCTGCTGAAGTTCAGCGATACGCGCGCACTCGTTTCATCCGGACTAAGAAGCAACGTGCTCATTAGGGCTGCCGCCGTTAACTGAGTTCCCTCTCATGTTCATGTATTCGCCCATGCCCGGATTGAGAGTGATGTCAAAGAGCAGCGTGCGGAAGTTGCCGAAGGCGTTGCGATCTATAGTTTGCAAACAAGGCGCGTACCAGCTCGCTTCATTGTTGTCGAGCTCGCTACCACCGACGACCAGTAGCTCGTGGAGAGCAAAGGCGACGCGCTGTCTTAGCTGATCCGGTTGCGTCAAAGCGTTCCCGATGAACTGCTTCTGTAGCGGGTAGAGAGTGTAGTTGTCCCTCACGCAGGTCGCATCGCACGGGCTTGGCTGATTGATTGGATAAAGCGGGAGCAGGGGGTAATCAGATTGCGTGGCGCTGAACTGGGGCGCCGTATTGAACTGCTCGGTCAACCACGCCGCATAGCCAATGCCGTGGTGAATCTTTATGGACGATTCCACCACAGGAGTCACAGACAGGACGCAGGTTACACAGAGCGGTGCCAAGATTTGGACACTATTCTTTCGCGGGTTTGACACCACGTGTCGCCTTCCCTATTATCCATTCACTTGTCGGGGCGTGGCTCAGCCTGGTAGAGCGCTCGGTTCGGGACCGAGAGGTCGGAGGTTCGAATCCTCTCGCCCCGACCAATAATTCAACAACTTACGGCTGCCAGTAGTGGCGGCCGTATTTCGTTTGTGGCCAATTTGTGAACACCTCGTGCAGGTGTTACCTGTCTCTGCAACTGAACGGCCCGGATATACCGCATTGTGGTTTTCAGCTCCTTGTGGCCCAGCAACATTATCGTGAGTGCTTCGTATCGAGAACTAGCGATGCGCCGCCACTTTGATTATCTTTGCGTCGGCACTTTTTTGATAAACTGATAACGAGCCGGTTGAAACCAGCGACTGAAATAACTCCTGGAGTCTCTCGACAAGCCCTATGTACAAGCTGAATCAAGAACAGGTTGAGCAGTTTAATCAAGATGGCTACCTACTAGTCGAACGCCTCTTTGACGCCGAAGAGATGGATTTACTACTACGTATTGCGAAAGCTGATCGGCAAATAATCGAGCAATCACAGGAGCGCCGGGACGCTTCGAGTGGTCTAAGCAAGTTGTGGATTACCGGCGCCTTGAGCGAAGACGTCTTCAGCGCCGTCGTCCATTGTGATCGCATCGTTAACGCGATGGAGCAATTACTTCGTGGTGAGGTCTACCATTACCATCATAAGGTTATGCTCAAGGAACCCTTTGTCGGCGGGGCTTGGGAATGGCATCAGGATTATGGTTACTGGTATGCGAACGGTTGTTTGTATCCGTACATGGCCAGCTGCCTGATTGCGATCGATCAGGCGACGAAAGAGAACGGCTGTCTGCAAGTGATTAAGGGCTCACACCTCATGGGCCGATTAGAACACGGCAAAACAGGCGAACAGACCGGGGCAGATATCAATCGGGTAAGTGAAGCCCTCAACCATTTAGAATTGGTGCATTGCGAGATGAAACCGGGAGCGGCGCTCTACTTTCATTGCAATCTGCTGCATCGTTCCGACGCTAATCTTAGTCCTTACCCACGTTGGTCCCTTATTTGTTGTTACAACGCGGCGCGCAATCCCTGCCAGGAAAAAACCAACCATCCTGCGTACCACCGGCTCGAGAAGTGGCCCGATTCCAGAGTCAAAGAAATCGGGCGACGACAATTGGAGAATATTGCTATCGGAGCCCTGTTGGACGCCCGAGCATAGAAAGTAACTCGACTAGTCCGCGTTAGCGGACGAATGATAATAGCCCACCGATTTAAACTGCTGGGCTATTGTCAGTCGTCCGCCTCGCGGACGCGGAATTACTTTCTGTGCAAAGCCTGTAGGAAGGCGTTCCTGCCCCTCCTGACCAGACCTGAAAAGTCTGTCCTACTCAGAGCTTCATATGCTTACACGGTTTAATTACCCTAAGGCTTGGGAAGTTTCCTATTGGTAAAAACAATCTCGCCGAATCGCGGCAGAATGTGAAAATCATCTTGTAAGGTTGGTGACCATGCCAGTTCTACAGACTCGGGCCGACGCTCTACCCGGTACAGGTTCATCCGCCAGCGATCTCCAGGTTGGGGCGGATGGTGGGGCGCCGTCACAACATCCTCGATTGGTAACGCCAGTTCGCAAGTCCACTCACGGTCGCCACCCTTGCCGTCTACCGTGCCTGCGACTTGCACGCCCCACTGCAGTTTTTCGCTATTCCAGCTTTCATAGTGCAAAGGCTTGCGTGCGTCGAGAAGATAAATGTCCAGCATAGTCCCGAGCGGATTCACCTCGAGTTCGATATAGTTGGACACTTTCAGATCAGCCTGGACGAAGACCTCCACTACTTCTTCCAGCCAAAGGTGCTGATCCCTCCGCTTGAATGTCGACCAGATATTTTCGTCCGCGCATCGAAAAGAGAAGTAGATGAAGTTGTCATCGTAGAGTACTCGTGCTTCGGTCTTATGCTGACTGGGAGAACCGTCACGGTTGTTGACAAAATTCCCAACGATGAGAGCTTCGGTCCAGGCGGCCTCGTCAAGTCGTCCATCTACCTTAATGCGTTCGGTAACGCGAGCCACCTCATAAAGCGGCAACCGCGACTCCTGGCCAGCGGTTGTTAGAGTGAGCAAAGAAACTATAGCGAAAGCCATTACCAAAGTCTTGATTTGAGTTGTCACCTTGAGCATGGTTCGCCCTCACGATACAGGAAATGGCTTGCCTTCAAAATCAACACACAACTCGGCGCGTGTTTGATTTCACTCTTCATTACCATCCTTACCGCCTCAGCGAGCTTCACCTTCACCATCCGAATGATCTCTGCAGCTTGCGGCTCCGGTTCAAAAAAGCTCAACTCGCTCGCGATGAAGAGCCTTGCCGGCGCATGGATAATCGAAGTCAATGGATGAACCGTCCCGACATCGACCCACCGTTCCGCAACTATTCCAAGTTCTTCTCGCAATTCCCGGCGAGCTGCGGCCCCCGGCAATTCATTGCCGTCAATCGCGCCGCTGACCACCTCAATACTTTCCTGTTCAATGGCGTAACGGTATTCGGAGGTAAGATAGACTTCATCTTCTTCATTGATGGCGAGCACGGATACTCCAGGGCTGAGCTTAACAGTGGCAAAACTCCCTGGCTTCCCATTGGGCTGGATAACTTTATCTTCGCAAACGTCCAGCCACTCGTTCTTGTATTTCAGAATAGTAGCCTCAACCAACCATGGCCCCTTTGTTCTATTAATCATGATTCACCTTGCGGCGCCGGCGCGAACACCTCTGCTTCTTGACAGCGAATTGTTCCTCGGCCTGGCTGTGGCCATCCAGGTCGCGTAATCAGTCCCCAATCCTCCCACAAGTCTCGGATCATCCTTGCTGAAACCCGGCTCACGGTTTGGATCGGCGAATCCGCCAATGGGAACCTCGTGGCCGCCATTGAAGAACGTATTATCGCTATGTTGAAATGCGGTAACCTTCACGCCCTCGCCTGTAATCTGATAAAGCATCGTTTCGTCGACAACCCCGGAGAGAATGAAGATATTATTCTTCACGGTAAGATTGTCGGTATGCGTCAACCGCAGCGAGCGACCGCAACCTTTTGCAGGGCTGTCAACCTCATTCCCGGGGCGGATGAGCAACACACCACGCTCGCCTGTGCCAACGAAGGTGTTGTTAACAACTATGGCATTCTTCGCCGACCAGATTGAAATGGGTTCGAGAGGACGTTCACCTGGCCGGGTCGAAACGACGAGGTTATCTCGCGCTGTCATGTTGTAAGACTCATATAAAGCGAAAGAGCACGGATCGCCATAGCGTCCGTCGATAAAAAGATTTGGGTCGGTTGAGCCGCCGGAGAATGCAGCGGCCGAATTATCTACGAAGACATTGGCTTCAATAAGAACGCGTTTGCCGCCGCCTTTCGACACCACGCCTCGGTGACTATTCCGTATCAAATTCCGGCGTACGATGATGTCGTCGCTGCAAGGCAGATCAATCGCCGGCTTACGCTGATAATTCTTGCCGCCAAAAAGATCATTGTCTTCAATTGTGATGTGGTGCGATTGGTTGAACTTAATCAAATATAGGCGATCATCGTCCTGCAGTGGATCATAAGCAGGCGTACAGCCACTCGGCGGACACTCGTAATGAACTTTGCAATTTCGCACAGTGATGTAACTGGTCCAAAGCGCGCGGTCATACCAGGCTGAGGTGTAGCCGCCGGGCGGATCATTCGTCTTAACGTGGTTGTAGGTGTCGTCTGGCTCGTAGACGCTGTCGCCATGAATGCCATTGCGCCAGCGGTTCAGTTTCTGCCCGGCACTGTCGGTGTAGTAAGGATTTGGAAAGATGTCGAACCCATCAATCACGATCCCGCTGGCCAGATGAAAGCGAATGTGATCCAGAATCACTCCATGCCTGGTTTCCGCGCGAATCGTTAGTGGGTGCTCGGGAGAGTAGCGGTAGATACCGACCGCGTCGCGGCGTGCCGACTGCGCGGGATGGGGGTCGCCATTTTCAAGACCATCTGCCAGCGTGAGGACGAAATCCAGCCCGCCCCATTTCGCCTCGCGGCCGGCTTTGCGATAGTCACCATTTTTGGCGACGATCGTATCGCCGCCGCTTACCTGACGCAGGGCCGCTCGCCATGACTTAAACGGAAGCTTGTAACTACCATCCGCGGTTGCGTCGTCACCATCCAGCAAATGCACATAGATGGTTTTGCCCGCGGCATTTGCTGTGCTGTGGATCAGGATCAGGGCAAACAGCATCAGCAGGAAGCGAGCAAAATAGTTTCTCAAGCTCATTTGCTTTCTGGTTTAGTTTCGATCCAACGCCCGTTGAGCATCACACGTTTCACCCGCCGCATGTTGCTAATGTCTTTGAGCGGGTCGCCATCCACTAGTACGAGGTCCGCTAACTTCCCAGCTTCAACACTGCCCAGACGCTCGGCGATACGGAAGAAGCGTGCGTTTTCCATGGTGCCGGCAACGATAGCCTCCTTCGGCGTAAGACCCGATTCGACGAGCAACTCAAGTTCGCGCTGATACGCCCAGCCTCGTTTTGCATGCGGCACGTCGGAATGGGATCCGACGACAACCTTCGCGCCTGCACCATGTACGAGCCGTACGAATGCCTCCATCTGTTTAAAAGCATGCACATGCATCTCGGTCGTATCCTTGTCGCCTGTTTGTCGTTCGAAGACGGCCAGCGTTGGCGAGACAAATATGCCGTGGTCTACGATCAACTTAGAAAGCGCGCGTGCGCGCGGAGTCTCGAGGTTGATTGAGTTCCAAACTTGATAGCGTCCCTCGCGGCGGGCGTTGTTATCAGCTAAGACGGCTTGCCGGTACTTTTCCGCGTCGCGCAGCGGCAACAATGCGGTGCCAAACGAGGTCGCATGTTCCACTCCGTCGATACCAGTGCGGATGACATCGGACGCATCCACAATCTCCAGGTGTGACGTAACAGGAACACCACGCGCGTGGGCTGTCTCGATAGCGACTCTGATGAGCGCGAGCGGCAAACGGTAATAGACTTTGATTGCGGAAGCACCTTCGTCGACGAAACGGTTGACCGCCAGGCGCGTCTCTTCCGCGTCTCGCACGATGAACGAATCAGCGGGATAAGCGGGTGGTGCTGAGTCAAGATGCGGTCCACAGAGAAACAGACGTGGCACCGGTGCTGAAAGTTTGCGTGCCCCATCATAGGCCTCGATCCACTGGCCGGGATCGCGCAAGGACGTAATGCCGTGAGACAGATAAAGTGCCGGCAAAGAATCGTCGCCGTCGATGTGGAAATGCGCGTCTATTAGCCCAGGCAGAAGAGTGAGACCTTTTGCGTCGAAGACTTCGGCGCCAGGTGGAATACTCATCGAGGATCGCTTCCCTACCGCCGCAATTTGTTCGCCGCGAATGATGACAACAGCATCCGGAATGGCAGGCCCACCTCGTCCATCAATCAGTGTGGCTCCGACGATCGCAATGACGTGGTTTGCAGCAGGCTGCTCCACCTGGTTCACTTCATGGAGGGGCTTCGACACCCGAGCAGTCTGGCCCGGTTTACGTTGCGCTGAAACTCCAACGCACAACGACAGCACGAAGAGTAGTAAGCTTATTGATAGTTGTATTGATTGTTTCATTGAGAGTCTTCCGCGTTTCTTTAGCTTATAGCCCGGGTTGGACCAACTGAACATTATTAAGGATACTCTGAACAAATTTACTTTACGATTTCTCAACCCGCGGAGCGGGTGGAAGCATAAAGCCTGGGGTGGAGCGCAGCGGAACCCCAGAATGAACACCGTTAGCAAATCGAGCCCACGAAGTGGGCGGCAGCGGTCCGTGTTAAGGAAGCTAACGTCCGTAAATGATCTGTGTTTAGGTTCTGCATTCCGATCTCGCTATCGCCCATTTCACGGGCTTCGAAATCCACTTACGTTTGAACCTGGGGTTCCGCCTTGCTCCACCCCAGCCTTATGCTTTCACCCGCTCCGCGGGCTATTGAAAAATCGCTTAATGAGAAATCAAAAGTCATAGCTATTCCGACGAGAGCATACGTATGCGCAACCTTCCGTCCTTCTGATTTTTGAACGGCAACTGCATTACACCCGATCCGTTTGCTGAGCCGATATGATTCATCCCGGGGACGCCATTGAATAGTCCGCCGCGCCAGTTTGCCCGACCGCCTGTCATCTGCAACTCGTATTTCGCGTGTGGCTTTAGCCCGGTGACCAGTAGCGAACTTGTTTCAACATCCGGGATCGTCACCTCACCTTCCGTTACCACGCCATCGATGGTGGCGAAGAGCACGACTGTTCCGCCTTCGACCAGTGCGCCGATCAGATTTGAACCGTCGACTAACTCGACTCGGGGAGTACGCGGATCTCCTTTGTCTCCAATCTCGAGCACGTGAAGGAAGAAGTCTTCCTTCGCTGGTTTCAATGGCGACACTTCCACGCGCCAGGCGGCAGGTACTACCGCACGGGTGTTTGAGCGCAGCAACTTGTCGAAATCTTCGCCCCAAAAAGTTTTCCACATCTTGCGCAGATAAGGATCGGTGGGAAGCGGGCCGCCGGCGGCCGGATCCAGCGGCCAGTTTTTTCCCGTTCCCCAAGCGCCGCCAAACTCATCGCCCGGGGTCCAGAACTCCCATCCCGCGCCGCCTCGCTTTACGACTTCCCGCTCACGCGGAAGAAGCGAGTGAACGCGCAGCCGGCCCTGGCCGTCTTGATACGTGAATCCTCGGGCGTTCGTATAGGCCGTGCCCCCGTGCCCGACATCTCTTCCCGGTGCAATGGTTGGCACACCTGGCTCACTCACGCCATGAAGTAACCAGACCTTCTTGTAGTTGGGGTCTGTGGTGCGAACACGGTCGAAGACGACCATAACGTTATTGCCGGGTGTGTAAGCGACTTCACGGGTGAAGCGTTCCATCTTCGCAGGCTGATAGGCATGCGTGGCGTCGCCGCGCGCGTAGTGATAAACGCCGGGCACGTAGTCTGTAACTTCCATGTGACCCGTATCCCACAAGTCGCGCGTGCGCTCGAAATCTTCGCGGCTGCGAACCGTATTCCAGTAGCGTGACGAGTCCATCCGCTGCCCACCATCGTTGGCCGCGGGCCAGAGGTTCTCAGCCCAGAAAAACTTTTCACCCTGCTTGTAAACCAGCATAGAGTTGTGGGCGATTGTGCGCCGATAGTAGTTCAAGTAATGCGGACTCTCCGTGTCCGTGTAGTCGGCTCCACGATCCAGGTCGACTCCAGCCCAAAACCATCACGCATGATCAGGTGTCCAATGCCGCGAAAATAGTGGTGGCGTGAAATCTCGGCTTCGGTGCTGTCAACGGGATTGCGCGGAGTAACATTTGGATCGTCCCAGAGAAACTGTGTAATTGGAACCCGCCATTTTTTCTCTGCCGGCCAGCCACTTTCTCGCAGCATCCATGCGGCATAGGAGTCTTTGAACCGATTAACCGCGTAGCCCAGGCAAATGTTGTCCTCCCACTGCAGGTAAGGAAATTCGTTGTCGTCGTCACGCGCGGTCGTGCCATCGGGTAACACTTTATAGAGATATGTATCGGTGTAGTGTTGAAAAACAGTGTAGCGTCGTGCCGGGTCGCTGTTCTCAGTCGTCCGCAACAGCTCAGCCATCATTGCGAGCGGCGCATAGGTGATCCGCTGATAGTCCATCGACTCGTGGTAGCCACCGTCGGGAGTGATGAAGTCCGTCAAATCCAGGATGTGATCCAATACCTGCCGTGCATGCTTCCTCAATGGTGCGGCGCGCGACTCGACAGAGGGGTGTCCTTCAATCGCCGTGAGCGCGAATATTGCGAGAGTCAGGTAACGCACAGGGTAATTGTGATACATCGCCAGTTGCACTTCTTTGAGCGACTGATCAGCCATCATCTGTTCCGCGGCTTTTAATAGTTCGGCCGCGATGCGGTCTTTAAGTTGGGCGTCGAAACCTGGATAGTTGTAGAGCCAATCGAAAGCGAGGGACCACTTCACATATTCCGGATAAGTGCGGGAGCCAACCAGTTCCGGCGGGTGTCTGTCTCGCATCTCCTGGACAGCACGCTTTGCGAAACTTTCGTCACCATTCAGCAGATACGTAAGCGCCCAACCGGCGATGTCGTCTGCGGGGCGCGCACCGGTGGCGTATCTGGCGCGCAAAGTAGTGAATCCCGTGAGCGGATCACGTTCGCCAATCAACATTCGTGGCCTAATCACGCTGGCGCCAGATTGTGCCTGAATGTTATACGAGGCAGTTCCACCCATAATCACAAGACACACTGCGATGATTACGCCTGTCGATACTTTTTGCCAACTTAACATTGAGAACCTTTCACTGATCCCGCTTGGGACTGCTAACCAAGGGTCCTGTCGCGGCTTTGCACAAAAAGTCGCCCATGACTGGCGCGGCTAGTAACGTTCACAGCATTCGCGTAACACTCATCACGCGGAGCGTTCTCATTAACACCGTGGCTTTAGCCCGGTGATAAAGGAGTGTTCCACTTTCCATAACCGTTTTAACGGTTTACACGGAAGCCGGAAACCGTTGAAACGGTTGGACCGTTCATGATCACCGGCCCTGGTCACCGGGCTGAAGCCACGGTGTTAATGAGAACGCTCCGCGTCGACCCGTGATCGGACTTTTGCAAAGCTTCCTGTCGCGGAAAGCTCGTCGCAGCAATGACCTGGAAACTTCGAACGGAAGCGGAGTGAGCCCAGACCCGTGATCCATAAACATCTCACACCTCCGGGGTGAAAACGCCGGCTGACCATCTACGCTGTTTGTCCTCTACCTGTTTGCAGCTTCGCGTTTAGCGCCATCCCGGTTAACGCCCGACAGAACGGCCTCCAACTCTCGCGTTTGCCCCGCCCTTTAACTCGGCGAGTTGAGCGAGAGCCAGTTCGTTTTGCGGATCCAGCTTCAGCGCCCGTTCCAGCGCAATGCGCGCCTCATTCCTCCGACCGAGCGCTTTTAATCCGGAGCCTGCGAGCACGAACCGAATCGCACCCGCAGGCGGCCACGGTTCCGATTCGAGCATTCGCTGCTCGTCATTGAGCTGCGCTAGTCGCTCATAGAGTGCGCGCGCTTGTGCGTGGCGGCCGGTGTGTTCGAGGGCAACGGCCTTATAGAAATAGTGTTCGGACCATGGCTCTTCCGGTTGTGTGGGAGGGTTGAGTTCCTCGGAGGCCGCGCGTTGCCACCAACGTTCTGCATCGTTGCGTTGACCTGCGGCTTCGTATTCGCGAGCTGCAGCTACGTATTCCCGCGCCTGCGACTGCATCGCCGGGCGTCCTACGCCGAAGTTTCGTGGGTAATCAGTCGCCGCCGCATACTCCGCTGCTGCTCTCTGATGATCGCCTGTCTGCCGGTACTTGCGCGCCAGTCCCAAATGCGCCTTACGGTAAAGTGCCAACGCGGCATCCTCGCCTTCGCCGGAAGTGAAAGTGGTCCTGGCGAGAAGCGCCGCAGCATCGTCGAACCTGCCGGCGTCTATGTATGCTGAGGCGAGCGATTGAACCGAGGCCGATTGCGCCCGAACAGCGGCAGGCGCTTCCTCCAACAGCTTCACCCGCCGGTCGGTCGCGCCCATCTCCACAAGTAGTTTGTCAAACTCTACATAAAGATGAAAATCAGCAGGAGCGACGGCAATGGCCCGCTGATATTGCCGTGCCGCCTCTTGCTTATTCTGTGCTGCCATCCACAGCGCGCGGCCCAGGTTGCGTTGCGCGATGACATTTGAAGGATCCAGTCTCACGGCGTCGCGCCACGCCGTCAATGCTTCCTGGTCGCGATTTTTGGAAGCGAACACATTGCCAAGGTAATAGGCCGCGCGGCCATCGTTTGGGTTAGACGCGACAGCAGCACGCAAGACATCAATCTCCTCAACCCGATGTGGGAAGACGAGAGCAGGATCGCCCTTCGCGCCAATTGTATATTGCGTCCGCGCGCGCTCGCGGTCGCCGTCCCGCTCGTACAGGTAGCCGAGTGTGTAATAGAGCATCGGGTAAACACGTTCCGTCTCTGCGCTCGATGTTCCTTCCTGCGCTCGCTTAATGGCCTCTTCGAGAATCTGCCGTGCTTCTGAACGTCGCCCCACTCCGGCATAGTCAAATGCGACTTCGAGTACCGCATCGGGCTCACGTGAGAGCAGGTGCCAAAGTTGTTTCCATGCAGTTGTGGCTTTGACATCGTGACGGGCCGCCTTACTGGTTTCGTATTGCTCATGCAGCGCCAGGTAATCAATTGGTAACTCCTGCGCAACCGCATCGATGCGCGCCTGTGCTGCTTCGAGTTTTCCATCCAGGCGTTCAGCAAGAGCCAGGATAGTACGCGCCTTAAGATCGCGAGGGTCGAGCATTACAGCCTGTGAAAGATGTTCTATCGCTTCCGGCGTGTGACCTTGTGCGAGAGCCATCTCGCCCAGCACATAGCGTGAGACCGATTCGCGGTGACCTGAGCGTACCGTCCAAATTAAATGGTCCGCAGCCTCAGAAGTTCTCCCCTGCCCGCGTCTGACAAGCGCGAGGTAGTAATGGGCGTCGCCGGCATCTTTGTCCCGCCGGAGCGCTTGCTCAAGATGATCTGCGGCTTTTTCATACTCCCCGCTGCGGTAGTAAGAGAGACCCAATGCAATATGCGCCGAGGCAAACCCGGGATCGCGTTTGAGCGCCTCCTGATAAGCCTCGCGCGCCTCTCGCTCTTTGCTCTTCTTATCGAAGGCAAGACCCTCAACATAACTTTGCTCGGCACTGGCTGAGATCTTCAGGTCGGGAATTGGCCGTGTTGCCGGTTTGAAATCGGGATTGGCGTCGACGGGCGTGTCCGTGCGGTATTGAATGAGGGTCCGTCCATCTTTACTTTTGAAACTGACACTCAGGGGCTGACCAATCACTTTGGATGGCACTTCGATCGTGGCTAAAAAGGTTTTTGCCGGATCAAGATCTACGCGATCGCTGCGCAGGCGCGTGGTACCGCTCGCCACGGTGAACTCAACGTCATCGAAACGCGAGTTGGCATTTGCGGTGATCAGGGCGCGATTGCCTTGCACGTTGACGCGCAAAGCGGCATCGCGCGTCGCTTCGTTCCAGCCGCCGCCAAGCCGGTTCACTCCAAACCAATACTCGAAGAAATGCTCGACGCGGTGCGGGGCAATAAATTGATGCTCCATCTGAGTTTCGAAGCGACCGCCTTGAAACTCGACGTATTGGCCACCGCCATCCGTTAGCTTGTCGATCCAGACGTCACCGTTATCGTCCGTCCCCCAGGTCCAGGTTTTTTTGCCCGGCATTTCGCGATGATCGGCGACGTGAACTACACCCCAATCAGACTGCTCGTAATAGATGCCGAAGAAATCACGCTTAGAGTCGCGCGCAAAGAGCGAAAGGAAATTTGGCACTTCGCTGAACTTGCTCACGTCAACCCCCTTCTCTTTAGGAAACGAGAAGACAGGCCAGAACGCATGCGGGTAAGCCTCGCGCATCGGATAAATGAAACGCATGTCCGCGGCAGCGGGTGCGCCCGCGGTTGACCAGTACCAGTAACGACCGGGAACGGGGCGGCGATTGTTGAGGGTGACTTCCGTCTCTACGACTCTGCTGCCTGGACGAAGCCGAACGATGACTTCCCACTGCATTCCCTGCACGCGCTCGGTATCGCCTATCGCGACCGCCGCGCTGCCGTCTGATTCCATGCGAGTCACATAATCAATGGGTGCCACAGTTGTCAGCGTGTGTCCATCCGGAAAGTTCCATTCAATGCCGCCGGAGACCCAGGCGCCACGCAATGCAACCATTGCGTATTTCATAACCGGATTCGAATAGAGCACGTCGCGATTGAGTGTCTTGTCGAAGATTCGGTAGACGTGACCGCCCATGTCCGGGAGGACGATGACGCGCAGGTATTCGTTTTCCAGATATACCGCCTTGTGACTCTTTTCGGTGCGCTTGTCATTTAACGCATCAAGAAAGGGATATGGATAAACGGGCCGCCACCTTCGTCGCTGCCAGTCGAGCAGAGCCGGATAAGGATTGGGAGGGCCTAATTCATATGTTGGGATCACCAGCGGCGCTTCCCAAACGCGAGGTGCATCCTTCGAGGTTTGCGCCTGTGCCGGTATACCACTTAACAGGGCGGTTACGAGGAACATGATGCTAACAAGAATTAGCCGAAGCTGTGTGCTGTTTAGGATAGCTTTCATAAGATAGTCCCTCTCGTTCCTTCTTTTGGCACTATGCGGTTTGGATTTCTTGAGCAATTAGAATTAACCATTACGCATTCACGCACAGCCATGAAGTCAGTACCACCTCGCGGTAGAGATTGTGTGAAAAGTCCAAAGTAACCACTGCTCCCTTCTTCGACGCGTAGCGTCGAAACCCATCGCCAAATCTGTCCGCAGAGTTTTCGCACAATCTCTAAAGCCACGGTGTGAATGACAGTATTGAAGCGCGCCGCTATTCAAATCAGGCACAACCTCACGTCACGAACTTTTCGACAGCAGTGGAATATTTCTCCACCTTCTCGCGCGACACATTGAAGCCCAGGCCGGATCCAGCTGGGAGCCGAATAAAACCGTCGTGATCAATCTCGATGGGTGGTTCAATTACGTCGTCAACATACCAGCGCGCCGACGCTTCGATGTCTGTGGGGTATGTGAATCCGGCGTGCGCGGCCAGATGCAGTCCCTGAGCGGAGGCAACACCCAGTTCCGGCATCGTGCCTACCCAACACTCCAGGCCACCGTTGCGAGCGTGTTCGAGCATCAAACAGGCCTCGCTCAGACCTCCGACTCTTTGGATCTTAATGTTGACGATCCGCGCTGCGCGCTTTTCGATCAAAGAGCTTAGCGACTCCAACGATTCGGCTGACTCGTCAGCGCATAGGGGCGTGCGCAAAACTCGCTGCAAGTCAGCTGCTTCTTCGTGAGCATCACGTGCCAGCGGCTGCTCGATCATCATCAATTCAAAATTGTCCAACTCTCGAAATATTGCCTGGTCCGTAATCGTATAGGAGGCGTTGGCATCAACCATCAACGGAATGTGAGGGAAGCGACCGCGCACTGCTGCCACTGGCTCAACGTCCCAGCCTGGTTGGATCTTCAGCTTCACGCGTTGATACCCCTGGGCCGCATAGCGTTCGACGCGTTCCAGCAGTTCTTCCGCGTGAACGTAGATACCAATTGCGACGCCGGATGGAATAGGCCGCGGACGAGTGCCAAGAAGTTCACAGAGCGGAAGGCCCACACTCTGCGAATAGGCGTCCCACAGGGCGCCCTCCAGACCTGCTTTTGCGAACGCCTCGCCGGGGAATTCGCGTAGCCGCTCGTAAAAACGCGTCGTGTCAAACTCGCCGGCCTCGAGCAGGTTTGGGATCAATTGCTTGCTGAGCGCTTCCCAGGCCCGCTCCGGTGTGTCGTCTGAATAGAACGAGCCTGACATCGGCGACGCCTCTCCCCAGCCAACGACGCCGTCGGCAGTAGTTATTTCAACAAGGATGGCGTCCTTCTCGGCGACCACGCCATTGCTGATGCGAAACGGCTCAACCAGAGGTAAGCACACGCGATGCAGCACGACGCTCTTAGCGCGGATATGTTGGTGGGCAGCAATAATGGAAGTCGTCGTCAAACTATTTCTTCTATGAATTGGTCTGATGATCTTTGCTTATCTCCCTCTCCTCTTGGGAGAGGGGCGGGGAGAGGGATTACTACGGCCGACAAAAACCCTTCCCCTTTTTCCCCTCCCCAGCGGGGAGGGGAGATAATTAATCGGACCAGTCCGCCAATGAGATCCGGTCAGGTCATCGTCGCAAGCATTTCACGGGTAACTAAATTTCGCTGTGGCTCGCCTCTCGAAAAGCGCACCACTTCTTCGACAGCAATAGCGCCGATGGCGCGCCGCATTTCGATACCCCCGGCGGCAATGTGTGGCATAAGCAGCACGTTCGGAAGTCGGCGCAGCTCATGATCTGCCGGCAGTGGCTCGAGCGGGTCTGTGACATCGAGGGCCGCCGTTATTCTGCCTGTGCGCAGTTCAGATACGAGTGCCTCAATGTCAATAAGTCCGCCACGCGCAACGTTGATCAAATAAGCACCATCCGGCAGCAACGCCAGACGCGTCGCGTCAAAAAGATTTTGGGTTTCCGCTGTCAACCCGGCTGCCAGAATTACGACTGAGCATGAGCCAACGAGTTCATCCAAATCCGTTAATCTTGCTTCGTGGCTCGAAACGATCTCTGGAGAACAGTAGGGATCAGCGATCAGGAGTTCGGCACCCAATGGTTTGATGAGCCGGGCGAAAGCCCTCCCGATACGACCAAAACCGACAATTCCGACCTTGCGTCCGCGCACAGTTTCACCTTCGCTGGCCTCCTCATTTGTTCTGATAATTCCGGCGCGCATTTCAGCGGCATACTCAGGAATCTTGCGCACGAGCGTCAGCATGAGCGCGAGAGCCATCTCCGCAACCCCCGCAGCCATCGGATCCGCCGCGTTGGTTACCGTGATGTAATCAAAAAGCTGCTCGGCCGCTCGTGACTTCACTTCCCCACCGCAATGGGCAATGAGCTTTACACGCGGCGTCGCGCCGAGCATATTCGCGTGCAGGAAAGGCGAATGCCACGTCGTCATAAGGACGTCAGCTTGTGCGATCTGTTCTCGCAACAGTACGGAGTCTTCACGTTCGGAATAACGAGACCAGTCTGCAACTTCGCTAAGTCGGGCACGCACCGGTTCCGGAAAGAAGTGGGCGAAGAGCACGTCGCTGGCAAGGACCAGCACGTGTGGCCGATTCCCGCAGGTGTTCTTAACGAGAACTTTGTCCATGTTCTGCTCTCCAAACTTCTCCGTGCCAGCTCAGTGTTCTCTGTAATACAAAGGTGTAACTTCTTGTTTTTTTAACAAGCTTTTCTAACCGGTTTCCCATCCCGTAGGGACGTAATGTTTATAGAACGCGCGACTTACAAAAAGACTCTTCCTCGCTCCAGAGGAGCGAACGTAAGGCGGTGTCGCGTCCAATTGCCTGAAACATCGCGCTCCGCTGGAGCGCAGGTCTTTGGGATTCATAGTGGATCTATAAACATTGGGCTCCTCCGGAGCCAGAGTGTGACCTGTTGCGGCAGAAAGCCGCGCTGCGTCTCGGTAATGAATTATCTCGGAAAATCACTTGGACACAGAGGACGCCGAGATCGACGTAACGTCCTCATGGCCCTAATAAAGTCAGGCAGCGCCACTTCTGGTTCTTCAATCTCCGGGTGCCAATATTTTTCCCATTCGAAGCTGATATAACCGTCGTAGTTCAATCTTTGCAGAGCACCGACCGTCGCAGCGAAAGAAACTCGGCCGCGTCCAGCAAGCACTGGCAGCCAATGATCAGATCCTTCAATCGCGCGCGCATCCCGCAGGTGAACGTGCGCGAGATAAGGACTTACTGCGCGGGCCGCCGCCTCAATTGAATCGCCGGCAGCCAATGAGTTGGCCACATCCCAAATCAGCGCGACATTTGGATGTTCTGCGAGTCTTACGATCTCTGCTGCTACCTCACCTCGCGCGAAGTCGCCATGCGTCTCCAAACCGACACGCACTTCGGCAGGAGCACGCTCAGCCACTCCACGCAGGCATGCGGCGATGTTGATGCGCGTTTGCGCACGTGTCAGACCGGGCTGCACCTTATCGGGAAAGACCCGGATGAGCGGCGCGCCGAGCGCTGCGGCAAGCTCTGAATGTTTTACCGCCAACGCCACCTGCTTGAGCCGCTCATCCGCGTCGGGCGAATCGAAGGTGCAGGAACTATCAACACAACACACTGAGATACTTTGGTCAACGAGCCACTGATGTGTCTTTGCCAGCGCTTCCGGTTTGAACTCATGGCGCTTAAGGAGATCGAGATCACCGCCCACCGCACGCAGCTCTATACCTTCATAGCCTAAACTGCGCGCTGCTTCGGCAATCTGTTCAAGCTCCCAATTTGGGCAGCCAAGTGTTGAAAAAGCCAATCTCATTTCCGCTTTATTTTCTCTGTGGCTCATCAACCTGCCTTTTGTGCTTACGGCGTGTACTCATAGGCCCCGATATCAATTGCTCCAAAGACAGGCCTTGGACTCGCGGTCCCAACTGCAAGCGCCGTGTGAAAAGGTGGCTCAAAAGCCGGAGGAAACAACGGGCTGATAAACGGGTGCCCGGCTGGGCTTGGGGGATTTCCATTCCCAGCGTTAACGAGCGGACTAGTCGAGAAATCGGCCCGCAGCCGCACTATTTCCGGTAGTGACCTAATTTCAGCTTTCCTCTGTGCCACCTCTGTGTTCTCTGTGTCTCAGTGGTGAATCTTACTCGGCAAACACTCACCACAGAGGCACAGAGATCACAGAGGTGGCACAGAGATTTTCAAAACACGTGACTACCCTTTCCGACGACTTTGCTTCGCCAGAGCTTGCGCCAATTTATAGCGCGCGCGCTCGTATTCATTTCCTGTCTCCGCGAATCCAACTCTGCCGCCGGCGTCCGAAAAGACGCGGGGCACTACTGATTGCATTACTTCATCGATCAATGAATAGAGTCCGAATTGGCGCGCCAGTGTCAGGTATTGATGGTCTTGTAATCCACGCCTGAAGTTAGCAAGTTGTATCGTCGACACCGGCCCTGCTATCCCACGGTCCTCTTCAGGATGGAGCTTTTCTTCACCGGGGTATATGAGGACGCCATCACCGTTTATGTAACCCTGATCGGCGACAGGCTTGTTCGGCTGTCCGCGGTTGTCGAACGTTATCGGATTTGCCCAGATATTCTGCCGCCGTTCGCCGACCTTTTGCCTATTGTGTTGCCAATGGACCCCGTGCCAGTAAAAGTAGTTGTCGATGCCGTGCTTGAAACAGGCCCATATAGTCGCGCGCGCATCGGTAGCGGGAGAATCAATCACGATCGCGCCTGCCGCCGGTCGCCCGCCGTTGTATATCCAGTACCTGCGACCTCGCGCACGCTCCTCATTCGCCCGCTGAATGTCGTAGCCAAGTGGTCCTGTGTCCCAGATGTCGATGGCCCCGTCTAACTCCTTCACGTAATGCTTGGTGACGAATGTCGGTAACGTCTTTCCCGGCCCAGGATTGGAATGAACATTCTCGCCGAGTTGACGGATGTATTTGTAGCTTCAGGAATCTCATCCAGCGGTCTGCTTGTCGCCAGGCACTCGCGCGATCATCGAAATCTTTGCCGGGTCCGTAAAAGGTCCGCGGGATGATTCGATTGCCTACGTTTTCGCCGGGTCCTTCATAACCGCGTGCCTTTGTAAAATCGGTACCATCAAAAAGTCCCTTGGCTGTTTTGACTTTACTTATGTCGTACTCATGGACAAGTTCGATTCGTTGGCGATGAGCGAAGCGGTGATACTCGGCATCGAGGTCGCGCCCTTGATAGATTTTGGGTTGCAGACTTTCGTAGTAGACCATTGCCTGCATGCTGTTTTGATCCGGCAGTGTGAAGTCGAATAGTTCCAACTCAATTGGTATCGTTTGCTTTAATCCGTCGGCGTTCAACATTACATTTCCCCGGTAGATTCCGGCCGGTAAGTTTCGGCTCGTATAGACCTCAATCCATACCGCCTGGTTGTTTCCACCTTCGACCCGGAGCGGGAAACCGCCGCGTCCCGAACGTGCGTTCTCAGGCACTAGCTGCACCGGCTTCCACCCTATGGGATCTTTGGGAGCGCCTGGAGACTCCGGCATATAGATCCACTCAGCGTGCGAAGGAGTCTCAATGTTCATGTAGTTGACCGAGAATATTTCGATTGGCCTGCCAACATAATGCGTAGGGTCAAGCGCAGGTGGGATGTATTTAATAATTGCGCTGCCATTTTGCCGGCCGAGTTCCGGTAGGGCGACGGTGAGATGAGTGATGCCATCCTGGTCCGCCTCGACGATTACCTGGAAGGCGATGATTTCGTTGCGTGCACCGAAGATTTTTATCTTGTGCCCGTCCCAGGCCGAGTTTGAGTTCTTGTTCGGGTTATTGAGATCATCGCGCTCAATCTTTTCGCCATCATTTACGGCCCAGACGTGGCGGACCGATGCTGATGCCGTAAGGGCAAACAGCAGATAGGCCGTACCAAACAGTGCGGCGAAACTTCCTCTCTTAACTCTCAACATCCGAAACGCTCTCCTGGTTAGCCTCACTTCGGCGGGGTTTTGATTCTCGCTGGACACGGCGTGCGTTTCCTGTGCCTCTCTGTCTATTTTTCAATTGCCGTTACCGGTTCAACTACCGCTGGCTCAGTGCGCACTGTTACCGCCGGCGGCACCCTACCCGCAGCCACAAACGCGAGTCCAACGAGCGTTGTAACCAAGGCGTAAATTCCCACAATCAATCGATCGCGACCCGCTGAACTCGCCAGCACGATGAAAAAGCACGCCAGACCCATCCCCGTTGTGACTTTGCCGACGAGTGCTAATTGGCCACGTCCCGACACGCCGGCCAATCCCAATTCCGTCGCTGTATTTATGGGGGTTTCCAGTTTTTCGAAAAAAGCGTCGACGCGGCTGGCAAACTGTCCTTTCGGCTTCATAAGAAGAACTGGAACGAAGAAAGCAATAGTCGTCGTGATCGCGGGAATGCCGATTAGGTAAGTCTCGTTCAGGCCCATTCCGAGATGACGGTTGAGATAAAAGTTGACGAAAAGTGATGTGATCGCGCCGACCACGTATGCGCAGACTGCCGACCACCACGGTCCACCCCTGGCCAGAAAACCGTAAAGAAGGGGTAAGCCAAGCGGAATCAGAAACATCGATTCCAATATGAATAGCAAAGTGAAAATGCCGCTCGCACCCTGCGCAAACAAAAGCGCTACGCAAATCATTATCAGCCCGACTCCGAGCGACGTGATCCGGCTGGCTGTAAGCATGTGCCGATCCGAAGCGTCGCGGCGCAGGTAGCCTTGATATATATCCTTGGCAAAAATGCCGGTGATGATGTGGTTGTGCGCCGATAGCGAGGCCATCGAGGAAGCCAGCATTGCAGCCAATAACACACCGATCATCCCCGGGGGCAGAACACGCAAACCCATTGCGATGTAGGCTGCTTCCGACGGCTGTCGCAAGCCATTTGCCGCTGTGCCGAGTTCAGGTAAGGCTACCCGTGCAATCAGAGGGGGTAAATAAAAGATCACGCTACCGATGGTGAAGAGGATCATACAAAGGATGGCAATTCTCTTTGCCGACTGCTCCGTGTCCGCGCAGAAGTACCGCTGGGCGTTGCCAAAGTTGTTGTAGCCGGTTGTCTGCGAAATGGTATAGACAATCAGGAATAGCCAACCGTAGTCTCCGGCAAGGGGGTTGAAGTAACCCTGCGGAGCGTGGGCAACAAAGTTGCTGAAGCCGCCCACATTCGCGAGCGATAACACCATCAGCATGCAGGCGATCGGGAAGAGAAACATGAACTGAAACATGTCTGTGAAGCAGACGGCCCAATAACCGCCCAACACGGTGTAAGCGAGCACGACTAATCCACAGATGACCACCAGATACTCAACGGGTACACCAAGAGCGATAGACATGAAGCTCGAAAGGGCGAAAAGCCGAACCGACCCGAACATCAACTGGCTCGGCCCAGGCAGCCAGGAAAATGTTTTGTGCGTGCCCTCTCCGAAACGGCTACGAATGTACTCAACCACCGTTGTAACGCGAGAGCGCCGCCAGCGCTCGGCAAAAATGATGTAGCCGAAGAGAAACGCTGGTACCGCCAGCGCCATCAGGAAGACGCCGATCACGCCTTGCCTGTATGCGAAACCTGCCCCACCTGTAAAAGTCCAGACGGAGAAACCTGACATGAAGGAAGCCATGCCCGCTACCCACCACTCGACGCGGTTCCCGCCCTTGAGAAAATCCGAGCCCACGCGCATGAAGCGCATGAAATAGGCCCCGATGCCCGCCATCATCAGGAGATAACAAACCAGCACGACATAATCTATGGCGTGGACCGAAGAGCGCATGCTGTTCTCCTTCTAATATGAGACGGGTTCGAGTCCTCCAGGCGGCTGCCGGGGATTGATTCGCGCAGATTAACAGTTCACACCTTTTGATACTGTGAACTTGAGCTCTATCGCGTTTCTAAAGGGGGAGTATTTTGGCCATTGTCCTAATTTCACTTTTCTCTGTGCCACCTCAGTGCCCTCTGTGTCTCGGTGGTGAATAAACGTGAAGCAAACACTCACCACAGAGACACAGAGAACACGGAGGAGGCACAGAGAATTAGCGCAAATTCGGACACTACCGTATTTGACACCGAGTGTTCTCAAGACAGTGCCGCCGCTCAAACTGTCAAAAGTTCCGCCGAATCGACGTCGATGAAAAGGTGCGCATCCGGATGTCGGCGCAATATGGACGCCGGACACGTGGTAGCGATTGGTCCCTCAATGGCCCTCTTGATAGCCTGCCGTTTTGTCGGGCCGGGCGCGATTGCAAATAGTTTAGGGCGCGCCATCAACGTCGGTATGGTGAGCGAGAGCGCCTCCGCTGGAACTTCTTCGAGCGTCGCAAACGCGCCGTCGTTTACCTGTTGTCTGCGACACACTTCATCCAGCTCCACCACTTTTACGGCTTCAGGATCTTCAAAATTGCAGAAAGGTGGATCGATGAACGCGAGATGCCCATTCTCTCCAACGCCGAGCACCGCGAAGTCTGGAGGATTCGCCGCGAGTAGCTGGGCGTAACGACGCGCCTCTGAATCTCCATCGTCGGCCTCGCCGCGCAGGCCGTGGAATTCGCCGAGCTGCACTTTGTCAACCAGACGATCGATCAGGAACCGCCGGAATGATTGCGGCGCGTGCTTGTCCATGCCGAGATACTCATCGAGATGAAATGCCACTACGCGAGACCAGTCAATTCCGGGGGCTTCGACGAGCGCGCTTAAAAACTCGTTCTGCGATGGTGCGGAGGCGAAAATGACAACGGCGCGACCACGTTCCTCTATCAGCAGTCTGATCTCAGACGCGATAACAGCGGCGGCTGCGCTCCCCATTTTCGGTCGCGAGCCATAGATATAAACATTAAGCTCGTCGGCACGAAAGTTTTTAATAAGACCATCCTGCATAGTCGCTGTCGATTCCATATTCCCTCCTGAAAAAAAGGTAGTGATCCAGTTTCAATACCTGTCGCCCGATAAAACTTCAGAAACCTCTGATCAAGTGGTCAACTCCTTGGAGTGCGGCGACCTGTCGCCGCTTTGGTCTGCGGCGGCTGGACGCCGCATTCTTTGAAAAAACTCCACCAAACCTGGTCGCGACAGGTCGCGACCGACCAAAGCGCTGACAGGTCAGCGCACTCCAAAGAGTTGACGCTTCCTCATAGCAAAACCCCTCACCCGACCTCCGGCCCCGCGATAGCGAAGATCCAGGAAGAAGTAACGTTATTTCTCGTTCCGTGACGCATACGAATTAAGTCGCGCTGTTTTACGAACACCCGATCCGCTAACACTCTTGCCCCATTCTCGAAAGCTGAATTCACGTCAACGTAAATCTGGTGACCTGTCAGTTGATCGAGAACCCGATCAAATAGGCAAGCAGCCTGCTCTGCATCGGTTGAGACGAGCGGCCCGATGTAATCCGCGTTGGTCCCTTGCCGCGCTAACGCGAAACCGCTCAACCGGCCATCTGCGTCTCTGGCGAGCACCGGTGAGACAGAAGCGTTATTAATCAGTATCTCGATTAACGTCGAACGATCGGCGCCGAAGGCGCGACGGTCGAGTGCGATCAGTTCACGACGAGTCTCACTATCCAACTCGGCCCTCATCTCTACCTTGTTGGAGCGGCCAACTGGCGCAGCACGCGCGATTCCGACCCATCGTTCAATGAGCGATTCCACCTCGAAGCCAAGACTTTCATAAACGGGCTGACCCTCGGGCGTCGCGTCCAACTTCACTGTTCTAACCTTTCCACTTAAGTAATCGAGGGCAGTCTTAATTAAACGTGTCGCGATCCCGCAGCGGCGATTCTCCGGGTTGACAAGCACCATCCCAATCCATGCTAATTCTCGATCGTACCTGGTGGTCGTTGTCGTACCCACCAGCCTGCCGTCCAGGAAGGCGCCGAAGCAACCACCTGGTTCAAGCCGGAGCAGGCAACGCCAGTCACTCTCCGTCTGATTCCAGCGCGCCGACTCTTTGAGTTGCATCGCCGCCGGGATATGCGACTCATCCAGCAAACGTATTTCAATCCGCCCGGTTTCCTGCATGGACTCAACCAAGGGTCGATTCGTGCGCGGCCCACAGCTGGTTTGCCGGTTCGAGACAGAATTCCGCCATCTTCCTGATGTTCCACTCAGGCGGCCAGTCGAACACACGGCGCAGATGCAAGAGCCAGGCAAGCAATCCTTCTTCCGGATGAAAGTAAAGTTCAAGCAGAGCGCGCGCGGTTTTGCCGCCGGTCTGCATCGTGTATTCGCCGCTCGGCAGTTGAAAGTATGTATGTATCTGAAGATTGCGCGCACTTAGATCCGGACCGCCGTATGCGATGCCGCGCACGCCATCGAACTGACGATCGGGATCGAAGAGACGATTGCCATAAACCAGGAAATCAGGCGCGTCTTCGCCCTCACAGCTCTCGTTGATCGCGCGCAACATCTCCAATTGAAAATCGTCTCCAAAGATGGAGTTGAAAACCTTCAACCCTACTTTAATGCCGAAAGGCTGCGCGCCGTGGCGAATGAGCCCGGTGACGCGAGTTAACCAATGGATAATGATTTGTCTCTGCGCGGCGCGATCCGATCCTGCCAGTGTCGGGCTGAAATCCTTTTCAATGGGCATGTCATGACTGGGAAAATGACTTTGCCAGACCTCCAGCAGCCGGCGAGTGGTGTGCTCATACTCAGCCACTTTCCACTCGCCTTCCCCTGATCGCGGCAGGTGATATTTACAAGAAGGAACGACCGGCATTCCGACCGCTTGTCCGGCCGCCAGCGCTTCGCTAAAGAATTCAAGATACTTTTCCAACGTGTCGTACCATCCGCGCCCCTTCCACGAGACCGTCCTTGAGCACGACAAAGCCAAGACCTTCTTCGGCGTCTCGCCGTACCTGGGAGATGTTCAGCGAAAGTTGGCCCGAAGCCTTCCCAAAAGGATTTTTCACCCGCAGTCCACCGTACTCACTGCTCAAATCAATCGCGTACTGGTCTTGCACATACGCTTCGAGTGAATGCGGAAGGCCGGTGCGAAAACGTCCATAATCCCTGGCCAGCGCAGAGCGCATCGACGGGTCGATCTCAGGTTGCCTTAGCGTGAGTGGTACCAATGTCTTCCGCGCCTTGATCAAATAACGTGCGCCTCGGTTGTAAGCGCAGCGAGTATTCGGCCTATTTCATCGAACTGGTTAGTGGGAAGCTTGGGTCCCCAGGGATCGTAAGCAGCAGATGGAGGAATTACTCCCAAGTGGACCAGCGCCCATAGTAATCGCTTTATATAGCCTTCCATCGGATTAATAAAAATCGTTTCAGCAAGCATGTCGACAGCGTCAGACAGCTCCAGAAAACGATCGGTGTTTCCTTCCTCATTAGCACGTATCAACTCGGCCTGAAGATCGCAGCAGATCGCACCCAGGCCGACTAATGCCGCTCGGGCACCTCGCCGCAGACTGTAGCCGAGAAAACGATCTTCACCTGTGATCAAGAGTTTGTCCGGATGATGTGCTTGCACTTGCCGGGAGATCTCCTGGTAGGTCATTACGCTGTCCAGTGTTGCCATCTTGATACCTACCACCTGCGGAAGCCGGAGCAAGTCGTCGAGCACTGTCGAGCTGTAACTGATCCCACCTGCAGCCTCATAAAGATAAAAAAGGATGATCGGTAATCCCACTTGTGACACGCGAAGGTGATGTTCGACGATCAACTCATCGCATAAGTGATGCTCGCGCAACCAGGTTGGTGGATAGACGAGCAAAGCATCGGCTCCCATCCTGGCGGCGGTTTCGGCCATGCCGACCGTCAGTGTCGTGGCCTGTTCCGGATGAATTCCCGTCGCACCCGCGCCGGCAATTACGATTTTCTCCGGCAAAGCACCGCGCCAATCCTGCAACACGTGGCCGGCTGTTTCAGCATCAAGCATCAGTCCTCGTCCCGTGTGGGCCCAGACTGCAACGCCGGCGATGGGCTGCGACGACATGTAACGCAAGTAAGACTCGTGCGCTCCCGCATGCAACCTCCCATTGCTGTCGAAGGGAACAGGCGCCGCTGCGATAAGCCCACCCGCAAGTTGTGCTTGTAGTTCTGCGGAACCGCTGAATCTTGCTGATCGATTCATATAAACCCAAAACTCTAAGATGATATTGAGGGTTCGAAATTCGTCTCGCTATTAGCGCCAGGCTCAGCCCATGTGGGGCACCGAAAGAAGATCATTTTGTATGAGCGTGAGCGCTCCTTTAAGGCTAGGTCTCACCTCAAAGGCCGACCGCCTGATAGCTACACCGTGCGAGCGCGGCGCGAGCAAACTGCGTTTCGTTTCTTCAACAATGATCGGCTCGATCAAGCCCCAGCCTTTCGTGATCTCACCACCAATGACGACTACCTCTGGATCCAATCCGTTAATCAATCCTGTGATTCCTATGCCCAGATACCGTGCTGTTTCGCGCACCGCTTCGGTCGCCGCAGGATCGCCGGAGTCGACCAGCTCCATGAGTTTGCGTATCGTCGGAACGCGCTTCCCTCCACCACCACGCAAACCCAAATATCGTTTGATAGTTGCTTTATCAGAAGCGTAAAGGTCCCAACAGCCACGCTGTCCGCAGCGACACTCGGAGCCGTTCAGATCAATTGGAATGTGGCCAAACTGTCCGGCCGTGTTATTGCCGCCACGGTAAAGGCCGCCGTCAATCACCACGCCGCATGCCAATCCAGTGCTGACGCTGACGTAAAGCAGATCACGAACCTGGGCATACTGCGCCTTGCCGTGCCAGATTTCAGCGAGGGCGGAACAGCGTGCGGAGTTATCAATGATGACCGGGAGGTTTGTTGCTTTCTCCAACAAGCGGACCACCGGGACGTCGCGCCAGGGCAAAACAACTGAGAGAAGGAATTTTCCGCTATGGTTATCAACCAGACCGGGAAGGCTGACGCCGATACCGGGAAACTCGATAAAGTCATCATGTTTTGAACGAAGTTTTCTGATCTCCTTCCCGATCTTATTAAGGAATGCCCCCGCGTCGGAACCGGTCTCAAAACTTACCCTTGAAACCAGATGGTTATTGAAGTCGCTAAGCGCCAGGACGGTTTCGTCGGCACGAATATCCACACCGAATAGGCCGAAACGCAGGCCATTAAGGCGTAGAGGTGTGGGCGGCTTTCCACCAATCGGCGTCGTTCTTCCCGAACCTTCTTCGATAATGCATGAGTCTTTCAGTAATTCACCGGTAATGGTTGAGATCGTAGCTTTGTTAAGACCGCTGATCTTGGCAATTTCAGCGCGTGAAATTGGTTGCCGATCTGAGAGGATGCTGAGCAGGATGCGACGGTTGACGAGCCGCAGCATGTCGTGCCCGGCAGCCTTAACATCGGCCAAGTTTGGTTTCCGCGTGAAATGATGGCGCGAAGGCGTGGCCATGATTATCGCCCAATTCTAGCGTCACATTTTTCTCCGCAGGATTTCATGTGGAGACGAGCGGATTAAGGAAGAAAGGCAAAAGGAGAAAGCGCTGTTCAGAAGGTTTCCACCTTTTGCCTCTGATGTTCTCCCGCCACGCTGCTAGAACGTGAAGCGCACCCGTAGGCGAACAGACCGACGGTTATCAATCCCCTCCTGAGAGTAACTAATGTTGTTCCTCCCAAAGTCGGGGTTTGGAGAAACGTCTACAATAGCGAGCTTGCCATCAGGATCTACGCCGATGCTGAAATTGCCAAGCAATGCGAAGCTGGTATCCAGCGGTGAGAACAGGGGATGGTTGAAGACATTATTGAAGTCTGCACCGACCTCCAGCCTGGTGGTCTCCGAAAAGTTGAAATACTTATGAATTCCAAGGTTGAGCCCCCAAGTGCCCGGCCCTTTGAGGAAGTTGCGCTTGGCAACAGCAGGATTGCTGAACAAATCACTACCCAAGGGAGGCAACGCGAAGGCGTTGGGGTTGAAGAACTGATCGCCAGCAAGGTTAGCGTATGGATCGCCGATGACGAGTGGACGGTAGCTATTTGATTGATTGAAGTCACCAAGCGCATCTATGAAGTCGCTGCCAACATTGCCAGGACCTATGTTGCCGCAGTCGTCACATTGCCAAAAGGGCGTAAAACCTGTTCCGCTTTTGGCGAACCCCTGCCAGGTTAGGTCCCACCCTCCAGCGATGGCATTGACTAATCCCGATGTCGATTTGCCAAACATCCGGTCTCGACCAAACGGAAGCTCATACGTTCCATAAGTGATGAAGCGATGACGCGAGACAAATGAGTCGCGTGAGAAATCCGTTTGGGGGGTAAACTGGTCATAGAGCGTGCCGCCCAACGTGGAGTTGCCAGTATCAATGCCGTTGGTTTTTTGATCAAGCAGAGTGTAAGAAGCATTGAATGTCAGGTGGCGGACAAACCGGCGATTAACCTCAATCTGCAACGCATGAGAGCGGCCTTTGCCGGTATTACCATACGTGGCAAGGAACGTTCCAAGGCGTGGGAAAGGTAGCCGTGCTGCATCTTCCGGAGAGATGATACAGTCCCCCTCCCCAAACGGATCGCAGAGATTTCCATCCTCGTTATGAATGCCAAACGGTATATCGTTTGGCGGGATCTCGTTAAGATCGCGACCGCCAATCAAGCCATGCTGGCGTGAGCCGACATACGAAACCCGGACACCAGTGTTCCACCCTACTTCGCGCTCGAAGGTCGCATTGAACTGCTCGATGCGTGGGGTCTGTAAATCAAAGGGAATAGCATTTGCCGCCAACGCGGTAAAATCAGTTGGATCACCCACGCTAACCGTCCCGCCAGTAAACGGAGTAATCCCACGTGGGTTGATGCCGCCAGGCAACCCACGCGTTCCTCTTTTTGTAACACCCTGATTGAAGGCGTTTGTCGCCAGGGCATCGCGCATGCCTTGCGCTGCGGACGTCGGATAGTAGATTCCATAGCCTCCGCGGAGCACGTTCTTATCACTGAGGCGCCACGCGACTCCCAGGCGAGGTGCAACGTTATTCTTGTCGGTCTTGACCAGACCGCGACCGACGCCGGCCTCCTTAGCAGTCACGACACCATAGGAGACAAATCTTGGATCGAGCAGCGCGAAGGTTTTTTCGCTCGGCACAATAAAACGTCCCTTGAATTCAGGATTAACTGACGTCGTCGGATCAAAATTGACCATCAGATCATCCTTTTCGACGAATGGTGTAATGAGCTCGTAGCGCAGTCCGAGATTGAAGGTCACATTCTTACTAATTTTCCAATCATCCTGGACGAAGAAGCCATTCTCCCAGTTGGAAACATCCAGGTCTCCGCGTCGGGTGCTGCCTACATACGTGACAGAAGTTGGTGGCAGGCCGATGAGGAACCTGGCAAACGACGTAAAATTGGTACCATAATTAATGAGGCCGCGTGGTTGACCTCTGTTAGCAGAGAAACCATCAAGCGCCTGGTTTCTTACAAAATCTGCTCCGGCCCTAATCGCATGGTTTCCAGCGATCCAGCTCAGAGTGTCTCCGAAGGTAACCAGTTTTTGATCCAGCCGGCGGTTAATACTTCGCCCACCATTAGGGATGCCAGTAAATGGTGCAAAGGTAAATGCTACTTGACCCGCCGTGTCGAGCAAGTCAGTGCCCCCGACAATGCTGGCATAGGAATTAATCTCGTCATCGTTAAAGCCTATGCCAGCAAGAAAATCACGGACCGTCTGGTTGCCCCTTCTAAACAAATACTGGTAGTTAAGCCCGCCGCGCAACTCGTTCACCACTGAGGTTGAAAAGATTCGCGTATAGGAGAGAGAAAGGGTGTGATTTTTCTGGTGAAATGAACGCAACCCAAAAGCCGGCAACGGGCTAACAGCTAAGGCTTTTTGGGAGCCGCTCTGGACCTGATAGTTATACACGGCGAAAAATTTGTCTTTGACCGAGAAGTCATGATCAACGCGCAGCGTGGAGAGATCGCGAGTACTTAGACCGGGAATATTTCGCACAAAGTCCAATAACCTCCCATTATTATTTCTGAAAGGAGTTGCAGGATTTGTACGCGGATAGTAGCCATTGATGAGGTTCAGAGCTATCGGGTTCAGCAGACGCTGCGGAATGCTGACCAGGCGGAGGTCTGGCTCAGCCGGGTCGTCACTTATATCGATGACATTAGCCGCAAGCTCCTCCGGCGTCAGCAATGCGGCTATTGCGCCCGTCACTGATGGCTTACTTGAGTTCCGAATCGCGCTGAAATCGCCACCAAGGACTCGCGTTGTTGGTAGATTCGACGCCCTCAGTTGAGCGGGACTAAGATCCCAGCGACGCTCGTAGGAAAGGAGAAAGAATGTATTCTTATGGGTAAGAGGAACCGGGCCACTTAAATACCCACCCGTCTCATTAAGGTTAAACTGGGGTATTGGGAAGCTTGGAGTATCTGCGGTGGGAAGGAAAGTTGCGGCCGCATTTTTGTCCTGCACCCTGACAGCGGCAAGCGCCGAATTCTTGTTGTTATAAAAAAGCGAGCCGTGATACTCCCTGCCTCCGCGCTTTGTCTCGACGCGGATGTTTGCAATGCCGGAGTATTCGGCGGTGAAGTTCTTGGAAAGCACGGTTAGCTCGCCGATCGTTTCTAGCGACGGCTGGCTGGCTGTCGGCTCACCAAAAATGCCACCGTTGGTGCGTTGGCTATCAAGAGAGAAGCTGGCTCCATAGCTTTGACCGCCGATGAACTTAAAACTACCGTCGCCATTCGGTCCCTGAGTAATGTCCGGGTTCAAGTAGAGGAATTCGTAGATGTCTCGACTGTCGCGCGGCACTTCTATGAGCTGCCTGTTATTGAGCGTGCCGGCAATTACCGGCTGCTCCTTCTCAATTAAGCCCGCCTCTACGCCGCTGACGGTGACGTTTTCACTCTGGGCGCCAATTTCGGTCTTGAAATCTGCACGAACTACATCAGAGCCTTTGACAACAGCATCCATGACCGTGGTCTTAAACCCTGAAGCAGTAACGGTAACCTTGTAGTTGCCTGGCTTGAGCGCGTTGGCCTCATAATTTCCCTCGTTATCAGTGATCAGATCCCGAGAGATACCAGTGGCCTGGTCGGTTATTTGTACTGACGCATGCGGAATGACCGCTCCATTGGGGTCAGTCACGGTCCCGCGAATCGTTCCCAGGTTTGTGCCCTGCGAATAATCCGTACCACAGAGGCAAAAAAGACAGCCGGCTACGAGGAAGCTCGTGATTATTGTCCGTGCGATTCTCATATAGACTCCTTCAGTGAGAAATTAACTTCTCGAAGTAAAACAGCCCCAGGGGAGCTCGGGTGCCAACTAGCTCTAGCTTATGGCTCACCGCGTATCGGTCTAAGAAATTTCAGCCTCAATGGCTCGCGTATTTTCTACCACGTTTGTTGACGATGCGAACGAACCTAAGGTCTTTAGCTCCCGCTCTTGGCGGGAGGGTTAGTTTGCGTTTAGAACTAACTTTGGGCTAACCAAACTCGTCATAGTTCACTGCCGAGTTGAAGTGCATTATTTGATAGGGGAGATCGGACCTGGGCTCTAATGCTTAACGTCGGCCTTATAGCACTGCCTCACAGTCAAATGCAAGAACTTTTTTCGTTCCGGTGCAGTCCTTAAAGAGCAACTTTAAGTGCGGTATTGTAGCTTGAATGCTCCCCGTTCACTTCCCGGGTATCACCGGCAGAATTAGTGCTGAGGTGTTTTTGGCATCATGATAGATAGTTTGATGGGCCGTTAAGAAGCGAGATGAACCAAGCATCCGCTCACCGGTGTTTGGGTTACGATTGAACCTGGGAAAGTTGCTGCTTGAAATATAAAGC
>WNGE01001102.1_pt1 | contig 34627 bp, 31 predicted proteins | sample 5400651 | NCBI WGS metagenome assembly WNGE01 (sample SAMN13153370, study PRJNA577476) | soil metagenome | isolation source: 60 cm soil or saprolite under grassland replicate 2 | place: USA:California | collected 2016-06-15
GACCTCCCGCGTGTGAAGCGGGCGCTCTCCCGCTGAGCTATGCGCCCGGGAGAGAACCGCGGCGCCTGGAAGGAATGCTTAGCGCTGCTGCCTCCCGGCCCTGACGCGGTTCACACACTTCCACCGCCGCGGCCCTCGGATGGTAACCGCTCCACGAGGGGCCGGACCGACCGAAAGTACTGGTCCGAACCCACGACTTGCAGAATGGTTCGAGGTACGGAACGCTTAGGCTGCAAAGTCCCAAAAGGGGGCGGCACAGGAAACCGGCACCAAATCTGCGGCTGGGCGGGTCGCCTCGACCACCGTCGAAGGCTACGCCCGACGATCCTGCGTGCGTCTTGTCTCTTTCTTCGCACGACATGGATGACCCACGGCGGGCGTAGCCTTGGACGGAATGCCTTCCGTCAATAAGGACGGCAAAGGACCGGCTTTCTTGTAGTGAAGAACATCCCTCGAACGAGGGATCTTTTCCGGTCGGGGTTTTCAAATTCGTAAACTGGAAAAACCGCGCTCAAAGAAAGAGACAAACCCAAGGAGAAGCATTTGTGGGAATTGGGTCTCCCCGGCTTCTGAGACAGCTTGTGCGGCGGACGGCTGTTGGGGTGTTGGCAGCCCTTGCCTTCGCGCCCTCCGCGTTCGCCGACGACGGCGTGCTCGCCCCGTCCGCGACGGTCGGACCCGTAACGGTTTCGACCTCGGTCGGCGGCGTGTCCGAGCCCGTCGCCGTCAATGCCTCGGTGAGGCCTGCTTCGCCTTCTCCGGCGCTGGCGACACCGGTCGCCAAGCCGCCTGCCCAGCCGAATCGCGCCGTCTCCGCGGGCGGTGCGACGGTCACTGTCAGCTCGGCGGGAACTCCTTCCATCCAGGCGACCGTCGGCACCGGGCTTGCGCCCCAGCCACAGCGCTCAAGATCCCCCTTGATCTCGCCGCAATCGCGCATGCCCAGACGCGAGGCGACGGATGTCGCCAAGCGCTTCGACGGCCGCCGCAACCTTTCCCGAGTCGCTTCGTCCAACGAGCGCGGCAGGGCGCCGGCTCTGCCGCGCTCCCCCTGGACGCAGGCTCCCGGAACAGGATCGCTCAGCGCCCAGAGGGCGTCGACCCCGGCGCCTCTCGCGCTCGAAACGCCCAGGTTCCCGGCCCCCAAGTCGCCGACACCCGGCTTTGGGGTAGCCGGGGCCGGCGCATCCGGCATCGGCGCGGCTCTGCTTCTCTTCGCCCTGGCGGCTGCGTTGGCCGCTTTGGGCATCCCAGGCCTCGGCCGGCGCATCTCGCCGCTGCTCGCGGCACCCCGGCCACATCCGTATCTCCTTCAACTCGAGCGGCCTGACTAGCCCGACGGCTCCAGGCGCAACCGCCGGAGTGGGTCCCGGCGGGCCATAACAACTCGAGAAGGAGACACAACCATGTTGCGCAAGCTCATCGCGACCCTCGCGGCGGTCTGCGCCGGCCTCATCGGCGCCGGTACCGCGGCGGCGGACAACGTCGCGAACAACTCGATCGGGACGGTTCAGGCCGGTTCGACAACGGCGAACCCGTCCGCGAGCGCTGCTTTACCGCCCGCCCAGGCGACGGCGTCGGCCCCGACGTCCGTCAGCGGGTCGGGCGACAACAGCGCCTCGAACTCCGCCGGCACAGTCCAGGCGGGTGGAGGCAACTCCGCGTCGAACTCGGCGGGAACGGTTCAGGCCGGCCCCGTCGCGACAGCGCCGTCCGCCTCGGCGACGGTAGCCGGAAACCGTGCCTCCGTCAGCGCCCCGGCCGGTGTCAGCGGCAGCGGGCCGAACTCCGCGACGAACTCGATCGGCTCCGTGCAGGCAGGCGGAGGAAACTCGGCCAACGGCTCGACCGGCACCGTCCAGGTAGCCGGAACGCACGCAAACCCCACGGCCGACGTGTCCCTGACCGGCGGCAACACCACGTTGCACGCCGACGGGACGCTCGCAATCGCGGGCAGCGGCAATAACGCCTCCGATTCCATCGGCTCGATCCAGCTCGGCGGCGGCAACTCCGCCGATGGATCGATCCTCACCGCTCAGTCGGGCACGATCGCGCTCGGAGCCGATGCTGCCATCGGATCCGCGCTCGGCGGGCTCGTCGTCAGCCTCCCGGCCTCGATCGGCGGGAGCGGAAACACGGCGACGGACTCGATCGGCACGGCCCAGATCGGCGGCGGCAACGACGCCTCCAGCTCGGTCGGGACATTCCAGTCCGGGCCGGTCTCGACGGCACCGACGCTGACTGCCAACACGCCGCTCGGAACGGTAAGTGCAGCCGTGCCGACCGGCGTCACCGGAACCGGCGGCAATTCCGCCACGGACTCGATCGGAACGGTCCAGATCGGCGGCGGGAACACCGCCTCGGGATCGACCGGCACAGTGCAGACGGGGCCGATCACAACTGAGCCGGGCGTGACAGCGAGTGGAACGCCGTCGGCGACGGGCCCGCCCACGGCGGCCGGTCCGCCCGCCCCGACGACCACGAGCGACGTGCTCGGCGCGGAGGCCGGCGGTCCGCCGGCGGCCACAAGCGCCACCGCGGGCTCCGGCCCGACCGTCAGCCAGTCGCCCCGTACCACGCAGGGCCAGCCGAGGACCAGCAACACCTTCGGCGCCAACCGCGAGCTCAATCGCCCGCGGTTGTTGGCCCAGCTCCCGTTCACGGGTCTGGTGCTCTGGCTGTTGTTCGCGCTCGGCCTGATGCTGCTTACCAGCGGCACCGGGATGCGGAGCCATGCGCGCGCTCGCTAGGCGCATCGGAGAGGGGGCGGCCCGCCGGGCCGCCCCACTCCGGCTCGCGCTCGGCACGGCGGCTGCAATCACGGCCGCCGGGACGGCCCATGCGGCGGCAGCAGACGCGGCCGGCGTGCAGCTGACGAACCAGGAGCAGTCGTTCGTGCAGGCGGTGAACGCCACGAGGGCCCGGTACTCCCTGCCGGCGCTGCGCGTCGCGACTACGCTCACCCGGGCCGCCCGGGCGCATTCCGTCGACATGATCCGACGGCGCTATTTCGCGCACGGAGACTTCCGCAACCGTCTCTGGCGTTTCGGAGTGAGGACGGGTCGTGTCGGAGAGGATCTCGGCTGGAGCATCGATGACGAGGCCGCGATCCAGCGGGTCGTGGCGATGTGGCTCGCGAGCCCGAAGCACCGATACGTCCTCCTGTTACCGGGCTTCCGGCGAATCGGTGTGGGCGTCGCCGAAGGGCCGTTCAAAGATCAGCCCGACACGGTCGTCGTGACGGCCGATTTCCAGGGAGGAGGATGAGCGGATGACCGACGCCGGCTCCGGCCGCTGCATCTCCGGGACTTGCACATCCTCCGAGTAAGATCGAGGCGGTGACCGCGCTCTACCGGAAGTACCGGCCGCAGGACTTCGAGGAGGTCGTCGGCCAGGAAGCGATCGTCCGGACGCTGAAGAACGCGATCTCCGGGGGCCAGGTGCGCCAGGCGTATCTCTTCGCGGGGCCGCGCGGTACCGGGAAGACCTCGCTCGCGCGGATTCTCGCCAAAGGGCTCAACTGCGCCCAGGGCCCGACGCCGACGCCGGACAAGGTCTGCAACGCCTGCGTGACGATCGCGAACGGCACCTCGCTCGATGTCGTCGAGATGGACGCCGCGTCGCAGCGCGGGATCGACGACATCCGCGAGATCCGCGACCGAGTCGTCCTCCAGCCGGTCGAAGGGCGGTACAAGGTCTACATCCTCGACGAGGCGCACCAGCTCACGGATGCCGCCTGGAACGCGCTCCTGAAGCTGATCGAGGAGCCGCCACCCCACCTCGTCTTCGTCTTCTGCACCACCGACTTGTCGAAGGTGCTGCCGACGGTCCGTTCGCGCTGCCAGACGTTCGTCTTCTCGCGGCCGCGGCTGCCGGAGCTCGTACGGCTGCTCCGCCGGGTCGCGGACGGCGAGGGGATCCAGGCGCCCGACCAGGCACTCGCGCTGATCGCGCGCGGCGCGCGCGGGTCGTTTCGCGACGCGGTCTCGACGCTCGACCAGCTCGCCGCTGCGACTGAGGGGGAGGTGACGGTCCAGGCCGTCCTGCAGCTGCTCGGCGCCGTCGAGGAGGAGGCGCTCTTCCGGCTCTGCGACCTCGTCGTCGACAGGGACACGGCCGGCGCGCTGACGTTCGTCGAGGAGCTGTCGGAACAGGGCCAGGATCTCGGGCGGCTGGTCGTCGACCTACTCGAGCACTTGCGGCACCTGATGCTCGTCCAGCACATGGGCGCGGTGCCCGAGTCGCTGCCGGTGACCGAGGAGACGCGCGAGCGCCTCCGCGCTCAGGCGAACCAGCTCGGCGAGTCGACGGTGATCAGGCTCGTCGATCTCCTCGCCGTCGCCGTGGAGGACATGCGCCAGGGCGGCGACCCGCGGCTCCCGCTCGAGCTGGCCCTCGTGAAGGTCACTCGGCCGGGCGCCGACCTCTCCCGCGAGTCGCTTGCGTACCGCCTCGAGCAACTCGAGCAGGGACGTCACGCCAGCGCGGTGTCGAGCCAGTCCGTGGAGGTTCCGGAGCCGCCGCCGTCGCGCGAGCCGCCTCCCGCACCGCCGTCGCTCGAGCTGGAGCAGCTACAGGAGGCGTGGCAGCGCACGATCCTGCCCGCCGTCGAGGAGCGCTCGATTCCGGCCGCATCGGTGCTGCGCGAAGCGCATCCGGCGGATCTCGCCGGCGACACACTGACGGTCGAGTTCCCGGCCAGCGCCGCCTTCCATCGCCAGCTCGCCGAGGAGCCGAAGAACGCGACGCTGCTGGCGGACGCCCTCTACGAGGTCACCGGCCGCAAGCTCGGGCTCGCGTTCGCCGAGGGCGAGCATTCGGCCGAGGCGACCGCTGACGACGAGCCGCCGGGCGAGGACCAGATCTTGGAGCTCGTCAAGGAAACCTTCGACGCCCGCGAACGAGAGGAGTAAGCCGCGATGGGCATGGACATGAACAAGCTCCTCCAACAGGTCGGCGAGATGCAGGAGCAGATGCAGCAGGCGCAGGACGAGCTCGCCAAGGAGACGGTCGAAGCGTCGGCCGGAGGCGGGATGGTGACCGTGACCGCGAACGGAGCCGGTGAGATCCGGCAGATCAAGATCGACCCCAAGGCGATCGATCCCGACGATCCGGAGATGCTCGAGGACATGATCCTCGCCGCGGTCAACGAGGCGATCCGCTCTGCCCACAGCCTGGCCGAGTCGAGGCTCGGCGGCCTCTCAGGCGGCGCGCTCGGCGGCCTCGGCCTGCCGGGGCTCGGGCCTTAGACCGAGGCGGTGCTGAGCCGCGAGACCGCGACGACGACGTCGATCACTGAGACGAGCTGCTGCGACTTCCGCAGATAGGCGGCCGCGCCGGCCTCGTACGCACGCTTGTCGCCCGACTGTACGTCCTCGCCCGTGATCAAGACGACCGTCGGAGGATCCGGCAGTTCCCGCATCTGCCGGGTCGCCTCGATTCCGTCGAGAACCGGCATCGCCACGTCCATGAGCACCACGGTGGGCTTCAACGACGTGGCACTGGCGACCGCCTCGGCGCCGTTCCCGACGACCCCCACAACGTCGAACTCGTCGTGCATCGCGAGCGCGCTTCGCATCATCTCGGCGAAGGAACGATCGTCATCGGCAATCAGGATCCGCGTTCGATCCGTCGGCGGCACCGCGGATAGTCGCCCCATCACGCGAGTCTGACCGATTACCGCTGAGGCTGTCGCCCCCCAAAGCGGTAGGTGTCGCATTGACCGACGTGGAATCTCTCGTAAGCTTCAGGGTTGCGGCCCATCTCACCTCGACCAAGGGACACATCACGGCGCATTCTGCGGCGCATCACCACGTCGTCGTTCTCGACGACGACCCCGACTGGACGGCCTCGGTCCGACAGGCGCTGGAACGGGTCGGTCGACCCGTCGTCGAGGCGGCCGATCCGCAGGAAGCACTGCGGCTGATCAGACGTACGGGGTCGTCGTTGCTCGTGATCGGGCCGGGATCGGCGGGCGTCTTCGAATGGATCGCGGGCGCGCGCCGGGCAGTCGAAGGTCTGCACGTCATCGTCGTCGCCACCGACGCGAATGCACAGATCGCGGCCGCCGCATTCGCGGCCGGCGCGACCGCGGTGATCAGCGAGGCGAGCGCACGCGGAAACCTGGTATCCGCACTGGCGCTGGCGGCCGGGTCATCGAATGGGGCCCGGTTCGACCTCTCGAAACGCGAGCTCGAGATTCTGGAGTTCGTGACGCGGGGCCACTCGAACGCTCAGATTGCACGCACGCTGTGGGTCAGCGAGCCGACCGTCAAGTTCCACCTGTCGCGGATCTACAAGAAGCTCGGCGTCTCCAGCCGCAACGAGGCCGCCTGGGTCGTGCGGTCCGAGGGACTGCTCTCCGACACGAACGCCCCCACCGGCCCGTCGTAAGACTCGGCAATCCGACCTGGGTCGGCAGAATAGGACAGGTGCTCAGCCCTGCGGTCGACAATCTGGTCGCGCAGCTCTCGCGCCTGCCGGGGATCGGCTCGCGGACGGCGCACCGGCTCGCCTTCCACCTCCTCCAGCGGCCGAAGGACGAGGCGCTCGCGCTCGCACAGGCGATCGAGGAGGTGAAGGAGCGCGTCCGCTTCTGCCGGGAGTGCGGCAATCTCACCGAGGACGAGGTCTGCGCCATCTGCCTGGACGCACGCCGCGACCACTCCCTGATCTGCGTCGTCGAGCAGCCCGTCGATCTGCTGTCGGTCGAGCGCACGAGCGAGTTCCGGGGCCTCTACCACGTCCTCGGCGGTGCGCTCTCTCCGCTCGACGGCGTCGAGCCGGAGCATCTGCGCATCGACGAGTTGATCGGGCGCGTCGAGCGGAACGGCGTGCAGGAGGTTGTGCTCGCCACGAATCCGAACATGACCGGCGAGGCGACGGCGGCGTACGTCGCCGACCGCCTCCGCGGCCGGGTGCGGGTGACGCGGCTGGCAAGCGGGCTTCCAGTCGGAGGCGACCTCGAATACGCGGACGAGGTCACACTCGGGCGGGCGCTAACCGGACGCCGCGAGATGTAGCACCGCGGCGCCGCGGATCCGGCCGCCGCGCAGCCGGTCGAGCGCCTCGTTCGCCTCTTCGAGCGGGAATGCCTCCACCTCCGTCCGCACGGGCACGCGCGGCGCGAGCGCGAGGAACTCCTCGCCGTCGAGGCGCGTGAGGTTCGCAACCGAGCGGAGAACGCGCTCGCCCCAGAGGAGCTCGTACGGGAACGACGGGATGTCGCTCATATGAATCCCGGCGCAGACGACGACACCGGCCTTGCGCACCGCGCGTAGCGCCGCCGGTACGAGAGCGCCGACCGGAGCGAACAGGATCGCCGCGTCGAGCTCCTCGGGCGGAGGCTCGTCCGAGGCCCCCGCCCACTCGACCCCGAGTTCGCGTGCGAACCCCTGGCCCTCCTCGTCACAGGCCCGCGTGAAGGCGAAGACGCGGCGGCCCTCGTGCTTCGCGAGCTGCGCGACGATGTGCGCGGAGGCGCCGAATCCGTAGAGGCCGAGCGCTTCGGGATCGCCTGCGAGTCGGAGGGCGCGATAGCCGATCAGGCCGGCACAGAGCAACGGCGCCGCCTGGAGGTCGGGATAGCCGTCCGGAATGGGCAGGCAGAACCGCTCGTCTGCGACCGCCAGCTCCGCATAGCCCCCGTCGCGGTCGTAGCCGGTGAAGCGGGCGCGGTCGCAGAGGTTCTCCAGTCCGGCGCGGCAGTAGCGGCACTCGCCGCACGCCCACGCGAGCCACGGCACGCCGACCCGCCGTCCGGCTCCCACGATCTCGGCCACGATCTGGTGCCCCGGCACGAGCGGGAGCTTGGGCTTCGTCAGCTCCCCGTCGACGATGTGCAGGTCCGTCCGGCAGACGCCGCAGGCGAGCACGCGGAGCAGCAGCTCGCCGGGGCCGGGCGCCGGATCGGGGAGCTCGACCGGCCGCAGAGCCCTCCCAGGCGCCTCGAGCACCATCGCACGCACGAGGTGAGTGTGCAGAAACCTGTCCGTTCGCGGGATTGCACTTTTTGCGATGCCGGTGTACCCATGAGAGACGAGGTCTCTGCGGTCGATCTAGGCCTCGCACATTGAGGACATGAGAATCCTGCTAAGCGACCCCGCCTACGTGGACGACCTCGTCGCCTATCTCCGACGCTGCGGCTGCGACACGAACGTCGTCGGACATGCGGTGATCGACGCCTCACCGCCGCACGCGAACGTCGAGAGCAGTTACCTGAGGATGGAGCTCGACGCATACCTGCGCGTCTGGCGAGAGATGCGCGCCGGTGTCACGGCCGAGCTGCTCGAGCCGTCCGCCAGCGCCGAGGCGCTTCGATGATCCGGCCGTGCGCATCTCCAGGGTGTTACACGCTGACCTTCGGCGACGTCTGCCTCGGCTGTCTCCAGAGGAGCGCGAAGGCTCAGCGGATCGCCGCGCAGGCAGAAGCGGACCCGTCGGGCGACGACACGCTCGCCGCGGCTTCGGCGATGGCCGGCGCACCGTCCAGCACCGTCCGCTCGTCGTAAGCCCGCCCTAGACTTTCCGACGATGGCGACCGTCGAGTACGAGTCTGTTCCTGCAGTCGACCACGCCGCCCCGTCGCCGGGGCTCGTGGTAATGAAGTTCGGCGGCTCGTCGGTGTCGGACACGGAGAAGCTGCGCGCGGTCGCGCACCGGTGCGCCGCCGCCCGCGGGGCCGGCAACCGCGTCGTCGCCGTGCTCTCCGCGATGGGAGACACGACCGACGACCTGATCCGGCTGGCGCACGAGCTGGCGCCACAACCCGACCCGCGCGAGCTCGACATGCTGGTCTCCGTCGGCGAGCGGATCTCGTGCTCGCTCGCCGCGATGGCGCTGATCGACCTCGGTCACCGGGCGACCTCCCTGACCGGCTCGCAGGCCGGAATCGTCACGGACTCGGCGCACACGAAGGCGAAGATCGTCGAGGTACGCGCACGCCGCATCCACGAGGCGCTCGACCGGGACGAGATCGTGCTCGTGGCCGGCTTCCAGGGCGTCTCCGCCGACTCGTTCGACGTGACGACGCTCGGCCGCGGCGGCTCGGACACGACCGCCGTCGCGCTCGCCGCCGCGCTCGGCGCCGACTATTGCGAGATCTACACGGACGTGCGTGGGGTCTTCACCGCCGACCCACGGCTCGTCCCGAACGCGCTCAAGCTCGATCTCCTCACGTTCGAGGAGATGCTGGAGATGGCGTCCTCGGGAGCGCGTGTGATGGCCACTCGCTCAATCGAGGTCGCGCGCAGCCACAATGTGCAGCTCCACGTTCGCTCCACCTTCGAGGAAGGCGAAGGGACGTGGATCCGCGAAGAGGACGAGACCATGCTCGAGAAAGCACTCATCTCCGGCGTCGTGCACCAGCGCGAGGAGACCGTCTACCGCGTCGAGGGCGTCGCGCCCGCACGTCTGTTCGCAGCGCTGGCCGAGAACGCGGTCAACGTCGACACGATCGTCCAGACCGGGCCGGAGATCGTCTTCTCGGCGCCGCCCGAGGACCGCGCCGACGCGGAGCGGGCGCTGGACTCACTCGGCGTCCGCTGGGCCTCCAGGGACGACCTCGGCAAGGTCAGCCTCGTCGGCGCGGGCATGAAGAGCCACCCGGGCGTGGCCGCGAAGACGTTCGCCACGCTCGAGGCGGCTGGAATCGAGGCGCCGATCGTCTCCACCTCTCCGATCAAGATCGCGTGCCACGTCCCGAGCGCGGACGTCGACCGCGCCGTCCAGGCTCTCCATGCCGCCTTCGAGCTTGGCTAGCGAGGCACGGATCGGTGTGGTCGGCGCGACCGGGGCAGTCGGCGCGGTCACCCTAGAGCTGCTCCGCCAGCGGGGATACCGGAACGTCCGCGCCTTCGCCTCGGCGCGTTCGGCGGGAACGCGGCTCGGGGAGCTCACCGTCGAGGAGGCGACGCCGGACGCCCTTGTTGCGGGCGAGCTCGACGTCTGCCTGTTCTCGGTCGGGACCTTCGCCTCGCGGGAGCTCGTCCCCCACGCCGTCGCCGGCGGCGCGGTCGCGATCGACAAATCGTCCGCGTACCGCCTCCAGGACGGGGTCCCGCTCGTCGTCCCGGAGGTGAACGGCGACCGCGCCGCGGAGCACGACGGAATCGTCGCCAACCCGAACTGCTGCACCATCCCGCTGACGATGGCGCTGAAGCCGCTGCACGAAGCCGCAGGCCTCGCGCGCGTGCGCGTGAGCACCTACCAGTCCGTCTCGGGCGCCGGCCTGGCGCGGATGGAGGAGCTTCGAGCCACGGCGGCCGCCGAGGCCGACCTCGGCATGGACTGGGACTTCGACGGGGTCGAGTTCGACGAGGAGTCGAAGCTTCGCGCCGAGACGCGGAAGATCCTCGAGCTCCCGCACCTGCCGATCAGCGCGACGACCGTCCGCGTGCCGGTCCTCGTCGGCCACGCCGAGGCGGTCTGGGTCGAGACCGAGGAGCCGCTTGCCCCCGAGCAGGCTCGCGACGTCCTCGGCTCGGCGACCGGGATCAGGCTCGAGGACTTCCCGACCCCCGGCACGGCTGCCGGGATCGACGACGTCCTCGTCGGCCGAATCCGGCGGGACGAGACCGCCGAGCACGGCCTAGTCCTCTTCGTCGTCTGCGACAACCTGCGCAAGGGCGCGGCCCTGAACGCAATCCAGATCGCCGAGCTGCTGCTCGAGCGGCGCGCGGTAGCGGTCTGACGGTCTGGACCTGGCTTGCCGTCGCCATCGGCGCGGCGGTCGCGCTGTGGCTCGTACTGATCGCGGTCCTCGTCCTCCTCGGACGCCGCGAGGACGCACGCGAGCTCGCAGCGTTCATCCCGGACTGCGTCGTGCTCTTCAAGCGCTTGCTCGGCGACGGACGCGTTCCGCGTCGCGCAAAGGTCGCCCTGGCCATACTGTTGCTCTACCTCGTGACTCCGTTCGACCTGGTGCCGGATTTCATCCCGGTCGCCGGCCAGCTCGACGACGCGATCCTCGTCGCCGCCGTGCTCGCGTATATCGCTCGGAGCTCGGGCCGCGAGCTCATCGATGAGCTCTGGCCCGGCTCCGAGCGGGGATTACGCGTCGTTCTGGCTCTCGCGCCCGTTAAGCGGCCGCCGTCCGCGCGTCCGTGACGGCGGGCAGCAAGCCGTTGAGCTGTGCCCAGCGGCTGGCCTCCGTGCGGTTGGCGACGTCCAGCTTGCGATAGATGTTCGACAAGTGGAACTTGACCGTCTGCTCGGTGACCCACAGCATCTTCGCCAGCTGGGAGTTCGAATAACCCTCAGCAACGAGTTGCAGGATCTCGACTTCACGCTTCGTCAGGCCGGGGTCGCGCGCCGGCTCCCGAGACGGCGCTGAGTCCGAACTCCGGGCTCGACCGTTGGCGTAGTAGATCGAGCTGTTGAAGGCCTGGCGAATTGCCGAGGCGAGATCATCGGCCTCCGCCGTCTTGACGCAGTAAACGGACGCGCCGGCACTGAACGCCGCCTCGATCGATGCCGGGTCGTCCCGCGTCGACAGGACAACCGAGTGGACGCCCGGGTTGATCGCCGTCGCACGGCGAAGCGACCCCACGCCTTCCTCCGACTTCTCGATGCAGTCGTACTCCGTGACGAAAACGGTCGGGCGGGTCTCCTCGATCATTTCGAGGGCCTCAGCGGGCGACGTCGTCGTGCCCACAACGGTCACACCGATGCCCTCGAGCAGACGCTCCAGCGCGTCGAGCCACAGTGGATGGCGGTCCAGGATGACCGCCGTCTTCTCCCTAGTATCCCTCACCGAAAGGGCCGCCTTTCAGTAGAACAATTGTAGAGGGTGCCGCAGACCAAGTTCTATCGCAGCTAGCCGTTCATGTAAATAGCTTAGGAATCTTCCTATACTTTCGTGTAAAACCTTCATCAACCTGCTACACGGTTGATGGCCGAGAGGCTGCTCGTCGGTTCCAGCCTCCCCCTGCGTCGATACGAGCTACCCGGATGTGGAGTAGGCGGAACGTCGGCGGTCGGAGTAGCCTCGACAATGCGACGCACCTCACCTAAGGCTGCAGCGTCGCTTGCCGGCCAGGGCCGCTTGGCCGGTGGAGACGGGTGGGCGGCTCCTGGAGATCAAGCAGGAGGCCCGCCTGCCCGTCTGTGCGTGCGCTTCCCCCATTCGAGGGATGAACGACGGCGTGGCGGCGCGCAGAATGCCCTGACGCTCACGCTGCGTCAGGCGGCCGCCTCCGGTTGGTCGGGAGGCGGCCGCATCACCTCTCCGGCACGTGAAGCGGCCTACCCCTCCCGCGACCAGTGACGATTCGAAGATCTGGTGAAAACTGGATGCACGGATAGTTGCCCGACGCTCCGACGACGCTGATCATCTAGATAGGTCTCGGACGTAGCGATGGACATCACGCGGAAGTAGCCGTGTGACCGTCACAGCCTTAGGTCACGAGAGAGAGGCGGGATGGGAGAGCTGCGGCAAGAACGGAGGAGCCATCATCCGGATAGGCCGGTGGGGAGCCCGCGAAGTGACCGCTCTGATGTCACGGCCTCGCGGATCCCGTGCGTCGCCTGCGGCGGTGGGATCGCAGACGTTCTCGCGAGGCTCGGCTCCACGCGCTGCCACGACTGTCGAGATGGCGTCCAGGGCGGGTCGCCGCTATCAGTTGCGGCGGTTCCCGGCGCGTTCCTCGGAGTGGGCAGTTTGCGGCAGCCGGCAATTACGCGCGTGATCATGGCCCGTCTCCGGCGCGACGCCCGGATATACGTCCCTCGACGCCGCGTCTGACACCAGTCGTAGATCGTTCAGCCGGGCGTCGCAATGCCTTCACTCTGTGGGGCTCGAGGATCAGCCGACCCCGCGGACCCGGCCTTCCCGGCGGGTCGCTTCCCCAGCAGCCTTACGCACGCCGCCCTCGCTGCCGGAGAGACGCGATCGAGTTTCGCGGAACCGTCAGCGACCACGACCCGCGACGTCCACAGCCAAACCGGACAAGGCACGCGCCGTCTGGCGGCGCTACGGCGTGCGCGGCGAGGCGGGCAGAGGGCCAAGGCGGCTTCGGCGACAGAAGCTGGCGCGGCTGCTGCGCGGGAAGCGCGGCAGCGCCGTGATCCGACACAGCCGAAGAGCCCTCGTTCGAGGGATGGCATGACCACCCGCGCCCACCGATCCGTCTCGCAGACCTTGAGGCCGGTGCGGCCCCGCCTCCTCAGCTTCGGAAACGACGGAAGGGACCATGGCCGCGATCGGCAACGGCAGCAGCGACACGGTGGGATCGAACCAGCGACGGCGCGCCGGGGTAATGGGCGCTGCAGCGGTCACCGCCCTCGTACTCGCGCTTCTGGTCGTGTCTGGGGCGGAGGCGGCTCCTTCGTTCACGCTTTCGACGACGAGCCCCGCGAACAGCGCCACGCTGGCCGGTTCAGTCAATTGGCAGGTCGTTTACGTGGGCGCGACCCCGAGCCGTGTCTCCTTTTACGTCGACGGCGCCCTGCAGGCGACAGACGACGCGGCACCGTTTTTGTACGAGCTCGATACGACGAAAATGGGCAACGCGTCTCACCTACTGAAGGCGATCGGTGCCAAAGGGAAATTTTCGACGCAGACGCAGGTGAGTGTGACAGTGTCGAACGCAGCAGTGACCAGCTCGGGATCCGCGCCGCTGAACGCCGGTCTGCCGGTGATCAGCGGAACCGCTTCGGTCGGGCAGGCACTGACCGGTTCAGTCGGGTCCTGGTCTGGCTCGCCGAATTCGTTCGCGTACGAGTGGCACCGCTGTGACATCGCCGGTCTCAATTGCGCCCCGATCGCCGGCGCCGCCGGCGCGACCTACACGCTCGCGTCGGCCGATGCCGGCGACACGATCCGGGTGGCGATTACGGCAACGAACGCGTACGGCCAGACGACCGCGACTTCTGAGCCCACCGCGGTCGTGCAATCAGCAGTGCTCGACGCGACCCCACCGACCACGCCGACCGCCCTGCTCAGGTCAGCGGCGAGCGCGACGACGATCGGGCTCGCCTGGAGTCCATCGTCGGACAACGTCGGCGTCAGCGGCTACAGCCTCTATGTGAACGGTGACAGGGTCGGTACGGCCAGCGCGAACAGCGCTACCGTCGGTGGCCTCGCCTGCAGTAACGCGTACGTTCTTGCGGTCGAAGCCTTCGACGCCGCCGGCAACGTCAGTGGACGCACCGTCCTGACCACGCTCACGGCAGCCTGCGCGAGCGGTGCGGCCTTGCGGGTGGGCAGCACGATCACCGCGCACAGAATCTGCTCCGGCTGCGCGACCACCTATGCCGGCGACCTCTCTCGCTACGGCTACGTAATCCTGCACGCCGATCAGTATTCACAGGTCACGACGCTGAAGGCCAAGAGCCCGTCACTGAAGATGCTGGTGTACAAGAACGCCCTCCAGACCTGCAGCTACGACACCTCCGGAGGCGCCGACAACAGCGAGCTCACCACCGGCGTCGGGTACTACGAGGCGCTGAACCAGCACCCGGAGTGGTTCCTGCTCGACACCACGGGGAGCCGGATCACCCTCGCGGACTACCCAAGCTGCTGGATGATGGACTGGGGTAGCCCCTCCTACCAACGGCGTTGGGCACAGAATGTGATCGCCGACGCGAAGGCGCACGGATGGGACGGCGTGCTCATCGACGACGTCAACTGGAGTGAGTACACCCACCTCTCGAGCGGGCAGACAATCGCGAAATACCCCGCGAACAGCGATCAGACGGAGTCGATGCGGCAGTTTCTCGCCGCAGTTGGGCCGGAACTGCAGAAGGCTGGCCTGCTGGCGTTGCCGAACATCTTCGTCGACTATCCCGACGGGCCGACGATCTTCAGCCAGTGGCTCAGCTATGCCTCCGGCGCGTACCAGGAGTACTGGTCGAAGAGCGGCAACTTCAGCACGACCTGCTGCAATTACACGGGTACCAGCTGGGACTACCACCAGAGCTTCTTCCGGATCGCCGAGCAGGCAAACAAGCTCTACCTTCCCGTCACGAAGGCGGCGTCGACAGACACACGGTCGATGGAATACGCGCGCGCCAACTTCTACCTCGATTGGGACGGCGGTCCGAGCTCGCTCTCCTTCGATCCGAAGTTTGCCGACCCCTGGAGTCCTTACTGGACGACGGATCTGGGAATGCCGCTCGGGCCGAAGTTCCAGGTCGGAACCGCGTGGCGGCGCAACTACGAGCGCGGAGCGGTCGTCGTCAATCCGAGCAGCTCGGCCGCCGTTATCGATCTTGGCAGCACCTTCAGGCGCATCGACGGCAGCAGCGTCACATCGGTGACGCTTGATCCGGCCACAGCTGCCGTCCTGCTCGCCGGCTAGAGGCACTAACCTCACGCCGACTTGGCGATGTGACGGGCGCACTGTCTGACACAGGTGTATGCCAGCTCGAGTCGGCGTCGCGGTTGCGGTCGCGCACGATCGACGCGACGTACCGCTCTATGAATGACTCGGCCGAGCGACTGGTCCGGCGCGAAGTGGCTGAACCACCTTCCGGGCGGGCGCCGGCCGCCGGAGGCGCGAGCGAAGCACCCCGAGTGGTTCCTCAGGGACGCCACGAAGACCGCGTGTAGTTCTCAGACCTAGGACGCTCTACCGAGCGTCTTCATTGCCTGGCCGAGCGGCGCCACGATCTTCACTTCCTCCGCGCGCTGCATCGCGCGAGACTGGAAGGTCGCTCCATCGCCGGAGCCACGTTGACCGACTCCGGCTCGGCCCGACGCTAACGGGAGCTGCCGACCGCCGGCGACCAGCCAAGCGCGCGGCCGGTCGACGCGGAGGTGCGGGCCGCGGCAGTCGAGACGACCGGGGCGGCAGCCGCGACGGCGAGCGCGACGAACGCCCAGGCGGCCTTACTGTCCTCGATCGATAGCGACATCGCGCCGAGCGCGACCACCGCGAGCTGAGCCGTCCAGAACCGCGCTTCCCATCCGGACTGCTTTCTGAGCGCTGCGATCACGTGAACGAGAAGTCCGATGAACAGCACCGTGCCGATCAAACCGGTCTCGGCGAGGATCGAAAGCAGCGTATTGTGCGCAACGTTTCCCGTCGGAACCGCGGCGCGGTGCGCATCGTGGCCGACGCCGAGCAACGGCCTCTGCAGGAACGCGTCGATCGACGCGTGCCAAATTCCGATTCGGCCGTTGAGGTTGCCACCTCCGCGAAGCTCCGACGAGGCGGTGACGATCCGGTCCAACGACGTGGCCGGCGCGAAGCTGACGACGAGGAAAGCGGCCACCGTTATCGCGCCAACGGCGCCCACCCGCTGCGCCGGACGGCCGCGGACGACGGACCAAAGGAAGAAGATCGCCGTTGCGACGCTCGCGACCACAGCGCCACGTGTCGCGGTCAGGACGACGGCGAACGTCGCCGCCGGAAGGTAGGCGTAGTTCACGACGCGGAGAAGGCGGGAACGCTGCTCAAGCGTCGGCCGCGTGGCGAGGTAGACGGCCGCCGGGCCGCCGAGCGCGAGGATCAACGCTGCAAGGTCGACCTCCGATCCGGGCGATGAATAGCGCTCGTAGACGGTCGTGTCGCCATTGAGGAAGTTCGCGATGATCGTCCCGGTCGTCACGAGAGCCCCGAGGACGTACGCCTGAAGCATCGCCCGCACGCGCTGCGGTGTGTCGATCACGTCCCAAAGGATCACCAGCATCACGAGCAGCTGCACGTACGTGAACAAGCCGGTAACCGAGCTCTCGGGGTCCTTGCTCCAGAAGACGGTGAGCCCGTTCCAGATCACAAAAGCAAGCGCCGCACCGTGAAACGCTGTGAGGCGCCGCATCCGGCCGGAGCCGCTAATCGACACGAGCCATACGATCGCTGCCGCGACGCCGACGATCCGGCTGATGGTCCCGACGCTGCTGTATTCGAAGGACTGCTCCCACGGAATCGTAAACATCAGCGCCAGAACGAGGACGTAGGCGATCGTCCGCATTGTCACGGCCCAACCATCACCTCTAGGTAGCGATCGACCACGGCTCCAACCTCGTACCGCCGCCAGCTCTCCTCGGGCGGCGGGCCGATTTCGCCGTCGACTGCAGCGCGCATCGCACTGGCGAGCGCATCGGCGTCTCCGACCGGGACAAGGCGGCCGTACCGCCCGCCGGCGAGGATCTCGCGCGGCCCGCTCGGGCAGTCGGTGGCGATCACCGGGGCGCCACACGCCAGCGCCTCGACCAGCACCGTCGGCAATCCCTCCCACCGCGACGAGAGCACGAATGCCGCCGCATGCGCCATGTACGCGTACACGTTGTCGCTGAATCCGGGGAACGCGACGTCGTCGGCGACACCGAGCGCCGCCGCCAGGCCAAGTAGCTCGCTACGATCGGGACCTTCGCCGAGGATCACCAGCCGCGCCCGACGCGACGCCCGCAGCATCGCGAACGCGCGCAGAAGGGTCGAGAAATCCTTCTGGGGCCGTAGGCGCCCGGCGGCGACGAAGACCGGAATCGTGTCGGTGAGCCACGGATGGCCCGGCGACGACTGCGCCTTGGCGATGAGGTCGTCCGCGACGATCGGATTGAAGATGACGCGGAGCCGATCGCGCCGTACCTGCGTGACGGCAGCGAGATCGTCGACGACGTCGGCCGAGACGCCAACGACGTAATCGGCCCACGGGTAGAAGCGCGTGGCAACGGCAGGCATCAGGCGGTCACGCCGCGTCGAGCCGTTTGCTCCGGTTTCGGACAGCGTGTTCTGCTCGACGACCACTATGCGGCAATCGGAGCGCGCGAGCGCCCGCGCCCAAAGGGCCACGATGTTTGCGTGGTTCAGGAATGCGGCCAGCGCCGCGGGACGGTCGCGCCTGAGGTACCGAGCGAGGCGCGGGAGCGCGCGCAGGACCCGCGCGGCGCCGAGATCGACGACACGTACGTTCGGGGGAACGGCCGCAAGGAGTGGCCCGTTGGCGGTCGCCAACAGGAGATCGACGGCGTGGCCGCGGTCAGCGAGGCCTCCGGCAAGCTTCAGGGCCGCGCGCTCGGCGCCGCCGCCGACTAGCGAGGGAAGGAACACCGCGAGACGCCGACGCGACGCCGCGTCGGCGCGATCGCGACGCGGCGGCACAATCACTGCAGTCGCGTGGAAGTCACGGTCGCGGCCGACCGCGACGCGACGGAGGGGCGCCGCGCATCGGTGCGCGCGAGGCGACCGAGCGCCTGCCGCCAGATCCCGCGTTTCCGGGCGCCGCGGTTGTAGACATAGCCGATCGGACGCACGCCGATGAGGTCGAACCGCTCGCGAACAGCCATGAGCTCAGCTGCGCCGATCGCATGCGGGACGACGACGACAACGCTAGCCGCCGCGCGGAGCAACGCCGACGAGTAAGCGACGTCGACGACAGGTGGAACATCGACGAGAACGAGGTCGAACGCACGCCCGAGCCGGTCGAGTGTCGCCAGCACGTGCTCCGGCTGAAAGACGCTCATCATGTCTGGCGGCGGTGTCCCCAGCGGGAGTACGCGCACGGCGCCGTCCCGTCCCTCGACAGTCGCCGCGGCGCCGATCTCCTTATGGATGCCCTCGGCGAGGACATCGACGAGCCCGACGTCCGCAGCCGTCGGTCCTGTGGGTTGATCATCACAGAGGAGGCGCGTCAGGCCGCGGCCGACTAGGTCGGCGTCGACCGTAAGCACACTGCGGCCTTCCTGTGCGGCCGCGAGCGCGGTGTTTGCGACGATCGTGCTGGCACCGGCGTTATGCGACGAAGCCACGAACGCGACCACACGCGTACCGCCGTCATTGCCGCCCTCGGCTGGCGCCGTGGCGCCCCCAGTGCGCAAGCGGAAGGAGCCGCGTATTCCGTTCTGCCGTAGGCCGAGCTCGAAGGCGAGGAACCGGAAGGCGTCAGCGGACGGCATGCGCGGCGAGTCGAGGATGGGCAAGTGCGTACGGACGCCTTCGCGGCCGAAGTCCGGGATCTCGGCGAGCGCGGGCACATCGAGGATCTCGCGGGGCGCGCCCGCGGTCGTCAACGCGGGCCGTCTCGATTCGATGACGTATGACGCGCCGGCGCCGGCGAGGCCACCCAAGACGAGTGCGATCAGTAAGGCGACGGGCAGGGACACGCCCTGCTTCGTTCCACGGTCGGCGGGCGCGACGAGCGCCACACCGTCGCCCGCGAGCCGCGCGTTTGCCTCGAGATCGCTCAACCGGACCCGTAGCGTGTCGAGCAGGTCCAGCGCTGCAGCGTGCTGCCCTTGCGCCGCCGCCGACGATCCAGTCGTCTCCGCGGCTGCCGTCTCTGCGGCGCTGATCGCAACGTCGATGCGGTGGCGGGCAGCTCTGGCGTCGGCTTCGATCGTCGCGCGCGTCAGCCCGCGGTAAGCCTGAACGACGGCATTCGCGGCCGCACGCGACACCTCGGGGTCGTCGGCCCGAACCGTGACGGTGACGTAGTTCGAATTCTCGGAGGACGACACCGACAAGTTGCGCGAGATCGTGCGGCGGTCGATGCTTACGTGCGCGGCGCTGGACCGGGCGATCTCACTCGCCCGATCGGCGATGGCGCGTGACTTCAGGATTGCTACTTGGTCCGCGACGTAGCGCATCGCGTCGTCGCGGGGTTGCGATCCGGACGAGTTCGCAGGCTGCGGATCCTGGAGGAGCAGCCCCGCCCGCGACGCGTAGTCGCGCCCCAGGGCCGTCGTCACCACGACGGCAGCTGCGGCGAACACGACGATCGACGCCGCCATGACCATGCGGTGCTTCCACATGGAGGCCAAAACAGTTGGCTGGTCGGCACCGCCGCCGTTCAAACGTGGGTCACGTACGTCAACAGACAAGCTGCGTTCCTCCCTGACGACCTCGGACAGACTCACGTTAGCGGCAGAAGTGGCGCGCGTACAGTGCCCCTCGCCAGGGGTGTGAGAAAGGCGACTAGAGGACATCCCAGATCACCTCTCGAATCTCGCGTCGCGACTCCTCCGCAGGACCGCTCGTGTCGATTGAATGGATCCGCGCACGGTCGAACCGAAGCGCCGAGCTCCGGCCGTGGCGGCGGCGAACATACGCCTCGTCCTCAAACTTCGCGCGCGCGCGGTTCCGTGCGAGCGTCACCTCAAGGGGTGCGGTCAGGTGAACGACGAGGTCCGGCAGCGGGATTTTTCGATAGAGCGCCGCTTCGCGACCCGCGAGGAAACGCCGCAGGCGCTCGTTGGGTGCGAGCCATGACGGGTCGCCGAGTTGCGCGCCGTCAGGCGCGCCGTGATCCGAAGAGGGGTATCGGTCACAGAGGATGATGGTGCCGTTCGCCGACCGCCGAAGGGCGCGGGCAAGGAGCGCGGCCCGGTCGTGCGCGAGGAACACCGCCCGGGCCCCGAAGAGCAGCGGAAACCGGCCGGCCGCCAAAGCTTCCTGCCGAGGTGGTGTCCGATCGGCCTCCATCCGCGTCAGGCGCTGCTCCGGGACGAGCGCGCGGAACGCCGGCAGAAGCAGGTTTGGCAGTGCGGTCAGGAGCGTGCTCGGAGGCTTCCCGACATGGACGCGACGCACGTTGAAGTGCGCGCTCAGCCACCGGTCGATCTCGTCGATCGTCGTCGATTTGCCCGTCGCCTCCGACCCGACGAACGCGATGATCGCCCCTCCGGCAATCGGAGACAGCTTCTTGCGCGTTCCGCTGGCGCGATGGCTTGCCCTGACTGCGAACGCGCGCCACGTTGCCGCCCATGTGCGGGCGCGGCCGTGACGGGCGAACGGCCGCAGCGCGCCGCGAACACGAAACCCGACGACGATCCGGCGCCACAATGGCGCCGGCCGACGCAACGCATCGAGCGCAGTTGCGAACAGGTCGACGTCGATCATCGGAAGCCAGACGCGCAGAAGCCGCGCCGCCTCCGCCTCCGCCTCGTCCGTCGCGAGCCATGCGGCCTCACTGCGTACGTCGCTCCAGTCGCGCCGCAGCAGCAGGAGCTCGGGCAGGGCAGTGTGCTTCAACGCCATGCGCAGGACGAACACGATCAGCTCCGCACCGGCCGCCGGCACGGCGACGCCAGCGAGGTGGCGACGCTCCTCCAGCAGCATCTCCTCGACCGGAAGGCGGTAGTTCTTCACGAGGCTGCCGCCGGTGATCACACGGTAGTAGGCGTGAACGTGCACGAGCACGCCGCTCGCCCCGTCGAGCGCGTGGAAGTGCTCGACCGACGGGAACGGCGGCACACCGTGCTCTACGGCGGGGCGGAAACGGAGCTTCTCGAGGACCGTCCGAAGCGAGGGAGCGTCCTGACGATCCACGAGGATGTCGATGTCGGTCCGACCGCGAACCGTCTCCTTGAGCATCCAGTTGCTCTTCCAGTGGCAGTACCGAATCCGCGACTCGTCGAGCCGCGAGAACAGCGCTGCGGCGGTTCCGAGCATCACGCCGGCTCCGGGGCGGACGCGGTCGCGCGCGGTCCTCGATGCCCGAGCGCACGTCGTCGCTCCGCGATCCGCGCGGCGACCGCCTCGACAGCATGGATGTGTGACGTTTCGCTGTCCACGCTGTTATCTATCTGGACGACACGGCCGTCGAGTGCCGATGTCACGACCAATCGGTCGAAAACCGCAACCGTGCGCGTGATCAGTCGCTCGAGCTCGAACATGTCTTTCCGGCCGAGCTGCCGTTGCCGGTCTGGCCGGCGCGTCGCACGCTCCACGAGGACGTCTGTCGAGGCCCGGACGTAGACGACGAGATCCGGCAGCGGCGCAAGCGCAGCGAACGTCTCCAGGTCGTTCTCCGTGTACGCAGCGTCCGTCAGTGCGTAGAGGTAGGCGAGCAGGAGCGTGCCTTCGTCTGACAGCACGACATCGCGATCGGCGAAAGTCCTCGCGAGCTCGTACATCCCGACTCGCCGGACGACGCCGCGCAGCCTGTTCGCCCTCTCGAGTCGCGTCGGGAACCGGCGCATGATTGTCTGGGCGGTGAAGACGAGAAAATCGCGTCGACGGCCAACGGCCGCGAGCGCGAAGGGAAGGGCCGCCGCGTCTTGCACGAGATTCGCAACGGACGGATGTGCGACTCGACGCAGCGCGACGTGGTCGAGCGCGAGGTCGTACATCATTCTGACGCGCACGCCGGCGCCGGCCACGTCCGGTCGCAGGCCGCGCCGCTCCAGGCTACGCGCGAGCGACGTCTTCCCGGCTCCGGTGCAGCCGACGAGCTCGACGATCACCGCAACTCCCGGTAGAGGCGCTCATAGCGGTCGTTCATCCTCTTGACGGAGAAGCGCTCCCGCGCGACGCGGCTGCACTTCTGGCCGATCGCCGCGCGTTCGGCCCGGGAAAGCCCTCGAAAACGCGCGATCTCGCGCGCGAAGCCGGCAACGTCGCCGGGAGCGACGAGCGGGATGAAGGCGGCGCCGTCAGCGACCTCGCGGTGCGGCGGGATGTCCGACAGCACCACGGGGCAGCCGCTGGCCATCGCTTCCAACGCCGCGACCGGAAGCCCCTCTCCCCGTGACGTAGAGACGAACAGAGCGGCGTCGGCGAACCGCGCGAAGACGTCGTCGCGCGGCACAACGCCTGCGCGCGTCACACGGTCCGCGACGCCTGTCCGCTCGATCTCGCGATCGAGCTCGATCTCGAGTGCCCCGGCGCCGAGGAACACGAGCCGGCCGTCCGGCTCTGCCCGGCGGAATGCCGCGAGCAGCGTCAGCGGGTCCTTCACTCGCTCCAGCCGCGCCGCAGATACGACGGTGAAAACATCGGCGCCGTCGCGCCGCCTTTCCGCAAGCGCGCGATCGACCCTGCCATAGTCGGCGCCGTTCTGGATGACGAATGCCCGCCGCCGGACCAGCCAGCGCCAGGCGGCTGGAAAGCTATCGTACGCGGCGTATCCACAGAAGACAACGCGGCTGAAGACAGCGAGCGCCGGGAGCATGAGCGCCTTGTTTCGCGGCTTGAAGTCGTAGAAGGAATCGTGGACGGTGTAAACCGTCGACCGCCGGCGACGTCTCAGCCGCGGCCACGCAAGCAGCGCGAGGGCGACGAAAGCCCCCATCTGCGGCGAGTGCGCGTGGATCGCGTCGTACTCTCGGGCGTCCAGCGCCGCGCGAAACGCGCGGAAGAAGCCGCGGAGGGTGCCGTTGCCCGGGAAAACGGCGATCTCGATCGGCGGCTGGAGCTTCGGCTCGAAGTACGTGCAGATCGCGAGGTCACGTTCGTGCCGAAGCGGCAGGCAGTGCTCGTTGTACTGGCTGTTCGTCTCGCCGAGCACGAGGATTAGATGGAGGATCCGAAGACGCGGCCGCGTGCTCACGCCGAGATCACCCCATGCGCGTGCTGTCCCGCATTCCCTTCCGGCTGCAAGACCCGTTTCCTGCGGTCGCCGTCGGCGATGAAGGCGGCGACCGCGTCCGCGATCGCCGAGACAGGAACGACGCTCGTATCGAACGAGAGGACAGGGGGCCGGCCGAGACGGCCGAGGACGTCGAAGAGCCGGTCGTACGCGGCGCGATGCCTCCGCACGACGTCGGCTGCGGTCGACGCGGCCACACCCTTCGCCTCGTGCGGCTGCGATCTGCCGTTGATCCGGCCGATGAGGACGTCGGCGGGCGCGTCGAGCCAGAGGATCGCTGTCAGCGACCGCGACCACCGCTCGAGCATCTCCTCGACCCAGACCTCGAACCGACGTGTGAGCGTTACCGGCTTCTCGGTCCAGAGCAGCCGCGCGAGCGCGAAGACCGGGCCCTGGTCAAGGATTGTGCAGCCGCGCCCGAAGATCTCGTGCGTACGCAGGAACCTCTCCCATTCAGTCACGTACATCACGAACTTCAGCTCATCCCACGTCAGCGCCGGCCCCTCCCGAACGCCGAGCCGCGCGACCCGCGCGGCAGACGGAAGCGCACGCAGCACGTACGGCCAGTGGGCGGGAGCACGCGTGTGGAGTGAGTCCGCGACACGCCAGTCGGCGCCGTGGCCGGCGAGCGCATCGGTCAGCGTCGACTTGCCGGAGCCCGCGACGCCCACGATCTCAACCCACGCGCTCGACCGTACCGAGCCCACAGCGGTCACGCGACCACCGACCACACGAGCTCTTTCAAGTCAGCCGCGACCGCCTCAGGCGGACGGTTCGCGTCGACGACGCAGGCGCCGGATTCGTCCCAATTTGCATTCCAGATCTCGGCGCCCCGCTCGCGGACGCTCGCGGCGGGTTCCGTCGTTTTGCGTATGGCCGCGATCTCCGGATCCAGCCGCAGGGCGACGAGCAACTCGGGCGGCGCGATCGACGCGTGGTACCGCTCCTCGAGCCGCGCCATCGCACGCACGAGCCGCCCTCGATTCGGTCCCGCCACGCGCGCGATCTGGGGGACGTCCATCAGCTTCAGCAGGTCGTACGGGTACCGGTCCGAGATCACGAGGCCGCCGTCGGCGGCGAACCGGCGCGCGGCCCGGTACGCACGCCGTCTGTCGCGGGCGACGCAGAGGAACCAGACGAGAGGCCGGTATTCGATCAGGACGCTCGCAAGGCGGCGCGTCGGCGGGGACGGGATCGCACGCTCGAGCCAGCCGGCGCCGTGGACTGCGGCCTTCAGAGCGGCGCGCGTCAGCCACGTCGTCGCCGACCACGGGGGCTTGCCGAGGTGGATCATGCGCAGGTCGAAGTCCGTAGCAAGCCAGCGGCCGAGCTCGGCGATCGCCGTTGACTTTCCCGCTCCGTCACCACCGATCACGCCGATGATCGCGCCCCCGGCGGCAAACCTGTTCCTCGGACGTCGACGCATTCGTAATCGAGCCGCGAGCGCGGCTCTTCCACGCACGCGGAGCACCGCATCGACGCGGCGCGAGCGGCGCGCGTAGGGCTCGAGCGCGGCTTCCAGCCGCCGCGCGGTCCGCATTTGCTCTCGGATCGACCTATCGGAGGCGATGCACGCGCGGCAGGCAGTGAACAGCAACTCGCCCACGTACGGCAGCAGCTCCTCCACCACCGGTGCGACCGCAGCCGTGTTCGCGCGCGCAGTGAGGTACTCGAACTCGCGGCGCTCGCTCGCCTTCAGGGCTGGCCGGCGTCGACGCAAGGCGCTCCAGGCGATCTCGTCCCAGATGCAGTACTTCAAGACCATCCGGATGACAAAGACGACGAGCTCGAGTTCCGGGGTCGGAACCGGGAACAGCCGGTCACGCGTCGCCGAATCGATATAAGCGTCTTCGATCGGGAGCCGGTAATTCTTGGTGCTGTCGTGTCCGAGGACGAGCTGGTAGTGCGCGTGCACATGCACGAACCGGCCCGAATCCGCGTCGAACCCGTAGAAGCTCTCGATCTCGGGGATGTTCGCGCTAGTTTTGTACGCCCGTGCGAATCCGAGCGCGGACAGTGTCTCTGCGAGCCGGGTTACGTGCGTCCGTCGCACGAGCAGATCGAGGTCGTTCGCCCCGCACGCCGACCGCTCGATCTGCGCGTTGCTCTTCCAGTGGCAGTAATCGACGCCAGAGACGTCGAGCGCGTCGCAGAGGCGCTCGACGAGGGGGAGGATCATTCGCTCGGACACAGCCCTATGCCAACCGTTCGCGGAGAATGGTGAACGCCTCGGCGTAGCGCATGCCGGCGTAGCCTCCGCGCATCCGGGCGAGCGCGTCGACGTAGTCGTAGCTACGCGGATGCACGCCTTCCACGAGCTCGCTGCCGTAACACGCGAGCGCGCGGAGCTTCTTCTCCCACACCGGCTCGACGTCGACGAACACGTTCGGGCCGAAGATGTAGTCGCCGATCTGCGGCGCCTGATCGGTCGACGACGGTGTCTCGAACGTCAGGAGCCGCTCCACCGGTGCCGCAATCCGCGTCATGGGACGGCACGCCGCATAGGTCGCTTTGAAGATCAGCTGATGATCGGTGTTCGCGTCGCCACCATGGTGCGTGTAGACGACCTGGGGGCGCAGGCGCTGGAGCGCCGCCTCGATCGGCTTGATCACCTCGATGAAGGGGACGACGTCAAGCTTCTGGTCGGGGAAGTCGAAGAACGAAACGTCGCGAACCCCGAGCACCTCCGCCGCAGCACGAGCCGAGTCGACGCGGCTCGCGCTGCGCGCCGCCTCGACCTTGGCTTCCTCGCCCTCCGAGAAGATGAGAACGAAGACCTCTCCGCCCGCTTCGGCGTGCCGCGCAAGCGTTCCGCCGAGACCCAGCACCTCGTCGTCCGGATGCGCGCCGATGCAGAGCACACGCCTCTTGAAGCGCGCGGCTGCTTCGTTGTCAACTGCCTGGCTCAGTGTCAGACGACGTAGGCGTCGGGCCGGTATCGCGCGAGGTTCGCCGGCTCCGTCAACCATTCGATCGTCCGGCTCAGGCCGTCCTCGAACGATACGCGCGGCCGGAACCCGCTCAGGGTGGTCAGCTTCGTCGAGTCGCAGAGGAGACGGTCGACTTCGGATGCTAGTGGGCGGGTCCGTTGATCGTCGAGTTCGTACGTCGCCGAGCACCCCATGATCGCGCAGATCATGTCGAACACTTGCGCGACGGACCAGTCTCGCCCCGAGCCGATGTTGACGACGCCGCCGACGGCACCGTCCGCACGTGCGATCGCGAGCATTCCCGCACACGTGTCTTCGACGAAGTTGAAATCGCGCCTTGGACTGACTGCGCCGAGACGGACGACGTCCACGCCGCTCGCGATCTGCGTGACGATCGTCGGTATGACCGCGCGGGCCGATTGCCGCGGACCGTAGGTGTTGAACGGCCGCGCGATGCTGATCGGCAACGCGAACGCGTGGTAGAAGCTCATGGCCATCCCGTCCGCGCCGATCTTCGAGGCGCTGTACGGCGACTGCGGCTGTAGCGGGTGACTCTCGTCGATCGGGACGTACCGCGCGGTTCCGTACACCTCGCTCGTCGACACGTGAACGATGCGGGTGACCCCGTTCTCGAGCGCAGCCTTGCAGACGTTGACTGTGCCCCGGATGTTCGTATCGACGTAGCTGTCGACGGCGATATAGGAGTACGGGATCCCGATCAGCGACGCGAGATGGAAGACGACATCGACGCCGCGGACCGCGACATCGCAAGACTGCGGATCGCGGACGTCGCCAAGAACGACTTCGATCTCGTCCCTGCAGGCCACATCGTCGAGCCAGCCGCGCGAATCGAACGAGTTGTACAGGGCGAGCGCGCGCACGTCGTAGCCGGTCTCATGCAGGAGCTCGACGAGGTGCGACCCGATGAAGCCATCAGCGCCGGTGACAAGCGCCTTCGTCACGCCGTCGCCTTCCGAGTGTCCGCGACGACCGCGACCGCGGCGCGCTTGCGACGAATCAGGAGGTCGTACTGCTCGACGTACGAGTCGAGCATGCGACCGATCGTGTACCGCCGCGCCTGTACCTCGCGAGCGACGTGCGCGAGCTCGTGGCGGCGCGCGGGATCGTCGGCGAGCGCGACGATCGCGTCCGCGAGGCCACGCGGGCTCTTCGGCGGTACGAGGACTGCGGCCTCACCATCATTCGTGACCTCCCGGTTACTGCCGATTGTCGTCGTGATCACCGGTTTGCCAGCGGCCATGGCCTCGAGCAGCGAAATCGAAAGGCCTTCCCAGAGGGACGGCAGGACGACGAGGTCGGCCGCATCGAGAAGATCGCAGACGTCGGCGCGGAAGCCGAGGATCCTGACGAGGTCACCGACGCCGAGCTCGTGAATGAGGCGTTCGAGCGCGTCCATCAGCGGACCATCGCCGGCGAGGACGATGCTGACGTCTGATCGCCTTTCACGCAGGAGTGCCGCCGCGCGAATCAGGTACTCGAGCCCTTTCTGCTCGGCGAGCCGTCCCGTCGAAAGGATCATCAAGCGGTCGCCGATTCCCAGCTCCTGCCGAACATCTGCTCGCGCGCGCAGCGGCTGCGCCCGCTCGGCCGGGACACCGTTGGGGATCGCGACGATCTGCTCCGGCGTCCCGATTCCGGCGCGGAGGGCCCATTGCCGATGGAAGTCGGACACCGTGACTATCCGATCGCACCACCTCGCGGCTATGCGCTCGAGCATCGTGTAAACGGCCGTCTCGAGCACGCCGGTCTCCTCGTGAAATCCGAAGCCGTGGACGGTGTGGACGACGACGGGCACGCCCGCGCGCGTCGCCGCGAGACGTCCGACGACGCCAGGTTTCGACGTGTGTGTGTGGACGATTTCGTATGACGACGCGCGGAGAAAGCGGGTCAACCGCCGCAGGCCCCGAAGATCCCACAGCGGCCGGATCTCTCGGCGGATGACGTCTAGATCGACGAGGCCGATACCGGCCGCTCGGATCAGGTCCTGGAAGTGCGGATCAGTTGCAAGGATGTCGACCTCGAACCCGCGGTCGCGCGCATTGCGCGCCATCTCGAGCACGAGCACGGAGTCGCCTCCGAACTTGGAAGCTCCGAGAACGTGCAACAGTCTCGGCCGCATCGGCCGCGTGTGCCCGTTCCGCGCCGAATCGCGGCGACCCACGTCTGGCAAACGGTCGTTGGAGCGAACAGCCGTTGCGGCAGCGTGGTCCACGCTCACCCAATCCCTTCGATTGCAATTGGTGCCGCCGCGAGCCGCGCGTCGGCCGCCTCCGGCTCCGGAAGAACCCGCACCGCGAAAATCTCGACGCCCGCCGCCGACGCCGCCTCCTCCACGCCTGTGCGTGCCGCGTCGTCGATCGAACCCAGGAGGACGACGATGCGGTCGACTTCGAATGCGGCGAGGATCGCTGGCAGCTCGACGACGCTGCCCAGCACTCGGTGCCCGCAGACATAGCTTCGGTGCAGACGGCTGTCGGGCGTGACGACGCCGGCGATCGACCAGCGGTGGACGGCCGCGAGCGCCGCGAGGTAGGCGGACAGCTCGACGCCCGCGCCCACGACTAGGAGCTGTGTCTGCGACGCCTCCCTTACGTGCTCCGCCGGACGCGACGCGCGCTGGTTCTGCCAGAGGCCGAACGCGACGAGAAGCATCGCGAACGTGAGCGCGTCGAGCGTAACGTCGAGAGGATCGACGCGTGCATCGACGGCGAGATCGACGGCTGCGACCGCGAGCCCCGAACCCGCCGCAACCGAAAGAACGATGTGGAGAAGCTCACGGCGGAGCCACGCCGTGACACGCGGTCGCGCCTCCGGAGGTCGCGCGAGCAGGAGGAGCGACGGGCGTATGACGAGCAGCAATCCGGACATCGCGAGATAGGCGCCTTCGTCGGCACGCCAGCCGCCCAGACCGTGCAAGGACGTCACGACGAGCGCGAAGCTCGCGGGGGCAAGCAAGAGTGCACCGAGGAAAAGCCGCCGAGGCAGCGGGCCCGTATCCTCGAGCCAGACGTGGAGCAGATACGACACGGTGCGGACGCAAAAGAGAGCGGCCACCAGCGTTAGCCCGAAAACCATGACGACCGCGGCGTCCGGCTCGGCGCCGTCAAACGCCCACGTGACGCCGGCGACGGCCGCGGTAGTGGACGTGGCGCAGTAGAGAAGGCGCCGGGCGTCGTCGGCGGTCAACGAGGTGACGTGTGTGCGCGGGATGCGGAACACGACCAGCGACGCAGCGCTGACCCCGGCCGCGAGCGCAAGCACGCCGACCGAGGGCACAAGGCCCCGCGCTCCGTGCGCGCCCGCCATCGCGAGAACGGCGACTCCCGTAAGCGCGACGAGCGTCGCCGCGTGCGCCACGACGGCATTGAATGTACGCCTCGTGACCGTGCCGGCGAGCGAAGTCACCACGCCACCGATGAGTAACCACAGGTCCCGCAACAGCGTCGCCTCGCGCGCATAACGCGCGTCGAGCTCGAGCATCTCCGGGAGGATCCGCTTCACGTAGAACGCCTCGACGTCCGCGACGCGCGCCGGGTACAGCTCCGACTCGTTCCGGAAGTGATTCTGGCTCGCGCCAAAGATGCCGGGCTTGACCGAGAGGACCACGTCCCATTTTTCGGCGTAGAGCTCGACGAATCTCGGAACCTCGGGCCGCGGACCGACGATGCTCATCTCGCCGAGGAGGACGTTGACCAGCTGCGGGAGCTCGTCGAGCTTCGTCCGCTCGAGGAAGCGGCCGACCCGCGTCATCCGGTGGTCGTGCCGCATCGTCAGCATCGGACCCTGCGACGGAAGATCGACGCGCATCTTGCGGAATTTCCAGATCCGGAACGGCGTGTGCCGGAGACCGACCCGTGTCTGGAGATAGAACACCGGCCCTCGACTGTCGAGCTTGATGAGAATCGAGACGACGATGAAGACCGGGAGGACGAGAGGCAGGGCGAAGACGAGAGCCGCGAGATCGAACACGCGCTTCGCCGCACGGTGCAGCGCCGTCTGCTCAAGATAGGCCGGCCGTCCGCGAACGGGCAGCTCCGCAACCGGATCGCAGTGGACCCCGGCGACGCTCGAGTCGACGCTGCTCACGTCGTGCAACGACGCCGGCTCGGATTCCGGCCGGAACGACGCAATCTAAAGCAGGCCGCAGGTGCCATTCTGTCTCAGAACGTACAGCGGTATGTCGCTTTCAACAAGGCGTACGTCGCGTCGGCACGTAGCTCTGGCCCTTTAGTCGTGCGCGCCTGTGCTTTTGTAGTGGTGCGCGTCTGTGCTTTTGTACTGGTCTGGCCGTAGAACTCGAGCGTAAGCTCGGGCACAGTGCGTGAGCGAGGCGCAGACGGGACTCTACGGACCCAGGCGGCGCAGGGCGTTTTCTGGACCGCGATGGGCAACTGGGGCAACCAGGCCGCCGCGTTCCTCGTGTTCGTCGTCCTCTCGCGGCTCCTACCGCCCGATGCCTTCGGCCTAGTTGCACTCGCGTCGGTCTTCGTTGGCTTGATTCAGGTCGTCGCGAACCAGGGACTGGTCGACGCGCTCGTGCAGCGGAAGGATCTCGACGCGGAGCACCTGGACACGGCCTTCTGGATGAGCATGGCGTTTGCGCTCGTCCTAACCGGCTTCGCCGTCGCCGCGGCGCTGCCGATCGCCGCTGCGTTTCACGAGGAACGACTCGGGCCTGTTCTGATCGGCCTTGCACTTTCGATCCCGATCAGCGGCCTGACCCTCGTGCAGCGAGCGCTCCTCGCTCGCGCGTTCGCCTTCCGATCCCTAACGCTACGAACGCTCACGGCGATCGTCGTCGGGAGCGTTGTCGGTGTCGGCGCGGCCGCTGCGGGGTTCGGCGTGTGGAGCCTCGTCGCCCAGAACCTCGCGAACCAAGTGGCCGGTGCGATCGTCCTCTGGCGTGTGGAGGCGTGGCGGCCACGACTCCGCTTCAGCCATTCGCATTTCCGCGACCTCTTCGGCTACGGCATCCACGTCGTTACGTTTCGTCTGCTGAACTACTTCAACCGCCGTGCGGACGATTTGCTCATCGGCGCGTTCCTCGGGGCCACCGCACTCGGCTTCTACTCGGTTGCGTACCGCATGCTCGTGCTCCTCATCGAAGCCACGAGCAACCTGATCGACGCCGTCGCATTCCCAGTGTTCTCGCGGCTTCAAGAGGACGCCGCGCGCTTGCGTCGCGTCTACTACAAATCGAGCGAGTTCGCAGCGCTGATCGCGTTCCCGGGGTTCCTGGCCATCCTCGTTCTCGCGCCGCAGCTCGTCGAAGTCGTTTTCGGTGAGAAGTGGTCCCGTAGCGTCCCGGTGATGCAGGTGCTGACCCTCTTCGGCATCGTGCAAGCGCTGATCTACCTGAACTCGACGATGGTGAAGGCGCTCGGCAAGCCTTCCTGGCGTGTGATCATCGTCGGAATCACGGCGGTGTTCAACGTCGCCGCATTCTTCGTGGCGGTACGGCACGGGATCGTGGCGGTCGCGGTCGCGCTGGTCGCCGTCGGCTACGTGCTCGCGCCGCTCTCCTTCTGGGCGGTGAACCGGCTGCTGCCGATTTCGATGCGCACGTACGCCAACCGCATCGCGCGCCCGCTTGCCGCGTCGCTCGTGATGACTGGCGTGATGTTCGCGCTGCGGCGTGCACTCCACGACCGCGAGCCGGCCGTCGTCCTCCTGGCTGCCGGGGCCGCCGGTGGTGCGACGTACGTCGGAACGCTGTATCTCTTCGCGCGGTCGCTCGTCGACGAGGCAGTCGAACTCGGTCGCCGCGCGATTCCGCGCCAGGTCCGGAGGCGTGCTCTGCCCCCGCCTGTGACGTCCGGAGACGGCGCCTAGCCGGCGGCGGCGGAGAGAGCCGCGACTGGTGCGGCCTCGCCGCGGTCGTCGACCTCTGCGACCGCCTGCAGAACCGCGGCAACCACGCGGTCGACCTGTTCGTCGCTCATTCCCGGGAAGAACGGGAGCGTGAGCTCGCGGTCCGCGAGCTCCGCCGTCCGCGCGAGATTTCGGCCTTCCTCGCGATAGGTACCAAATCGGTGGATCGGCGGGTAATGGATCGACGTCTGGATCCCGTCCACTGCCAGGCGCGCCATCACATCCGGCCGTTGGCGACGGTCCGGAAGCAGCACCGGCATGATGTGCACCGCGGTCTCGGAGAGCTCGCCGACGAAGCGGCCTGCCGAGAACGGTACGACGACGGGAGTGTTGCGGAAGCCTTCGACGTAGCGGGCGAACAGCGCACGGCGCCGCTCGAGGTATCCGGGAAGCTTCGTCAGCTGTGCGCGAAGGAGCGCTGCGCGCAGCTCGTCGAGGCGACCGTTGAAGCCGGCGAGAACGACGTCGTAGCTCGTCGCGACGCCGCGGTGACGATCGAGTGTCGGAGCCGTCATCCCGTGCGATCGGAGGAGGCGAACCTTCGCGGCAAGCTCGTCGTCGTCGGTGACGACGGCACCGCCCTCTCCGCAGGTGACGTTCTTGTTCGAATAGAAGCTGAAGCACCCGATCGCGCCGTGGAGCCCGAGCGTCTTGCCGCGGTGGCGTGTGAAGACGGCATGTGCGGCGTCCTCGATGACAGGGATGTCGCGTTCTGCCGCAAGCGCGAGGATCTCGTCCATCCGGCATGCGAAGCCGGCGTAATGGACGACCAAAATTGCGCGCGTCGAGTCCGTGACGTTCGCGGCGATCGAAGCAGGGTCGACTGTCAAATCGTCCTCGCCGATCGACTCGCAGAGGCGGACGTGGGCGCCGAAGGCCCGCGGAGCGTTTGCGGTTGCGACGAACGTCAGTGTCGGGCAAATGACCTCGTCGCCGGGACCAACGCCGACCGCCGCGCAGGCGAGCTGGAGGGCGGTTGTCGCGTTCGTGACCGCGATCGCGTGACGAGCGCCGGTGGCGGCCGCAAGCTCAGCCTCGAGGTCGAGGACCTCTTCGCCCATCGTGAGCCAACCGGCTTTCAGCGGCCGGAGCACCGCCTCCAGTTCGTCTGCCCCGAACTGCGTGTCGAAGAGCGGGATCGACCAGGCCGTCACGCGCCCGCCGGCTCTGCAAGCGCCGGAGTCAGGCGCCGCCCGCTGCGTGGGCGCGCGCTTCGCCGTTGCGACGGTACCGGCGTCGCGGCAGCCGGAACCGACTCGTCCGTCGCATCCGGGAGGAGCAGGTGGCGGTTCTGCGTGAACAGTTTCGTCGCGTGCTCATAGTCCTCGTGACGCCCAATGTCGAGCCACAGGCCTTCGTGCTGGTGCACGCGTACGTTGATCTCGTCGGCGAGACAGCGCTGGATCAAATCGTCGAAGCCGAAGTGGGCCCCCCGCGGGACGATTTCGAGAAGCTCCGGGCTGAACGCGTAGATCCCCATGCTGCACGGGAATCGATAGGTCGGCTTTTCGTAGAACCCGTTCACCCTGCCATGCCGGTCGAAGTCAAAGACGCCAAGCGAAATCGAGACATCCTTCGCGTACGTCGCAATCGACAGGTCCGCGCCGCCGGCGACGTGATCCGCGAGGAACGCCGCGTAGTCGAGGTCGGTCAGGATGTCGCCGTTCATCACGATGAAAGGCGCGCTGATGTCGGACACTAGTGTGACTGCTCCGATCGTCCCGAGCGGCTCGTCCTCCGTCACGAAGGCCACCGAAGCGCCCCAGGCGTCGCGGCGCGCGACGACGGCCTCGATCAGCTCGCCGAGGTGACCGAGCGTAACCGTGATGTTCCCGAGGCCACACCGCGCCAGCTGACGGATCACGATCTCGAGGATCGGCCGGCCTGCAACGGGCATCAGGGGCTTGGGGAGCACCGTCGTGTAGGGCAGCAGCCGCTGGCCCATCCCCCCGGCTTGAATCACTACGTCCGTCACCTTTGCCCTCCCTCTCCCCTCGTTTCCGCCGACGCGCCGCATGCGCCGGCCGTGGCGAGGTTCCCGGCCTCGATTGTAGGAGCGTCCACGTCTGCGGTTCTACCCGCCGTTAGTGGAGTCTCTCGGGCGGCGGCACAGACGACGCCGACGCATGACGCGGCACCGACGCCGCGTGCCGCGGTACGCAGCCCCCCAAACGAGGGGGCGCCGCGACCGTCGATCCTAGCCTCCCGGAGCCGAAACTAGCCCGACGCGGCCTCGTCCCCATGCAACGCTACAAGCCAAGGCTGATTCGATCGGATGAGACAACGCGTCACACCTGTGCGCGGCGACGTTCGAGTTGCTGCATTGCGGACGCCGTGGACACGGCTCCTGCGCTGCCGTCGCGCGGACCTGCTGCCGATGCCGCACCCGTCATCACGCAGGCGCCAGTCGAGGTTCGCGGCCGCTGCCGGGGCGGCGATCGGTGTCCTTCTGCTCGCCGGACCGTCCGCCGCTCACGAGGCGTCGACCGCGGGTGGCGGCGGCGGCACGGCGCGCTTGGTGCGGATGCTCGATTCAAGTCGGGCCGGGATCACGA
>WNGE01001104.1_pt1 | contig 34607 bp, 32 predicted proteins | sample 5400651 | NCBI WGS metagenome assembly WNGE01 (sample SAMN13153370, study PRJNA577476) | soil metagenome | isolation source: 60 cm soil or saprolite under grassland replicate 2 | place: USA:California | collected 2016-06-15
GCAGCCGCGCTTTGAGCCGGCCGTGATCAGCTTCGATCGGATTGTTCGCGTACTGCTCGATGACATGGCGGGCCGCCGGGAGCAGCTCGTCGAGCACCTTGAGGTAGGCAGCAGCCCGGTCGGTCGTGACCTCCACCGGGCAAGCTGCCGCGGGGCCGCCGGCTCCTGAGCAGGGGCGTGCGGACCCTGTTCGTGGAGGCTTTCGCTGAACGCGGGGTGGCTCAGGTCGCCGGCGGCCGGCCGGCTGGTTGACGATCGGTGCGGCGCTGGCGTGTGATTCGACCGTGACCGCCGGGCCGACCCATCAGCCGGAGGACTACGTTGCCGGCAACCGTGCGTTCTGGGAAGGACTGACCGCGCGGGCCGGCGAGCACGGCGACCAGCTCACGCACGGCCGGCGACGGTGGGCCCAGTCCGCGCCGGTGTGGGGGGATTGGAGTGTGCCGGAATCGCAGCTGCGGCTGCTGCCCGACGACCTGACCGGCCTGGACACGCTCGAGCTGGGCTGCGGCACGGGATACGTCTCGGCCTGGCTGGCCCGGCTCGGCACCCACCCGGTCGGCCTTGACCTGGCCGCCCGGCAGCTGCGGATCGCCCGTGCCCTGCAGCGGGAACACGACCTGTACTTCCCGCTGGTGCAAGCCGACGCCCAGCGGCCGCCGCTGGCCGACCGCGCGTTCGACCTGGTCATCTCCGAATATGGGCTGACCGGCTGCGACCCGCACCGGTGGGTGCCGCAGGCGGCCCGGCTGCTGCGCCCCGGCGGCCGACTGCTGGTGCTGGGCACCACTCCGCTGTCCTCGCTCTGCACGCCGACCGGCGGGCAGGCCAGCGACCGGCTGATCCGCGACTACTTCGGCCTGCACGCCTTGCACGTCATCGACCAGCGGGCGCTGGAGTTCCAGCTGCCCTATGGGCAATGGATCCGGCTGCTGCGCGACAACGGCTTCCAGATCGAGGACCTGGTGGAAATCCAACCACCCGAAGACGGCCACTGCTCCTGGCCGTTCATACCCCTGGAGTGGGCCCGGAGATGGCCCTCCGAGCAGGTATGGAAGGCGACCCGACGACCCTGACCACCACCGCCACCCCCCTGCCCTCGGCCGCAGCCCACGACTGGGGGCGGCAGGATCAGCCGAGCGAACGGCGGCAGGAGAGTGTGCCCGCGCCGTCCTGGGATGCGGCGGCGGGTGCCGGCCGGTCCCGCTCGCCCGATGCGGCAGCGCTGTCCTCGCCCTCACCGCCCGCCCACTGACGAGATCACCTGCTCCACAACACGCCCGCGGCCGAGCAGCGGCCCAGGCCTGCACACGGCGGGTCGCTGGAGCAGGACATGCATGCATCGCGTGGGCGGCGTGGGAGCTTTGGCCGGGTCAGCCACCCAGGCCAGCACGTCCCGCATGGACCCCTCGCCCAGCGCGGCTGCCTGCAGCAGCGCGGCCAGCGCACGGCGGGCCTGGCTGGCCCAGAAGTCCCGGTCACTCCGCTGCCCCGGCGCACTCAGCCCGGCCAGTAGGTCCGCGGCCCGCGCGGCCGCGGTGGACGGGTCTTGGCAGCCAGACAGCGGGTCAAGCTGCTGCCGGCGCCGGTGAACGGGTCCAGCACGGTGCCGGCAGGTTTGCAGCCCGCGGCGATGCAGCGTCGTGCGAGGGTGTCGGCGGTGCGGTTGTGATGTCTTGGCGTTATCGGTCCACCGTCTCCGCCGCCTGGTCAAGCTGAGTCTTGGCGGTCTGGTAGGCGGCGGCCACCGCCTTCTGAAGGGGCAGCTGGCGGAACTCCTCCGACAGGATCTCCACGCCCCAGGGTCCGGCCCAGCCGGCGGATCGGAGCACCTTGATGAGCTCCGGCAGCCGCAACGAGCCCTGGCCGCACAGTCGGCGCCTGTTCACCGTGTCCTCGAACAGGGTGCCCACCGGGGCCTTGTCGGCGTCGTTGAGTTCGACCCCGACAATCCGCTCTAGTGGGATTGCGGCGAGGTCTTCTGGTGGTGTTCGGGCGCGCTCGGTGTGCCAGACGTCGATGATCAGCCCACTCGCTTCGTGGCCGGCGTCCTGGACCAGTCGGAGGCCGTCGTGCACTGTCTTGATGTTGGACCAGGGAAGGAACTCGAGGCCGACGCGTGCCCCCACGGCGTGTGCATCAGCGGCCAGGCGGGAGAATTCCGTGGCCCACTCGGCGTGATCCCAAGAACGGTCCGAAACATCGGGGGCGACCTTGATGTGATGGGCACCGAGGGCTTCGGCCGCCGTCACCAGTGTCCGGCGTACCGCGTCCGATCTCTCGCGTGACGGCCCGCTCGCCCACCAGTCGGTCAGGAGCTCCAACTCGATGTGGATCAGCCCGTTGTCGTGGAGCATCGACCGGATCCCGGCAAGGCCGTACTGCTGCTCGGCGACGAGGAGGTCTGCGTGGACCAGACCGAAACCACGAAACCCGGCTTCGGCAACAGCTTCGATTCGGTCCCGAAGCGGGAACGGGCTTCGTTCGTCGCCACGCGAGGGCGCTGCGTCACCGGCGGACGTCCAACATGTTGCTAGCAAAGGCTCGTCACGCATTCAGCTTCCTCTCAGGTGAGTTGGATGGCGGGGATTCGCGGTCGGGGCTGGAAGCCGGCGGCACGGTAACAGTCGTCGATGAGCTGCATGGTTTCCACGGCGTCCTCGGTGTCGATGGGGAATCTGGCTCCACGACGGAGAGAAGCCGAAACGGCTTCGAGTTGATAGGTGTAGCTGGATCGCTTCCCGAGCTGCTCGATCCGCTCGCCGGCAGCCGTCCGGATCATGACACGGTCGTCGATGTACGGTTCGACGTATCTGGCGGCGGTGGCCTCGCCTCGACTGCCGACGACGCGGTAGGTCATGCGTCGCTCGGGTCCTGCCATGCTGCAGTGTGCTCTCCCGGTTGGCCCGCCGGGGTACTCGAGGTCGGCGGTGAGCCATTCGTCCACCCCGGGGCGGCTCGTTCGTTCCCCGCCGCGCGCTGCGATGAGGCGGGGCGCGCCGCCGCCCCAGCGGGCGAGCATGCGGTGTGCGTGAAGGCTGTAGCAGCCGAGATCCATCAGCGCACCGCCGGCCAGTTTCAGGTCCCAGCGCGGATCGTCGTCCGGAGGGGCAGGAATGGTCGTCTCGACCTCGACCTGGCGGAGCTCCCCAAGCTCACCGGAGTCCAGCAGTTCGTGGAGCCTGCGGGTCACCGGGTGGTGCAGGTAGTGGAAGCCCTCGAGGACGGTTACCCCGGCCTTGGCAGCCGCGTCACGCACCTCGCGTGCTTCTTCTGCGTTGCTGGCGAAGGGCTTCTCGGTCAGAACGTGTTTCCGGGCGTGGATGGCGGCGAGGTTCCACGGGCCGTGCAAGGCGTTGGCGAGCGGGTTGTACACAACCTCGACTTCAGGGTCGCTTACCACGTCGGCGTACGAAGGCAGGGCGCGTTCCACGCCGTACCGTTCTGCGAACGCCTCCGCTCGGCTGCGGTCGCGCGCAGCGACCGCTACCAGGCGGTCACCGGTCGTGCGAGCAGGACCGACGATGGCCAGCCCGGAGATCCGGGCGGCGCCGAGGACGCCGATGCGCAGGGGTTCCACGGACTCTCCTGTCATGTTGGGCAAGGGGGCCGCAGGTGCGTCATCCGGCGCGGCGCAGCACCCCTCGCAGATAGTCCGCGCTCGTCGCCACGTCCTCGACCGGCCCCCTGTCCTTGGGCACCTCGGTGAGGATGGTGTCCTGCTCGAGGGTGTACCAGCCGTCGTAGCCGTGTGCTCGCAGATGCCCGACGATGGCCGGGACGTCGACGTCACCGGTTCCCAACGGCCGGTACATGCCTTGTCCGACGGCCTCGGTGTAGGTCAGTCGGCCGGCCTGCACCTTTGCTGCCATTGTCGAGTCGACGTCCTTCAGGTGGAGGTGCGCGATCCGATCCGGGGCCTGGCGTGCGAGTTCAGCGGGGTCGGTACCACCGATGAGGAGGTGACCGGTGTCGAGGCACAACGAGATCCAGGAGCCGTCCAGGACCTGCTGTACTTCGTCGCCCTTTTCGATCATCGTGCCTACGTGCGGGTGTAGGACGGCGTGGACGCCGCGGCTGGCTGCGAGGCTCGCAACGCGATCCAGGTTCGTCAGGAGGGTGTCCCAGCCATCGTCGTCGAGTTCTGGCCGCGTGTCGTACCCGGTCAGCCCGCTGTCCGCCGACAGGACGAGAACCTTAGCCCCCGAGGCTGCGTAGCCGTCCAGGATGCGGTCGACCTCCGGCAGCAGGTCGTGTCCGGGTACATGCAGCACGAGGGGTGTGAACCCGCCGACGGCCTGAAGCCCGTGCTGGGAGAGGATGTTGGCCATCGCCGTTGGCTCGCTGGGCAGGAAGCCCTCGGGTCCGAGCTCTGTGGCGGACAGGCCAACCTCCCGCATCTCCTTCAGTACCCGATCGGGTCTTAGCTGGTAACCCCAACCGGACACCTCGCAGACCCCCCAGGAGATCGGCGCCCCGGCAATCTTCTGCTGAGGGCGGGACGTAGTGTGGTCGATCACGAGAGTCGTACCTCGTCGATGCGTACCGGACGGTGCTCTGTCACAGATTTCGCGCAGGCCTCGGCGATCCAGTCGGCTTCCAACCCGTCGGCCACGGTGCACGGCGACGGTCGTTTTCCGGCCACCACGTCGATGAACGTCTCGAACTCGGCCCGGAAGGCGGGCAGGAACCGATCCATGAAGAACCGGTGCGGTTCGCCGGATGGAAAGCTGACGCCCGGTTCGAGGGAACGCAACGGCCATTTGTCATCGACCCCGGCTGCGACGCTGTCTTTCGACCCGTGTACCTCTAACCGCACGTCGTAGCCGCGCGCGTTGTAGCGGGTGTTGGATACGACGCCGAGCGCGCCGTCCGCGAAGGTGACGATCGCAGCGGAGGTGTCGACGTCGCCGTACTGCCGGAAGAAGTCGGCGCCACGGTTGCTGCCGGCGGCGTACACCTCGACCGCTTCCTGTCCGGTTACCCAGCGGATGATGTCGAAGTCGTGTACGCCGCAGTCGCGGAACATGCCACCGGAGACGGCCACGTACTCGGGGGTGGGCGGCTGCGGGTCGAGTGTGGTCGAGCGGATGGTGTTGATCCACCCGAGCGCGCCGCTCTCGACCGCCTTGCGTGCCGCGGCGATGGCGGCGTCGTACCGCCGCTGGAAGCCAATCTGTACCGGGACTTCGGACCCGCCCAGACGGCGAAGTAGCTCTGCCGTCTCGGTGCCGCTGGCCGCGACCGGCTTCTCGCAGAAGGTGGGTAGGCCGGCTTCCACGCCAGCGAGGATGAGCTCGGTGTGTGCGTCCGTACTCGCCGCTATGACGACACCGTCGACACCGGCCGAGAGAAGGTCCTTCAGCGAGTAGACGCCTTCGACTCCGTGCCGGTCAACGATGTTCTGCACTTTGGACGGCACGATGTCGGTAACCACCAGGGAGCCGATGGCGGGGATGCCGACCAGCGTGTTCGCATGGAACGTGCCGATCCTGCCCAGCCCGATGAGTCCAAGCCGCACGTGCGAAACCTCCGTGGGTAGTTGTCGAGGGACAGTCAGTCCCATCGTGATGGTTGTGCTCGAGTCCAGTCCGGATTTGCGACCGCTGCGGGTGGTCGGCCGGCGAGCACGTCGACGATTCCGCGGGCCGCATCAGCGAAGGTGGCGGCTGTTGCGCGCCGGGTGAGTCCCATCAGATGCGGGGTGAGGACCACGTTCGGGTGGTCGAACAGGGGGTGGTGCTGGGGCGGTTCCGGATCGAATACGTCGAGCCCCATGCCGGCGAGTTGGCCGGATTCCAGCGCGTCGAATGCGGCGTCGAGGTCCAGTAGTCCGCCGCGTCCGCAATTGACCAGGACCGTCCCCGGGCGGACGTGGTCCAGGAACGCCTTGTCGATAACGTGATGCGTCGTGTCGGTCAGCGGCACGTGCAGGGTCAGCACGTCGCTTGCGGCGGCGAGGCCGGCAAGGTCCGTCGACGCGATCTCAGCTGGCGGCAGGCTGAACGGGTCGTAAGCCAGCAGCCGCATGCCGAACGCCGTGGCGAGCTCGCCGACCCGCCGCCCGATTCGCCCGTAGCCGACGATGCCCATCGTCCCGCCGTCCAGGTCGCCGATCGGCACCTTGCCCCGCTCGGCCCAGCGGCCTTGCCGGACGAGTTCGGTCAACGCCGCCAGACGCTTCACCAGGTGCAGTGTGAGCGCGAGCACACCTTCGGCGACGGCGCGGGTCCCGCTGCCCGGCGTGAGGACGACCGGGATGCCTCTCGCGGTTGCTGCCGCAAGGTCGACGAGGTCGACGCCGACGCCGGTACGCGCGAGGACGCGCAGCCGCGGTGCCCGGTCCAGGAAGGCTCCGTCGACGACGGCGTCAGCCCTGACGATTGCGCCGACGGCGATGGTGAGGTCGTCTGCGCTGGGATTGGCGACGAAGGAGAGTCCGTCGCCGAGAATGTCGGTGACCAGCGCGGGGTCTACTGCTCCCAGAGCGACGACGACGGGACGATCGACTTCCACGTCCTCACCCGTCGCCGAAGGTCGCGCCCGGCACCGTCGGAACCTGTTGCCAGGTGCCGCTCTCGGCCGACGAGGCTGCTGCCGCGATGACTTCGGCGACATGGTGGGCGTCATCGGCTGTGGAGTTGCGGCGTTCCCCGCCGATCACCGCGATGAGGAACTTCCTCGCCTCGATGACCTTGAGGTCGTCGTAGCCCATGCTGTTGCCGGGGCCCGGCTGGAAGTGCGCGTAGTCGCCGAAGTGGGCGTTACCGAGGACGGTGGTGTAGCCGCGGTGCGGGCCGCCGCGGCCGATGCAGACCCGCAATTCGTTCATCTGCTCGAAGTTCCAGGTGGCGGAGCCTTCGGTGCCGTATATCTCGAAGCCGAGCCCGCACTGTGGGCCGACGATGACCCGTGATGCCTCGAGAGTCCCCATCGCCCCGGCGGCCCGGGACTCGGGCGCGAAGCGCACCAGCGCGGCGGCGTAGTCGTCGTTCTCCACGGTGCCCATCTCACCGTCCTCGATGACGGCGAAGTGGGTGCCGGAGCCCATCGGCAGGATGGGCCGCTCGGTGTAGACGGTGCTGGTCAGCGCGTTCACCGCGCTGACCGGCCCGAGCAGGTACTGCACGAGGTCGACGACGTGGCTGAGCAGGTCGCCCAGCGCCCCTGCGCCGGCGAGGTCGCGGATGAACCGCCAGGACAGCGCACCCTTCGGTTCCGAGGCGTAGCCGTTGAAGAAGACCGCGCGGACGTTGGTGATCCGGCCCAGGTCCCCGTTCCCGACCAGCTCCCGGACCCGTTCCACCGCGGGGGCGTGCCGGTAGTTGTAGCCGACGGAAGTGACCAGGCCGGCCCGGCCGGCGGCCGCGGCCACGTCGGCCGCCTCCTTCGCGTCCCGGCCGACCGGCTTCTCGATCCAGAACGGCTTGCCGGCCTCGGCCGCCGCGACGCCGATCTCCCGGTGCAGACCAGTGGGGGCGCAGATGGACACGACGTCGACGTCCGGATCGGCCAGGACGTCACGGTAGTCCGCGCTCGTCCTCCGGTAGCCCAGGACGTCCCGGGCATACTCGGCCCGGTCCGGCGCGGTGTCCGCGGCGTGCACCAGCCGGGGGCGCAACCCCAGCTCCGGGTAGACCGACGGGATCGCCTGGTACGCCCGGGTGTGCAGCTTGCCCATCCAGCCGACGCTGATCAGCCCGACGCCGATGTCCCGGCGACTGTTCCCACTCGTACCCACCATGAGTGACCTCTCTTATCTGCGTTCTGGAGTCGACTCGGTTCTTCTGGTCAGGTGGACACGCGTGCTCGGGCGAGCTCGGCGGTGACCGCGCCGGCCAGTAGCGTCGAGTCGGAGCCGACGGCGACGAAGGTCCAGCCGGCTGCGTGCCGTTCGGCGGCGGCCACTCCGTCCGGTACGAGCAGCCCGCAGCCCTTTGCGAACTTCTGGGCGGCGCCCCGAACCCGGTCGAGAGCCGCCAGGTAGCTCGGTGCTCCCATGTCCCCGGGAACCCCCAGGTCGTGGCTGAGGTCGCGGGGGCCGACGAACAGAACGTCCACCCCGTCCAGGGCGGCGATCTCCTCCACCTGTTCCACCGCACGCGCCGACTCGATCTGCACGACGGCCAGGACTCCCCGGTTCGCGCGGTCTAGAGCTCCTGGGTCGAGACCGAAGCGGCAGGCCCGGTTGTAGGTGGCCACCCCGCGGTCCCCCTCCGGTGGGTAGCGCAGGTGCCGCAGCGCCTCGCGGACCTCGGCGGCGGTGTCCAGCCGGGGCAGCATGACTCCGGCGGCACCAAGGTCGAGGGTACGGCCGAGCCGGATCCGGGCGGCGGACTCCGCGCGGACGACGGTCGGCACGCCGTACCCGGCCGCGGCAAGGACGACGGTGCCGACCTGCTCCTCCCCGCCGGCGCCGTGCTCAAGGTCGAGCAACACCCAGTCGACTCCCGCGGCCGCGCACACCTCGGCGGCGACTGGCGAGGCGGAGCCGACGAAGACGCCGACGGTGCGCTTGCCGTGAGCCAGCTGCCGACGCAGCCTGCCGTGGTCAAGGGGAGACGGAACCGTTCGGGAGCTGTCGGTGTGGGCGGTCACCCGAACCACCGTTGCGTGGCCAGGCCCGCCTCGTACTCCTCACGCAGCCGGCGGACGGCGTCCTGGTCGGACACCTCGGCGGGAGCGACGTCCCACCAGACGCCGGCGGGCGGCAGGTCGGCGTGCGGGATGGCCGGGACGACGATGACCACCGGCCCGTCATGGTCTCTGGTGTCGGCGAGCGCGTCGCGGACCTCCGCAGCGGTGCTGGCCCGGACCGCCTGCGCCCCCAGCCCGCGTGCCACTTGGACGAGATCCACCTGGAGGTACTCGCCCTCCAGCCGGGCCGGCTTTCCACCGTCGTGGCCGCCGACGAGGGTCAGACCGCCGTCCCGGTACCGGAACTCGTTGCCGAACTCCCGCCCGCTGCGCAGCATTTGCAACCGATGGATCACCTGGTAGCCGTGGTTCTCCGAGATGACGACGGTGACCGCCAGCCGCTCTTGCGCGGCGGTGACCAGCTCGGTCGGGGCCATCAGGAACGTGCCGTCCCCTAGGAACGACACCACCCGCTTGCCCCGGTCCGGGAACGCCAGCCGGACCCCGAGCCCGGCGGGGATCTCGTAGCCCATGCAGGAGAACCCGAACTCCAAGTGACAGTAGCGGCCGTCGGTCGCGTCCCAGACCTTCTGGAGATCTCCAGGTGGGCCGCCCGCTGCCGCGATGATCGTGTCCCCGTGGCGGGCCTGCTCCTGCAGCAGACCGATGATCTGGCCCTGGGTGAGCACCGCCTCCGTGCTGGTGACGATGTCCGAGTCAGCGGGCAGAGAGGACTTGTCGAATGGCGTGTCCGGGTCCAGGGCCGCCGCTCGCTCGGCCTGCCATTGCTCGTTGCGCTCGCGTACCCGCAGTTGCCACGCGGTCGGGCTGATGATGCCCGACTCTTCAACGGCGCGGGTCAACGCGCCAAGCGCGCGCTTCGCGTCCGCGACGATTCCGGTCGCGCCCAGCCTGGCGGCGTCATGCACGTCGACGTTGATGCTCGCTAACTGCACCGCCGGGTTCTGGAACAGCGACTGCGAGGCCGTCGCGAAGTCGGTCAGTCGGGACCCCACCGTCAGGACCAGGTCGGCGGCCGCGGCCAGTTCGTTGGTGGCCGGGGTTCCCTCCAGTCCGATCCCGCCGAGCTGCCACCACGCCCGTTGCTGCACGGCACCCTTGCCTGCGAACGTCTCCGCCACCGGGATGCCCGCGGCTGCTGCCAACGCTTCCAGCTCTGCCGTGGCACCGGAATAGATGACCCCGCCACCGGCGATGATGAGCGGTCTCTCCGCCGTCCGCAGCAGGCGCACGACCGCGTCGACCTCGTCCGGATCGGGCACCGGGCGGCGAATAACCCACTCCCGCTCGGCGAACAGCTCGATCGGCCAGTCGTACGCGTGCGATTGCACGTCCTGCGGCAACGACAGCACGACGGCACCGGTCTGTGCCGGGTCGATCAGCGCCCGCATGGCTGCGGGCAGCGCGGTCAGCAGCGCCTCCGGCCGGCTGATCCGGTCGAAGAATCGGGAGACCTGCCGGAACGCGTCGTTCACCGACGCATCCGCCTCAACCGGATGCTGCAGCTGCTGGAGTACGGGACCCTGACGACGTGTCGCGTACGTGTCACCGGGCAGCAAAAGCACGGGCAGCCGGTTCACCGTGGCCAGCGCCGCGCCGGTCACCATGTTCATCGCGCCCGGGCCGATCGACGCGGTGACCGCCAACGTCGCGTGCCGCCGGGTCGCCTTCGCGAAGCCGGCCGCCATGTGCACCAGCGCCTGCTCGTTGCGGCCTTGGACGAACGGCAGCGCGTCGCTGAGCTGGTCCAGTGCCTGCCCCAGACCGGCCACATTGCCGTGGCCGAAGATGCCTAGCGCAGCCGGCACAAGCCGCCGGTGGTGCCCGTCGGCGACCGAGTACTGGCGGGACAGGTAGGTGACGAGGGCTTGCGCAACCGTCAGCCGCACCGTGCCCCGGGATGCGTTCTCCATGAATCGATCTCCCTGTTCGATGTGCAGACGCACGAGGTGGGGTCGCAGCGCCCGAACTGGGTGGCCTACCAGGGCCGGCCGTGCAGGATGACCGTCTTGACCTCGGTCATCTCCTCGACCGCCGAGCGTGGGCCTTCCTTGCCGAAGCCGCTGCCCTTCAGCCCGCCGTAGGGCATCAGGTCCGCGCGCCACAACGGGGTCCAGTTGATGTGGATGCTGCCGGCGTCGATCTCCCGCATCGCCCGGACCGCGCCGGCGACGTCCGAGGTGAATATCCCGGCAGCCAGCCCGTAGGCGGTGCCGTTGGCCTGCGCCACGGCCGACTCCCAGTCCGCCGCGGTGGTCACCGCCACCGCAGGTCCGAACAGCTCATCCTGGGCGAACGGAGAGGACGGGTCCACGTCGGCGACGACGGTGGGCGCCACCATGCTGCCGTCGCGCTCCCCGCCGACGACGACCCGCGCGCCGGCGGCGGCAGCCGAGGCGATCGACCGCCGCACCCGTTCGGCCTCGCCGGTGCTGATCAGCGGGCCCATCCCCGTGTCCGGTGCGGACGGGTCGCCGACTTTGATGGCCTCCACCTTCGGCACCAGCGCGTCCAGGAAGTCAGCGCTGACCGCCGGGTGCGCGATCACCCGCTGCACGGAGATGCACACCTGGCCCGCGTTGACGTAGCCGCCGGCGGCGACCGCGCTGGCCGCCAGCTCGACATCGGCGTCCGGCAGCACGATCACCGGGCAGGACGCCCCCAACTCCAGCGACAGCTTCTTCACCCCGGCCATCCGGGTGATCCGCTCGCCGACGGCCGTCGACCCGGTGAACGAGATCTTGCGCACCCGTGGATCGGTGACCAGCAGGTCGCCCAACTCGCCGCCCGGTCCGGTGAGGACGGACAGCACGCCCCCGGGCAGGCCGGCGTCGACGAAGCAGGCGGCCAGCGCCAGCGCCGTCAACGGGGTGACCCGGGCCGGCTTCAACACGACCGCGTTTCCGGCGGCCAGCGCCGGAGCGACCTTGTGCAGCATGAGCAGGGCCGGGAAGTTGAACGGAGAGATGGCAACGACCACCCCGCACGGCTGACGCAGCGTGAAGCCGATCTTCTCCGGCCCGGTCCCGGGGTGGGCGTCGAGCGGAAGCGTGTCGCCGTACAGCTGGCTGCCCTCGAACGCCGCCAGCCGGATGATCTCCCCCGACCGGGACGCCTCCGCGGTCGCCTCAGTGATCGTCTTGCCCACCTCGGCGCTGATGGTCCGGGCGACGTCGGCGGTTCGCTCATCCGCGAGCTGCGCCGCATACAGCAGGATCCGCGCCCGCTCGTGCGCCGGCGTGCGACGCCACCGAGCCGCTCCCGCCTCGGCCGCCCGCAGCGCCGCCTCCAGGTCGTCCGGCCCGGCCACCGGCACGGTGCCGACGACCGAACCGTCGTACGGCGACCGCACGTCCTCGGTCCGCCCGGTCTGTTCAGCCGGGCGCCAGTCTCCGCCGATCAGCATAGGCGTCAGGTCCATCGAGGGTTCCTCCAACAAGGTCGTGGTGGGTATTTGCTGGCTCGCAGACGGGCACGTCTGATCCAAGGTCGGTCTACAGGGATCCGACTGGTGTCCGTTCGGGGTACGGGGGTGCGGTCCCGGTCAATGCATGTCAGCCTAGGTGCGAGGACCGCCGAGTCAACGCCAGGAATCCGCCAAAAAACCGCCAGGAGCTACCCGTGCCGCACCCCTACCGGATCCGCGAGATAGCCGTCCAGGCCGGGCTGAGCGAACGCACCGTCGACCGGGTGCTGAACGACCGGGGCGGGGTGCGCGCCAGCACCGTGCGCGAGGTGCAGCATGCGATCACCGACCTGGACCGGCAGCGGTCACAACTGCGGCTCAGCGGCCGCACGTTCATGATCGACGTCGTGATACAGGCGCCGGACCGGTTCTCCTCCGCCGTCCGCGACGCCCTCGAGGCGGAGCTGCCCTCCCTGCGACCGGCCGCCGTGCGGTCCCGGTTCCACTTCCGGGAGACCGGTGCCGTCGAGGACATGGTCGCCACGCTGGACCGGATCCGGTCCCGCGGCTCGCACGGGGTCATCCTCAAGGCGCCCGACCTGCCGGAGGTGGTCAGTGCCTGCTGGCGGCTGCGTGCCGCCGGAATCCTGGTCGTGACGCTGGTCACCGACCTGCCCGGCGGCCAGCGGCTGGCCTACGTCGGGATGGACAACCGGGCCGCCGGCGCGACAGCCGCCTACCTGATGGGCCGGTGGCTCGGCGACCGGCCGGGGAACGTGCTGGTCACCCTCAGCCGAGGCTTCTTCCGCGGCGAGGAGGAACGCGAAGTCGGGTTCCGCAACGCCATGCGCAGCCAGCAGCCGGACCGTTCTCTGGTCGAGATCGACAACAGCGACGGCCTCGACGAAACCATGCGCGGTCTTGTCCTGTCCGCACTGGACGCCGACCGGCGGATTGCCGCGGTGTACTCAATCGGCGGCGGCAACATCGCGATCGTCGACGCCTTCGCGACCAAGCGGCGGACCTGCGCGGTATTCATCGCCCACGACCTCGACCAGGACAACACCCAGCTCCTGCGCGACGGCCGGATATCAGCAGTGCTCCACCACGACCTCAACCAGGACATGCGCCGGGCCTGTCACGTCATCATGCAGGCACACAAAGCGCTGCCCGGAGGCATCTACCCCTGGCCCTCCAACATAGACGTCATCACGCCCTACAACATGCCCGCGCCGGCCCTCTCCGAACGCTAAACCGGCGCTGCCCCTCTTGATCCGCGGGCTCGGGGTTCGGTGCCCACGAAGCGGAGGAAGTCCGCGATCCGGTGCTCAGTCCACACCGCCACCGTCGACCGCTCGCCACGGTCCCGCCATGCCTGCACCCGAGCCGTAGTCCAGACTTGGGCCGGCGGCCGACGCGGCGTCTGCAGCTCAATGTGCCGGGCCGGGTTGTCCGCCAGCAGTCCCTCGCGGATCGCGGCGTTCAGCGCCGCCCGCAGCGTCGCCCGGATCCGATGCAGCGACGCCGGCGTCAACGGCCGGCCGTGCCGCGCCGGCGACGTCCCGGCCGGCGGCAAGCCGGATGCCCCGACGTGGGAATCAGAACGCCTGCGCCGAGCGCTGGGTACGCACCGGCCCCGGCCGCTCCGAATACGTCGTCGCCCGCCGCTTGGCGCACAACCGCTACCTCGGCGAAGCCGTCCAGCGGTGGGTGTTCTGCGGCCTGACCCGCTCGGCCTGGGCCCGCCAGTTCTACGACGCCAACATCGCAGCCGGCAAAAGCCACTACGCCGCACTCCGCGCCCTGGGCAACCGCTGGCTGGAAGTCCTCTGGCACCGGCTGCGCCTCTCCGTCACCTACGACGAACCCACACCACCAACCGCGACGGGCCAACGAACCCGCCGCGTGCGGTTGACAGAGGGTGTCTCACTCGACCTCGGTTCCTCCACGACCGTCGGCCGACCACGGGGCGGTGGTCCGGGGCGCGTCGGGACGCGACGACACCAGCCGGTGTTCGTCGGTGTGGCACGCATCAGCAAGGACGGAGGCGTCGAACCGGGCTGCTGGCTCTGGCCATGCCGCGGCAGTGCTAGTCGGACTGGTTGTCGCTCTGCGTCGGCCGGCTGGTTTCGGCTGGGCTGCCGGCGGGCGGCCGGCCCGGCCTGCGCATTTTCCCGGCGTGCCGGGGCAGCCGCCCTACCTCGGCTAGCGCGCGGCGCAGCAGGAACTCGATCTGGGCGTTGGTGCTGCGCAATTCGTCGGCGGCCCATCTGGCCAGGGCGTCATGCACCGAGGGATCCAGCCGCAGCAGCACGCCCTTGCGTTCGGTCACGGCGTTACCGGGCCTGCTGTCACTGATACAGGGAGCCGGTGTTGACGACCTGCTGGGTGGCCTGCTCACTGCACAGAACCACGAGCAGGTTCGACACCATCGCGGCCTTGCGTTCCTCGTCCAGCTCGACGACGCCCTCCTCCTCGAGCCGCTGCAGGGCAAGCCGGACCATGCCGACGGCGCCCTCCACGATCCGCTGCCGAGCGCCGACCACCGCGTTCGCCTGCTGCTGGCGCAACATCGCCTGCGCGATCTCGGCGGCGTATGACAGCCGGGTCAGGCGCGACTCGATGATCTGCACCCCGGCCGGCGCGACGCGGTCGGCTATCTCAGCCGACAGCCGCTCGGTGATCTCCTCTGCGTTGTCGCGCAGGGAAAGCTCGCCGCTGCCGTGGCTGGTGTAGGGATAGCTGGAGGCGATATGCCGGACGGCGGTCTCGGTCTGGATGGTGACGAACTGCGTGAAGTCATCGACGGAGTACAGGGCGCTTGCCGTGTCCTGGACCTGCCAGACGACCACGGCCGCGATCTCGATCGGGTTGCCGTCGGCGTCGTTGACCTTTGCCTGAGCCGACTCCTGGTTACGGATCCTGGTGGACACCCTGCGCCTGCGAGCGAACGGGTTCACCCAATGCAGCCCCGGGGCGCGGATGGTGCCGCGGTACCTGCCGAACAGCTGCACCGCGCGCGCCTCCCCGGCCACGACCGACGTGAGGCCATGGAAGGCTAGCTCACTGCCGGAAATGATCAGTGCGCCGAACACGATCACTGCCGTGGGAGCTGCGCCACGGCCTTCGGCTATGCCGAATCCGACGACCGCTGCGCCGGCCAGCGCCGTGCCAATGCCGAGCACCAGGACTCGGACGCCGGATACTGACCAGGCCTCCCTTTCGGTCACCCGGCGGCGAGCCGCCTCCTGGTCCGGACTGGCTTGAACATGGGCAGTCATCCGCACCCACCTCCGGTTGCCCTGACGCTACCACGGGCCTAGCATATTGATATCATATTAGCTGGCAGGGCAGCTGGTTCGGCGTGCGGGTACGCACAGCTGGCCAGGAAGGGGCGCAGGGTGACCGCCCAGGACGGAGTGCTCGCGCCGACCGGCTTGCGCCAGCGGCACAGCGACGGGGCTGGGCGGCAGGCCTGCCCCGGGACGCCGGCGATCGAAGTCCGTCACCTGACCAAGGACTTCGGCGGACGGACTCGCCCGGTCGCCGTTGCCGCCCTGTTCGCAGGGCCGATCGAGGAACCCTCCCCGGCCGTGCCGCCGTCGCGGGCCTGGGCGCACCACCGGTCGAGCGAGCCATCGCGCCGGACCGGCCGCCCTGCACAATCCCGCACGCCGCGACCCAGACCGCGCCGACGCGCGAGCTGCCGCCAGCCGTGCGCGTGCCGGGGCCGTCGCTGGCCAACCGGCGGAGCCGGACGAACCGGCCCGCGGTCGCCGTCGCCGACCTGCCGCCGGTCGGCGACGCCAGCACCGCAGACCCCGCAGTCCGCCATCGCTTCATCCGGCCTCTCGTGCGGTGGTGGGCCACCCAGGGGCCGCAGGCGGCCGGACGTTTCGTCCGTCATGCGTCCGTGCGATTCGTCCCGTAGCGGGAGAGCACGGGAACTCGCGGGATAACGAGCCCCGGTTTACGGGGGTGCGCCGGACCGTCGTATCCGCAGGTACGGGCGCATCTTCGCAGGTGGTGGCGGGTGATGGATTCGAACGATCGTAGGCTGTGCCGACGGTTTTACAGACCGCTCTCGCTCCCGCCGCAACGACGCGCTGACCTGCGATTTCAAGGCAACCGGACGATGGGATGACGCGTTTGGTCCGTCATGCGTCCGTGCTGGAGAGCATGACCCGCGACCGGCGTGCCGCGGGCCCGACGGCCCGGCGCAGGTCATGCCGGGCTTGACCGCGGTGGTGAGTTTCAGGCTATGAGGCCTGCCTGTTGGCTTGCTGGGTGGCCGCCTCGGCGAGGAACGCAAGCAGGGCGCTGACCGGGATGACCCGTTCACCGGTGGTGGCCTGCTGGACCACTTGTTGTTCGACCCATTCGCGCATCAGCGCGGTGGGGCGCATCCCGCGGGCATCAGCGGCCGCGCGGACAGCATCCATGACCGGCTTAGGTAGCCGCAAGGAGGTGGTGACCATCGGTTCGGCGATGGTGCTGTCGTCGTAGTCAGCCCGGTCCAGTTCGGCGGAGGCGTCCCCGGTCTGGTAGTCCTCGGCGATCCGCCCCAACTGTTCGCGGTCGATGCTCCCCACCGTGCTCACCTCGCCTTCCGACGGTAGGTCCGCTTCTCCTGGTTGGTCATTTCGCGGGCGGTGACAACGAACGCCACGCCGCCTCCCTCGTCCACCGTGACGATCAGCGGCGGCCTGCCGGCCGCGGTGGCCCCGAAGACCAAGGTGGTGCCGTCCCGGCCTTTGGCGATCCAGCGGGGTCGGCTGAACAGCACCTCCTCGACCTCGCCGGCGGCGACGTCTCATGCCGGCGGATGTGGTCTTCCGACCAGTCGGTCCACCGCACCTCCCGGTACACACCGAGCAATCGTACTGCGATCGCATTGCACAGTCCAGTGGCGGTCTCGTGGGGCGTCCGCAGGCAGCCGAGCCCGTGGCCGGCACAGCCAAAGACCACGGCCCCAGCCACCGACCGCGGCTCGGACATCGGGGAAAGCCCTTGGCCAACGGGCACGCATCGAGTTCTGGCACGGGACAGGTTCGGCCGCCGGAGCCGGGCAGGTGCGAGGTCGCGGGCGGGTCAGCTGGGGGTGGCGGAGGATGCCGCGCCGAACGCGACGCCCAGGCTGGTCAGGTCGACCGGCCGTCTGGCCTCCTCCGGCACGTGATCGACGAGAGGGCGCATGACCTCGAGCGCGACGAGGATCTCTCGGCCCACCTGCTCAGCCGGGCGCATCGCGTCGACCGAGACCAGGATCCCGCGCTCGGCATACCAGGCGACGATGGGATGGGTCACCTCGTGGTAGACGGCCAGCCGCCGTCGGATGACCTCTTCGGTGTCGTCGGAGCGGCGTTCGAGGGCGGCCCGGGCCAACAGCCGGCGGACCAGTTCGCTGTCGTCGGCCTGCAAATGCAGCGCGACGTTCGCGGTCATGCCCAGTTCCAGACCAATCAGGTAGGCCGCGCGGGCCTGTGCCATGTTGCGCGGGATACCGTCCAGCACGTATCCGCCGCCGGCCGCCTTCGCCACGACGAACGCTTCCCGCACCATCTCCAGCACGATCTCGTCGGGCACCAGCTCGCCGCGGTCCAGGTGCTCCTGGACGGCCCGGCCCAGCTCGGTCTGCCGGGCCACGTGGTCGCGCAGCAACTCGCCGCTGGCTATGTGCGGCAGGTCGAAATGGGCGGCGATCAGCGCCCCCTGCGTTCCCTTCCCCGCGCCCGGTGGTGCGACCAGCAGCACACGCATCCGCATCTCCTCGGCCGTCCCCACCTGGTGCCAGGCCAGTACGGCAGAACCGCGGGGGGATGTCCAGACACGCTACCTGGAGGGGATGTGACCGGTGGCCGCCCTGGCCTCGTCGCCCAGCGTCCGGCAGGCCAGCGCGATCAGCACCAGCGCCCGGGCCGCCTCGTACCGCACGTCCAGGTCGTGCACAGCGGGCGGGCCTGGCGCAACGCGGTCAGCGCCTCCTCGGCGACTCCCTCGCCCAGCCGCACCGCACCGGTGGCCTGCGCGGCCATCGCGCGCAGCCCGGTGGTGTCGTGGTCGTCGACGATCGCGACCAGCTCGACGCCGGCCGCGCCGGCGCCGTCCCAGTCGCCGCCGGCCAGCAGGATCTCGCCGGCCGCCAGCAGCAATCGGACCCGGTGCAGCGGGTCCGTCGCCCCGGCCAGCGCGTGGCGGATCGCCACGGTGGCTGCGTCCTGCGTGCCGTGGGCCAGCCGGGCCAGCGCCATCCCGGGCTGGGTGTCCAGCCGAAGCACAGCGCCTCCCGGTACGCCTACTCGGCCTCGGCGAACTCGCCGCGGAGGCGATGCAGCTCGGCGAGCTGGTAGAACGCAGCGCCCGCGACGACCTCGCCGTGGCCGCCGGTCAGCTGCTCGCAGGCCAGCCGAGCCTCCCGGACCGCCTTCGGCCACCCCCGCTGCGCTGGAAGATCGCCACCCAATGCACCCGGCACCGCCCCCGGTACGCGCCGGTGAACTCGGGCTGGGCGGCGCACCAGTCGCCTGCGCCGCGTCCCGCTCCGGACCCGGCGCAACGCCCGCAGCGCCTGGCAGAGGCGTGGGTCACCACCTGCCTTGTGATCGTCAACGGCAAGCTTGACGTGATCAGCGACACGGCGCGAGGGCTTACCGGGCATCCGCCGCTGTCGCTTGCTGCGTCCCCCGTGCCGATCCGGAGAGATACCAGCATCTCCTACCCAACTGAGCGAAGCCGCGCGCAGACTCCTCGACTAGCAGACCCGTGCCTGAGTCTCGCCAGGAGGCCACGATGAGTGGAATCAAGCGGCGTCAGTTCGTCCTCGGCGGCGCGGCCGCGACCGCGGCCACTCTCGGCGTCACCGCATCACCCGCTGCGGCTGCCGCAGCTAGCGGGCAACGCGCATTCCAGCCGCCGGCCGGGCCGCGGTACCGGCTTATCAGCGACAACGACTACTCCGGCGACCCGGACGGGCTCTACCAGCTCGTCCATCACCTGCTCTCGCCGTCGATGGACGTGCGGGCGGTCATCGGATCGCACCTCTCCCCGGGCGACCCGTTCGACCCCTCGACGCAGCAGGCCACCAACGCGTACCGCCGGGTGCTGCAGGTTCTGCAGCTGATGGGCCTGACCGGCCGGGTCCGCGCCTACCCGGGCGCCAACGCCGGGCTGGTCGATACGCAGACCCCGCAGCGCTCGGCAGGCGCGCAGGCGATCGTCGCCGAGGCGATGCGCGCCGACACCCGGCTGCCGCTGTTCGCCACCTTCGGTGCCGGGCTCACCGAGTTGGCCAGCGCCTATCTGATCGAGCCGAGGATCGCCGACCGGCTCACCGCGGTCTGGATCGGCGGCCCGGAATATCCCGACCTTGCCGTCCCGCCGCCGGGATCCAGCGGCGTCGAATACAACCTGCGAATCGACCTCACCGCCGCCCAGGTCGTCTTCAACGACTCGACCATCCCGGTGTGGCAGGTGCCGCGCAACGTCTACCGCCAGTGCCTGGTCTCCATGACCGAACTGCTCAACCAGGTCCGGCCCGCCGGGAGGATCGGCGCCTACCTGTACGAGCGCGTCTTCGACATCTTCACGTTGGCCGCCACGGTCGGCCTCAACCTCGGCGAGACGTACATCCTCGGCGACAGCCCCCTCGTGCTACTCACCGCGCTCCAGTCGTCGTTCGAGGCGGACCCGTCCTCCAGCCGATACATCACCCGCTTCGCCCCACGCATCAACGACGACGGCACTTACACGCCCCGCGACAGCGGACGCGGAATCCGCATCTATACCGACCTCGACGTCCGGCTCCTGTTCTGCGACCTCTTCCTCAAACTCCAAACCCACCCACAGGGCGAGCGCTAAAGAACACCTCCTCGAAAAGAAGGCAGGTATACGACGCCAGCTCCTACCTGCTACCAGTAACGTGTCCCAACGCCCAACCACCATCGTCGGAACTCCGTCTGGCCAGGTCGCGGTGCGCCGCCGCCGGTCCAGAGGATGCCGGCCCCGTCCGGTCGCCGTAAACGCCTGGCCAGGATCCAGCCCGGTAAGCATTCAGGTCCGTATCTGATCTTGGCGTGTCGGGCGTGATCATGGTGGCTGGGCTTGGCATGATCGTCGCCCGTGTCCGGGTTGGAGGGTCTGTCGCGGGAGGAGCTGGTCCAGCTCGCTCGGGCGCAGGCTGGGCGGATCGCCGAGCAGGACAGGCAGACCGCCGAGCTGACTGCGCGGCTTGCTCGGCTGGAGCGGTTGCTGTTGCGGAACAGCCGGAACTCCTCGATGGCGCCGTCGGGTGATGACCAGCCGGGGAGGGCTGCGCCGAAGGACAAGCCGGGGCGGAGCGGGGATGGTGGTGGACGCGCCACTAGGTACACCACCGACAAGATCACGGACGGGGAAGCTGGCGTACCGTGGAATTCCAGGTCAACCGCACCGTCAACGTTTTCGAGCCCCACAGGGCAGGATGGGCCTGTGCAGGTGCGGTTCGTGGGCAGCGGCGATGCGTTCGGCAGCGGTGGGCGCTGGCAGACCTGCATCCGGCTCGCCGGCGGCGGGCAGGTCCTGCTGGTCGACTGCGGCGCGACCAGCCTGGTGGCGCTGACGGCGCAGGGGCTCGACCCGTCCCAGGTGGACGCGGTGGTGCTGACCCACCTGCACGGCGACCACTTCGGCGGGCTTCCGTTCCTCATCCTGGACGGCCAGTTCAGCGGCCGGACCGCGGCGCTGACGGTGGCCGGGCCGCCCGGGACGGAGGCTCGGCTGGCCGAGGCCATGGAGGTGCTGTTCCCCGGGTCCAGCCGGGTGCGGCGACGCTTCCCGCTCGAGGTGGTCGAGCTGACTCCCGGTGGGCAGCCGGCCCGGATCGGGGCGGCGACCGTGCGGGCGTGGGAGGTCGAGCACGCCTCCGGCGCCCCGTCGCTGGCCGTCAACCTACGGATGGCCGGCGCGAGCTTCGGCTACTCCGGGGACACCGAGTGGACACCCACGCTGGCCGAGCCGGCCCGCGGCGCGGACCTGTTCGCGGTCGAGGCGTACACGTTCGACCGGCCAATCCGCTACCACCTGGACTACCGCACCCTCCGGGAGCACCTGGACGACCTGCCCGCGGACCGGATCGTGCTCACCCACATGTCCGCGTCGATGCTGGCCAGGCTGACCGAGGCGGCGCTGCCGGCCGCGCACGACGGGATGACGGTCGACCTCTGAATCCTCATCATCCGATCGACCGGCACCCTCCGGCCGGCCCGCTCCCAGCAGGTCGAAGGAGTGGCCCGCCGGCGGCGACCGCAACTGGCTGCCAAGGATCAGGCCGGGCTACGGCGTTTCCCAGGGCACGCCCTCGTACAGCTCGCTCAGTCTGGTCAGCAGCCCACTGCCGACCGGCAGTGCCAGGTCGTCGATCCGGCCGACCGGGGCGACGCCGCGGGAGTTGGTGACGAAAGCGCCGGCGTAGGCCGGCAGGTCGGCGAGCCGCACTGGCGCCCGACGGGACCGTACGCCGCTGCCGGCCAGCCGCCGGTCGAGCAGCTGCATGGTGATGCCGAGCAGCGCCGGGGCGTCCGGCCAGACCACCCCGGTGTCGTCGAGGAAACCGATGTTGCTGATCGCGGCTTCGGCGACGATCCCGTCCGCGCCGGTCAGCAGCGCGTCGTCGAAGCCGTGTCGCTCCGCCAGCCGGCCGTAGTGGATCTGCCCGAACGTCCCGACATGCTTGATGTGCGGAAGAGGCCGCTGGTAGGGCACGGCCTGCGGGGCCTGCGGCATGGCCGGCATGCCGACCGCAGGCCGCAGCGCGACCAGCACCGATACGCCGCTGCCCGGCTCCGGCTGGAAGACCGTGATCCGGGCCGAGGCGTCGCCGACGCCGTGGCCGAGGGCATGCCGCAGATGGTCACGGACCCGGTCGGCGTCCAAATCGACGCCGAACAGCTCCCGGGTGGCTGTCCGCAGCCGGCGCATGTGCAGCTCCAGCCCTCGCACTGCGCCCTTGCGTACCTGCATAGCGGTGAAGTGCCCGTAATTGACCAGCGCCGGGACACCCAGCTGCTCGGCTGTGGCCTCGCCGCCGTCGATCTCCACCCGAGGCGACCAGCCGCTGCTCATGATCCCTACGGTAGCCGCCGACGTTCCACCGGGAGACCGCACGGCCGCCGCGGAGTCGTGCCCACCGTCCGCGTCCGACTCACCCACGTATGCGCTGGCCGAGACCAACCCCAGGTGGCAACCACGCCCCGGACTCGCCGCCCCGCCGCCACGGTGACCGACTACATCCTGTCTCGATCCGACTCGCGGCCAGAGCGGGTGGGTTCGGTGATGCAACGAGCTGCGTTGGGCACCCACGCCGCAGGCATGACGCGGGCCGTACTCGTCAGGGACGCCGAGGAGCGGGGAGCCGATCATGCCGGCCCGGCCGCGACCTGGGCCCCGTGCGAGGCCCGACGATCCGGATCGGCCTGCGGGTTGGTCACCTCTACCGGCGCCGGCGTGCACCCGCTGCCGGTCCGTGAACGATGCCGGGCGGTAGGCTGCCGAGCGCAGAAACGGATGCCGGACCGTATTTGGCCCATGCCCAGGACCCGCCGCTCGGTAAGCCGCTGTCCGCACTGCCGCCGGAGTGGAGCAACCATGACAGAATCCGCGCCCCGCATCGATTTCGCCAACCTCCCGGCGCCGGCCGAGGGCATTCTGGTGACGTTGTTCATCACCGTCCGCGCGGTCGCGCGGTCCCGGGATTTCTACTCGCGCGTCCTGGGCGGCACCGTCGTCCTGGCCGAGAACCCGTGCATCGTCAGGCTGTCCAATTCGTGGATCATCATGAACCCGGGCGGGCCGCCCACCCCCGACAAGCCAGGCATCTCGGTAGTCGACTACCAGCCCGGCAACACCACCTCGATCTTCCTGAACTTGCGGGTCGCTGACATCCAGGCCTGCTACGAGGAGTGGAAGGCGAAGGGGGCAGAGTTCGTTACGCCGCCGATCGACCGCGAAGCGGAGATCCGCTGCTACATGCGGGATCCGGATGGATACCTTATCGAGGTCGGCCAGTCCACCGGTCTGCTGCACGGCAAGCTCGCCGCAACGCGCCCAGAGGATCTCCCGGGTTGAGCCGAGCACGCAACGTCACGGCGTCTCACAACTGCGCTCACCGCGACGGCCGAGCCGCCAGCCCGAACGACAAGCTGAACGAATGGAATTCGCACACTCCATTACCGTAAACGAACTACTCGACATTCAAAGCCGTGCTCGCTCCTCAGAACATGAACACCAGGCGAGCTCCTTGACGCTACCCACCCGCACATCGGCACGCGATCCGGGTCGCATGATGCCACCCAACCGCTCGTCGGCTTCTTGTTCACTGGGCCACGGCTCGGGCTGGGCCAGGCTGGGGTCTAGGTGTCTGGCGGGACGCTCTCTCATGCGGCTGCCCACCGAGGGTTGGTGTGGCTCTCCTCTGGAGTGCGGTCCTGCCGGGCACCGCTGGCGGGGTGTGGCCCAAGAGGGGTCTGCTCGGCTCGAAGAAGCGCTGCCCTCCCGGTCGACAGAACGGGTCTGCGGACAGGACGGGGCGGTGTGATGGGACGGGTGATCATCGGTACCGATCCGCACAAGCGGTCGGCCACGATCGAGGTACGCGATGAGCGAGATCCTGCTGGCCACCGGCCGGTTTCCGATGGACAAGGCCGGTTACCGGCAGCTGCTGGGGTTTGTGCGGCAGTGGCCGGTGCGGGTGTGGGCGGTGGAGGGCGCCAACGGGGTGGCCGGCCGCTGGCGGCGCGGCTGTTGGCCGACGGGGAGACGGTGGTGGATGTGCCGGCGAAGCTGGCCGCCCGGGTGCGGGTGTTCGACACCGGCCACGGTCGCAAGACCGACGCCACCGACGCGCACTCGATAGCCGTGGTGGCGCTGCGCACCCGCGGGCTGCGCAGGCTCGTGGCCGACGAGGACCTGACGGTGCTGCGGCTGTTGGCCGACCGCCGCGACGAGCTGTCCCGCAGTCGGAACCGGACGCTGAACCGGCTGCACCGGCTGCTGGCCGAGCTGGTCCCGGCCGGCGCACCCCGGCACCTGTCGGTGCTGCAGGCCAAGGCCCTGCTCGCCTCGGTCCGCCCCCGGGGTGTGGCGGGCAGAACCCGGCGAGCGCTGGCCGCGGAACTGGTGGCCGAGCTGAAGGCTGTGGAGGGCAAGCTCAAGGCGCTCAAACGCCGGCTGGCCGACGCGGTCACCGCCGCCGGGTCCGGACTGATGGACGTCTACGGGATCGGCCCGGCCGCCCGCCGCCCGGATCCTGGCCGACGTCGGCGACATGGCCCGGTTCGCCGACCGCGACCACTTCGCCTCCTGGACCGGCACTGCGCCGATCGACGCCTCCTCCGGCGAACAGATCCGCCACCGGCTCGCCCGAGCCGGCAACCGCCGGCTCAACCACGTCCCCTACATCGCCGCCGTCGTGCGTCCGTTCGTCAGCTGATGCCGCAGTACGGCGATCTCGACGTCGTTCGCCTCCGGCGTCGGGCCCAGCCCGACCTGCCGCAGCAGCCGTCGGGTGACCAGGAAGGCGAGCGTGCCGAGCACGCGCGGCATCCTGCCGCACCGGCATAGCGCCAGGTCACAGGCCCAACCCTGCGGTTGAACCCTTCAGGATCGACGCCTCGTTCGGTGCACCGGGCGAAGTAGATCCGCAGGTCCGACTCGGCATGGCTGCGGGACAGTCCGGTGAACCGGGCCAGGTGGGCCGCGAACCGTCCGCACCGCTTGCCCTGCTGGTCGGCGGCGATGTTCCTCATACGATCCCAGCGTGAGCGACCGGACCGTACGACACGACATCGCCGTGTCCTCTACCGCCGGCGAAAGCGTCTGGGAGCTGTCGACCGATCGGCGCGGACGCGGCTGGACGCTGACGTTGACCGGTCCCGATCGAACCTGGTCAGCCGACGGACCTGACCTGTTCGAGGCGCTGCGAAATCTCCGCCGCCAACTCGACCCGCTCGACGTGCGCCTCGGCTGCAACGGTGCGCGGCGTGATGCCTGGGCCTCCGGAATGCAGCGCGACATGGGCGAGGGTCGGTTGGTCTACCTCCTCGTCGCCGGACAGGCGGGCAGACCCGTCCAGGTCGACACACTCGGCCCAGCCTCCCCGAAGGATGTCGGCACGGTCACCGAGCAAGACGCCTACCACACGCGTTGGCTCGCGACACGATCACGTCCTTGACCGGTTCGGTGACACGACTCGCGGCACTTGCGGATGGGTCCTGTGATGCAACGGACGGCTGGAGGAGACACGCCAGGGCGGGCTGCTGTCACGATGGGTGTGCACGGCCATGTGGCTCGGTCAGCAGATCAGGCTGACAGAGCCAACCACGGTGCGGCCCGAGGTCCAAACCGCGACCCCAGGGCTGCGAGCAGCTGCCGCCAGCGGACTGTTTGGCCGCGCGATTGGTTGACACGTGTCGACGACGGCTGAAACGGCGCCGGGCTTGCTGGGGATCCGCCCGCGACGAGCAGGCGGGCCGGGCCCAAGGACTTCGTCGATGGGTCGGGGGAGGAAACGCTGCAGAACGAGGACCCCAACGTATCCGCGGTGGCCGCCACGGCGCCAGTTGCGGACCCGGCCGGCTGTATCTGGCTCGCACTTCCATGCTCCTCATGGCTAGCGGGGTGGTCTCTGCCGTGCTTGGAGCATGTTGAGGTGACGCCATGAGGTCTGCTGCGTCAGTCGCCGGCTCACGGCGAACGGCCAAGGCCACAGGTCATGCCCGTCCGACCGCCGACCGATATTCCTTGACCTCGGTGCGCTCGTCGCGCAGGTCGATGAGTCGGGTCGACCAGCCCGGACGGTCTGGCGACTGCTGAGCGCAGCCCGCGTCATGCGTCCCTCCGGCGCTGTGTTGATGATCACTAGCAAGACCGACATTCGAGCATGAGGACGGTAGCGGGGTCATGGCGGACAATGACGGCACTGAAAGGGCCGCGACGGCTCTCGGGGGTGGCCTGGCGCTGCTTACCGCGTCTCTGGGTGCCATCGGCGGTCTGACTGGTGGCATTGCCCGGATGTTCCGCAACAGTTCGACGTTGTTGATCCTGATCGCACTAGCCGCGGTGCTCGGGGCCGTCCTGTTTGCGATCCTATCCGGCCTTCCGAAGCGACGGACGACGTCGGTGCTGCTGCTTGCGGTCAGCACGGCGCTGTTCGGCGGCGGCGTCTATGAGGCGATGAGCTTGATGGTTTCGGCATCTCGTGTCCAGGACAGACCCACGCTGAGCGCCCAGCTGGTAAACAGTCAAGCGACCCGCTGGATGCTCAAGATTCAAGTGAGCAGCAGCGGATTGCAGGCAACGGACCAGTTACTGGTGCTCGTCTACGCGCAGCCAAAGCGGTCTATCACTACGACTACTCGCCCGACGACGCAAGCGGCAACCCCGACCCGAAGTACAACCGCTGCCCCGACCTCGGCGTCGAACACCCCGCTGACGTCCTCGCCGAGCACGCCGAATGGCAGAGCTAGCCGCATCGCCGCCGCCCACCTTGACGGGGATCGCCTCCTATTTGCCCAGGTTGGGCCGAACGTCGACGGAGTCGCCTCGGAAAGCATCGAATTACCAATCAGCGCCAATAGAGGTTACAATTCCATCATCGTTACGGCTGTCGTGGCGGAGTTCCCGCGAGACTGCGAGGGATTTACCGTCAACGTTCGGGACAACACAGAGCTCCTGGTTCCACCGCAAGTGCTCGATGAGAATGGCCGGCCGTTACAACGGAATGGCACGCTCTCTTGCGTTACTCTTGCAGCCCCCCGTGCCATCGACTCGTCATGACGGGGCGGACCCTGGTAAGTGCTTCGATGCCGGCTTCGGTGGGAGAACCCGTCGGAGGCGGGGTGAACTGACCGGCCGGGTCCCGAACCAGGTACCTTAACCGGCCGCACGCTGGCCGAGGTCCGCCAGCAGGTTCCTGGCCTGTTGGGTGATCCAGCCTCCGTCGGCTGGGCAGTAAACACCGCCCGCCGACGCGTGGGTGCGCGGGAACTACCGCCAGCTTGTGTGACGCCGACGGGTCGACGCCCGCCGCATTCGGGCTTGCTTCAGGATCGACCGGCGTCTCGCGGCCGACATCCGGCCTTACTGCGCCGCTCGCCCGGGCCCAACACCACTACCCCACGACCGGCAGACGCCGAGCTCCCAGCGGCATGACCAGATTGTTGATCAAGCGGCGCCGTGCGGCCGGGTAGGAGACACGGAGGGTTCCGGGGCCTTGCCGCGCGTTCGACCGCGCCGCCGCTGCGTGGTACTCGTGGTAGGGATCGGTGAGGTTAGGCTAATGCAACTCGGCTTCGACGAAACCCGATGGTACGTCGCCGGGCTCAGCCCGGCACCGCCCCGGCCGCCACGTTCGCGGTGATGCTTGCCGTGGTGAGCAGAACGGCCTTGATAGGACTGATCCGACTTCTCATACGCTCCCCCCATCCTCCTGACGATTCGGGCGGAACGAGTTCGACCAGGTATGTGGTCACGAGCGTGACCAGCAGACAGAGCAGCGCCGGCACCTTGGTGCTACCAAGCTCAACCCGACGACATCCCGGGTTCAAGTATCTCATCCCCGCCGACGGGTAGCGGCCACGTCCGCCCCGACGCACCCGCAGCGCAGCCGACCTCCGACACCCGTTACGTACTTCATCAGGATGGCGACCCAAGGTCAAGAACCGTGGGGCGCTGAACGCGGCATTTGCGCACCTTATTGGGCGCAGGGCCGGCTGTATAGGTATGCAGTCGCCGGCTGCTGGCAGGGTGTGGTGTCGGCCTTCCTGATTGTGCTCGAGCCGGGTGGGCAGCTGGCCGTCGACCGGCGGGGAATTGGTTGTGCCGGTTGCCTGGCAACAGGTCGCGATGTCGATCTCGACTGCGAATCGCGGACGCCCACGGGGACTCGTTGATGGCGCCCGCAGGGCGTTGTGCACCGGCCGCCGGGGATGGAACTGGAACGGGCGGTAAGCGAAGGTGGCTTCGGAGATCGGCGCGGGGGTGTGCGGGTGATCCGAGCCCGGTTCGGCCGCTGGCCTGGCCATGGCTGGCGGTGCCGGAGGTGGCCGCCGAGCGGCAGCGGTTGCAGAAGTCCTGGGGCCTGGTGGAGATGTGGATCGAGGACGCGAACGGGCGTGCGGGTCGTGCTCGTCGAGGTGCCCGGTGCCCGTTGCGCTGCGCGCGGAGTTGACTGCCCTTTTGGCCCTTCCTTCACCGAGAATCACCGGTGTAGCGTGCCGGCCGGGCTACCGACCGCGACGGGAGAGGCGGGTGTCGGAACCCGGTCGCGGAGGAATGCGTCGCACAAGGAGGTCGCCGCATCCGCGGCGCCGTTCCCGGTAGGTGGCGTCGACGCCGCCTCGCCGAAACGGTCTTGCCACCGCGCAGCGCGGCCCTGCCGTGCTGCAGTCCGCTCCGGGGGTCCGCGATGTCCGCGTCGTCGCCCATTCCGCCGAGGCCACACCGGCCGCCGTCGGTGGATCGGCGTGCCGGCGGCACCGGCATGTGGATCCGGCGGCGGCGCCGGCTGGATCTGGTCCTGCTCGCCGTGGCGGTGTTGTTGGTCGGCGTCGCTGTCCTGATCGGCGCCACGCTGGGCAGCAAGGAGCGGATCAGCACGATGTGGGTCGGCGCCGAGGTCTCGGCCGACGGCAGCGCGCGGATCACCGAGCTGATCGACTGGGACTACGGGGTGCATCACCGGCACGGCATCCTCCGGGACGTCCCAGGGCTGCCGGTGGACGCGCCGATCACGGTCTCCTCGGGCACCGCCCCGCCCCAGTACACCACCTGGCCCAAGGGATCCGAGACCGAGATCAGGATCGGCGACCCGGACCGCACGGTCAGCGGCCGGCACCGCTACCGGATCCTGTACCCGCTGGCCGACGTCGCCCCAGGGCGGCTGGCTTGGGACGCGGTCGGCACCGGGTGGCCGGTCACGATCAGCCAGGTCGAGATCCACGTGGCCACCCCGTTCGAGGTGACCGCGCCGAGCTGTGTGCAGCACGTCACCGGCTCCCAGACGCCGTGCCGGGTCACCCGGCCCGAGCCCGGTCACCTGGTGGTCCGGATCGACCGGCTGAACTCGCACGAGGGTGTCACCCTGTCCGGCACCGCAGGCCGTTTGCTGGACGGAGCCCCACGGCTGCAGCCGCCGGCCTCCGACCTGCCCGCCCGAGGCGGCGGCGGGCTGGTGCCTGCCGGGTTGCTCGCCGCGGCCGCCGCGCTGATCGGCGCGGTGCTGGTCGCCGCGGTGATCGGTCGGGCCGGTCGGGAGCGGGTCGTGCCCGGCGCGGTCGCCGCCGGCTGGGCCGAGCCGGGCCAGCAGGTCCGGGTCGACCTCGGCAAGCCGGCGTCGCTGCCGACCACCCAGGCCTCCCCGCCGGCTGAGCTGACCGGAGCAGGGCGGGGTGCTGCTCGCCGAGGCGGTCCGGGACGAGCACAGGCTCGCCTGGCTGGTGCGCGCGGCGGCCGACGGCTACCTCGACATCGACCAGGGCGAGTTCGGCTGCACGCTGCAGCGCCGGCCACGGCCGGAGCAGGCCGACCGGCGGGATCCGTTGACCGCGGCCGAGGTCAGCGGCCTGTTTGGCTCGGGGATGCTGGTGACGCTGCTCGGCTACGACGCGCGGTTCGCCGACACGTGGCAGTCGGTCGCCCGTCGGCTGGAGAAGTGGCAGAAATCCTGCGGGCTGTGGGATCCGGTCGGCGAACGCCGATGCCGGGTTGCCCGGGCGGTCGGCGGCCTGGCCGCGGCGGTAGGCCTGGCCGTCCTCGTCCTCGGCGGAGTCCTGTCCGGCGGTCCGGGCGCAGCCTGGCCGGCTGTCGTAGGGTCCGGCGCCGCGGTCGCCGGCGCCGGCCTGGCCGCCCTGATCGTCGGCTGGAAGCTGCGGCTGCGCACCCCGGCCGGCGCCGACCTGTGGGCGCGGACGGAGTCGTTCCGCCGGTACCCGGCCCGGTCCGAGGGCCGCCACGCCGAAGACGCGGCCGGCCGCGGATTGCTGCTGCACTACACCGCGTGGGCGGTCGCGGTCGGGCAGGCCGACCGCTGGTCCCGCGCGGTGGCCGAATCCAGCGTGCCGCCGAACCACCCCGGGGCACACCTGCTGACCGTCCTGCCGCACCTCCCCGCCGCAGCGCACAAAGCCAGCAACACACCGCACTCCCGCTCCGGACGCGGCAGCGGCCGGTACCGCGACAGCAGCACCGACAGCAGCAGCGGCGGCAGCGGGTTCAGCGGCGGCAGCGGCGGAGGCGGTGGGGGCAGCGGCGGCGGCGGATCCTGGTGACCACGGCCAGACCGCCCTGCTCGCCTGCGCCCGGTGACTCGACACCACAACGAACACCCACGAACTCACCCTCACCCGGCGAGCCGGCACCCACGTCAACTTGACCCCCAGTGCCGGCCGGTGTCGTCGACCGGCACGCCGCACCATGATCGACCGACCCAGGCCTGGCGGCCCCGGCCACCACGCACCGCCCCGAAGCCCCGCCCACCCACGGTCGGCCGGCACACCCGCCGGTCTCTGACCGTCAGCCGAACCCGAACAAGACCGCGACGGCGAAGTAGGGTCGGGCGCTGGCGCGGTGGCATGGTCTGACGGTAGGCCCCGGAGCCTTCGGTGTTCCTGCGGTTTCCCGCGAGGCTGTCCCACTCCGGTGGCCGTGGCCAGATCGCTCCGTTTCCAGCACCCGCCGCTTCGAACCGGGCATGCGGTTCTCCCGCACCCGGCTCACCGACGTCGTTCACCGCCGGCATTCGGCGTCCCCCGCCAGGGCCGGTATGGCCTGGGGGCGACGACGATCCCAACAAGGCTGGCTAGACCCAGCCGGTCAGGTGAGCACACTCCCACCATCCACCGGCCGAACCTGCGCCCGCGACGGTATCGTTTGGCGAGAAACTGGGCCAGACGCATCCCCGCGTACCATTGGATCTGCGCGAAACGCCGGGCCGAGTTGCCGTACTTGAAGTACGCGGCCCAGCCGTTCAGGAACCAGTTCATCTCCCGCACCACTACCTCGACGGGCACCCGTAGCCGGGACCGGTCCGTCAGTTCACGAAGCCGGTCCCGGGCGTGTTGCATCGCCTTGTCCGCAGGCCAGCGGGCGAGGAAGGTGACGGGCCGTTTCCCGGTACGAGCAGGCGACCGCACCAGATGGTGGTCGAACCCCAGGAACGTCAGCCCTGGGCCACCCACCTGCAGATGCACGGTCCGCGTCTTGGCCTCCTTCGGTTCCAGGCCGAGACCGGCCAGAGCTGCCGAAGCCGCGCCAGCGCCGCCTCGGCCTGCTCACCGGACTTGCACATCACCGCCAAGTCGTCGCCATAGCGCACCAGCACCCCGTGCTCCCGCGCATCCCACACCCGCACACCCGGTCCAGCCGGTGGAGGTACACGTTGCAGAGCAAGGGGCTGATTACGCCCCAACGCACTTGGCAACTTCTGCTTCGAGGCCGCGCTGAGTTATCGCCGCCTGGAACGGCCGCGGCGTGTCCCCAGGAATGGGGGCCGTCGTGGGTAGTATCATCATGTCATGCCTGGTGGCCGCGGTCCTTCTGCGGAGCTGCGGAGTACGCGACTCGGGTCAACGCGGCCGTGGAACTTCTCGACGGAGTGGTCGCACCACAGGTCACACAGGCCAGGGAGCGCCGCTCGGCCCGGGCGACGGCCGCGGAGCGGCTCGGCGGCGTGGAAATGGTCCGCTGGTGGCCGGCGACCTACTCGGAGTATCGCGAGAGGTTGATCCTCTTCCGAGCCGCCGCCGTCGGCGCCAACCTCCCCAAAGCAGTGCTGGACGAATATGTCCGCCTGTCCCGGGTCGCCCGACTGGCCAGCTTCTCCGCGGGCGAAGCCGCCAAGGACCGAGGCGAGAGCCCGTGGACCGGTCGGATCGACCCACGGCTGCACGACCTGCTCGAGGAAGCCGTCGAACTGGTGCTGATGTGCCTCTGGCATCCCTGGCGCAGCCTGCCGCGGTACCGCCGACATCTGCGCCAGCAACGCCGTCGACAAACGGTGGCACTTCAGCTGCGCGACGATCCGAACGTCCAGTGGTCGCTGATCTACCGCGGCTGGCAGGACCCAGCAGACGCAACACAGGACAACACCTCCGGCACTCCTCGCCACCCATCAACGCCTTGACCGGGGATGCCGCACTCCGACAGTTCGCCGCCGAGGCCCGCGCCGCGCCATACCGCCAGGCCAGCGGTCACGACGCGGCCGACGTCACGACCTACCGGATCATCTCGCGGCGGGTCTGGGCTGCCCAGATCCACCCTTGCCGCCCGGCGGCGAGTCACCGCAGTCACCGACAGTGTTCAAAGCGGAAACCCACACCGCGCGAAGCCGCGACCTCGCGGCGGCGGAAGAGGGCGCCTGATCATGGTCGTGCGGTGGTTCACACAGCCGCCGGCGGCGGCATGGTCGGTGTTGGCCTGCCGGTCGGGGTTGCCGGGCGGCCCATCGCTGTCGGCGCCGTGGACTGCTGGATGTCGACTGCCGGATCCTGGGGTCAGCGGCTATGGAGGATGGCCGTCAGGACGCGGGCGTCGGCGGTTCCTGTGCTGTGGTCCGGGTAGGGCCGTTGGGTGCGCCAGCAGCCGCCGAGTTCGACGTTCGCCCACGACCCTGCACCGGCGGTGATGACCGCGAACCGGCGTTGGCCGGCGCAGCGGCCGGTGGGGCCGGGTCCGGCGAGGGCGGCCAGCAGGCTGCGGGTGTGCGCGGCGTCGAGGGTGAACCCGGTGTGGAAGGTGCCGACACCCAGGTCGGTGCCGGTTGTCTGGTAGATGCAGACGTGCACCGTCGTCGGCGGGTGAGCGAATAGCGGACCGCCGCCGCTGACGTGCCGAGCGGATTGCCCGGCCAGCCACAGCTCGTTCTTCCACTGCATCGGGCAGTTCGCCGTCTGTGCCTGTGGTGTGACCAACTGCCTCACCTTGCGTACGGCCTCGTCCTGCCAGGCCACCTTGTGCAGCGCCTGCAGGAACGCCTGAAGCGGCTTGCCACACGGTCCGACCGGCGGGATGGGGGTGAGGGTGTGGCCGGCGGCGTCGACGAGTACGAGCGGCTGGACTGCGACGAGTTCGTCTGTGCAGAAGCCGCTGCCGCGCGGCTGGTCCGGCAGCTCGAACGCGGCCTGCAACGCTGGGACGCCGCCGGTGGCGATGCTCCGGACGGAGACCAGCCACCGGCCCCCGCCGGGGAAGGTCCGCTCCCCTTCCCCACAGGTGACCGCGGTCAGCGCGTGGAACGCGGCAAGCCGCGGGCGCGGCACCGGCACCTGCTCTTGCGGGCACACGACGTGCCGGGTGAGCGCGACGAGGTTCGCCGCCCCCGCCGGCGCCCTCGGCTGGCCGCTGCCCTGCATACCCGCGCACGAGGCCGCCGTCAGGGCCACCGCGACCCCGACCACCGTGCCGGCCACCGCCGACCACCTGCTCCCACGACGGTGGACCGTGCCCGTGATGTCGTCGACTTTCACCGGACTGGCCGCAGGCACGGCCCGGTGCAGCGGGCCGTCCAGCGGGTCCTCAACTCGCGTCACCGCTGACCTCCTCGTCCGACACCGGGCGCAGCGGCCGGACGCTCCGCATCAGATCCTCCGCCGTTGCCGCGTCGCCGGTCAGCAGCCAGCACCGCCGAACCCGTTACGGCAAGGCTGCGGACCCCTTCCGGCTCACCCATCCGCCACCCCCTGCCTGTCTCCTCCTGTGACGACGTGGCACCGCCAGCCGGTTGCACGGACCGGCACGTCGCTGACAGCCAACCGACGCCCCCAAGCACCCGGCGTGCCGATCGCGGCATGGCGTGTCCCCGGCCGACATGTCGCAGCGGTCGGCGGCGACAGCGGTTACAGATCATGGTTAATCTTCGCGCTGGCGAGCGAACCTCGCCTACCCGTGCGGCAGTCGTCGGCCCTCGGTAGGTCGGTTGCTGGCCGGCGCAGGGTACGAGACCTGGTGAGCGATCATGACGAGGCCTTGAACCGGGGCGCGTGCCTTGGTGGCCAGGAACGTGCGGAGGCGGGCAGCGATGCGGTTCGGACTTTTCGGTACGGGGCCGTGGGCCCATATGGCGCACGGGCCGGGCCTCGCCGCGCACTCCGGTGTGGAGTTCATCGGCGTCTGGGGTCGCGACCCGGACAAGGCCGCCGCGCTGGCCGGTGACTACGGGGCAACGGCCTACCCGACGATCGACGGCCTGATCGCCGACGTGGACGCGATCGCCGTGGCCCTGCCGCCAGACGTGCAGGCACCGATCGCGCTGACCGCTGCCCGCGCCGGCAAGCACCTGCTGCTGGACAAGCCGGTCGCGTTGTCCGTTGCCGAGGCCGACGAGATCGCCGCAGCTGTGGCCGAGCGCCACCTCGCCTCCGCGGTCTTCTTCACCCCCCGCTACATGCCGCAACTGCAGGATTTCCTCGAGCGGGCCGGGAAGACCGGGGGCTGGGTCGAGGCCCGGGTCGAGCACGTCGGCTCGATCTACCAGGAAGGCAACCCGTTCGGGGCCTCGCGGTGGCGCCAGGAGAGC
>WNGE01001919.1_pt1 | contig 34573 bp, 25 predicted proteins | sample 5400651 | NCBI WGS metagenome assembly WNGE01 (sample SAMN13153370, study PRJNA577476) | soil metagenome | isolation source: 60 cm soil or saprolite under grassland replicate 2 | place: USA:California | collected 2016-06-15
AATGCATATTCTCTCAGATCAACATACCAGTATATCATCTCTCGGTAAGCAACCTGTGAGTCCTTGAAGTGGTCAAGAGCCACATCTCGCGTCATTTACCAGGCGTCTTCGAGGTCGCAGGCACCGGTTGGGCACAGCGTGGCGCGTTCAATGGTCACAGCTTCCACTGGCGTCCAGCGCCTCCACCCTCGAAGCTGGACCAGCAATTGCCCCCGGCTGTATCTCGCTGCCATCACTTGTGCTGTGCCCCAGCTCACCCGCGTACACGGATGAGACGCTTGCTCCCACAGCGCGGCCTTGATCTCTTCAAGATCCGTTGATTGCATGTGCCCCCTCTCCCGGCGCGTGTTCGCCAATGGGGTCGAGAACAAACAGGTGGTGGTAGGGTGCTGGTGGATGGAAGAAAGTATACAAATCGACGATGATATCGGCGGCAAGCGCCGCGGCGCAGGCAGCATGAAAGACAGCAAATCCGGCATCATCGTTCATGATCAAGGGATACTCTTTCAGAGGCTTGCAACAGTATGAGCAGCGTTTCGAGAGACTCTTAATCCCTGCCGCGATCCGGTGTTCGTCGTTCACGATGAGCATGATATTCTTCCTCTCTGATCTGTCTGTTACCTACACGAGTCGTAGGAGATCTGCGAGAAAAGTATACCAGCCGTGCTCCTCGTGATTGCCTCTCTGAGGGAGAGTTTTACCGCAAGAGGCGAGTGCAACAATACGTACCCCAGGTTGTGGGTTAGTATGCTCCCATACCCCGTGTGGCCAGGAATTTGCTCAGATCCTCGCCCAATGGATTTGGAACCTCCGATTAGAACTGGGGCAACAGCTTTCTCCATCTGAGCTACGAACGACCGAATTTGCTCCCGCGTGTGAGCCTGAAGCTCCCTCGACTGACGAGCCTAAACCAGAGGAAGCCTCCACGCCTGCGGTCATCTATGGTCCTCCGAAATTCGCACGCCCCTCCTTTACCCATGGCTTTCCCGGTTCCGCGTTTACGCTGCAGCCAGATGGAACTCTGTGTTGCCCTGCCAATCACCCTCTGTATCTCCAGGAACGGCGTCCCGAGCGCGATGGTTCCCTACGGATCTTGTATGCTGCACGCATCGGTCATTGTCGTTCCTGCCTCTTGCGTACGCAATGTCAGGAGAGTAGCACCACGCTGAAACCACGGCGGGTGAGCGCGGTGTTGTGGCCGCTCAACGCTTCTCGCTCAGATTCCTCACCTCCTCCTGATCCAGCCCCTACCCCACTTCCTTCTGCTCCGGTGCTGTGGCGCGACTGGCCACGTTGTGGTATCCGGCGAACCTGGATCAAGATGGTCCGCAGCCAAACCATCTGCCTGGAAAGCTCCTCTCTGCTCTCGTCGTCACCGGCACAAACGCCTGCGGAGAAGATCTTGACTCGAGCTGAGCGTGCGCATTGGCGGCTCTCCTGGGACCAACGCCTGGCGCGCAATACTCGTCCAGCGGATGCCCCACCACTGATCGTCACGCTTCATGGACTTCCAGCCACCTTTGCCTCTTCCTTTGGCTTTGATTTGCGCGCCACTGCCTGACCTCACCGAACGCCAGCCGTTTTGTTTCTTGCCGTAATGTCGTCTGACCTGATTACTCTTCTTGTATTGACATTATTCAATTGTAGATATTCTTTTTGACCTTCGTTCTGATACTAAGTCAATGGGAGCCTTGTGCCTACCCCTTTACTTGAGCTTAGCTCGTTGCGCATCACGTGGGATGATACCTCTCAAGAGACTTATCTCAGCTTTCTTAATGTATGAAAGAATTGGAGGGATCAGATGAAAGGGGAAAACGAGAGGGGCAAGCCCAGACCAAAACCGCAAGGAGATCTGCGCCAGCAACGCATTTCTCACCAACAGCCAGTACGTACCAAGAAACGAAAAAAGAAATGGATCCCTCCTGATCCAACTGGAGGCATTCCTGATGCGTGGCTTCCGCCAAGCTATTTTGATTAGACGGCATGAAGCACGCGCTTACGAAGCAGAGGAAAACCTGCCCTGCCATATCCCTGTCTTTTGATCAACTTGAGCTTGGTCACATGGCCTTCTACCATCCCGTTATTGATCGACCAAGTGAGACCAGCTCTCACGGCGTCTTTGTCCTTTTCTACTCCAGCGGCAAAGGACTGCAGTTCAGGAAGGCCACTTTCTGCAATCTGGGCGAGCCAGATATCCAAGCGCTCTCCTTCTCGTTTATGGACCATGCAGAGAAAGTCTTGAACTAGGCCATAGGCTTGCTTGAGCGTAGTGCTGACCTGCAAGATCGCGGCCAGATCCTCTTGTTCGATTTCATCCAGGGTTTTCGGATCACGCACAAACAACCAGGCAGCCGTGGTGGCAGAGAATTTCTGGAGGCGATGCAGGGAAGCGCTAGCCTTGACCTCTGTTTGCTTGAGCGTTTCCAGGTAGCGGTAGACCGTACGTTCTGAGCCTGTATAGCCCTGTTCTCTGAGGTCATGGAGGAAAGTCACCCCACGACGCTCTCCCTCTTGCCATCGTTTGAGCATGAAAGGAGCAAACTCCTCAAAGCTACTCTGCCTCTTGCGACGTTTTTTTGCCTCGGGGAAGGTTCCAGAGGCCAGCCATTTCTGTATCGTTCGGTCCGAAAGATCAAGCAGCTTGGCAATCTCCTTTGGCTTCATCCCTCGCTCGTGCAACTCTACCGCCTGTTGATAGCGCGCTTGACGCCCCGCCCTTCGTGCTAACCGGGCTTTCTCTACATGGGCAGGCTCTAGAGGCCGCCATTCTTGGATGGAGATCACCTGTTTCTCCTGGTCGAGAGAAGACGTTTCTGCTGCACGGCTTTGGGCCATGATTTCTGTCTGACAGCGTGCCAGGAGGAGTTGCGTGGCTTCCGTCAAATTCTTCACCACATGAAACCTGTCTGCGCACTGCGTCGCTTGGGGCGCGCCCAGAGTTGCGGCTCTTGCATATTCACCGCCACGATCTCGACTGACCACCATCAGATCGGGTTGTTGACGCATCCAGGCCGCCGAGGTTTCCGCTTCTCGATCAGGGAGCAGACCCACCACCTTATGGCACTCCAGATTCACAAGGATCGTGCCAAAGCGATAGCCGCGCCGAAACGAGAAATCGTCTATGCCCAAAAAGAGCACCGAGCCCGTCAAGACATCTGGGAGATCCATGATGCGGCGCAAGATGCTTTGGCGAGTGGTTTGTATTCCCAAACGAGCGGCCAATCGAGCACCTCCTTTGCCACAGGTTGCCAACCCGATAGAGGTAATCTGCTGGCAGTGCCGGATAGTCATCCTGGCCCACGGCTCCACAAAGGCTGGCAGACGCTCTGCGAAGACTTTGCGTTCGCAGTAAGGGTTGCGACAGGAGAACTTGCGAACGGTCAGGAAAAGCTGGACACGACGGCCCGCACATGGCGCATCACGTAGGGTTCGACGATAGTGACAATGGATCGACGAAGACGGTTCAGAACACAGCGGACAACACGCTGTGGGAGTAGTGGCGACGACCTCGATCACCAGGCCGTTTTCGGTGAGCTGGATCTGCTCAATCAGCATCCCTTCTGGCAGGGAAAGCAGGGAAGTCCCTTCCATTACAACCTCGCTTCGAGTAAGGAAACAATCTTTTAGCGGATTATCATGGAAGAAATTATATCGTTATGTGTCAATCTCTATTGGATACAAGGCAAGCGAGTACTAAGCCCCCGAAGTGGCCAAGAGCCGTTTTATCGGACAAACAACACTCTCCTGTGAAATCGCATACACAGCCCCTTGTAGCATGTAAACGTCCAGAGAATAGCGAGCAGGGCGCTGCTGAAAAACTGAGCCACCTACCTGATGTGTAGGTGGCAAGTCTTAGTAATTGTAGCAAGTCAATATGTATACTGAAGCGTTAGCAGTGACCTTTCGGTCACGAATTCTACCTTGAAATCCATCGCTGCAACGCCGCTAGCGCGCCTACCTACGGTCAGCAGCGATGCAAGGAAGTGCACGGAGGGTATCTAGATGTCAACAGGCACTCCCCATCGCCTGCTCAAAGAAAAGCTGCGAGAGGTCCGGACAGGGCTGATTTTGGACGTGGCGGCAGAGGTGCTCGTGGGAAAAGGCTATCACGATACCTCAATGGATGAGATTGCCGCCCGCGCGGGGGTTGCCAAAGGCACGCTCTACCAGCACTTTCCACGTAAGGAGGATCTGGTACTTGCCCTCTTCGAGCGGAATCTGACGCTATTCGAGCAGACCGTTGAGAAGACCGCTGTCTCTACTTTGATGGCCCGTGCCAAGCTGGAGCGCATTCTTCACTATGTCTATCAAGAGCGGCGTGGCCCGCACGCACAGTTGCTTCAGCTTCTCTACCATAATTTAGATATCCGCAATAGCCTGCTTGAGAAGAAGGGCCGGTTGAGTGACCGCCTGGAACAGGTCGCTGGACAGATCAGGGCCATCCTGGAGGAGGGCAAGGCTGAGGGGTCGTTCGATCCGGCGATTTCAACGGGGCTGATGCTACTCACCTTTATGCGTGCGCTCTCGCTCAGTGGGCATGAGCAACTGCTCATGGGCGAGCAGTTGTCCCCCCAGGAACTCGTCAGCCAGGTTGGATGCGTCTTCTTTGAAGGCATTGCCAGTAAGAAATAAGAAGTAAGAAGAAAGTTTTGACATATGCAACAACCACCAAATTATCGTTCACAACCATTCACTCCGTTTGGTTCCCATGCACTCGAAGAGGTCCCACAAACCTACTCCTGGTTTGAGGAGATGCGAACTCAGCACCCGGTCTTCTACAATGAGAGAATGCACTTATGGCAGGTCTTTCGTTACGAAGACGTGTCAGCGGTCATTACCGATTATAACCGCTTTTCTTCGCAGGCATTTGGGGTTACCGGCTCCTTCCTCAAAGACACGCTCATCGAGAAGGACCCACCAGATCACCGCAAATTGCGCAACCTGGTCAATCTGGCGTTTACCCCACGAGCGGTTGCCCGCCTGTCAGATCGTATCACCCAGATAACGCAAGAGCTGCTGGACCAGGTACGCCTACAGGGCAAGATGGACATTGTCTCAGACTTCGCCTTTCCACTACCTGCCAAAGTCATTGCGGAGTTGCTCGGCGTGCCGTCTGAAGACTGGGACATCTTTCAACGCTGGGCACGCGTTGACAGCGCGGATCCCAATCTCACCCGACAAGAGGCTGGACGATCCATGCAGGAGGAGATGTCCGACTACTTCTCCAAGCTGCTGGAGGAGCGACGTCGTGCACCGCGCGAAGATCTGATCAGCGCACTGAGTACGGCTGAAGTGGATGGCGAACGGTTGAGTGAGTACGAACTGGTCAAATTTTGCACGCTGCTGCTGGCTGCCGGTCAGGAGACCACCAAAAACTTGATCGCCAATGCTATTGTGTGCTTTACCGATTACCCTGACAGGATGGAACGATTGATCCGCGAGCCCGCCTTGATGCCCACGGCAATCGAAGAGGTACTCCGCTACCTGCCACCAGTCTGGTTTCTATTCCGCCAGACCAGAACAGATGTCGAACTGGCAGGACAACACATTCCGGCCAACCAACTCGTGCTGGCCTGGACGGCCTCAGCCAACCGCGATCCGGCTCAATTTCCCGATCCCGATCGGTTTGATATCGAGCGTGAGCCCAATCGTCACCTGGCCTTTGGGCACGGCATCCACTTCTGTGTGGGCGCACCGCTGGCTCGTCTGGAAGCCAGGATTGCCTTGCCTATGATGCTGGAACAACTCAGAAACCTCCAACGAGTGGAAGGTTTCCCGATTACAGTCCAGATGGGAATCGTCTTTGTGATCAGGTCTCTGCCGGTCACCTTTCAACCTCAGTAGGAGAACGACTATAGTAACTGCTGACAATACGCCCAGTTTTGCACGAAACATCCGGCCATTGTTCCGTGAAAGCGACAGAGAAGCAATGGAGTTCGCCTTCGACCTCTGGAACTATCATGACGTCTGCACATATGCTGAGGATATCCTTGAGCGACTGTCAGACGGTACGATGCCGTGCGACGAGGAGTGGCCCGAGGAGCAGATCACCCAATTTCGTCGCTGGATCGAGGCCGGAATGCCTGCGTAATATTATACAAAGTGCGGTACAACAGTTTTTACGAACCGCTCCAGGGACTCCGGATCCAAAAATCTAAACATGAAATGGGTCACGCCCACTTCATGAAATTGCTCCAATTCCCGGATCACTTCTGCACTATTTCCAGCCACGAAGTGCTTCTGAGGATGACGTACAACTTGATCGGGGTTCTCTGAAACACTTGCTGTACTCAAATAGGTCAGTTTGATGTCCGCCGGATTTCTGCCTACTCGCGCACAGTGGTCTTTCAGAATGGCAACCTTGCGGGCATACTCATTAACCGGGCAGGAATTGAAATTCCACCAGTCCGCGTGGCGAGCCACTATAGCGAGGGTTGTCTCCTCACCACCACCGCCAATAAGGAGCGGAATAGGGGGATCAGGTTGTGGTTCACAGTAGGCTTCGCGAATGCTGTAATGCTTCCCAATGAAGGTTGCTGGGCGTGAGGACCACATGGCTTTCACGATGATAGCAGCCTCTTCTAATTCTTCCAGGCGCGTTCGAGTGCCTGGATAAGGATATCCGTATGCCAGGTATTCGTCTTCTTTCCAGCCAGCCCCCAATCCCAGAATAAGCCTTCCCCTGGATATCGACTGGAGGTTGGCAGCCATTTTAGCTAGCAGGGCTGGATTGCGGTACGATTGACACAGCACGAGCGTCCCCACGCGGAATTGTGGAAATTCACCTGCAAAGAAACTCAGGGTTGTCAGGCTCTCGTGTGTAGCAGTCTCCCCTATCTGCAGATGATCCTCGGCCCAGAGTGTGGTGAATCCCAACGACAGCGTTCTAATCAAGCGACGATTGTAGTCGAACAACTCGGGCCCGGGAAAATTGGTGGGAGACGGCTGAAGCATGAGACCAAATTCTATTGTAGCCATGAACCAATCGTACCTCCTTGAGAATGAATGCCCTTTTTGCTAATCTTCCTTTTTGCTAATCTTAATGATATGCGACGACGCTTTGCTCACCCCTTTCATTTGCAGGTGAGACAAGGTTATTGTACAAGAAACATAGGTTTGGGAACAAACGAGGACCTCTTTTTGTCAAGAAAAAGGAGCGTTGAGATGAGTGAGATACCGATGCTGAAGAGATGTGACTGGGCCTTTGCCAGCCAACTATACATCGATTACCATGATAAAGAATGGGGGGTGCCAGTTCACGATGAACGCAAGCTCTTTGAGATGCTGACCCTTGAGGGGGTACAGGCCGGATTGAGTTGGTCGTTGATCCTCAAAAAGCGGGCTGGATACCTCCAGGCGCTTGATGGTTTTGATGCGAACAAAATTGCGCGCTATGATGAGCGTAAAGTCCAGGAGTTACTTGCAAACCCCGAGATTGTGAGAAACAGATTGAAAGTCCAGGCTGCGATTCGGAACGCACAGGCGTTTCTTCAGGTTCAATCGGACTTTGCGAGCTTCGATGCCTTCATCTGGCAATTTGTTGATGGACGCCCTCAACAACATGCCTGGCAAAGCTTGCAAGAAGTGCCCGCGAGTACCGGGGAATCAGATGCGATGAGCAAGGAGTTGAAGCGGCGCGGCTTTACTTTTGTTGGTACTACCATTTGCTATGCTTTTATGCAAGCAGTTGGGATGGTGAACGATCACATTGTGGATTGTTTCCGCTGGCAAGAAGTGCAAGCCCTTGCTGCGCATGCCGACTGAATCCGTGGAAGCAGCACTTCCTTACACCCTCGTTGCTAATATGATTTTGTTGGCGAGTGACACATAGAGTGAAATTTCCAGGTGAAGGGAAAGAAACGTTCCTTTGCCACGATGCATGCACCGACTTGGGAAGCCGTCGCATAGTAGGGGCGACCCTTGTGGTCGCCCGGTGACGGGGCCGATTCGACTCGCACTTGCATTCGCCAGCAAAGTCTTATATGAGGAGGGCGTAAGGATAACCGTCAGACCAGTCTCATGGATTACGAAAACATGGAGAGATCATCTACGTACAATCAAGAGTGGTTGCCGTGCCGACTGTAGGACACGCTCGGTCGTCCTTCCCATTGCCCATAGTTGCGGACCGCCAAGCCCATGGGTTGCCATCGCAATCACCTGGCAAGCCTCGCCCCGCTTTGCATGTTCTACCTCTCCCCTGTTCTCAGCGGCTTGAACGATACCTAAAGCCGTATCATCAGACAGCGCGACGGACCAGGTTATGTGCAGATCAAGCGGCACACCCGCTTCCGTCAGCGGATGGCGCTGCAAGCGCTCGACGACTGAACGAAGATACTGCCGGGACCTTTCTACTGCCTCTTGAAAGCGGTTCACTTCTCCTTGCGTTGAGGATACCACTCGTGTCAGGTGAAGCTCACCGCGAGCGGGAACTGATAATGCCGAGGCAAGCAGAGCTGCTGGCATAATGGTGGCTTCCGCGTGCTTAGAGCCATCCAGGGGCACGAGGACACGTACAGTGCCCTGCGGGGTAGCCCCTGCTTCAGGCAGGAGGGCACAGCCCTCATGTAGTATGAAGACGGGTGATGAAGCATAACGCGCCACTTTTTCGGCAATGCTTCCCATCGACCAGCGCATTGCACCAGTGTAACCATGACTACACATCACCACGAGATCAACGTTGTCCGCATTCGCTACTTCGATAATCGCCTGGGCAGGATGCCCGGTCGCGACTTTCGTTGTGGTACGAATACCCTCCAAACCTATCGTTGCCGCAACAGCTTCCAGGTACTCCTGTGCCGTTGGCATGTTCTCGTCAAGCATGTCCGGCAGCATTATCTCTCCAACCGATTCCATAAACTCGGTCTGTGGTGCATGGACCACTTGTACTAACGTCACCGTTCCATTGGTGGCTCGTGCGAGGCATACTGCTATAGGAAGAGCCTGCTCGGCACGCGGTCGACATACTCCACATGCTGCCCCCTGGGGCAACCCTATGAGCCGTGAGATGTCTGTTGGCTCTATATATATTAAGGTAGCATCTCTGCATCATCACCTGATCTCATTTGAAGGCCTATTGCTCACAAAATAATCACAGTTTTATGATACATGCACTATCCTCTGCAACCAAAACTGCTGTGCTGGATACTTAGGACATTTGTACTGTGGCTACTTACTGATCTCGACATAGGTAGCTAAACTTTTTAAGTTACTTCATCAGCCTTAGAAGCTGATCTCGGAGCTACATAGTTTACTTCTTTATGCCGAGATCAGTAGTATGTCCGTTCTCGAAATTATAGTGGACCCATAAAACGGGTTCTTCCGCTTTTCCCTTGCTCATTAGGAAGCTCTTAACAGTCGTTTCCCGCTCACTAGCAAGTCCTGGGGAGAACGAACATAATGGCTATGAATGCGATAAGAGATCCACCGTCAAGCCAGGCAGGCCAGAGTTGGACTGATGTTAATAGCTGTAATGGTCAGCGTTGTTTCAACACAAGAAACCTGATGAATTTCAAAACCTGGTAATAGAATGGGAATATGAATAAGAAGAAGCATCTCTTGAACTGAATTCACATCCGAGAAAATTTCTCTTCTCTTTGTTTTACGAAGAGGGGTTGCAAAACCAGCACGAGAAGTACGGAAGAACCGATGAATCAGAACAATAATACCAATTTCCACGTTACTACTAGACACTCTAGAGTTGGCACATTATAATTTGACGGTCTACTTTGCCATCGGACTGTCATTTAAATACGCCTTGTAGCAAGGCAGCCCATTTATACCTCGTATATCTAGAAAGCAAGAGATGAATTACAGATTTTCTGGCCATGAGACATTCCCGTGTCGCTACACGTGGCTGCCGAAAGCCTTCCTTGCTATCACCAATGACGCAAAGATCTTTGCGGATGATGAACGTGCAATGGTCGAGCTAGGTGTAGGCAAGAATATGGTACGTGCAATCCGTTTTTGGGTGCAAGTCACAGGTGTGGCTGTGTCGAACAAAGAAGCAGGCTTCTCAGTTACTTGTTTTGGTCAGCAACTCCTCTCCCCAGAGGGCTTTGATCCATTTCTTGAAGATGTACGAACTCTGTGGCTTATCCACTGGAAATTATCAACTCATGTCGATGAACCCTTATTTGCTTGGGAATACTTGCTGAACCATTGGCATCACCCCGAGATTAGCCGAACGGAAGCTCTGCGTGCTTTTCGCCAAGAGGCAAATCGACTAGATCGAACACTAGCTGATATTACGCTCGAGCAGCACTTCGATACTTTTCTGCACACCTATGTGCCCACGCGTAGTTCTAAGGGTATTATTCAAGAAGATACGTTAGATTGCCCACTTGTAGAATTGAATCTCATTCAACAAATCGGGGAGCGAAAACTGGATGGTTCAGGCAAGAGCGAAACAGTTTATGCTTTTCGTCGTGAGCCAAAGCCGGAGATCACGTCAGGTCTCTTTATTTATTGCTTAGCTGATTTTTGGGCAACTAGGCGTCCTCACGAAGAGACCTTAAGCTTTCGAGATGTAGCCCTCACTCCGGGAAGTCCTGGACAAGTGTTCAAATTGCCAGAGTGGGAGATTCGTGAAAGACTTGAAAAATTAGAAGAGGATTCGCAAGGAATATATCAGTATCGAGAATCAGCTGCGTTTGAGCGTATAAGCCGCTTGGCCTTACTTTCAGATATTTCCCTTGAGTCTGTGTATTCATCTCATGCGAGATCGGAGTCGCTCTGTGCTTGATACAAAGATTTCCGACCTTCTGGAGATTCAGCATCGCTTTTTAAGATCAATCCACCTTAATCGTGATTTCAAGGATCCCTCCGTACTTGAGAGCTACGTCCTCACCGAACAAATTCAATCTATATTGATGCGAATAGCCAGAGGATTAACTCCGAACTCTGGACAACGTGCGTGGCGTATTACTGGAGATTACGGTTCGGGTAAATCTTCTTTCGCCCTTGTTTTAGCTCACCTGTTTTCAAGTAAACAATCTAGCCTTCCCGCTCCTCTGAAAAATGCCATCGACTTCGATAAGCTTGGTATTTCAACTCCTCGCCTACTTCCGATATTGGTGACTGGGACACGTGCAGCCCTTTCAATTGCGCTTATCCAATCATTATATAATGCACTCTTGGATGTCTATGAAAGGGGGAGAGAGCCGAATATCCTTAAGCACATTCGGGAATTTCTTGCAACTGAACCAGAACCGGATGTTGCTGATGCAACAATATTGACGCTTCTACAGGAAACCATAGAATGTTTAGTAAATACAGGTAAAGCTGCGGGTGTGCTTATTGTCTTGGACGAACTGGGTAAATTCCTAGAATTTGCCGCCTTACATCCTGAACGACAAGATATCTATCTACTACAGAGGCTTGCAGAAGCTGCTGCTCGAAGTGGAAAGCGTCCACTTCTCGTTATCGGTCTGCTCCATCAGAGCTTTCACGCCTATGCTGATCAGCTTTCTCAAGCTACTCAGAAGGAATGGGAGAAAGTATCCGGTCGTTTCGAAGAACTACTTTTTAGTCAGTCAATCGACCAGATCGTTACCCTTACCATTGGTGCATTACATGTCAAGCAGGAACGCTTACCGACAGAATTGATCCATCAAGCAGTTCAAGCCATGGAGGTTGCTCATGGGCTGGGATGGTATGGAATTGCTACACCGCTTGAGTATTTGCGCGACAAAGCGGCTGGAATGTACCCGCTTCATCCCACGGTTTTACCAGTTCTTATTAAAGTGTTCACACGTTTCGGACAAAATGAGCGTTCCTTGTTTAGCTTTCTCTTGTCCCATGAACCATTTGGTCTGCAAGACTTTGCCAGACACAATACTGGTAGAGGTGGATTTTATCACCTCCATAATTTATATGACTATACGCGAGCAACCTTCGGCCACAGCATTGGTTTACGAAGCTATCGCAATCATTGGCATCTCATTGAGTCTATCGTCAACAATTTTCACTTCAGTGATGAGCTAGCATTGAGTGTTCTCAAAACTATTGCCCTACTCAATTTAGTAGATGATATGCATCTGTTAGCCTCAAAGCAAGCTATTACACTGGCTATTGGCTCAGAAGCAGCAGACGGCCAACGATCTGTTGAGGATGTACTACAAGAATTACACACAAAACAACATATCATTCACTATCGTGGAGCTGCAGGTGGATATTGCCTATGGCCTTATACGAGTGTGAATCTCGAGAAGGCCTATGAAGACGCTTGTCGAGCTGTTGGCTCGGAACCGCGTGTTTCATTACTTATTCAGGACTATTTAGAGAAACGTCCACTTGTAGCACGACGCCATTACATTACCACTGGCACGCTACGGTACTTTGATGTACTCTATGTACCGGCAGCTCAATTATCTACCGCTCTCACAACGAATACCACCAAAGCGGTGGGCAGCATTATTGTTCCTCTTTGTGAAACACAAGAAGAGCGCCAATTCGCTCTTCAGTTCGTGCAATCACCGGCACTGGCAGATCATCCAGATACACTTATCGCTATTCCACAGCCGCTAGAAGACCTAGCTGGTTTGTTGCAGGAAGCACAACGGTGGCAATGGATCAGTGAGAATGTACCTGAGTTAGCCAACGATACCTATGCTGCTGAAGAGGTGACTCGTCAGGTAATATCTTCCAAACGTATGCTCGAGAAGCGTATCTATACCTCTCTCGGTGTGCAGCAATCCATTGATCATATGGAGGCTCTGTGGTTCTGTAAAGCCAAGCCCATCATTATTCCTGATCGACGTTCCCTATTCGCTCGGCTCTCTGATATTTGTGACGAGATTTACCATCAAGCGCCTCATATATTGAATGAGCTCGTAAATCGGGACGCTCTTAGCTCAGCAGCTTCCTCGGCACGACTACGTCTCATCGAATTGATTTTAGCCTCTTCGTCAAAACTACTGATGGGGTTAGATCCTCTATCAAAACCACCAGAGATGTCTATCTACCTTTCTCTTTGTAAAAAGACAGGATTGCATCAAGAAACACCAGGAGGTTGGGCTCTTGCAGTGCCTTCTCCTGAGCAAGACATTTCCAACGTTCGCCCTACCCTTCTTCGGATCCTGGAGATCCTGAAAGATCAGAGAGATAATCGCGTTTCGGTTGTAACGATTTTCAGTGAGCTTCGTAAAGCACCTTATGGTGTCCGAGATGGTCTTGTTCCTATCTTCCTGGCCATATTTGCTATCATCCACAGGCAAGATTTGGCTTTTTATGAAAATGGCTCCTTCCTCCGAGAAATCTCCGGTCATGATTTCCGTCGACTAATTAAAGCTCCGACCTCTTTCGATGTACAGCTTACTCAAGTGAGTGGGCCACGTACGGAATTGCTCGATGCCCTACGTATGATGTTAGAGTTACCACTACAAGAGGATAGTCAGGCCAGGATACTCGATATCGTCCGCCCTTTGTTCGTTCTCGCGGCTCAACTTCCAGAATACACGAGGAAGACGAAAAATCTATCGGCTGCAGCACTATCAGTGCGAAACGTGTTGCTTGCTGCTCGGGAGCCAGGTCCTTTCCTTTTCCACGACTTACCGCAGGCGTGTGGTTTTGAACCTTTCGAGACCGATTTCGGAAGAAGAGATGATGCGGTCCGCTTTGTCAAGGTTCTCAAGGATGCTCTCGATGAGCTGAAAACAGCTTACTCAGAGCTCCGGATGCGGATAAAACGAACACTGATGCAAGCTTTCGATATCCCAGATCACCTGCACCAGCCTCGTGAAGTGCTAGCGAATCGGGCTGAAGCTATTGCAGTGAAGATCAGCGAACCTCGTTTGAAGGCATTCTGCCTCCGCCTGATCGATAATCTTCCTGAAAATGAGTGGTTGGAATCCTTGGGAAGCTTTTTATGTTCAAAAATTCCAGCATCATGGACAGATATCGACGAGCAGCGTTTTAGATTAGAGCTAAACCAACTTTGTAAATGGTTCCGTCGTGTGGAAGTGACATTGTTCAGCGAAGATCAGCATAGTACTGATGATTCTATCATCCGAGTAGCCGTTACGCAGTCGAATGGAAAGGATGTTGATCAAATATTGTATGCTACATCGGAAGAAGAGGAAGAAGTTATGCATATCCAAGCAGAAATTATGGAGATTTTGATGTATAATAAGCGCGCAGGTCTAATCGCCATTTCTCGTGCCTTCTTTCAGTTATTATCACAAGAGGAAGGAGATCAAGTATGACTGCTCCTGTTCGCCATATTTTAAGCCTATCCGGGGGAAAAGATAGCGCAGCACTTGCCGTATATATGCGTGATAAAGTGCCAGAAATGGAATATATTTTTCATGATACCGGCAAAGAATTACCGGAAACATATGAATTCCTTAGTCGGCTCGAAGCGATTTTGGGTAAAAAGATTACGAAAACGACTTCGACTCAGACTTTTGATACCTGGCTGGCTGTCTATGGCGGTATGATACCCTCTAAACACCGACGCTGGTGTACACGCATGCTTAAACTAAAACCCTTCGAAGAGTATGTTGGAAACGACCCAGTTATTAACTATGTTGGATTGAGGGCAGATGAAGATCGGGTGGGATATATTAGCAGTAAGCCGAACATCAAGACTGTTTACCCATTCCGCGAAGATGGTTTAACGCGAACTGATATCATTAGTATCCTCGAGGAATCGGGCCTGGGCTTACCTACTTACACAGATTGGGGACGGACACGATCAGGATGTTATTTCTGCTTCTATCAGCAGAAGATTGAATGGGTACGCCTGAAGCAGAACCACCCTGATCTTTTCGAGCAAGCCAAGAAATATGAGCATGCTAATACTGTCAATGGGGAAGCTTTCTACTGGAATGGAGAAGAGTCATTAGAAGAGCTTGAACGCCCTGAGCGCATGGAGCAGATTATCCGAAACTGGGAGAAACATCGTGAGCGAATGCGAGAGAGACGGAACAATAGGTCACTGATTCAAATATTGGGAGGAATGGAAGAGGATGAGGAAGAAGAAAGAGAAGGATGTCTTATCTGCTCCATATAAGATAATTTTTCGATTGTAGATTGAGAAAAAATTATAGAGGATTTGTTTCTCTCTTTTTATGGAAGGGCTTATTGTATTCGTATGTTGCCACGTATTCCGTGAGACTAAAAATACGGATTATTTAGGCTTCTAATCATATAGGGTATCAGTAGACCACCATATAGCAGTCAATTGGAATTGAGGTTTTAGACAGATGGATGACGGTGCTGCAAAAAAATTGAAGTTTTTACGTCAGTACGGACCAATCGCACGCAACGATAGTATGTATGACGAGACTATTCAGCGTGCAGCGAAGCGAGCTAGAGTCGCACCGATTGTATTTGATCATCCTCGACGTGCCGAGGTATTGTCCTGCTTTAAAGCTGACACCCCTACTTCTGTTATCCTCACAGGCACTGCTGGTGACGGCAAAACACATCTATGCAGAGAGGTATGGACAGCATTAGATGGGGATCAGGCCACCTGGGCTAGCGATGACCCTTATCTAAGCAAGACTATCATGTACGAGGGTGGATTGACGATAACGCTGCACGTCATACGAGACTTAAGTGCATGGGTTCCTCAGACGCATTCCGAATGGCAGCGTGAAAAAATTGAGTTGCTCAATCTTTTTTGTCGATCCCTTTATGAACCCTACAATAAACATATCTTCCTCATAGCGGCAAACGACGGCCAGCTTATTGAATCATGGCGAAGACTTCCAGACACGGAATATGTTGTCAAAGTGCGTGCCCTTCTTGAGCAGCTACTGGTCGAGGGTCGTCAAAACGAACCGGGAGTAAGACTCGCGTTTTTTAATCTGAGTCGAGGTAGTTCTGCAGAACTTCTCGATCTCGCTTTGGAAGCTTTCTTAAATCATGAAGTATGGTCTGAGTGCTTGGTCGGCAATTCAGGCGCAAACCAGGCTTTCGGGATCAATTGCGCTGTTCGTCACAACTACGAGTTGCTACAAACACCTTTAGTGCAGAAGCGGCTCCGCGCACTCTTTGAGTTATGCGACTACAATGACTTGCATATTCCCATCCGCCAAATCCTAATGCTCTTGACAAATGCTGTGCTTGGCCATCCCGATGTAAAGGATCAGCTGATGGTCCCGGCGGATATTCCCATTCTGATCAAAGAAGGCCTTGTTGCAAAAGCGAGTCTTTACAACAATGTTTTTGGTGGAAATCTCCCGGATACACGCCGTGAATCGCTCACGATTTTTGCCTACCTAGATAGGTTTCGCATTGGCTACGAAACATCGAACCGCATCGATAACATCTTGATTTTCGGCGGTGCTGATGATAATCTGCACCCCTACTTTGAGCAGCTACTTTCCAACGACAAATTTTACGGAGCACAGGCGGGTTACCTCGCAGCTCAACGTAACTTCGTCGAGGGAACAGATAGCGAAGAGCATACAACCGATTTCCTGCGGGAATTGGTTAGCCAAAGAAGAGGTTTGTTCTTCAAAATTCCTGTTGCGCAAGAACTAGAACTCTCTCTGTGGGATCTGACAGTTTTCAAGTATGCAGGTGAATACCTCTCTCGCCTCATCCATCCACTCTTAGCCAACAGACAGGTAGGTCATCCCATTCGAGCACGCCTGGTAAAGGGTCTCAACAGGATATTTGTGGGTATGCTCATCAATAGTGATCGAGAGCTTATTCTAGCCAGTAGTCTCTCTTTTTCTAACGCAAAAGTGAACAAATTATTAGAGGAGCGTATCTCTGTAATTCCACGTTTGGGAGAGCGGGTCGAGATCATTCTTCGCGATGGTGTTCCGTTGCTTAATATCGTGCTGAATGACAGAATCGAGTGTTCTTTACCACTTCACCTCACACGCTACGAATTTTTGAGCCGTGTGGCAGAAGGAGCATTGCCCAGTAGCTTTTCTAAGGAGTGCTACGAAGATATTCTTGCTTTCAAGAGCCGGATTCTGGGAGCACTAACCGAACGTAATAAAGGAGAACCCGCTCTTTTGCAAAACACATTCAGGCTCTTGAGCTTGGATGATAGAGGTAGCCCGGTAGAAGAAGTTGTGGAAATGATGGAGCAAATTAATGAACGAACGAGTTGAGTTGGAGCCTCCCCCTCCTCAAGATCACCCAAATATCTCCCCCTGGCTAGATGAGCAGATCTGGGGACACCGACTGTGGGATGCTCAAACACCCTGGCTGCTCTTCCTGGAGTTTCTCTCTGTAGCAGAAGCCTGCTATCGTGACGGTAAGTTATTGGACGAGGGGCAGAAGTATTATCCTTTAGTATTTCGCCCTTACAAAAGGATGTATCTGCGCAATCTCCTCTTCAATAATGCCGAGCTTGCTCGCCTCAGTGAGCAGCAGTATGTTGACCGCGATGTGACATGGCAATTGTGGATAAACCTGATGGATGAGAACGCGCGAGGCGTACCAGAAAGAGATTTCTCCTACTTAAAGAGCCATTTCCATTCATTTGCAGATTTCGCAGCTCTTCTTGAGATGCTACGTGGGTCGGTAGTGGAAAGCGAAAGAGATAGAAGGTGGACTTCACGCTTTGTTTTCCCTTTTGGCCCAAAAGCTCTGTATGTTGATGTAAACATCGGGGCCAATAATCAGCCGTCACCAGAGTATATCAACTTCGGGCGTACTGGGGAACTTCTGTATCTCATGCTTTGCCGTTCAAATTACAGCTCTCAATTGAGCAAGCACATTACGAAATTGCTGCTTGGCGATAATCCATGGAATGGTCTGTTGGGTTTGCTTCAACCTGTTAGCGAGGAGCAAGATACCTTTGTCAGAGGCCATAGCTATTTACCATATAGCAGACACAGCACGTTTGACAAGTTGGGTGAAGACTGGCTCAGTATCTTTAATTTACATCTGCCCGGGTTCGATTCTGTTTCTTATTTAGTGACCCTAGGAGCTTTTCATATTCTTCTTTATCAGATAACTATTGCTGCCGAGAAGCTTCAGAAGAAGAGTACGCCACATATGATTTGTGAAGTGGTCGCTCCTAAAAAAACTCTCGTTCGCGAATTATCTTTTGCTAATTACCAGGAGAATGTTGATCTCCCCGCGCAAGCCGTCGAGTCATATATTTATACTATTGAGCAATCTGAGGAGTGGCAAAAGGCTTTGAGGGAACCTGGAGCATATTCGCTCTGCTGTGCGATCTTAAAGGAACGTGTGTGGTGGCCGCGAAAACCGGACGACTATGACGGACCTGACGAACCTGATCACCTTATCAAGGAGTTGCGCTCTGAAGCCTTAAAGGGGCATCGCCAACATCTGGCTCATATACACCGTGCCTATGGACGGGAGGTAGGTCTGGTCTCGAAAAGAGGGACGAACAAACTACGCTATGCCCCGAATGATACCTTTCTCAAGACACTCATTACCGCAAACGTCGAGACACGTATGGAGTTAGGTGAGTTCTTGGATCGAGTGTATAAGCGATATGGTTTGGTATTTGGAGAGAAAGAGGCGGAACAAATACTGTCAGACGACGAGTTTGATAAAAAGGCTTTTCAGGCAAATGCAGACCGCCTCGAGAGACGTTTGAGTAGCCTTGGTATGTTACGTCGCCTCTCAGATAGCTGTGCTTACGTAGAGAATCCCTATAGGCGGAGGACCACATGAATGGTGCCGAACTCATTGGATCCGTAGCGGCGCTTTATTTGCAAGAGCTACTTTTCACCAGTGATAGAGAAGGAACAGCTCGCTTTATCATTGATAATCTTACCCCGGAGCAAACAGCGGCAGCAGTGAGAGCGATTTTGCATGATACCGATCTCTCTGCTGCAGTCGATGTGAAAATGCCAGCCCAGTTTCTGGAGGGTCAGGGGCTGCCTGCTTCAGTATTGACTGACAAGCGTGCCACCTATTATCGTAATTCCGAATGTCATAAAACAGCGCTGTTGTTAGCGAATATAGGGGACGATGAGAAGCAGTCGCTCAAAGAGCTTGTACCAATAGGAGCTGCAGAGCTACAGGAGCATAGCGAGTTGTGGATGCAGATCGTTGGCGTGGGCTTAAGTCTTCCAGACGAACAGAAAAAGTGGTGGGAGAAGGCTCTACGTGGTCTACAAGAGTTACAAATCTTTTCTTTGGAACGTGTTGCGGAATACGTTCTACAGACACGCGACATTATAGCAAATGAGGGTCAATCATTAGTACGGGCATTAGGCATCGCCCTGCCATCGTTGCATATACCTAAAGACTCGGCGTATTTTAATGCTCTAAATGAAAAAGTTCGTACACACACTTCTCAGTGGAAACGTCTCTTCGAAAATGCGTATAACAAAAGAGCTGGGTATCTACGTAAACAGACTCCGTCCCAGACACGTCTTACGACAGATGACCTCAGGAAAGAATTTGAACGTGTGAAGGACAATATTCCTGAGGCATGCCACGTCATCGTTCAAACATTCATAGGGGCACCCAGCGGGTGGAATCATCCGGCAGAGGCGCTCGCCTCATGCGAATGGGAAGATGTCAAACCACTATTCGACGGACTCAAACGAGAAAGATATAATCTAGGCGCGCAAACAAAAGAGTTCTACCATGAGCGTGAAACTACGTTATTGAGCCCCACCGATCATGATTATCTTACACGGCTAATTGCTCGCAAAACCACGGAAGCTAATGATGAGGATAAAGAGTTCTACGAAGCCCATCGAAATGAACTCAAGGAAGATCCTAAGCTCAAATCGCGTTGGGATCGCTTTGTCTATGGATCTCCGCGGGAAACTGATGACTTCATTTTAGGTCTGTCACTCAGTATGGAGTCCCTATTCAATCAACAAGAGATTAGCAAGACACGCACACTTATTATTCGCTGCGAACGTTCACTCCGCAAGGATCTGAGAGATCTCAATGTTGATGCCGGGCTCTATTTTGCAACTCGCTACCGAGGGTTACAATCGCTTCTGGGTCCACGCGTTCGCTGGCAAGTTGGACCGCTATTTGAATTCGAAAAAGTGGTCGCAGAATGGAAATCTAAAGGGACAAAGCTCAACCACTCCGTGGCGCGAGATGCCTTACAGCTCAAATTTGTCCTGTCTCTGGAGGTAGAACTGGCACAAGGCGGAACAGATGTATACTATTCCCAGCTTGTATGGAAGTTCAACCCAAACGAAGTCACCAGCGAGTTTGTGGCCGACTGGTCGCGTTTACGAGAACACCCGCTTGTTTACTGCCACGTGTCCCGGAAAGCTATGGGAAGCAAAGGGCGGGCTCAAATGGTTGATCTCTCAAATGTAAAGACTCTGATGCCTGTCTATGGCCAGGACAGTGGTTCTTTCGTTGCTGCTTACAAAGCTGCTAACGATATTACGCTAACCTGGCTGAAAAATATAGAGCAGGCAGAGAAAGAGCATTTGATTAGTCGGTTTACCGCACAGGCTTTACGCTCATCCTTTAACGCCTTTCAGGCCAAATATACCTCGGCAATAACGGGCTTTTTCGCTGAGGGAATAGGACACGTCGATCTTGAGGCCCAGCTTCAAGCGTACTGCGCATTACTACGCCAACTATGCTTAGAAGCCAAGGGTGATCGTAATCGCGAACTGCTATTACGCCCCTTGCTCCTGATAGGGACCGTGATAGTAGAGGGAAGTCATGAAACTGGCATTGTCGCTCCCTGGCATCCTCTCCGCTTAGCAGCGTTGGCTCGAAAGGCGCATCTTATCGCCGATCTTGTCGAGCTACTGCTGACTCTGGAACAAGCCCAGTTTGGAGATCCGCATCTTTTCTTCAAAGACCTACAGCAGGAGTTAAAGCATCCTTTCTATCCAGAGGTGGTCTTAGGCTGGCATGGAGATAAACCAGCTCTCCTGGCGCTAACGGATATAGTTGGAGACTATACATTGCATGAATCTCCAATTGCCAGCGACGATGGTTTTGATGATACGAACGAGAGCCCTGTCCAAGCAGCAAATAAAGTATTGGATTTGGTAAGGCGGTATCTCGCTTTGTATCCACACAAACAGGCAAATTTGTCTGTGGTCCTGTATAATTGTGACTCGGCTCGATTACCACAAGCCGTTGTCGACAAGATCGGCACTATCTATGAAGATGAAGATGACGTTCGTTGCCAGGTGATTTTACGTCATCGTGACGGACTGCAACTACGCTCTCTCTATGAACAGATCATCAGTTCGTCAGATGCTGACCCAGACTCATTCAACGCTAGTGAAGCGACCCAAGATTTCATGGCACGCTTACGCATCGCTATAATGGTAGATCAGGCTCCTCCGCCTAATCCCAAAGATGGCTGCTTTGCCGATATTGCTTTCTCTCAGGACGTGATTGCACGCCATGCACGTATCGAATGGTATTTCGAGACGGCTACTCCAATCGCCCTTGAAAACCTGATTCCGCCGCGTTGGTCACGACGGCGGCCCGCTGCTAAGGACGACATGAAGTCAGTGGTTTACCTGTGTTGCCCAGTTCAGAGCAGAGAGGGATGGGCATTCCTAACAGCGCTGACAACTTTCCTCAAAGGGGATTGGGATGGCAACGAGGAACGCCGTCTCTTACCAGCTCGACAGCTGGACTTTAAAGATCCAAGCATGACTAGTATTTTCAGAGAGACTCACAATCTGGCAACATGGGTAGTGAATTATGACGAGTTGCTCGACCGAAGACAGTTACTGAATCAAAATGTACAAGTGATTCGCTATAAACAATCTGCCACTCAAGGCCGGAATGTAATTATATCGTCAACTGCATCGCTCGATCTACTGCGCCAAATGGTTCTTGGTCGTCTTAAGGATTTAAGCTTAGATCTCAGTGAGGCAGCTTACCAAGATCTAGCAAACCGTTTCATAAAAGACGCAAACGGCATTTCTGGCGATATTGTATTGCGTGCGGCTAAGAACGGGCGCAACGCAAGTGAATTGATGGGGATCGTGCTGAGTCGCTTCCTGGTCTCTCAAGAATTGAGTGGGGAGCGATACTACGGGTGGTATTTTCTCGATGACTATGCGGAATGGCTAGGCCAGCGTGAGGAGCAAATTGCCGATATCTTGATGCTCAGTCCAGAACAAACACTTGATGGGCAGTTGCGGTTAACAATGATTATTACAGAGTCAAAGTACGTTGATGCAGCGAGTCTTGCTGCGAAGCGGAAAGAGTCACAAAAGCAGTTACGTGACACTGTCAAGCGCATTATGGATGCACTATTTGGTGATCCGGAGCGTTTGGATCGAAATCTATGGTTGGCTCGTCTTTCTGATCTGATTCTAGATGGAATACAAATTCCGGCAAGTGCGGGAATCAACCTTGCAGATTGGCGTCGGGCAATTCGTGAGGGTACATGCGAGGTATATGTACGAGGGTATTCTCATGTTTTTGTTTCGGGGCCGAGTGAAGCCAAAGTCTTTTCAGATTTTGTGCAAGTAGCAGGTTTAGATAATTCGTATCAAGAGATTTTTGAACGCGCGGATGTGCGTCGACTTGTGCTGCTTTATCTACATAATGAAGATCCTCTCGAAATACGCAAAGAGAATACGGATGAAGATGTATGGGATCAACGAATATATCGGCAACCATCGGGTCGAAATCCTGTAGTAGTCACTAATGAGGTGGAGCAAGAAGATAATCAGAGTTCTTTTAGCAATTTGCTTCCGCCATTGGTGATCACTTCTAACCCTGGGGAGCTTGATAATAACACACTATCAGCTATTCACAGTGATACGGATCATGGCGGTGAAGATCACTGGGCATATCCCTCGATAGAGACTGTATTAGCTCGTGACAACAAAATCGATAAGAATGGAGCCGTGGAAAATCTCTGGCTACGGGAGATCGAGAACCGAACAAAGGCAGCACTTCAACAATTTCAGATGCGCTCTAAACTGCTTAGTAGCATTCTCACGCCGAATGCTGCCTTGCTCAAGTTTGTAGGAAGTGATGACCTTACTGTCGAACTCGTGAATAAACGTCGCTCGCAATTTCTTACTACCTATGGCCTCAATATTATCTCAGTGCAGCCAGAACCCGGAGCTGTGGCATTATCCATTGAGCGTCCAAAAAGGCAAGTCATTTGGATACAGGACCTCTGGAAACGGTGGATACCCGACTCGACAAACGGGAATCAAGAGCTTTTAATCGCAGTAAAAGAGTCAGATGGCGAATTGTTAATGCTTTCGCCAGGATCGCAGCATGCACCGCATACGCTCATTGCAGGTTCGACAGGAAGTGGCAAGTCGGTGCTTATGCAAAATCTGATGCTAGCAATTGCAGCAACAAACACTCCTGAACAGGCTCGCCTTATCCTCATCGACCCGAAGCAAGGCGTGGATTACTTCGATTTCGCCTCTCTGCCACACCTTGATGGAGGCGAAATAATCGACCAAAGAGAGGTGGCTTTGGATCGGCTAAGGTCTTTAGTGGACGAAATGGATGCACGCTACACCAAGTTCAAGAGCGCTCGAGCGCCCAATTTGACGGCATACAACAAAAAAGTTTCAAGTGGTGAACGCCTACCTGTATTGTGGTTAATTCACGATGAATTTGCTGAGTGGATGCTGATTCCAGAGTACAAACAGGAAATCAGTAATGTTGTCAGCCGCTTGGGTGTCAAGGCTCGTGCTGCTGGTATCTACCTTATCTTCGCTGCGCAGAGACCTGACGCGAACGTGATGCCAATGCAACTTCGGGCGAATCTTGGCAATCGGCTTATCCTACGAGTCGACTCAGAAGGTACATCCGAGATTGCTTTAGGTGAAAAAGGGGCAGAGCGCTTGTTAGGACGTGGGCACTTACTGGCAAAACTGGAAGGGGCACCTTTATATTATGCACAGGTACCGTTGGTTGAGGAACAATTTATTGAGCAGTTAATTTCTGTAATTACATAATTTGGGTGCTTATTATATCCGATTAAGGTATGCGATCTTTATCATCTCCAAGAAATAGACAGGCAGCTTTTCAACTTTAGAGGACAACTTAATTGTCCGTATACAATTGCCCAACAACAATATAGTTTTGAACCCAACAATAAAGTCGGAAACTGAATTGTTGCGCGTAGGTGTTTAAGAAAAGTGACGACTCCCCAGGGCTCAAGCCGCAGGGCTTTCTGGCTCGTTTAGTGTAAATTTTCACAGGAGTAATACAACTTCGATAGCCCATTCAACGTAGTGACAATAAAGGAAAAAGCAGGGTCTACAACATCAGGGAAGAAAAAATAGTGAGCCATGCGGCGGACGATACTGAGATTGCTTTGCCCAAATGGGCAAGCACGATAGAACAAGAACCAGCAAAACCCACGAGATATCGTAGAGGAAACAGATACACATGGCGACGACTGGGCAAGAACTGCAAACAACAACGACAAAGACGATGCTTCCACCGGGGCCTAGAGGGCTGCCCTACATTGGCAGCATGCTCTCGTTTAGACAAGATCCGCTTGGATTTTTTCAACAGCTTCAACGCACGTATGGCAATATGGCAACGGTGTATATCGGGAAGAATCCGGCGGTGCTACTGTTCCGCCCGGAACATGTGCGCTACGTGCTGGTGGAGCACCCGCGCGATTTTACTAACCGCGGCGTGCTTCAGCGGGATAACAATGGAAACAACGGAGGCTTTGCGAGCGAGGGATTGCTGACCATAGATGGCGAAAAGCATCGCCAGCAGCGCCACGCAGTACAACCAGCTTTCCATAAAAAACATATCGAGGGCTATGCCAGGATCATGGAGCAATATACGCAGGAGCTGCTCAAAACGTGGCATCCTGGCGATCGAGTCGATATGTCACGTGCCATGCAGGAGTTGACACTCAGGGTTGTGAGCAAGTGTCTCTTTAGCATTGACCTGTCAAGCCAGCTTGGCCCTCTCAGTGATGCCTTCGATGGCGTGATTGGCAGTTCAACAAGCATGGTCGAGGATCTCCTGAATATTCGCATAGATAACCCGATCACCGGCTATGGCAGGCGTATGGCGGCCATGCGCCAACTGGATATGCTGATTTACACACTGATAGCACAGCGTCGCGATGATGACCGCGATTACGATGATGTTCTTTCTATGTTGATGTCAGCCGAGAGTGGTGAAGAGCCTGGAACAACACTGACCGGGAAACAGATACATGACCATATCCTGACTTTCCTCGCTGCGGGGCACGAAACCACCGCGATTACCCTCGTCTGGACGTTTTACCTGCTCTCACAATATCCGCAGGTACGTGCGAAATTGCAGGATGAAATCCGCAACATACTTGCCGAAGGTGAGCCAACTCTTGATGAACTTGCGAAAATTCCCTATCTCGATTGGGTACTGAACGAATCGATGCGTCTCTATCCTCCGGCATGGTTGCAGATGCGCTTCGTCGCCAAAGAGACCGAACTAGATGGTGTACGCCTGCCAGTTGGCACGCTGATTATCTTGAGCCAGTGGGTCATTCATCGCTTACCCGAAATATGGAAAGACCCGGAAGTCTTCCGACCTGAGCGCTGGGATCCGGCAAACAAGCAACAGCTTCCAGCGGGAGCATACTTCCCCTTTGGAGGCGGCCCGCGCACTTGCATCGGTATGCCGCTCGCGCAATTAGAGGCCAGGATTATTCTCGCGAATATTCTCCAGCACTACACGCCGCAGCCCGATCCTGGCTATACACCCGGGTTTCAGCCATCGATCACCTTGCGCCCGAAACAGCATTTACGTGTTACCCTGGTGCCCACGTCTTCCAATGGTTCAGCAGATCAGTGGAAGCAGCTTGTGAGCATGTCTGATCGCGCTTTACAGGATGGTTCAGAGCGCCAGGGATGCAGAAATGCACTGCTGAGCCTGTTTGGACTATAGGTGAGCGTGACATCACCCTTCTATACCTGGCGCTATGACCACATTAGGAATAATACTCCTCATTTGTCGAGCAACTTCGGGGGTGATACGCGCATCGGTGATCAGAGTATGAACGATGTCGAGAGGCGCAATCAGACTGGCAGAAGTGAAATTAAATTTTGTATGATCGGCCAAAATAAAGACCTGTCGCGCGCACTTGATCATCTGACGCTTGACCGGGATCTCTTCCTGAAAAGGACTGGTGAGACCTTGGTGCAAAGAAATCCCGCGTAGACCGATAAATGCCTTATCCACATAGAATTGGCTCAGTGCCTGTTCAGCGATCATGCCAATAAACGAATAGGAGCGCATAAATAATGTCCCACCCGTACAAATAACGGTCAGGCTTGGGTTTGTCTCGCTAATTGTCATCAGCTCTTTGCTTATATAAAGAGAGTTGGTGATGACTGTTAAGTCTCGTTTCTTCGCAAGGAAAGGAAGCACGAAGTGGTTAGTTGAGCTGGCGTCAAGTATGATCGTTTCCCCATCATGAATATGTTCAGCCGCACACTGCCCAATGGACTGCTTTTCTTCTACGTATTCATTCAGTCGCTGTTCATAGGCTGGTACGGAACTGCGCAATAATGCCTGTGAAGGGTAATCGATCGCGGTAGCTCCTCCGCGCGTACGCACAATCAAACCCTGCTCGTCAAGCCAGGTAAGGTCTCGCCGTACTGTCGCAGGTGAGGCTCCTATCCACTCCACGATTTCCGCAACGGTAGCCGATTTATGCATATTGATGGTTTTAACTATCTCCGTGCGACGTTCTATCGAAAGAAACGCGCGACCATCATCGGCGGATACCTCAATACTGCGAACGCTTCCAGTTCCAGGTAAATCATCTAAAGCACCTTCCGACATTTGTTCTCCTGTACCAAACAATCAAGGTCTTGATCCAACAATTCTTTTTGCCGATCTCCAGTGAGACTGGTATGTCTCACTGGAACGTAAACACAGTTCTCAGTTCCATTCTAGCTATGTAGAAACGCCTGGCTGACCGAAACCCTGACAATATATTATCTATTTTGATTATTCTTGATTATAACACATTTAGGAAAAAATACAAATACGCATCCTTGACAAACGTGAAAAAATCATTATAATTAATATTAATCAAATTCAATCAAATTCAATCATGTTTTCGAAAAGGACTGAAGGAGTTATTTATGTTGATCGCTATGGCGGGACTTCCTGGAACGGGAAAGAGTACTCTTGCCCAACACCTGGCTGATGCGTGTGCCGGCATAGTGCTCAATAAAGATTCCATTCGGGCTGCACTCTTTCCCATTGCCCAGATTGAGTATTCTACCAGGCAAGACGACTTCTGCATATCCATTATGTTTCAGGTTGCCTCCTACATGCTTCGGAATGACCCATCCCTGTATGTCATTCTGGACGGGCGAACCTTTTCACGCAAGTACCAGGTCGCGGCTCTAGATGAATTGGCAGAGGAACTCAAGACGCCTCTGAAAATCATAGAATGCATCTGCTCTGATGAAACAGTACATAAACGTCTGGAAGATAAGGTAACGATGGGAGCGAAGCATCTGGCAGGCAATCGAGACTATCATCTCTATCTTACAATCAAAGCGCGCTTTGAGCCAATTCGTGAGCCAAAGCTGGTAGTAAATACAGACGATGACCTGGCGCATTGTTTGGCATCATGCCTCGCCTACGTGTCCATTTCTTAAATAGACATGGTTGGGCTAAAGCCACTCATGGAATTTGTCCAGACTCCATGACAAGAGAGTAGGCATTGATGCTATATAACAGTGACGCAAGGCAAAAGGGGTACAAAGTTCATGAAGATAGCAACAGTGACGCTAAACCCGGCAATTGACCAAACAGTGAGAGTTGATAGCTTTCGGCCAAATACCGTCAATCGAGCCCTGGCGATCAGCTTTGATGCGAGTGGCAAAGGGGTCAACGTTGCTTCATTCCTGGCGGACTACGGACACGACACCGCTGTGACAGGTTACCTTGGGCAGGAGAATGCCGATATCTTCGAGCAGTTCTTTGCATCCAAAGGCATTGATGATTGTTTCATCCGCATCCCTGGAAACACCCGCATCAATGTAAAAGTCGTTGATGAAGTTAACCAGCAGACAACAGATATCAACATGCCTGGTGAAACTCCTCCTCAGGAAGCGATGAATACACTCCTGCAAACAATCGAACAACTGGCGAACTCTTGCGATTGGTTCGTATTATCTGGCTCTTTGCCGCCACATGTACCTGCCACGATCTATGCTACGATCATCACCCAACTCAAGCAGCAAAAAAAGCAAATCATCCTGGATACAAGTGGGGAAGCCCTCCGTGAAGGGATACAGGCAGGTCCAACTATCGTGAAGCCAAATATTTTGGAGCTACAGTATCTCGTCGGACATTCTTTGAAGAGCGAAGCCGAGATTCAGCACACCGCCTATCAACTCCTGAATGAAGACAGTAAGTTGGTCGTTGTCTCGATGGGAAGGCAGGGCGCGATGCTGGTCGAGCAGGCAACAACGCTTATCGCGATTCCTCCTGCCATAATGGTGAAGAAGACCTTTGGGGCAGGAGATGCCATTGTCGCAGGTCTCGTTACAGGTCAAATACTGGGGTTGAGTCTGGCTGATTGCGGACGGTTAGCTACAGCCTTCGCAGTGGGGGCAATTACGCATCTCAGCTACAACCTGCCCCCTCGCGACACACTTATGCAGTATTTCCACCAGGTGAGTATCAGGAATTATTAAGTACTCCCCATGTTCTTTTAAAGAAAGGAAGAAGGATAGTATATGAGTGAACTCTTAGGTAGACGCTTTCATCGACTCTTTGGCGCAGATGGACGATCCGTGGTCATCGCAATGGATCACGGAACTACTGATGGTGCTGTCGCGGGGTTCGAAAACCCGGAGAAAGTACTGGAGCAGGTGATAGCTGGTGGCGCTGACGCGATCCTGACCAGCATTGGCATTGCCCGTCATTTTAGCAAGCAGCTCAAAAATACCGGCTTAATGATCCGCTGTGATGGCGCTACTTCGCCTCTTTTGGAGCGTCCACGGGCACTCGTTATAGGTGTTGATGACCTTCTCTCAACAGGGGCCGATGCCGCCACCGCTATGTATATCCCGGGCAGTGTGAACGGTCATGGTTCGACAATGTATTTCCCTCGCCTGGCCACAGAAGCTCATCGCTGGAACATCCCCGTCATGGCTGAGGCTCTGCCATATGGTTTCGAGGAGCATCCCGCTGCTCGTGCAGTAGAACCAGTGGCAGATGCATGCCGCATGGCCGCCGAAAACGGGGCCGATATTGTAAAAACCTTCTATACCGGTGAACGCGAAAGCTTTCGGAAGGTTATTCGCTCGTGCTATGTGCCAGTGCTGGTATTAGGCGGTCCCAAAACGCATGGTGATCGAGAATTCCTGGAATCCATTCGTGACGCTTTGGATGCGGGTGCTGCTGGTGTCGTCATTGGCCGTTACGTCTGGCAAGCCGCATCCCCTACAGGTATGACACAGGCCCTGGTGGCTCTCGTTCACCACGATGTCAGTGTGGATGACGCACTGCATATGTTGCATGCAAGCAGGTAAGCTACATCAGCAAACCGTTAAACATAGTTTCAAGAAGGTGATTGCGGAGAGACAGCTCTTATTCTCACACGATGAGTATGAGTATACGAAGGAGTATCATAATGTACCTCGTTGGCATCGATGTTGGCACAACGAATACCAAGACTGTCATTTTCGATATAGAAACTGGGCGTATCTGTGCTGTCGGCAGCAGCCGTACCTTAACACGCCATCCACTACCGGAATGGAGCGAATTTGACGCAGAAGACGTATGGGGAACAGTCCTTCAGAGCATTCAAGCTGCCGTTCAGCGCTGTGATCGACCTGAACGTATCCGTGCCATCTCTGTTGCCAGCATGGGGGAGTCAGCATTCCCCATGGATGCTGATGGAAACGTATTGCACGCTGCCATTGCCTGGTATGACCAGCGTACAGTCGCGGAGGCACGATGGTGGGAGAACATCGCCGGTCGAGAGCGCATCTTCACCATTACGGGACATATTCCACGCCCAACGTTTGGAGTGAATAAGCTGCTCTGGCTGCGTAATCACCTTCCACAGGTATTTGAACGTATCTATCACTGGTTAAGCATCGAGGATTTCGTGTTGTGGAAGCTGAGTGGGAGCTTCGCTACTGATTATAGCATTGCCTCACGCACTATGCTCTTTGATCAACGCACGCTCACCTGGTCGAAACCACTCCTCGAGCAGGCAGCCCTGCCTGCAGCGTGGTTCCCGCCTGCCTTTCCCAGTGGGACCGCCATTGGAAGCGTGAGCAAAGAAGTTGCTGAGCAGACCGGCTTACCACGACAAACAATTGTGAGTACAGGCGGACACGACCATCTCTGCGGCGCGTTAGCCGCAGGAGTGACACACCCAGGCCATCTGCTGGAATCAATGGGGACAGCTAGCGTTATTCTGGCAGTGAGCGATGCATTCCGTCCCAGTCCGGAACTATTGGCAGCTGGCTGTACCAGTTATGCATACGTCTTACAGCATACCTACGTCATCCTGGGTACGCTGAACTTCGCCGGAGGAGCGCTTGAATGGATTGTGACTTTGCTCTATGGTCAAGGAAAGCAGGGTACCGTCTCCCCAGAGATCTATGCCCAGGCACTACGTGAAGCCGCAGAGATACCTCCTGGCTCACAAGGTGCTCTCGTTTTACCCTCCTTTCTCGGTTCCGGCACGCCCTATGGACAAAGCTCAGTACGCGGAGCAATGCTTGGCCTGACGCCTTCTCACAACCGTCCAGAACTGGTGCGTGCGCTCATGGAAGGCCTCGCTTTCTGGCTGCGCGATAATATAACGATGTTCAATAACCTGGGCATCGCACCACCTCAGCCCGAAATCACGGTGATTGGTGGCGCTACTCAAGCTGCACCATTGTTACAGATCAAGGCAGATATAACCGGTTGCCCGATCAAAGTACCTCAGATTACTGAGGCAGCAGCAACTGGTGCAGCATTGCTCGCAGGCATGGGTGCGAATATCTTTCACTCGGGCGAGGAAGCAGCCTCTTCGGTCCTGCACACAGTTCAGATCTACGAGCCTGACACGCAGGCAGTCGAGATCTACAACACGATCTATGAGCAAACGTATCTGCCAGCTCGTCGCCTATTCAGTTGAGCAGAGAGTGTGATATCAAACCCGGTTGAAGCGTAATAAATAGCGGGAGCGCAAGGTGGCCTCCCCTGCCGGGAAATGAGGTGTCCTCATATCTTCACCTTTCAAACGGCTTTGATAGCACTTCTTCAGAGAGGAAAGGAGGTATTATATCTATATGCATTCAGAAACGCTGCTCTCGCATTGAGATCGATGCGGCGGCATCTTTCTCATTTGAATGCAAGGAAGTATTCACAGTTATTGTCGTAGTGGTCTTTTGTCAGAACGTCGTTTGTATACACTATTTTCAAGGAGAAACTTGAGATGGAAGACACAGAAAATGGGAAAAAATCCCTGAGTCGTCGTGAATTTCTCGCTGGAACAGCTGCCGTCCTCGCCGGGGGTAGCCTCCTGGCCGCATGTGGGGGCAGCACCTCAACTGGAGGCAGCACCTCAACCCCCGGAGCTAGCACCGCGAACTACACATTCGTACTGATACAAGGCGTCAAGGGCGATCCCTTCTACGTCACTATGCAGAAAGGTGCGCAGGAGATGGCGAATAAACTAGGGGTGAAGCTCCTCGTCGATGGACCCGCTCAGTTCAGCGCTACCCTCCAGGCGCCTATTGTTGATGCCTACATCGCAAAGAAGGTCGACGTGATGATTATCGCGGCATGCGATAAGCAAGCGATGATCGCGCCATTGCAGAATGCGCACAACGCGGGCATCAAGGTTATTTCTGTCGATACCTTTATTGGCAATGGCGACTATACAAGTGGTCCTGTGACCTTCCCGCTGTCCTACATTGGCTCCGATAACGTCCAGGGAGGAAAGATCGCCGGAGAGGCCCTTATCAAAGCCATTGGCAACAAAGGCGGCATTTACATTGAAAATGTGACTCCTGGTATCAGTACCACCGATCAGCGGCAACAGGGATGCATAGAGGCGATTAATGCTACGAATGGGGCGGTGAAGCTCGTCGGCTCGAATTATGACAACGATAGCGCCGCAACCGCCTCACAGCAAGTCTCGGCGTTGTTGTCCAGCAGCAAGGGAGCACAAGTCAGTGGCATCTTTGGCACCAACCTGTTCAGCGCTGAGGGAGCAGCCCAGGCCGTCAAGAATGCCAATAAGCAGGGGCAGATCAAGATCGCGAATTTTGATGCGCCTCAGGGGGCTATCACTGACCTCAATAACGGTGCGGTCGACCTGGTCATTGCCCAGAAACCGGCTGACATGGGTAGCACCGCCGTGCAATACGGAGTGTATGCTCTGACTGGTCTAACCAGTAAAATTCTGAAGCGCGTCCCCACAGGCTATGTCGTCATCGACAAGACCAATGTGAACGATCCAGCTTCGCAGGCCGCCATCTATAAGAGTTAGCTAGCTAGCAGGCCGGTGGCTTCTTGCCACCGGCACAGGAGAAATCTATGAAAGTGCCTGATGTAGCTCTACCGGATGCAAACCAGAGCCAGCCAGGAAAGACACCTCTGAGACCACTTGATATTGTAAGTAGGGGGTGGTCGTGGCTGTTCCTGCTCGTGCTGCTTATCTTCTTCTCTATCACCGGGCAAGGCTTCCTGAACATCTACAACTTCCAAACTATTGGGGCGGATATGTCCCTGGTGTTGATTATGGCATTGGGGCAGACCTTCGTCATTATCTCAGGAGGGATCGACCTCTCGACAGGCTTTGTGATGGGCATGGCGTCAGTCGCCGCGGCCCTGGTCATGAGCGGCTTGGGGAGCAGTGTGCCACTGCCCGTTGTGGTGCTGGCCGGCGCGGCTGCCGGCCTGGGCATTGGTCTCATTCCCGGCCTGATAAACGGCCTGATCATTGCCCGACTGCGTGTGCCGTCTTTCATTGTCACGCTGGGTATGTACGGTATTGCCCGTGGTGCGGGCTTTATTCTCTCCGGTGGACAACCCGTCAGCATACAGACGAATGGCGTCGGCCAGATCGGCAATGCGTACCTGCTGTACCTCCTGCCCGATGGACGTGTGAGCTTCTTCCACCTGCCCTCTAACCTGCAGGGAGTACGTCCCAGTCAGATTATTCAATTGCTTCCCTTTCCCTTGATTTTCCTGGTCGTTGTAGCCCTTATCTGTGCCTGGCTGCTCTGGCAGACGCGCTTTGGCAGACATACATACGCCGTTGGTGGGAGCGAAGAGGCTTCGCGGCGCGCGGGTGTCCCCGTGGTTCGTCATACCATTCTGATCTATGTACTTTCGGCGTTCATGGCATCTCTAGCGGGTGTGGTCTACACGTTGCGCTTCAGCAACGGAGCAGCAGATGTGGGTGACCCACTCCTCCTCACCTCTATCGCGGCGGTGATTATCGGTGGCGCCTCGCTCTTGGGTGGTGAGGGGGCCATCATCGGCACGGTGATCGGCGCGCTGATTATTGCGATCATCCAGAATGGCCTGATCTTCCTGGGAATTAATCCCTTCTGGCAGTTCATTGCCGTGGGCACGGTGATTATTCTGGCTGTTCTTGTCGATCAGACGAAAAAGCGGCTGGTTTAGCACAGATAATGGGAACAGGAGAAACACATGATGGCTGATGTACAACCTATCTTACGAGTCAAAGATCTCTATAAACGCTTCGGTGGTCTGGTCGCAGTAGATCATGTCAGCCTGGACATTCACCCTGGCGAAGTGGTAGGACTCCTCGGAGACAACGGTGCGGGCAAGTCAACACTCATCAAAATGATTTCTGGCGCCTATAAACCCGACGGTGGCCAGATTCTTCTTGATGGTGCAGCGGTATCGTTCGCTACGCCGCTGGAAGCACGACGGCGCGGGATAGAAACCATCTACCAGGATCTGGCTCTGTGCGAAAATCTCGATGCCAGTGCAAACATCTTCCTGGGTCGTGAGAGAATGCGCCATCAACTCGGCATTTTTAGAGTGCTTCATCGCTCCTTTATGCTTCGCGAGTCACGTCAGGTCCTCGATCAACTGGATATCCGCATTCCTGAGTTGCGCAATCCTATCCGCCAACTCTCTGGTGGTCAGCGCCAGGCCGTCTCCATTGCCCGTGCTGTGTACTGGGACGCCCGTTTAATGATCATGGACGAGCCAACTGCCGCACTGGGTGTACCGGAGCAACTCAAAGTGCTGGAGCTGATACGCACGTTACGCAATCGGGGCGTTCCCGTCATCCTGATTAGTCACAATATGCAAGATGTCTTTGCTGTGGCGGACCGGGTGATCGTGATGCGTCGTGGAAGCAAAGCCGGTGAAGTAAGGATCAGCGATACCAATGAGAATGAAGTGGTGGGTTTGATGGTTGGCGCTGAATACACACAGGTGATCAAACAGATTCATGACGCGCCAGAGGAGGTGCACATTACGACACACGACGAAAGAGAAAAGGATATCAGTTAGTGTAGACAGCAACCTGAGGAGGTAGAGAGATCCTTGTGGTCGCCCTCCAGAAGGCATTTCATTCCTATTCAAGGAGGTATCAGCTATGTTAACTCAAAGTCAGGTACGACAGATGCAAGAGCGGGTGACACAGGCATTGGCTCAGGCTGGTATTGTGTTGACACCGCAAGAACAGACGCAGATCGAGGTGGTCGACTTTGGCCTGAGCGAA